>Ga0210401_10008264_pt1 | contig 10346 bp, 9 predicted proteins | sample IncBWH32MmetaG_FD_150866 | JGI IMG/M metagenome (GOLD analysis project Ga0210401, IMG submission 150866) | Forest soil microbial communities from Barre Woods Harvard Forest LTER site, Petersham, Massachusetts, United States - Inc-BW-H-32-M | ecosystem: Environmental > Terrestrial > Soil >... | reverse complement strand
AGGTTCGTTAATGTATTTTTTCAGTTCTTCGCGTATTACGCCTGCCAATTCCACGGGTGTCCGGCCGGCGGCTTGCACGTCGTTCAAGAGTGGTAGTGTGATCTTCCCATCCGGTCGTACAGGAACGGAGCGCGTGATCTCAGGTTCTTTCCATACGTCGATCTGGAGCACATCCTGAGCCCCGATCTTATACTCCGCATCTGCTTGAGAGTTCTGCGCTGAAGGCACGGCTGTTTGGTTCTTGGGAGCCTTCCCCTTTTCACTCTTGTCCTGAGGGGCCCACGTTCCCCTCACTAGGTTCGCGCCATTTGCTACTAGGCACGATGCCAGAAACAAGAAGATCATCCGTTTCATCTGTTTTGCGCCCTCCTTGGCTAAGAGCTATAGCTGATGTTCACTTGCACTTCGGCCTGTTTACGATTCCAGTGCGTCCTTTCAAGCGTCGCCACACGCTCAGCTTCAAATTCACACCATCGTCCCGAATCCCGACTGCGCGGCGAACCCTCGCCTTCCCTACGCGCAACCTCTACTGATCTCATCTGATACGATAGAATTCCTTGCTCCTAAAGCCTCGCTGCGTTGCAGCAATCGTAGCACAGGAACAAGAAGGAGCAGGGCAAAGAGGAAGAAAGCGATGCCACCCTGACGGTGCAGCCTGCCGTAAAGAAACGCGGGATCGACATAAATCGCAAGTAGGGTCAGCGTGGCAATTCGAATTCCATTTTTCAAGACCATCATAAGCAATCCGCAGGAGAGAAATAAGGCTTTGGTCCAAAACCTTGTTAGGGAAAAATGCACGATGACAAGTGCTAGGATGAGCAGCACCATGCTGGAACGAATCCCACTGCACTCCTTCGCCACTTCGATGCTCACTCGCGCAAGATGAAAGACTAAACCATCGCGCAGTACAGGGACGCCCAAGAAGTCAAATAAAGCACCTGTTATCCAGGCGGAACCTACCTGAAGATAATAAGTGATACGGTCCAGAATAGAGCTCGGCAGGGGCACCATTAGAAAAAGGAAGAGAAGGGGGAAGTAGGCTGCCTTAGTCGCAGTTCTGCCAAATAGAAAAGCGAAGCCGGCCGCCCACACCAATACGAGCGACAGAACGTACCCGGACAGTTGCAGAACTGGCGCTGAGGCACTCATTCCAAGGGACGTACTGAGCGCCACACAAGCACTCAAGACCACCAGGCTGCTGCTCAGCACTTTGTCATAGCTGAGATTCCGAAAAACTTTGTGGCGTTCGACGAACAGCACGCCGGCGCTTATGAACGGGATCAGAATCAGGTATGAGGAATCATCGTTCGAGAAGTAGGTTCGGGCGAATGCGGCTAGGATCCTGGCAAATACTAAACACCAGAAGCAAATCCAGCAGCCGAAGAGCAACCATCGTCTTCTGATGGTCGCATGGCGACTGCCTAGGGTCGTGGGCTCCGTGATTGATGCAGCAGCGTCTCGCAAAGCGGCTCGTTCCGGACCTCTTGGCGGTCGTCCTAGTAAGCGCCTTCACCGCCGAGAACGGCGCGAGGAGTCGCGACGAGGATCTTTAGATCCAGCCAGAGGGACCAGGACTGCGAATACCGAAGATCCAACCGAACCATGTCGTCGAAACTCGTCCGACTCCGACCGCTCACTTGCCACAGTCCGGTAACGCCCGGCTTCACTTCAAGAACGCGTCGACGATGCCAGACGTCGTAGACTGCATATTCATAGGGGACCGGCGGCCGCGGGCCAACCAGAGACATCTCGCCGCTCAGTACGTTCCAAAACTGGGGAACCTCATCAAGGCTCGTTTTTCGCAGGAATTTCCCAATTGGCGTCACCCGAGGATCGTTCGTAATCTTGTAGACGGGCGGCATCCCAGATGCAGTTTCGCCGTCAGCTCTGCCGGCAATAAAGCGCTGGCAATATTCCTTGTGAATCTTGGGGTCATTGTCGGTGTACATCGTTCTGAACTTCAGACACTTGAACCGAGCCCCGAACTGTCCCAGCCGGTCCTGCTGGAAAATCACAGGACCCTTCGAAGTCAATTTGATCGCAACTGCAACCACAATAAGCAAAGGGCTAGCCAACACGAGCAACGCAGCGCTGCCAACCATGTCGGTCACGCGCTTCACTAGGAGGGGGAGTCCCGTTTTTGGGTTCCCCTGAGTGAGATCAGGATAAAGCCTGGAGTCGGCAATCGGGTTGCCGCCGTCGCTGTCTTGACTCTCGGGAAAGAGATGAACTGTGACGACCAGATTGGAAGTGGCTTCGCGACTAAGCTCGTCGTGAAGGGCATTCACGACCTTCGAGCGAAGAATCTCAGTAATCGAATTTTTGAATTCCAGACTGGTTTCGGTGAAGATCACGCCTAGAACCCGGCCATTCTTGTACCAGCCAACGAGGTCAGTCTCGCGGGTTGACTTCAAAAGAACCGACGCGACTTGTGACATCAAATGGCCTGATGTCTCGGTCCCAGCGAAAGCGCCGGCATCCAGCAGCATTAAAACAAAAGAGTTGCCCGATCGCTCGGCACGCCGCCGCTCAAGCGTCAACATGCTGTGGAATATTTGTTCCTGCAGAAGCGTGGCCCGCTTCTGCAGGTTCGAAGCAAGAGTGGGGTGATGACCGGCCGTGTGCCGAGTACTTTTCTGGTTCCCGACTACCCCAATTCTTGATTGAATATTGGCCATGTTTGGTTCGTTCCTGACGGGGGACAATATTGAAAAAAATAATCTTTCGCGTAAGCCATCAAACGACCAAAAATAAGTGCCCTCGCCGTGCCGTTGGAGCTTGGGCAAATATCAGAGTCAGACCTATCATGCAATCGCTGGTTCGAACGAAGGCATAATCGAGAACGACCGAAGGTCGGGGATTCCGGTCGGCCCAATCGGGCGGATCTGAAATCTGTCAATCTCCACCGCTATGGACCGGCGAAGCAGGGAAACGGAAACTACGATCCTATGGCGTTCCTTGAAGCTGATCAGAATTCCTTCAAGCCCACGCAACGGGCCATCCTCAATCCGAATATTCTGGCCCACGTCCAAATAGTGGCAAGGGTCAGCTCGCAAACCAGACAAGGCCACTCTTTCGATGGCAGCCATTTCCCAATCCTCAACAGGAGCAGGAACGGAGCCTCGTCGGACAACTGAAACCACTCCAGGAGTGATCAGAACTGGGAGGCGTTGATTCGCATCAAATCGACAGAACACATATCCTGGGAACAAAGGTGCTATAACTGCCTTCGAGTTGCCACGCCATTGTTTCACTGCCTTGAACGTGGGAAGAATTATTTGGTATCCCTTGCCGAGGAGTAAGTTGGCCGTCGAACGTTCCCAACGGGTTCTCACCTGAAGCGCGTACCACAAACTGCGATTGGGTTCGGCGTTCATCCTGATTTTGAGACTCCCTCACGCAGCGTTGGAATCAACGGGCACGCGCACTTTTCTTCCTATGTCGCAATCGGCCTGCCATACGGCAAGATGAAGGGGTGCTCTATTGCCGGGCTACTACTGGCGCTAGTTGCCTGATAAAATAGGGCTTACGGGAGCTCTCTCAGCTGAGCTGGAGGACGAAACCCAAAATAGGACATCTCCCGTGCGGGAAAGTGAAAACCATTGCCATCATTTGCCAAGAGGCTTCCAGATAGCGAGTGCAGGCCTTTTTTCGCAGGTTACCTAACGCACCGGTCTGGTCAATCGTTATTCGCGAGTAGTTGTATGCCAGCTACTACGGCTAGTATCTGAGATCTGACGGGTGAACAATTTCGCGAGAACCTGCGTGGCCTCTACTTATTTCTTATCGGAATGCCCGTAGTAATAGCTGCCTTGGGCTTCGGAGTTTTCGACCTGATTCAGCACTACTCCCAATAGGTTTTTCTCTCGAAACTCCAAAGAACCCTTCTTAGCTGCCTCGTGGTCGGTCTGTCCGGCTCGCACCACGAACAATACCCCATCGCACAGGTCCGCCAGACTGCTCGCGTCGTGAACCGGCAACGCCGGGGGCGAATCCAGAATCACCCAGTCGAATGCGGGCGTAACGCACTCTAGGAGTATCCTCATCCGTTCGCTCAGCAGTAGTTCACTGGGATTTGAAACTTTCGATCCGCAGGGGATGAAACAAAGGTTGTTTGCCACGCTGTTTTGAACGACTGCGTATTCGTCCGCCGCTTCCCGCAAATAGTCGGAAAGGCCAGGTGAACTTGGCGCTCCCAGAGCCACGTGTAGACGGGGCGCGCGAAGATCCGCATCAATCAATAACACTCGCCTGTCGGCTTGTCGGATGATCGAGCGCACCAGGTTTGTCGCGACGAAAGTCTTTCCTTCTGCTGGCAAGCTGCTCGTGATCAGTACCCGCCGGAGTGTCCTTGTGCCCGCAATTTGGTACAAACGCGAACGCAAGGTCCGAAATCGCTCTCCGACGACTTTTCCGCTGTCGCCAGCCAACGAAACGCGCAATGCAGAGTCAGATTTCCATTCTGGGTGGGCGCAACGCCGAACCAGATCGTCAAACTGAAGAATCGCGCCGTCGGCCACGTGTGTGGCTCGAACGTTCTCTGCGGGACGGTTCGTTTCCTCAGGCATCCGTTGAGAAGAGAAAATAGGCACTTCAGTATCGTTCACGACCTGGGGGGCGGTGATGCGCGCCCCTGCCAGCATTTGTGCCGCCTTTTCCTGCTCCGCCTTTTTTAGAGCTTCGTGAATCCGGCTCATCGTTTCCTCTTAATTTCAGGGAACCCTATCCGACCGCTTAGTCCGCTCCAGTTGGTTGCATCGAGCTTCCTCTCAACAACCCGGTCTTCCGTGTGCTTGTCGGATCGTCCAAGACAGGAACGGTCGTGAGAACCGGCAGGTTCAAACACACTTCAACATCTCGTTCCGTATGCATCGACTTATCTAAGAGCGCGATCAAGTACATGATCGCGAGCGCCAAAGTCAATCCAGCTCCCAAGCCCCCGCCGACGAAGTAGCGCCGTTTCGGAAACGACGGTGCATCCGGCAGGCTCGGAGGATCCAAGACGCGAAATTGCTCGCTTTCTTGCTGGTGTTCCAGATCCGAGGCCATTTCCGACTGTTGGCGCTTTTTCAGCAACTCATTATAGAAGTCCTGCGCTGTCTGATAGCTACGAGTAATTTCTTTCAGTTGCTGTTCGACGACGGGACTGGCCTGCAAACGCCCTTGCAACTGTGTGATTTGGTCTTGAATTTGAGCTTGCCGCTTGGTCAAGTCCGCAATATTCAGATCATCCTGCCGTAGCTTCGCCCGAAGCTGCTGAACCTGAAACGATTCGGTTTTTGGTACAACGATGTCCCCCGGCTCCTTCGCTTTCGGCGCAGCTGCCAAGTGCTTCTTGAACTCTTCGATCTGGTTCTTGAGCTTCACAACGTCCGGGTGTTCCGGTGTGTAGCGCGCCTCCAAGCCGGTCAGTTGGTCCTCCAACGCGTTGAGCTGTTGGTCCGGCGTCTCGGAACTGTTCTGCCCTCCGGGAGCAAATACCTTTGCGTTGGCCTCCTGCTGCGATAGCAACGACTCATTGAAGGTTTTATCCTGTTGCGCACGGCTTAATGCTTGAACGTTTGCCTCAAGCTGTGAGTTCATGCCGGTCAGCAGGTTCAAGTTTGTCAGTTCTTCTTCCGGCAGCGACCCTAGAAACTGCCTCTTAAAAGCGGCCAGCCTCCGGTCCTGATCGTCCAATTTCCTCTTCGCTTCTTCCAGTTGCTCGCTCAGAAACGAGGTTGTCTGCACCGCCTGTTGTTCCCGCTCCCGCGTGTTTTGCTGCATAAACATTGAGGTGATTTCCGTGCAAATCTGTTGTGCCGTTTGTGGGTTATTAAAGGTCACGTCGACGTAGAAACCCGGTAAGCTGTGGTTCTGCGTCCCTGGCATGGGCTCCATCGGCGTTATGGTAACCGCAGTCCGCAGCTTCTCGATTAGATCATCAATGCTCTTCCGTTGCCGTTCCTCGGCGTACAGTCCAAATTTCTCGATAATCGGTTGCAGACGCGTCCGGCTCAAGATTTGTTCTTGCATCGACGCCAGCCGGTGGTTCAAATCGTCCGTTACCACCGGTTTCACAAACTCTGTCGGAACCGTCGGTTGGTCCACCAGCACCAGCGTTTGCGAGGTGTATTTTTTGGGCACCACTGTCGCTGCCAACAGTCCAATTCCGCCGCAGCCTACAATGGCGATCGGCAAGATCCACCAATAGCGTCGAAAGATGCGCCTCACTTCCGAGATTGTTATTTCGCCATTCTTGATCATGTCTTGTAATAACTCGAGAGCTACTGTCCGGCCCGTCGAAATCGCGTAGCGCGTGGACTGGGCCTAGCTCGCACAGAGTTCGGCACCATATCCTCAGCACGTGCCATTCCAGCTCTGTCACCTTCGCATCGCTTGTCGATATTGGCGTAAGTACTTATATTTCTTAGCGATAGATCGCATCGGACGGTGCCCGGCCCTTTCTCCTGCCAGAATATAACAGAGGACCAGAGGCCGAGTGGAAGTATTCTATCCAGATTGGCTAAGCAATTGGCTAGCGCTCAGTTAGTCTCCCTCAAGAAAGTTCCTGGGCCCTCGCCCATTTTTCGCCTTTGGCCGTACGGGCAGGATCCCCCGCAAAATCAATGACTTCGCCACTTGTTTTACTTCAGAAATCCTCCCCAATTGGGCCTCCAAATTGCACTCAATTCCATGCCGCCGGTGTCAACGGCGCGTTAATTTCCAGTTTGGATCGGGTTCCTCCGAGGCATATTGCGATACAGAAGCGCATCGACCTTGATCGTTGCCCTACTAGTTCTATTTGCCCTCGTGGCAGCGGGCTGGCCCAGTAGTCCGTCTGCCCGTAAGCAGAAATTCTATGATCAGGGCCTTCGCGACTTCGCCAGCCAAAAATATCCAGAGGCCATCATCTCGTTCAGTCGCGCTCTACAGATCGATCCTCGATTTGCCGATGCGCACTACCAGTTAGCGCAGTGTCATCAGCGCGAAAGCAATTGGGCAGCGGCCATTCAGGAATTGCAGCGCACTATCGAGCTCCAGCCTGAAAACTGGCATGCGCAAATCGATCTCGGACAAATCATCCTGGTTGGTGGTAAGATTCAAGACGCCAAGGATCGTGCTCTCGTTGTACTCCACACTGATCGCAAAAATCTCGAAGCCCAACTCCTGCTTTCCAACGCCGAAGCTCTAATTGGCAATTCGAAGGACGCCCGCCAGGACGCACAAGACGCTATAGCGCTCGCTCCAGACCAAGCGCGCACGTACATCAATCTTGCGATCATCGAACAAAAGGCGGGCGCGGACGACGCGGCTGAAACCGTCTTAAAGAAAGCCCAGTCGATCGATCCTTCCTCCGCCATTCCCCGCATCGCTCTCGGCGATCTTTACGAGCGCCACAATCGTTGGACCGACGCGCAAGCTCAATTTCAATCCGCGATCGCCGTGGCTCCCCGCGACCCGCAGCCCCGCTCCGCTCTGGCTGCCCTTTACCTGAAACAAGGTGACCACGCGGCCGCCGAAAATGTTTTCAACGACGCAAGACAACAAGTCCCCGACGATCCGGCCATTTACCGCCTACTCGGCGACTACTACATGTCGCAGGGCAATTTCAAACAGGCTCTCTCTGAGTTTGGAACGCTGTCCACCCGCTATCAAAAGGACCTGCCGGTGCGGAAGACCTACATCCAACTCCTCATCCTGAATCATCGCATCGACGAAGCCGCGCAATTGAACGATGGCATTCTTGCGGGCGCGCTTCAAGATCCGGAGTCCCTGATCCTCCGCGGACAAATTCAGATCCAGCAGAATCATTTGGACGAGAGTATTCTCACTCTTCGGCAGGCGTTGAGACTCGATCCCGCCAGCGCCATGGGTCACTATCAGCTCGGTGTGGCTTTCCAGAAGAAGGGACAGCCACAGCAAGCCGAAGCGGAATGGCATACGGCGGTTCGCCTTCGTCCGAATTCACAGCAAGCGTGGTCCGCACTGGGTGCAAACGCGGCCCAGCAGGCCGACTGGCGGTCCCTGGACGCCATCGCCACGCAACTTCGAAAAATCTCCCCCGGTTCGCCCGAAGGCTATCTCTTCCATGCCACCGCAAAGTTCAATGAAGGTGACGCCAGCGCGGCCGAGGAAGACTTCAAACAGCTCATTCAAAACGCCCCCCAAAACCCGTTGGGCTACATAAAGCTCGGTCAACTCCGATCCCAGCAAAAACGCTGGAGCGAGGCAGAAGACTCCTATCGCCAGGCTCTTTCGCGAGCTCCCAACTCACTTTCTGCAACCGAAGGGTTGGTTGCTGTCGACTTTGCCCGCAACCGCCCCGCCGATGCTGTTCGCCTCCTTCAAGTGGAGATCGAAAGGACATCAGGCAACTCGACTCTCTTTTTCTTACTGGGTCAGGCCCAATTGCGAAATGGCGAGGCGGTGGAAGCCGGACGCTCCTTGACTCGATCCATTTCTCTGGACAACAAGAACGTGAATGCCGTAGCTCTGATGGCGCAACTCCAGGTTTCCGGCGGCAATTTCGAGCAGGGAATTGCCACCTACCAACGCGCCATTGAGTTGGCTCCAAGCAACGTCGAGCTTTATGTCGATCTCGCCGCACTCTATGATTCGCAGGGCGATTGGCGAAAGGCTCAGAGCCTGCACCAGAAGGCCCTCGCCCTTCAACCGGACTACGCGCCAGCCGCCAATGATCTAGCCTATTTAATGCTCGAGCACGGCGGCGATCTCAACGTCGCATTAACGCTGGCTCAAATCGCCCGCCGTGGCCTCCCCGCGCTGCCCAATTCCGCAGACACTCTGGGCTGGGCCTACTACCACGGCGGCTCCTTCTCCGTCGCCGCGCCGCTCCTCGAGGAGGCCGTCAAGAAAGCACCATCGAACTCCACGTATCATTACCATCTAGGACTGACTTACCAGAAGCTCAAAGAACCAACCCGAGCCCGTGCCGAGCTCCAAAAGGCCATCACCATCAATCCGAAATCTCCCATCGCCGATCTGGCCCGCCAAGCCGAGAGCCCAGCATCCGGCTCTTGACATCCCTAGTGGCAGGCCATTAAGTCCTGACTGGGATGCACATCACTTCCGGCATGCTGACTGGGAACCGCGCCGCGACGGCTGCGACGGCTGCTGCAGTCGAACAACAACTAAGCTCGGCTTCTTGGATTTCGCCGTCGAAACGACAACGCGCTTTTCTGCAAGCGGCTGCGTCCGTCGCTGAACGCTTTTCAAATGTAAGGATGTTCATCATTGGCGCCGCACTTTTTGACGACGGCCACGACGGTGAAGTTCGGTGTTTTCCAAAAAAGCTGGGAATAGAGAAGCTAGTCGAATCTACCGGATTTCTCACCGATATCGAAGAAGCGATCTACGTCTTCGATCTAGTGCACGCCCCCATAATCGGAGAACGAATAACCCACTGGAGAGATTGTTGCGCGAAGGGCGACGAAGAACGCGGGCAGTGGGCGCGTTTCCCGATGGCAAATCCGCTCTGATGCCGGCCGCGGCAAGACTGCGTCACGTTGCCGGCACAAAGTGGGGCACACGTCGCTACCTAGACATGAACCGCCTCGCGGAAACGAGCCGAGCCGCATGAGCGTCCACGCAAAAAAACTTTCGGCTCCGCCTCGGGGGAGCCGAGCACTACAACCAGGCCCATGCCTCAGCCAAAGTGCGAAAAACTCTGGACACTACCTTGCTACCTCGAGAGGCATGATTCATCTTGGAGGTGGCCCGAACAAAGTGTCGGTGGAGGGAGACACGTGAATAAGATTGTTCTACTGCTTGCGGGAGTCCTTCTTCTTTCCGTTAACGTTGCCGCGCAAAAGAAAAAGCAAAAAGGCACCCAGGCAACGGAGGGTGAGCGGCAGACCGCCGATTCACGTAGTTTTGTGGAACTCTTCACCAAACTCGAGCGCGATTGGATGGACGCCGTGCAAAAGAAAGACCGGGAAGCGGTCGATGCACTGCTGGCGCCGGAGTTCTCGGAGCGCAGTTCAGCGGATCCGGAGCGTTTGGTATCGCGCGCAGACTGGATGCGGGAGGCTCTCACCAATTCTGAAATCAGGTCCTTTAGCTTCCGTGCCATGACCATCCGAGGGTTCCTTAGGGTCGCCATTGTGAGCTTCGTCGAATCGGAGCAAACAACCGCCCACGGGAAAGAAACCAGTGGCGAGCGGCTTATCATTGATGTCTGGCAAGCAAACCACGGGAAGTGGCAGCCGGCAATGAGGTTTTGCGCCCCAATCTCACAGTAACCGTGCTTGACACACCAGGGAGACGGTGATTAATTAGACCCACATTTTCGGAGGTGCCCCCTCCTGCTCGCGCTGAAAATTCAGTGGTGAGACTCTCTTGTG
>Ga0210401_10008262_pt1 | contig 10347 bp, 5 predicted proteins | sample IncBWH32MmetaG_FD_150866 | JGI IMG/M metagenome (GOLD analysis project Ga0210401, IMG submission 150866) | Forest soil microbial communities from Barre Woods Harvard Forest LTER site, Petersham, Massachusetts, United States - Inc-BW-H-32-M | ecosystem: Environmental > Terrestrial > Soil >... | reverse complement strand
TCTCCATCACGCAGAATGACAGCATTGAAGCTGAGGTCCAGCAATTTAGCCCGCCTCGCCAGTTCAGCATCTTTCTGTTTTGCCTCGGCGGCATCGGGCCTTGGCTGGCTCTTGCGTGTTTTTCTGGCTTTTCGACCGTTCCGCCTGGCCGCCACTCTTTCAATTGCGGGCAGCAGGTCACGCGACAGTTTATTTTTGTCGACGTATCCGCCGGCATCCACTTCCGCGGCCTGGACCGCCACTACACCCGGATCATTCTGACTGACGATAATTACCGCCGACGCGGGCATCTCGCGGCGAATGATTCTGGTTGCTTGAATTCCGTCCATTCGAGGCATGGAGACGTCCATCAGGACGAGGTCGGGTCGAAGGTTCTTAACCTGGTCGACGGCTTCTAACCCATCTTTAGCTTCGCCGCACACTTCCCACTCCGTTCGATCAGACAACAGAGACCGAATACCCTGCAACACAACTTCATCGTCGTCAACGATAAGAATGCGTAGCGGACCCAATGAGTTCTCCGAGTAATGAATAAACGAGGCTTGAACAAAGCCAAACGTACAAACAGTAGATGCTAAATCAGGCCTCAACGAGGATAAATGAGGCGTTTCCTTAGTATTTAATACAGTGTTAACCCTATTTTCATTTCTTGGGTGCTTGCAAACAGTTCATTACGAGGGTCAGGCTGCGTCCGCAAGAAGAGAACTGAGAAGCCACCGCTGGCCGAGATCAGCACGCAAAGGAACAAACCCTTCCTCAATAACGTAAATCTATACTAGCGCAGGTAACAGCGACCAGCAGGCGCTTCCTGCTATGATTCAACTTCGCCTTGTCATTATTTTTGATGTGTTTTGAATCGGTTTGTTCGTCCGAACCGAGGGAGTGTTATGCATGCGTATGCGTTTGAGTCTTTTTGTTTGCTGGGTTGCCGTCGGGGTCTTCGCCCAGAACAGCCCGCCGGGCCTGGCAATTCCAGCAACAACGTCGGCCATCAACTCGTCCACGCCGCTATCGCAGCGGGTGGTAGCTTACAACATGGACGCGAAGTACGATGCCAAGGCTCATTCTCTCGACGCTACTGAAACGCTGACTTATCACAACCTTACCGGGCAGGCGTTGGATACATTTCCGTTTCATCTTTATTTGAATGCGTTTCAGCCGACATCGACCTGGATGCGCGAAGGCAAACGTGAGGGAACTCGCAATCAGGACTTTGAAAAGTGGGACAAGAAAAACTATGGAGCAGAGGAGATCAAAAGCTTCGAAGTTGTAGGGCAGGGCGATTTTACTTCCCAGTTGCGATACATCCATCCTGATGACGACAACCAAGACGATCGCACGGTTATGCAAGTGCATCTGCTCAAACCGATTCCTCCGGATGGGTATGTCCAATTCAAGATCACTTTTCACGATCAATTTCCGGAAACGTTGGAGCGCACCGGCTGGAATCGGGATTTCGTGCTTGGCGGACAGTGGTTTCCCAAGGTCGGAGTCTGGTGGCACGGCGCCTGGAATTGCCATCAGTTTCATGCCTACACGGAATTCTTCGCCGACTTCGGGGTTTACGACGTAAAGCTAACCGTGCCGCAGTTCGAAGTCGTCGGAGCCAGCGGCGTCGAAGTCAGCAACGTGAACAATTCTGACGGGACCAAGACTGTCGCTTACCACGGAGACGACATTCACGACTTTGCGTGGACCGCGAGCCCGCACTACCGCGTTTATGACGACACCTTTCAAGGCAGCATGGGGCCGGTGAAATTGCGCATTATGATGCAATCCGGGCATTGGAGTCAGGCTGGGCGAGAGGCACGAATTACGAAGCAGACCATGGAGCGCTTCGACAAGTGGTATGGAGCTTATCCTTATAAAACTTTGACCGTGGTTGATCCTGATCCCGGGTCGCAAGCGTTTGGCATGGAATATCCGACGTTCATCACCGGTGGAACCACCTGGTGGGAACCGGAAGGCCTGCACGCTAATTCTGAAGAGACCATCGAGCATGAATTTGGCCATCAGTACTGGTACGGCATGGTGGCCACCAATGAATTCGAAGACGCCTGGATGGACGAAGGCATCAACGAGTACACCCAAGTCAAGGTCATGGATTCCATTTTTGGGCCGACAACCTCGGTCCTGAATTTGTGGGGAATCACTGCGGGAGAACGGGACGAAACCAGGCTGTTCTATGTGGGCATGGCCGATCTCGATCCCATTGCGAAAAACGGCTGGCAATATGCCAATTCCAATTCGTATGCCGGGATCACTTATGGTAAGACTGCTGTGGTGTTGCTCACACTTGAAAGTGTGATCGGCGAAGACACCATGCGCCGGGCCATGCACACTTATTTTCTGCGCTACCGTTTCACGCATCCCACCAAGGAAGATTTTCTAAAGACGATTGAAGAAGTATCCGGCAAGGATCTGCGCTGGTACTTCAATCAGGCGATCTACGGCACGCAGGTGCTGGACGACGAGGTAATGAAACTCACTTCAGTGCCGGTCGATTGGTATAAAGAAGACATGAAAGAGAAAAAGGGCCAAACGGAATATGTCGACAACGTGTGGATTCACCGCAAGGGCGATTTCGTTATGCCGGTCGACGTTGAGATCAAATTCGACAATGGCGACAAGGTCCGCGAACACTGGGATGGACAAGACCGCTGGGTGCGATACGCCTACCAGAAGAAAGCGAAGATAGAATCGGTCGAAGTGGATCCCGACCACAAAATTAATTTCGACCGCAACAATTTTAATAACAGCCAAACCGCGGAACCAGGTGGCGCGCCGGCGCGGAAGTTGACAAATTATTGGACCTGCATCAGCCAGTTTTGTGCCCAACTACTGGCGTGGTGGCTGGTGTAAGGGAATAAATGAGCGAAAGAACAAATTTGATTTCCGCAGGCGCTGAGATAGCGGGCCGCAATAAGAGTTATGTGATCTGGTTCTATATTCTCAACCTCGTATTCGCGCACTTCGGGGCTGCGGCTTTTAGCGATCAGGCGCATAGCATCCTGGACCACAGCCTTAACGCCGACAAACTTCTTCACGGATTCAATGCAGTGGTATTCATCGAACTCTTGGCGCGTCCCGAATTCGGGGCAATGCCTGCTGCATCACATCCCGCAATGATGTTCGCAGTCGTATTTTTCCTGGCTAGTTTGATATTCATGCCGGGTGTGCTGCTAGGATATTCGTCCGACCACCGCCTTCCCCGAGAAGAGTTTTTTCGCGCCTGCGGACGAAATGTCTGGCGATTTGTGCGACTGTTCTTTTTCTTCACAATTATTGCTGGCATCATCGGTGGAATTTTGTATGGAGCATTCAACGCGCTGGCAACCGCTGCGGACAAAACTTCGTATGAAAGGCTGCCCTTCTTCACTGAGTTAGCGGGCGGACTGATAATCTTTCTGGTGCTCACGATCATTCGCATCTGGTTCGATCTTGCCCAGACCGACGTCGTGCTGCGCGACCAATCCGCGGTGCGGAAGTCGATCGCAGCGGGATTCCGCAAGACGCGTCGCCATCTCGGCCGGTTGCTGGTCAGCTACGTCGCGATTGCATTGGTCGCGTTGGCAATTCTAGTGGTTGGAATCTTGCTGTGGCATGCGATTGTCCCACCAAGCAGCGTGTTGGGTGCATTCATCGTGGGCGAAGCGACTTTGCTTCTTCTCCTCGGTACGCGGTTCTGGCAACGCGCGACGGCGGTTGCGTTCTATGTCAAGGAGATCAACGAGCCAATCGAAGAAGCGAGGTCGATTCCCGCGTTTGCTATTTCATAATTTATTGGCGCAACCTCTCGCCATCTTGATCGTCTCGATCCCGCATTCGCGGGTAAAGGCACGCATATTTAGATCTACAAACCTGCTAAATTCGTGCTCCCTGCCTCATTTGATTTATGCTTTCCCACTCGGAACATTTTTGACTGGAGGCTTCGTGCTTCGACTTCATCGTCTTGTCTTCATTTTTCTGCTCGTCGGCGGCTTCGTTTTTTTTCTCCTGGGAGTAAGCCAGGCACAACAGTATCCGCAAAGTATGTATCAGGAACTAAATTGGCGGATGATTGGACCGTTTCGTGGCGGGCGCACGCGCGCGGTTGCAGGCGTGCCAAGCCAGCCGAATCTTTTTTATATCGGAGCGGTGAACGGCGGGGTGTGGAAGTCAGATGACTACGGCCGCGTGTGGACGCCCATTTTTGATCAGGAGCCTACTCAGTCGATCGGCGCCATTACGGTAGCTCCATCGGATCCCAACATTATTTATGTGGCGAGCGGCGAAGGACTGCACCGTCCTGATCTGTCGGTCGGCGACGGAATATACAGGTCGATGGATGCGGGCAAGACTTGGACGCATCTCGGCTTGCGCGGCGGGCAACAGATTCCAGCGCTGGCGGTCGATCCGCGCAACCCGAACAAATTATTCGCTGCGGTACTCGGGCATCCTTATGGGCCGAACGACGAGCGCGGCATCTTCCGCTCGAACGATGGCGGCAGCACCTGGCAAAAGGTGCTGTACAAGGATGAGAACACCGGTGGCTCCGACGTCGAAATGGATCCGGCGAATCCCGATGTGCTCTACGCATCGCTGTGGGAAATGCGCGAAGGTCCCTGGGAAGACAACAATCAGTTTCAAGGAACTGGCGGCGGTCTTTTCAAATCGACGGATGGTGGCAGCACTTGGCGCGCGTTGAAGAATGGTCTGCCAAACAACCTGACGCAAGTAAATGTGGCGATCGCCCCTAGCCGACCCAGCCGGGTCTATGCCGCGGTAGCCACTACTGATAAGGGAGACTACGGCTCTGGCGCAGGTCTGGGTTTATACCGCTCCGACGACGCGGGTGAAAGTTGGCATTCTGCGACGGCTGACCCGCGGCCTGCCATGCGCATCGGCGGTGGCGATCTTCCAATTATAAGAGTCGATCCGAAAAACCCGGACGTGCTTTACAGCGTCAGCATTGTCACCTTGCGATCAACAGATGGCGGCAAAACCTGGACGAGTATTCGCGGCGCCCCCGGCGGTGACGATTACCAAAACTTGTGGATCAATTCGAATGATCCCAACATCATTCTTGTAGTCAGCGATCAAGGCGCCATTGTCACCGTGAATGGCGGGAAGACGTGGAGTTCATGGTACAACCAGCCGACCGCGCAGCTTTATCACGTGGCAACGACAAATACTTTTCCATATCGGATTTGTGCCGGCCAGCAAGAGAGCGGTTCGCTGTGCATTTTGAGCCGCGGCAATGATGGCGAGATTACTTTCCGCGACTGGCATCCGGTTGCCACCATCGAGTACGGTTATGTTGCACCTGATCCGCTTGATTCCGATATCATTTTCGGCGGAGGACGGAACGAGGTTTCGAAATATCATTGGTCCACCGGACAAGTACAGAATGTAACCCCGATTCCGGTTCGCAATTCGAAGTACCGGACTGATCGGACAGAGCCAACCATGTTTTCTCCTGTCGATCCTCACGTTCTTTACTTTGCCTCGAATGTATTGTTTAAGACGACGGACGGAGGAAATTCGTGGCAAACAATTAGCCCTGATCTCACCCGAGAAAATCCCGGAGTTCCGCCGAGCATCGGCACACTTGCGCCTAAGAATCTCGACGCAGGCAAGCAGCGCGGTGTTATCTACGCGCTGGCCCCGTCATTTAAAGACGTAGACACGCTATGGGCAGGCACTGACGACGGCCAGATCTGGGTGACCCGAGATGGCGGGAAAAATTGGAACAACATAACGCCGCCGGAATTGACTGCCTGGAGCAAAGTGACTCAAATCGAAGCTTCGCACTTTGACGAGCAAACCGCGTACGCGTCGGTAAGCAGGTTTCGTATTGACGATCTACGTCCTCATATCTACCGCACGCACGATGGTGGCAAGACCTGGACGCAGATTTCCGGCGGACTGCCAGCGGATGCGCCGGCCAACACAGTGCGAGAAGATCCAAAGCGTAAGGGACTGCTGTTTGCGGGCACTGAAAACAGCGTTTGGGTTTCGTTTGACGACGGCGATCACTGGCAGTCTTTGCAGTTGAATCTGCCGCACACATCGATGCGCGATTTGGGAATTCATGAAAACGATTTGATCGTTGCTACCCACGGGCGATCATTTTGGATACTGGATGGCATCACTCCGTTGCGGCAGCTTGCCGATGTGAAGTCGAATTCGGACGCATATCTTTTCAAGCCGGAAGACGCTTATCGCGTAAGGCGGAGCACGAATCCTGATACGCCGATTCCCCCGGACGAACCTACGGGGAAGAATCCTCCAGACGGCGCGATTCTTGATTATTTCCTGCCGGAGCCGGCCGCGAGCGCGGTGACGCTTGAAATCATGGATGCGCAAGGAAAGCTGGTGCAGCGTTTTTCGAGTGATGACAAACCGGAAGTCAGTCAGGCGGACCTGGAAAAGCAAATAATTCCGCTTTACTGGATACGCATGCAGAAGATTCTTTCCGCAAGTGCCGGCATGCACCGCTGGGTTTGGGATCTGCACTACCCGTCGCCGAGCGCTTTGCAACACGAGTATCCGATTGCGGCGGTGCCCAATGACACTCCGCGCTCACCGCTTGGCCCCTTAGCGATTCCGGGCGGCTATACCGCTCGACTGACCGCGAACGGACACAGCTTCACTCAGACGTTCACGGTAAAATTGGACCCACGCGTAAATGTGGCGCCAGCTTCTATTGAACAGCAATTCACTCTAGAGATGCGTTTGGCGTCCGAGTTAACGGCAACTACCGCAGCCGTGACTGAGGTTCGTTCCGTACTCGATCAACTGCACCAGATTGAGAGCCAAGCCAAGGGGGCATTGGCGGATTCGATCAAAGCCCTCGATCAAAAAGTAAGAATCACTCTGCATGGACCAACTCCCCCCGTTGCCGGCCTTCCGCCTGAGCCCAATCTCACTCGCGAAAGTGCCGCTGTGGGCATGCTCTATGGCGCCATAGGACAGGCCGATGCGGCACCCACTACTCCTCAACTTAACGCAGTAGAGGAAACCGAACGTGAGCTTTCCACGGTGATGAAAAGGTGGGAGGAAATTAAAAAGTCTGACGTGCCGGCGCTTGATCGCGGACTAAAGAAAGCCAATTTGCCGGAGATTCGTATCGATACGAAAGCTCAGAAGGAAGAAGCGGGGAGCGATCTCGAGTAACGGATCCCTCGCTTCGCTTCGGGATGATAGTTTGAAGGTTAGTCCGGTTTATTCGGCGATGAGCAGGTTTTCTGCAAATGGCCATTCTTCATCGATCCACTGCGCATCGCAACGGAAGCCTGCATTGCCGGCAATCCGAGATATTTCAGGCAGCGAATATTTATGACTGCTTTCGGTCCAGATAGTTTCTGCCTCAGCGAACGTGACCGATAAATCTGCCGCAGGAATGGTCACCGTTTGTTTTTTCCGCGAACGAATGTGCATCTCCACGCTGCCCACATCCTGATTAAATCTGGCGACGTGTTCGAATTGCTCAAGATTAAAGTCGGCGTCGAGTTCGCGATTAATTCGCGCGAGTAAATTCAAATTGAACGCAGCCGTAACTCCGAGCGGATCGTCATAGGCATCGATCAATTGCCGTATTGGTTTCTCCAGATCAGTGCCCAACAATAACGCGTCGCCGGCCACCAAAGCTTCTCGTATTTGACGCAGAAACTTCACGTCGGCGGGGTGCTCGAAGTTGCCGATCGTGCTTCCCAGGAAAAGAACCAGCAATTGTTCTCCATCGCGGCGTCGGGCGGCGACTTCCATCAAGCCATCGAGATATTCACGCTCGAAGCCGAGAATCCTAACCGCTTCAATATCGCCAAGTTCGCGTTTGCACATGTTAAGTGCAGTCCGCGAAATCTCGATGGGGCAGTAAGAAATGTTTTGATGACGGCTCAACGCTTCAAGCAGCCAGCGCGTTTTTTTGCCGCTGCCGCTGCCCAGTTCAGCCACCGTGGTCGGCGGTGTGAGCCGCCCCACAATGTCTTCTGAATGTTGCTGCAGAAGCCGCTCATCGGCCCGCGTCAGGCCATACTCGGGAAGAACACTGATAACCTCGAAGAGCTTGGAACCAACGTCGTCGTACAAGTATTTCGAGGGGAGTTCTTTCTGACCCGGCATGGTCAAACCGAGGCGAACGTCAGCAATAAGTTCAGGATTGGCACTGGTGGTGAGCGTCTGCGTCGCCATACTGTCCTCCGAGTCGGTCACTTCCTAACGCAGCGAAAGCCTGCGTAAACGTACTGGTAATGCGGCTGAAACCAGTTGCGAAAAGAGCGACGCAGCATGCAGGTGGCGGTACGCGGCGAAGCTCCCTTCATCACATAGTGTTTGCCGTCAAAAAAATCCGCAGAGTATCCCGGATAAAACGAAAAGCGCTGAAAGCCAGGAAAAGGTTCGAACTTGCTTGACGTCCACTCCCATCCATTGCCTAATAAATCCGCAACGCCGAATGCGCTATCTCCGTCAGGAAAAAAATTAACGGGCGTGGGATCCCAGCTATGGAAATCGAAATTACCCTTGCTGCCATCCGGTTCCTCATCGCCCCACGGGAAAAAAGTCTCGACATCGTTCGAGGTTCCGTAGGCTGCGCGCTGCCACTGTGCTTCTGTGGGCAGCGACTTGTTCGCCCAGCGAGCATAGGCGCTGGCTTCGGCATGGCTCACATATACAGGCCAATTTATGGGCAAGGGGATTTCATCGAACATAGTCCGGAGATGCCAGCGATCATTCTCTGGAACCCAAAACACAGGATGGCGAATATTGTGAGCGGTTCGCCACTTCCAATCTTCCTCCCTCCAAAGGTCAGGATTCTTGTAGCCGCCAGCGGTTATGAAGTCCAGATATTGGCGGTTGGTCACTTTGTATTTGTCGATGGCGAACCCGGGAACGTCGACGGTTTGCGCTTCAAATTCATTGTCCCAACCGAAGGCCCCATCGTGACTCGACATTCCCAACGTCGCGCGGCCCGCGGGAATCTCGATCATTCGGGGTGCGATCTGCGAAACGACGAGTTCAGGCGCGCGCTGTTTTCGAACCTTGTGTTCAAGCGGCAACTGGTGAAGCATGTACGCCAAAGTTTCCGCATGCATGAGGCGGTGCTCGATAGCGACGTTCAGCAGTTTGCCTGGGGAATAATCTGCTCCCGCGGGAGTGGAATTCACAGCAGAGAAATCGAGCGCTGCCAACCCAGCATCGATACTCTCGCGGATTCGATGAACATAGTCCCGGGTGGCTGCGAGGGAAGGCCAATCGCCAGGCTGATCAGTTGGAAGTTTGCCATTCACGGGATCAATCCCAAATGCGAATAACTTGTCGAGATCAGCGTCAAACGGCTTCATGCCGAGAATCCGCTCGCGCAAAAGATTCCAATCGAAGGCTTCCAGATGGCCGAGATAAAAAATAATGCGATGCCTTTCCGGAATCGGCCGCTCATAAAGCGAATCCGGCGCGACGATATCAAAAATCTCATCCGTCCGAACACGGGACTCTGCTAAACGCTCGAGTAATTGTTGCGGCGCTTCAACTTCTTTTTGCGCGACGAGCATTCTTAACCTCCAAAGCCGCTGGTAATTCGTGTCTCATTGCCAATCGCAGAGTTGACGGTTCGCAATAGACGTAGGCATTTCCTATCGGTGTTGTTCACGAACATCAGGAACCCCTCACGCGCGGGAACTGGCAAGCATCTGCTACTGGCAAAATTGCCTCAAGCTTAGATGCCCATCGGCTCAGATCGGTACCGACGATTTTTCCGCTAAAGAGGATGGACTTCAAATGTCATGAAATGAAGGAGATAAATACCTAGGGAAAGAAATTGCGCGGCTATCATTGTTCGCGTGCAACGCCGAGTGCACTAAAATGGACGCTGGTTTCTGGCGAACAAACTACTAAGGAGACGATATGAAGACCGGGAATATTAATCCGGAGCCATGGCCAGAATTGCCACTCGAAGCATGGAAGGATACTTACGCGACGCTTCACATGTGGACGCAGATTGTAGGTAAAGTGCGCCTCGCGCTCAGCCCGAGAATTAACCACTGGTGGGAAGTTCCGCTTTATGTGACTGCACGTGGGCTCACCACCTCTCCCATCCCATACCAGCGTGGAATTTTCGAGATTCAATTCGATTTCATCCGTCACCAGTTGCTGATTCGAACCAGCGACGATGCTGAAAGAAGAATGTCCCTGGCACCGCGTTCGGTCGCCGATTTTTACGGCGAATTTTTGCGTTGTCTGCAATCACTCGACATCCAGGTGAAAATCTGGAAGATGCCAGTCGAGATTCCCAACCCCATCCCGTTCGATCAGGACACACAACATGCTTCGTATGATCCAGAATATGCAAACCGTTTCTGGCGGATC
>Ga0210401_10008260_pt1 | contig 10348 bp, 9 predicted proteins | sample IncBWH32MmetaG_FD_150866 | JGI IMG/M metagenome (GOLD analysis project Ga0210401, IMG submission 150866) | Forest soil microbial communities from Barre Woods Harvard Forest LTER site, Petersham, Massachusetts, United States - Inc-BW-H-32-M | ecosystem: Environmental > Terrestrial > Soil >... | reverse complement strand
AGTTCACACCGCCGCAGTAACCGAACGCGCCAAAAAAATTCAACGAGTTGGCATGACACATTGGCATCACGAGCAAAGCACCGTCGTTGCGATGCAGCCCAAGCTCGATCTCGGTAACCATCGAGAGCAGGACGCCGCTGCGATGGCTTCTTACCACCCCCTTGGGATTTCCCGTGGTGCCCGAGGTATACATCAGCGTCCAAGGGTCGGACAGCAGGACGTGCTGCTCGGGCTCACGGACGCTCCCCGCGGCAAGGAACTCTTCATAGGCACGGTAGCCAGCGGGACACGGACTAACGCCAAAGTGGATGAAGCGGTCCGGCTTGATCGAAAGATCCTTGCGGACGTCTTCGACCAGGCCAGCCAGCTCATCCTGCACAATCAAGGCCGAGGCCTCGGCGTTCTCGACGATGAACTGGATTTCCTTGCCGATCAGGCGAAAGTTGATGGGTAGCGCGACGAGTCCGGCCTTAGCGGTGGCCGCAAAAATCTCACACCACTCGACGCAGTTATAGGCGAGGATCGCGACACGATCGCCCTTGGAGAGGCCGAGGCCAAGCAGAGCATTAGCAAGCCGGCACGAGCGGTCGTTCCATTGGGAGAAAGTCATCGAACGTTCGAGATCCCGGGCGCCGACGCGATTTGGCGACAACCGCGCATGTACCGAGAGCATCTGTCCGAAATTCAGGAGATCCTTCACGTTCTGCTCCTTTCGGGTTTGAAGAAAAATCACAAGGCTTGGTCAATTCAGTGCAATAGCCCGATCGATATCCAGGGGACGGCCGCGATGACGATGGTGCCGATCAGCAGCGCCAGCATGTAGCCGAGCATCGGCCTGATGCCTTCATCCGGGTGAATGCGGCTGATGGCGCAGGCGGCGTAATAGCCGACGCCGAATGGCGGAGCGAACAAACCGATGCCCATCGCCAGGATCACCACCATGGCGTAGTGCACCTCATGCACGCCGACTTGCTTGGCAATCGGAAACAGCAATGGTCCGAACAGCACGATCGCCGGAATGCCTTCGAGCACGCTGCCCAGAACGATGAAGGCGACGATCGTCACGGCGAGGAACATCGGTGCACCACCGGGCAGGCCGGTCATGAACGCTGCGAGCGACGTCGAAAAGCCCGATTGCGTCAGTGCCCACGCCATTCCGGTGGCAGCACCAATGATAAGCAGGATCGCGCCCGACAACGCTGCAGTTTCAGTCAGCATCGGATAGAGACGACGCCAGTCGAACTTCCGATAGATCAAAAGCCCGGCAAGGATCGAGTAAACAATTCCGATTGTCGACACTTCGGTTGCGGTCGCGACGCCGCCGACCACCGCTGCGCGGATCACGAACGGCAATGCGATTGCCGGCAGAGCCACGAGGAAGGTCGAACCAACCTCACCCCACTTGGCACGCTTCACATGCGAAAGATCTTCGTTCCGGTAGCGCCGCCAGACCACGGCACACAACATGACGGCCAGAACCAGTCCAGGCAGCAATCCGCCGGTAAATAGTGCCGCGATCGATACCCCTGTGACCGATCCAATGGTGATAAGGACGAGGCTCGGCGGTATAGTTTCAGTTTGCGCACCGGTGGCAGACAGCAGTGCGACGAGATCGCCGGGCTTCGCGCCACGCTCGATCATTTCCGGAAACAGCACCGGTGCCACCGCCGCCATGTCGGCAGCCTTGGCGCCGGAGATGCCGGAGACTAGGTACATAGCAGCGACGAGCACGTATTGCAGGCCGCCGCGGACGTGACCGAGCAGGCTTGCAAGAAAGCCAACCATGGCGCGCGCCATGCCGGTCATCTCGATCAAGAGGCCGAGGAACACGAACAGCGGCACGGAAAGCAGGATCAGATGGCTCATGCCCTCATCCATGCGTCCGATGACTACAGTCGACGGCGTGCTAGTGGTCAGCGTGATGTAGGCAAAGGTCGCCAACCCAAAGGCAAACGCAATCGGCACCGCGGCGAAAACCATGATCGCGACAAGCACTACGAAGAAGATCAAAAGATTGAGGTTGCCGAGCGGGACTAGGACGGGGCCGAGCGAATAGAGCATCCCGCCAACGACTGCGACGACACCTACCGTGCTTCCGGACAGCCGCCAGTCGCCAAACGACAACAGCCGCAGCAACGCGACGAGCAACATCAGGCCGAGCCCGACCGGCAATGCCGCTGCTCGCCAAAGGCTGGAAATATCGAGCGCTGGCGTCGAAACGAAGGCTTCGTCCGACGCGAATTCGAAGGCCGGCTGCAAGACGAGAGCGAGGAACGCCAAAGGCGCAGCAATCGCGAGCACGTCGAAGAACGCACGTTTGCGCGGACCGACCATGCCGACAATGGCGGTCATCCTCATATGTTCGCCGCGCTGGAAGGCGGTTACCGCGCCGAGCATGGCCAGCCACAGAAAGAGAATACCGGCGAGCTCGTCTGACCAAATGATCGGTTTCTGGAACAGGTAGCGTGCGGAAACGCCGGTAAACAGCACGATGATCTCCGCGATCACCAAGAGCGCCGCGGCGGCTGCGACGATCGAGCCGAGCCATTGTTCGACTTTCTGCAGGGCGCCCGCTACCCCGGTCATCCGGGGCAGCGCGACGCTAGTTTCCTCCGTTAAATGCATGACGATCAACCGATGTTGCCGGCATATTTTTGCAGCAACGTCCAGGCATCCTCGCCAAACTTGGCCTTGGCGTCCTTGTAGAAAGACGTCTTCGCAAGCGCAGCCTGGAAGGCCTCCGCCTGGGTCGTGTTAAAGGTGAGCCCCTTCGATTCGAGGGTCTTCTGGTAATCGGCATTTGCCTTGACGATGTCGTCACGCTGCTTGAGCGCGGCCGCGTTGAAATGCTTTTGCATAATCTGCTGCGCGTCCTGCGGAACGCTCTTCCAGATCCTGGCGCTCGAAAGAAGCCAGAAACCATCCCAGGCGTGATTGGTGAGCGAGCAGAACTTCTGCACCTCGTAGAATTTCGCTGACTCGATCAGCGCCAGCGGATTTTCCTGACCATCGGCGATTTTGGTCTGCAGCGCTGAGTAGGCTTCGTTCAGCGGAATGCTTACCGGAGCCGCGCCGAATGCCGAAAACATCGAAACCCACAGCGGCACGACCGGTACGCGAATTTTGAAGTTCGCGAGATCCTCGGGAGCCTTGATCGGATGCGTGCTGCTGGTGATCTGCCGGAAGCCGTTGTCCCAAACCGCGTTGAAGGGAACGAGACCCACCTTCTCGATATTGCGTCGGATGAAGTTGCCGACCTCGCCGTCCATCGCGGACCAGACCTTGTCGTAGCTCGTGAAGGCAAAGCCGACGCCTGTTAACGACGCCGTCGGAATGAGCGTCGAGAGAACGGTGCCGGGCATCGTTGCCAGTTCGAGCGCGCCCGATCGCAGCTGCGTCATCATATCGGTATCGCTGCCGAGCTGATTGTTCGGGAAAAGGCTGATCGCAACCTGCCCCTTCGTTTCCTCCGTGATGGCGTCGATCGCTTCTTTGAGGCGCACGTTAACGGAATGGGTCGCCGGCAGATCGTTGCCGAATTTCAACTTGATCGGTGCGGCCTGCGCAAGCACGGCCGGACTTTTCAGCAACGAACCGGCTGCGACCGCGCCAACGACGGATTTGAAAAGCGCACGACGGGTTACCGCTTGCATTGAAACCTCCCATGTGAAATTCCGCATTTTCGCGGCTTTGAATTCGAATTCAGAATTCGTATACGGAATTCGAATACAACGCAATAGCTTTTTTTTCACCGCGATGATAAAAATGCCCGCGAAAGAGTCGCTCGGAGACCGCATGGCCCAAGTCCAATCGCAGCCCACCCTCGTGGAACAGGTTGTAAATGCTATCATTTCGGAGATTGTTGACGGCGATCTGGCGTCAAATACGCGGCTGATCCAGGACGACCTGGCCCGCGCTTATGGCGTCTCTCGCCAACCGGTCCAGCAGGCCCTCCTGCTTCTGCGGGATCGAGGGCTGGTGCGTGAGGCCCCCGGCCGGGGCTTGATCGTCTCGCCGCTGGACGTTGGCTTCGTGCGAAACCTCTATGAAATGCGGGCGATGCTGGATGGCCTCGCAGCGAGACTCGCTGCCGAGCGCGGGGCTGAACGGGCGAGGATCGAAGGGCCGGCGTATCTGGAAGCGGGGTACACCGCGGTGAGGAGCGGCTCCCTGCACCAGCAGATCGACGCGGACATGCAATTCCACGCCTTCCTCAACGAACTCTCGGGCAACCCTTTGATCGGTGAGACCACCGCGCCGCACTGGCCTTATCTACGTCGCGTCATGGGCGAGGTTTTGCGAGACGATGCGCAGATGCCACGAACAATTCTGCAGGAACATGTGGCGATCTTCGACGCAGTCATCGCTGGCAATGGCGCGGAAGCGGAAACGCTGAGCCGCAACCATATTTCGCGCGCGGCGAATATATTCGTTCAACGGCTTCAGGCCCGGCACGATGCGTCGGAAGAAGAACTTCGTCTGCGACCTCGGCGCATTCGGCGGTGAAGATAAGCCGTATCGACGTCGTGTGCCTGTCGAAAATCAAATCCGAACATACTCGTGGTACAATCCGCCGAGGATTGGGCGGCAAAGAATACGTCCTGCCCTCTTCACGGTGCGCGATAGGGGCGCGTCCTTATCCAAGGCCAAGTGCGTGCGCGTCTCATTATAGTAGCGAGCGTAAGATTTCAGAATCCGGCGCAGATGTGCCTCGCCTAAGACAATGATGTGGTCCAAACACTCATGCCGGACCGATCCGATCAGCCGTTCGGCAAAGCCGTTCTGCCGGGGCGAGGCCGGCGCAATAGGCTTGTCCCGAATGCCCATGGCACGCAGTCGGCGTGTGACGACCGCACCGTAGATGCGATCACGGTCCCGGATCATGTCGCGCGGAGCCTCGTTCCAGGGGAATGCCTCCGCTATTTGACGCGCGACCCATTCGGCGGTTGGAAGTGCCGTGACGTTGATCCAGACCAGCTCTCGGCGATCTAATCGCACGATGACGAAGGCATAGAGCAGGTCGAAGCCAATGGTCGGGACAACGAACAGGTCCATAGCGGCGATATCTTGAGCGTGATTGCGCAGAAAGGTGCGCCATCCCTGGCTAGGTGGCACCCGCCGCTTGACCATGTACTTGGCGACGCTCGACTGCGCGACCTCAAACCCGAGCTTGAGCAGTTCGCCGCCTAGAGATTTGACCACCCCCGGACGCCCTGAAGCTTTGATGCGGGAAGGTTAGTTGACGGACTTAGCCGGCGGCTGCAGACCGATCGGTCGAACCGCCCTCGGTCTTCACGTTAACCCTGACCTCCATGCCAAGCTCATCCTCGGCGTCACCCCAATAACTGCCAGAGAGGGGTATCGCTTGTTGTGGCGTTCGGGCAACTCCTACACGAATGAGGTCACGATTACCGACTATCCCGTTCGTCGGGTCGAATTCTACCCATCCCGATCCCGGCACATAGATCTGGCACCAGGCATGCGTGGAGCCTCCGCCAAGCCGCAGCGGTCCATCCCGCTTTGGTACGTATACGTACCCCGTTACGAACCGGGCCGCGAACCCGAGGGCTCGCGACGCTTCCATCATCAGCAGCGCAAAGTCTCTGCAAGTGCCCTGTTGCTTCCGGAGGGTTTCGGCAGGCAATTGCGTTCCGCTGGAAATCCGTCGTTTATATGAGAACCCCTCTGCTATTGCTTCGTTGAGCGTCATCAGGAGCTGCCCAGTCGGACGGCTAGAGTCCTTCTGCAAGAACGTTTTCAGCCACTCCTCCACTTCGACATCTTGCGGATGGTGTCGACGCATATAGGGCCCGAGATCCGGCGATTCATCATCGGAATATGAGAACGGATGCGAGCGCGCATAGTCCTCTATTCTGAAATCGGGAGCATTTTCGGGCGTATGCTCGAGGCGTATGAACGTCTCGAATTCCAAAAATTCGCACTTCTCGCTAAAATCAACCAGCGTCAAACAGTTGCCGAAGACATCGTGGATCCATCTGACCTCAGCAGGTTCGGGAACGACCTCAATACGGCAATCCATTAATCGCTGATCGAAGCTGTCGCGCGGACGAAATAGGAGCTGATGCAGGCCTGGTCTTATCGGCTTCTTGTAGCGATACGTCGTTTTGTGATGGACCGAGAAGACAGTCATGGCGGCTGCAGAGACCAGGAGCTCGGGGTGCGACACCGTTAACTGTCGAGCCCGTGAGATTCGTACTAATTCTATCCGACTTGTAGCGTCAAGGAAGCTCCGAAGTTCGATATTTGGTGCTGTCATCAGGCAGGAACGAGCCATTCCCAACAACGGACATCAAGACCACAGTCTTGTGCCCATTGGTCGTCTTGTAGCTTTCGGCCACAGAAGTGGGTCTTTTGTTTTTTTAAAAACCGGATTTCTTGCGTGTGAATGAGGACCACCGGTTCGCAGGCGAAGCCACCTAGAGATTTGACCACCCCCGGTGCCTCGAAGCTTTGAGGAGCCTGCGAGCGAGATCGCGATGCCCCTGTTCATGAGCGATCTCCCTAGAGACGGACCGCGAGATGAATCGCTTCGTTGGATCGGCGCTGCCATTCGTTGATTGCCCCGCAACACGTGCGCCCTAGCCCTCTTCGGAAAGCGCGGGCCAAAAAATTCGCGCTATGGCAGCCTGCGCTTCGCCTTGAATCCTGTTCAGATGGCTTTGGTCACGGAAACTTTCGGCATAGATCTTGTAAACGTCTTCAGTGCCGGATGGTCTCGCCGCAAACCATCCCATTTCGGTTTCTACCTTGATCCCGCCGAAGGACTGGCCGTTGCCCGGTGCCTTGGTTCGCGTAGCACGAACCGGATCGCCAGCTAGCTCCTTGATGTTAAGCTGTTCGGGACCCACGGCTTTGAGGGCGCTTTTCTGTTGCGCGGTCGCCGGCACGTCGGTCCGCTCGTAGAAGGGGACGCCGAGTTCTGAGGTCAGATCTCCAAAGAGCTGGCTGGGGTCACGACCGGTCTTGGCCAAGATTTCCGCGGCAAGCAGGCCCAGGACAATACCATCCTTATCCGTCGTCCAAACCGAGCCGTCACGTTTCAAAAATGACGCGCCAGCGCTCTCCTCCCCTGCAAAACCAAACGAGCCATTGCCGAGGCCATCGACAAACCATTTAAAACCAACCGGCGTCTCGACGAGCTTTCGGTTCAACTTCTTTGCTACGCGATCGATGATGGAACTGCTAACAATCGTTTTGCCAATCGCAGCGTCTTTTCCCCACTGCGGTCGCTGTTCAAACAGATAGGCAATCGCGGTTGCGAGGAAATGGTTTGGATTCATTAAACCGTTTGAAGGTGTTACGATTCCATGGCGGTCGGCGTCAGTGTCATTGGCGAATGCGACGTCAAATTTATCACGCATCTGGATCAGGCTTGCCATGGCGAAGGGAGAGGAACAATCCATGCGGATTTTTCCATCCCAATCCGCCGTCATGAATCGAAAAGTTGGATCGACCAGATTGTTGACGACGGTCGCCTTAATTCCATAGCGGTCGACGATCGGCTGCCAAAAATGAACAGCAGCGCCGCCCAGCGGATCGACCCCTATATTCACGCCTGAAGACTTTATCAGCGCCAGATCTACGATGTTGCCGAGATCGGATACATAGGGGCTGACGTAGTCGTGCAGATGGACCGATTGAGACTTACGGGCTCGCTCATAGAGCAACCTTGCGACGCCTGTGAGCCCCTTCTCCAAATAGAGGTTCGCGCTCTTTTCTATTTTTGTCGTAACATCCGTGTCGGCCGGGCCGCCGTGCGGTGGATTATACTTGTATCCACCGTCTTCCGGCGGATTGTGCGAGGGCGTGATGACAACACCGTCTGCGCGACCGCCCGTCCTGCCTTTGTTGTAGGCCAAAATCGCATGAGAGATGACGGGAGTTGGCGTATAGCCGCCGTGCTCGTCGAGCATGATATCGACGCCGTTAGCGGCAAACACCTCCACTGCACTTACCAGTGCAGGCTCGGCCAAGGCGTGAGTATCTATCCCGACGAATAGTGGTCCGGTCAAACTCGCATAGCGACGATGGTCACAGATCGCCTGTGTCGTCGCCAGAATATGATCCTCATTAAAGGAATTCTTGAGCGATGATCCGCGATGCCCCGATGTTCCGAAAGACACACGCTGCGCAGGATCGGCCACATCCGGTTTGGACACAAAATAGGCCGTGATCAGCCTTGGGATATTTACGAGCGATTCCGGAGAAACAGGCTTCCCTGCGACCGGATTAAAAACACTCACTTGAACTCCTCACCCATAGGGTCTTTTCAGACGGGCTTGTTTGGTAAAAGAGCATGGGCATCACCGCAGCTTTCTAAACACCGCCTCAAAGAAGCTTTGCGCGTACGAAAAGCGCCCGCAGCGCGTTTGTCGCTTGCACCGTTAACATCGCATTTTTGGCAGCTTCTTGAAGAGATAGTATGGCATCATGATGCAGCGATCTGAATTCCATCCATTCGATGGAACTCAGATTTGTTATAAATCGGTGGGCCTGACCGATGTTGCCGATGGAAATTATCTCGCCGTTCAGTTTGATTTTGAATGTCGCCCTCAACGGCGTATTGGAAAACGATGCCTCACTCATGCTCCGCACCACCTCGCTTCCGCGGACCGAAGCTTAGTATTGGCTATCGTCACGACTTTAACAATGGTGGCCGCGACGCGTCGGTCAAGCCTGTGACTACGACAAGGCGTTTGATCTCACTCTTTTGGAAAGCCGAAAAAAACCGGGACCACCGGTCCGTAGAGCTTAGCTTGCAGGCTTTTGAACCACGGCCGCCTAGCGCGCGGCATCAATTCGACGCCTGTACCAGTTTGCTCCACTCGCTCGCCTGGATGCGGACGATCAGCTTGTATCCGCCATTGCCGTCCGGCTCGAACACCGATGCCTCGCCTTCGCGGACGTCGAGCCAGTCCTTGCCGAACGCATCGATGATGTTCGGCTTGTGCGAAACGATCACGAGGTTGTTGTCGGCCTGCGGCCGCGCGGCGACGAGCTTGCGAAGCGCCTGCGCGCGTCGATTATTCTCGTCTGGAGAAGCCACTGGTCCGCTTTCAGTGAGGTCGGGTGTCGCGGTCACCTCGCCAAGACCCAACAGCGTCCCGGTGTCGACTGCCCGCTGAATCGTGCTGGTCAGGACTAGTCCCACAGGAATTTTCAGCTTGCGCATCGACTCTCCAATCGATTTTGCCTGCGCACGCCCCTGCTCATTGAGCTGGCGCTGAGTGGCGACGTTCGGCTTGCTCATAGGGTCCGCGTTGGCCTGATCCGAACTTGTCGCGCCATGGCGAAAGACGATCACATATCCGCCCGAGCGCAGGTCATTGATCCATTCAGCCTGCGATGCTGCGGGCTGGCTGCTGGCTGAGGCCGGCAAAAATCCGAGCAGCAGGGCGCACAACAAAGACAATCGAATCATAGACATAGACTCCTCCTCCAGTGGTTCGGTCGGATAGCGACCGCATGAACGTCATCGCCCGAAGATCGCATCTGGAAGCCACAGCGTGAGGACAGGTGCGTAGGTGATGATCGCAAGCACGATCAGAAGGATCACGAGAAACGGCAGGATGCCCCGGATCGCTTCGCCCATCGGCGCCACGGCAACCGACGAAAGGACAAACAGGTTGAGGCCGACCGGCGGGTGGACGAGCCCGATCTCCATGTTGTGCGTGAAGATGATTGAAAAATGCACGGGATCGACGCCCATCTGGCCGAGCGCCGGCGGAATGCCTTCAGTACCTTTGGCATTTGATATAGTCGCTCCGGGCCATCCTCCGGTTGGTGCACGCATCCTCGGGTAACCGCAGTGCACCCGTATCAAAAAAAGACACGAGCTCGCGGGCCGCCTACCTCTTTATTCGGCCTTTGCCGAGACATGCCGCGCATTTCGGGGGATAGATTTTGCGACCCGGTTGCGTTGGCTGTTCGATCTTCTGAACCCGTGCCGTCACAGCCAGGGCAAACAACCTCAGTCAAAGAGGGGTCAAAATCTTGGACGCTTATTTACACCGAGCGGACGCGGACGCTAAGTGATGTGAATGAGTCCGTTCAGCCTTTCGAGCGGGTGCGGATCATGAAGGTTTCGTAGGAGTATTCCGCAACCTGCCACCAGAGATTCCCGTCGTTGCGGAACTCCGTTTGCGAGTCTAAGATCTTCTTGAAGTCCGGGTTGACCGCGGAGGTCTCGGCGTTGACCTCGTTCGACGCCTTCAGGCAGGCTTCCATAATCGCCTGGCTGAATGGGCGCAGCTGGGTCCCGGCCGCCACCAGGCGCTTTACCGCCTGCGGATTGCGCGCGTCATATCGCGCCTGAACATCCAAGTTG
>Ga0210401_10008259_pt1 | contig 10349 bp, 4 predicted proteins | sample IncBWH32MmetaG_FD_150866 | JGI IMG/M metagenome (GOLD analysis project Ga0210401, IMG submission 150866) | Forest soil microbial communities from Barre Woods Harvard Forest LTER site, Petersham, Massachusetts, United States - Inc-BW-H-32-M | ecosystem: Environmental > Terrestrial > Soil >... | reverse complement strand
CGTACACCAGTTCAAGCAATTCGTTGGCAGCTTTGGAATCACCTTGCTGTGCGGCAACTAACAAAACAGTGGCATTGCCCATGGTGCCTGAAAAAATACTCGTAGTTTGCGGGCATTTCAACATTGTGCCGGGCGGATCCTTCATTGTCGGTCCGTCGAATTGTTGGCGGATGCCGGGTTATCGACAATTAAACCGGTGGCTTCATTGAGCAAGATCCGGGCTACCAGCCAATCCAGCCAGCCATCGCCTAAATCCACAGCATGATCGAACGAAATCTCCGGAGCCAGCGTGTTCCCCTGGCTGAGTGTGGCTCGCGCCGTGTCATTTAGTCCGAGCCGCCACTGCGCCATCGCCAGAACGGCACTACCTTGCGCCCGCGCGAAGAGTTCGGAGTTCGTTCGCGCCTTCTCTGCCCACTCGGCTGCCTGCGAAAACCGGCCTCCCCGATATTCCGAGAGCGCCTTGCACGCTTGAAAATAGCCGCCCCCATCCCCGTTCCTCAAAGTCACTGCTTTGGTTGCCAATTTCTGCACCAAACGCGGATCTGCCCCGGAATTCGGCAAAAGAAGATAGCTGTCCGTTATTCTCTGTGCAACGTATGGATTTGAACTTTCGGCAAAAATAGGCGGAATTTTCCGGCAGAGTTGCTCGTAAGCAGGTCGGTCATGAGCGACTACCAGAAGTGCTGACATAGTGTAAGGCCAATAGCATTCCGCAGGTTGATATTGCATGAGAGTTGCCGTATCGGCCAAGGCTTCTCTCCATCTGCCTTGGCGGCCCATGAGGTCTTCCCGGTCAGCCAGGATGTTGGTGCATGACGGCTCGTTTACGAACGCCGGCGTCAGAATTACAGCCAGAAGTTGCTCAGCTTCTTTGTGTTTTCCCTGTAATACAAGTGCATGATACAAGCCATTACATTCCCACTGAGTCTGCGCGTCACCAATTCCCGAGCGTTTGCGCCATGAGTCAAATGCTTCTCGATGTATCGTTTCCGCTTCCGCCCATTTGCCTTGATGTTCAAGCGCCCCGGCCAGATTACGCATCGCATACAACGTCTGCGGGTCAGCATCTCCTGCCTGTCTACGCCAGGAGGCCAACACCTGGCGAAATAGGGTCTCGGACTCAGACCAATTAGTCTGAGCTTCGCCAACCAGCCCCAGCGCGCTCAACGTATAGAGCGTGGACGGATGGTCGTCGCCAAGAAACTTGCGTTGCAGGGAAAGGGCTGCGCTCAAGACGGAATCTGCATCCTCCAGGTTCCCGTGCTGTCGCATGCGATCGCCCAGAATGTAGAGAGACTCGGCGACGTCCGGGTAATTGTCCGAAAGAAACTTTTGCCGCAGTGCGAAGGCTTCTCGTTCCAGGGCTTCCGCCTCGCTTCGCTGTCCATTGGCAGCTTCGGCCCAGGCAAGATCGTAGAGTGCTCCTGAAATCGATGGATCTTGCGGTCCCAGCAGTTTGCGGCGGAGCTCCAGGGCTTCACGTGCCGTCGCTTCCGCTTCGGCCCGCTTGCCGGTGTTGCCCAGAATAAGAGCCTGGTTGCGAAGGGAATCGATCACCTCCTGGCTTTCGTTTCCGAACAATCTCCGCCTTGTTGCAAGCGCCTTCTCAATCAAGGCTTCTGCCTCCGTAAATTCCCCGTTATCATTGCACGCGTGAGCCAAATTGTCTTCCGAAGTGGCGACGTCGGCATTCTCGTTTCCAAAGTGCCGGCGCCTGATTTCAAGCGCTTCACGACATACTTGTTCGGCCTCCAACTTTTTTCCACTCGCTATAAGCGTCACGCCTAATTCGTTAAGCGCGGCCGCTGCTTCCGGGCTTTCTCGTCCGAAGCGTTCCTGGCAAATCGCCAGCGCCGTGCGTTGCATTTCTTCGGCCTGACGGTACTGTCCGGTGCTCTCATAAACAGTGCTGATGACACTTCGCAATTCGGCTGCGACTGCCGGTTGGTTTGTCTCCTTGTCTATGCGCGCGGCGGCTTTATCCAGGATTTCGCGCAGGATGGTCGTATCTCTGCCGAGAGCGACCTCAGGTGTGACACCTTGCAGCGTCTCTTCCAAAAACTGTTTGACTTGTTCCGTCTCTCGCTGGGATTGCCGTTCTTGAGAAAGAGACGTCGAAACCACGATCAAACTTGCAACCAGAAGCGTAGAAATCACGCCAAGGCCCACAAACAGGAGTTTGTTTCGCTGCACCGTCTTCTGGAATTTATAAAGCCTGCTCGGAGGGCGAGCGGAAACAGGCTCGTTCTCAAGAAAGCGCCTGACGTCCAACGCCAAATCGTTGGCGGTCTCATATCGACGAGTGCGGTCCTTTTCCAGCGCCTTAATCACGATCCAATCCAGGTCTCCGCGAATCCTGTGAATCAGCCGGAGCGGCTCGGACTGGCGTTGTTGTGCTACGGTCGTTAAGTCCGCACCGGCCATTTTACTTAGACACGCCGAGGGCCGGGAAGGTTCCTGCTCACGAATTACCCTGCGGACTTCGTCGAGACCGGCTTTTAGCAGTTCCCCTGTTTCAAACGGTGTCGAGCTGGTGATCAACTCGTAGAGGAGGACCCCCAGGCTATAAATGTCCGTCCGCGTGTCAACGTCAACACTGCTGAGGGCGGCCTGCTCCGGGCTCATGTAGGCGGGTGTGCCGATAAGCATCTCGAAGGCGGTGAAAACAGTTTTGTCGGTCAACCGCTGGTCCGTGGTGGCTTTGGCAACCCCAAAGTCGATCACAACGGGCGTGGCCACTGCTTGCAACGATTCAGTCACCAGGATATTGGAAGGTTTGATGTCCCGATGAATAATTCCCCTCTGGTGCGCGTGCTGGACAGCCTGGCAGACCTGCACAAACAGCTTAAGCCGATCCTCTGTTGTGATTGAATGTAGATTACAGTATTCCGTGATCTTGACCCCGCGGACAAGTTCCATAACGAAATAAGGGCGGCCGGCTTCAGTCGCTCCCGCATCAAAAACCCTGGCGATATTGGGGTGGTCCATCAACGCCAATGCCTGCCGTTCGGCTTCAAACCGGGCGATGACGTTCTTCGTGTCCATTCCCGGCTTGATGATTTTCAGCGCGACCCGTCGTCGAACGGGTGCCTCCTGTTCGGCCATATAAACCACCCCGCACCCGCCCTCACCGATTTGTTGTAGCAATTTGTAATGGCCAATGCGGTCGCCCGGTTTTTCTGTTGCAAACGGCTGAGCAGCTTTCGTAGACCGATTCGCCGCAGATTTCTGCAGGAAATCGCCAGCGTGCTCATAGGCCAGCAACAAGGTTTCCACCCGGTTTTGCAGTTCGCTGTTTCCCTGGCAAGCCTCGCGCAAGTAGCGACCGCGCTCGTGCGATGGAAGACGAAGAGCCTCCGTAAAAACGGTAATATCAGCGTCAGGAGCACCGTTCATTTTACCAAATAAGTCTTATGCCATCTCCCGGTTGAACTCAACCTGAGAACAGATAATGTCTGCTCGATGGATGGCCTACAATAGATAACGAGATTTGGTCAAAAAAACCGACAACGATTTTTCGTGGGACACAAGGGACGCAAAGACATGGGACTGGAGGTTCGGCGCGAAGGACGCAGGGAAGGAAGTTTGGGCGGCGCTCCCGCGCGCGCGAGCGCCGCCCTACCAAATTTTGAATAATTTCTTAGTGCTTTTGCAAGGTACGCAAGTCAACGGTTGGCGGGCGGCTGTAGGCGACGGTGCGGGAGATCAAGGAGCCGAACCCGAGCGCATAGCCCATGGATCCGGGAGATTTGCCGGCGCATTCAAATCGCAAGACGTGGGCGCCGGGGTCGAGGTGGATCGGGCCCAGTTTGTCGGTGGCGGCCACCGGGTCTGAAGCGTAGAAGTCGATTTGCGCCAGTTGTTTGCCATCAACAAGGACGTTGTAAATTCCGGAATTCCATGCGTGGACCGTTTTCAACACTAAATCCGAATCCAACGCCTGCGCGGTTTTAAAGGGCAATTCGATCCAGCCGTTTGTCGTTTCCGGCCGCAACCAGGCTTGCCAAAATCGAGTAACGTTGCCGAAGTGTTCGGCCACAACCGAGCCGTCGGAATGTTTTGCGGATTTTGCCTCGGAACTTGTAACCAAAATGACATCGCGCAAGGGCAATCGGTCCGGTCCGGGCGGCAAGTCAGGATACGGTTTGTGCGGCCCCGTCTGATACCAGAAAGCGACACTGGAAAATAAATCGTCACGCTCAGTGAAACCGGTCCGTGTGCCGTCAGGAAACGTCTGCGCGCCTTTGTGTTCGATTTCAAGACGGAGCGATTTTTTGAAGTTCACAGGATCGGGTATGTGCCAGCGGTAAAAACTGCCGACGTTGCCAACGGGATCACCCGCATCACCCTCCCAATAGGACGCGCCGTAAAACGGTTGGGTCCCGGGAGAGAACCCCCAGCCCTCGCAGAAATAATCTTCAGTGCCGGTGCCTCGCAGGCTGGGTTCCTTTTCACCGTCGACAAAGAAATAGTCGTTGCCTTCGCCGAACCAGCGGGGTGAAACCAGACAAACGTTAAGTAGCGTGCCAACGTATTGGCCGCGGCCCTGGATGTCGGCGATAAGATAATTGCGCCCCATGACACAGGGATATTCCTGGCGATACATGGTATGGAAATAAGCGCTTGTTTTGGGGAGGGAATCGAGTTTCTGCCAATCAATTTGGTAATAAAAGTTTTCGCACCGTTGTTTGCCATCGTTGGTGACGATGATGCGCGCCGATTTCCTGAAGGGCATGGGCCAATAACAATTGCGTCCGCGTCCGTTGGACTGCACGCTAACGGGCAGCGAGTCGAAAGGCTGGTCAATGCCATTCCCAACCCCAAAAAAATCGCCAATTGGACATTGCACGCTCGGGTTGGCTTCTCCATCCCAATAGATTCGCAGCGACAAAAGCCGGGAGTAGTACGGTTCTTTGTCAGAAATCGTGTTCCAGAAATGAACAATTCGCCCCGGCCCTTTGAGATCAGCGAGCGTGAGCGTTTGGCCGGGCTCAATGGGTCGCGAATCGTGATTGCCGTTTTGCCAATTCGGGTCGGTGGAAGAAATCCGCATGGACTGAAAATCCTTCAGTGTTTCCAAACCGTTAAGCGGGTTGCCAAAATCCGATTGCGCCAAAGTGACGGCGGCCGGTGTTAGGAAAAGGGCGAGAAGCCCAAGTCGAATTGATTTCATACACATATTTTAATTAGCTTTGCTTCGATAGAACTGCTGAGTGTTGGTGGCGGGAACGACGTGCGGGGTCGTTGCGTTGGGAACCGCTGCGTACGGTCCCGTCACGTTTGTGGATGATACGAGTGTCCCAACGAAATTAATGATGACCTGGCCGGCGCCGGGAGCCGCGGTGATCGTTGGCGTTACGGTTGAAGCGCCCTGGATGTCAATAATGACGGCGGTGGCAGGCTGCACGACGAGGTTAATTTGGTCCTGGCTGTCCAGCGTTAGCGGCGACCACGTTCCATTCCATTGGCCGCTATTGGGAATCGTCGCGCCACCGAGATAAGCGGTTTGCAGATTTGTCGCGTTGCCATCCTGTTCAGGCGGCGTGCTGCTTAAAAGGAGGTACTGGGCGTTCGTCGAGGAAAAGTTGGCTGGCACGGGAATCATCACGTTCGCGGCGTGCGCGCCGACTGAGTCGAACGTTTTGTTGATGATCGTCACGTAAAGGTGATGGCCATCGGCGCTCAGGACTCCATAGGCAGTCACATTTATATTGTTCGGGTTGGAAAAAAATGCGGCGGTGTTTGCGAATGGGAAGCCGTGTCCACCGACATTGAACGCCTTCAAACCGTAAGCGTAAGGCATAGCGGTCCAATTGCCGGTGGTATAATCCAATTGGATAGGGGCGCTGTAGTCCACCGGTCGGTTAAAGGGATTGACGCCGGCACAGCCTCTTTGGGCCCACCAATGGCAAAAATCCAATTCCCAAAGTGCGGTCGAGAAAGTTTGGCCATTGGTATTTCCATCGGGCGCGCCCGTGCCTCCGCCGTTGGGAAAGGCCGAGGCCTCGGTAATCCGAAAGCGGAGTTTGTGACCGTACCAGTCATTCGGCCAGGCGGGCGCGCCACCCAATATATTTGTGAAGACTTGATTCCAACTGGCAGCCCGGGCTGGAGACAGGTTGGTTGTGGCCATGCCGAGGGCATCGGGTGAGGTCGGGCCGTCGCTCGAGTCATAGTTATGCTGGGTGGCCATGGTAAAATACTGCTTCGACGTTTCATCAATCGCAAACTGCAGGACCCAATTTTGGGGCGTGTTCAGGCCTGGATTGGACGGTATGTCCGAGCCGTCCTCCGGTCCGGAAAAGGGCGCGAATGGGAGTCCAGCCGCTGCGATTCCGTTCTCGGTCTGGGTATAGACCATATTCCATTGCGCTTCGTATTGAGGCTCGGTCCATTTGGTGGTGGGGCACTCCTGATTTATGTTGAAATTCGGTTCGTTATCCAAAGCGAATGATTCGAGCAGGGGCGCGTCTGTGGAATTTAGGAGGATATTCGTGGCTGTGGCGATGTTGTCGCTCGAGTCGCTTTCGCAGAAACCATGCAAGGCATAGATCACGTTCGTGACGCCCGACGCGGCCAGGGTCGCGAAGAATTGGTTGTCCTGCGCGGGAGTGGGGTCTGGATTTTGGCCGGTGTATCCGCAAATCGTGCGCAAGTGATGGATGCCAATCTGGCCAAGAATATTTGTGAATTGCCGCCAGGTTGTCGTCGAGGAGCCGGGATTCCAAGTGGGGTTAAAGACTTGAGCGGACCCACCGGCGCCGTTGATGAACGACCTGGACAGTGACAGTCCTATAAAGTTATCCGGAATTGCGGAACCGAGATTCGTCGCGGCACAGTTGAATGTGAGTGTGATATTGTTGGTGGGATAAGCAAACGCGCCGGCGACGAGCAGAAAATTCGTCCAAAATATCAACCAGGACTTTTTTGTAATGCTCATTTCTGGCGGCTAATTAGGGTCGAACGGTTTACGGCATTGTTCCGCCCGCTTTACGGGCGGTGACGCCGCAGCGCGGCGTCCCTACCAGGGGGCTCTTTGAAATCGGATTCAATGTTAATCTCTCTTACGTTAGTCTCGCGCTTCCAAACCGTACCATTTGCTTTGGGCAGGCGCACGGCCAGAACTGGAATGTTCGCGCCTTGTTGGAGCCGCAAATGAAAAACGACCGTGCCGGCTTTCGTTTCAAACGACAGGTCGGCCCGGACAACTCCAGATGGCGTGCGAATGGGCCAGTTTTTCGCCTGATAGCCGGTCCAGGAGGGCGGAAGGCGCGGAATGATCCGAACTTCTTCGAGAGAGGTGTCGTCCACGCCCAGAATCAGTCGGGCTGCCTTGAGCGGCTCGGCGACATTGACCAAATTGAGCGGGCCACAGCCGGAACTTAACTCAATCTTGCCTTCGGCGTCCGGTGAATAAAGACGTTCGTAAAAGTAATATGGAGAGAGCCGGCCGTGGTCAAAAGACACACCAGGAGATTCAAAGGTGGCCTGGGCCAGAAAATCAAGGGCTCGGCCGGCCATCGCCAAATTGTCTGTGAGAAGCATGGTTTGGATAGCGTAACCCTGTCCGTAAGACGGGCTCGTCAGCAGACCATCGTGAATCAGATCGAACTGAGGCCAAATTCCATATTTTTCGAACTGCTCCTTTCGCGAGGGCACTTGATAGAGCCGCGTGAAAGTCTTTTCACTGTGGGCAAGGATTTTGTGGTTCCAGGCCTCCGGGTCGAACCCCAGGACGTCGGAGTTCATGCAGGCGACGCCATTTAATCCACCAAAACCGACATTGACAGGTTTCTGCAAAACAGCCTGGTCGGGCTTGAGAGTTTTGGGGTCGATGCACCAAATCCACGAGCCATCGTCGCTGACCAGGTATTTATTCATATTGCGGTAGATAGTTTGGGCGTCTTTGCGCCAGAGTTCTGCGGTCGGGCGACCGCCGGTCGCGTCCTCCATTTCGGCAGCGCTCAACAACGCAAGCGCGCACAGATTATTCTGAACGACGTTGTCATAGAGGCCCTGTGGCCCGCCGCCGCCGAACTCGCCTGAGCCGGGGACAAGCGGATAGTTTTCAAGAAGATAGTCGAGATAACGCACGGGCGATGCGGAGCCATGCAGGAAATTATAAAGGCGTTTACGGAATGGATCATCCGGCGGCAACCGCTGCCACAACGAAACTATGGCAATGATGATTCCCGCGTGGCCGTCCATTTCGTTGCCACTTTCGTGCGGACGGCCCGGGGCGAAATATCTCGGGAATGCGATGAAGCCCGCCCGATTGGTTCCGGCAAAATCCATCAGACAGTTGGCGGTCTGGCAGGCGTGCTCGTAATCGCCCCAAAACACCAGTTCACGCATGAACGCACCCGAATCGCGGGTCCACATCGTACGCGACCAGCCCTGGGGCGGCGGCGATGCGTTGAGAAATCCGGCGGGGTAAAGGCCTTTCTGGCGGGAAACGAAATTGAGGGCGATAGCGCCCTGAAATGAATTGCTGACTTCCTCTGCGAAGAGACCCGCGGTTTTGGGACCAAAGAAATCGAGCGTGCCTGGCTGGTCAGCCTCCAATTTGAAGGAAGCATGAATCGAAACGTCCTCGGCGAATGAAGGTGTCGGCGCAGCCAGTTGCAGCAGTCCCACCACCATTCCAATCATTATCTTCCCGACGAAGCGCATATACGTCATATCTTTACGGAGCATTCAGTCCAGAATCCGAGCCGTTTACATTAATGAATCAAAGAACAATCGACGAGCGTGAAAGTGCGGTTTCGCGCTTTCACGCCCGATACAAATCCGCCAAAAATCGGGCTGAGCCTCCTTGGTAAACAATCATCCAGTGCACCCAAAGTTGTGGCGGATAAGAATAAAATGGATTCAATCATTAAGGGTATATCAGGCGGTAGAACACGCTGCCATTACCAGGGTTGACGGGGACGATGACCTGATTGGTGGCGGCTGAGCCGGTCACGTTGACCCAATTTGTGCCGAGTCCCACCGAGAGGCTGTTCGTCTGCGCCTGTAACTGCCAACCCACATGGTCCGTCGGCCAGGTCAGATAGAGGTTATTGTTGGTTGCCGTAAACACAATGTTTGTTGGACTGGTATTGATCGCATTGGTAATCGACAGCGTGACAAATGCATTGGTTGTCCCGTACGAATTGTTGACGATTAGCTCGATGACATTGCCGTTCAATGCGGCGGGCGCATTATTAATGCTGAGCGGGGCGCTGACGACCGCGGCATTCGCCACAGATCCGGTGGCCAGGGTCGTGCCGGCGGTAACGTTGGTCCAGACATATGCCAGTGGCGGTGTGCCGCCTGCCGCTGCTGAGATGACAAACGAGGAATTCACAACGGCACCTGAATTTGTCGGCGGGGTTGTGGTAAAGATTGGAGCGGTGGGGCTGACCGCTGCATATTCGGCGGCCACTTGGCCGGGTGTCAAAGCGTAAGGAAAGACCGCGACGTCGTCAATGTAACCGAGGAACTGCTCGGAATCTGCGCCGGTCGGGATCTGCGAGCGGGAGCCGATTCTCATTGGCGTGCCGAGGGAATTGGTGAGGCCGCCGCCAACAGGTATGGCACTGCTGCCTGCAAGTGCGCCATTGACGTAAAGATATGTATGGCCATTTGCTTCGTCGCAAACGCCCGCAAGGTGATACCATTGGTTCAATGCAGCGTTATTGGTCAGACCCACGGTGGAATTGGCGTCAACTTCAGTCCCGTTAACCGGACGACATTCAAAGCGAAAGGCTTTGCCCGGTCCCGCGCAGTCCAAATCGAATTGTTCCTGGAAGTAATATCCTTTGGCCACGATGCAGGGCGTATTTGCGGTGGGCGTAAATGTGGGATAGACCCAGGCCTCAACCGTCATTTCTGCGTTGACGCCATGAGGTTGGGAAAAGTCCACGTTTTGAACGCCGCCGACGAGGCTTTCCGGATTGGCGAAGGCGCCGAAATAGCACGACGTATCCGAAGGATCCTCGGTGGGATTATACCCCGGCTGGGCGATATAGCCATTGGTGTAAAGGCCGTTATCGCCGCCGGCATAGTCATGACAGATGAGCCCGAAATCGCCGTTGCCGTCGTCCGGGCTTTCATTTAAGCGCCAATAGCCGGCGGGATGGAGGGCCAATACAGTCTGCGGGAAGTACGCCGGGCCGCCGGTTGAGTTGGTCGGATTGGCCAGGACGGAAGCGATCCAGATATTGGTTGCGGTGCCGAGCGAATTGCTGACGATGCAGGCTGTCGTTAACGTACCGACCGCCGCGACAACCAGCGATAAATTTGCGCCCGTGGCTCCGATGATCGGCGCGCCATTGGTGAACCATTGATAAGAGAGAGTGCCA
>Ga0210401_10008256_pt1 | contig 10350 bp, 16 predicted proteins | sample IncBWH32MmetaG_FD_150866 | JGI IMG/M metagenome (GOLD analysis project Ga0210401, IMG submission 150866) | Forest soil microbial communities from Barre Woods Harvard Forest LTER site, Petersham, Massachusetts, United States - Inc-BW-H-32-M | ecosystem: Environmental > Terrestrial > Soil >... | reverse complement strand
GGAGGGCAAGACGTTGGGTAACGCCGCGATGCGGATGATGTCGGGAGCGTGGCCGCCTCCTGCACCCTCGGTGTGATAGGTGTGGATAGCGCGGGTGCCGATGGCGCGGATGGTGTCTTCCACATATCCCGATTCGTTCAGAGTGTCAGTATGGATGGCGACCTGCACGTCGAGCGCATCGGCAACGCGTAAGCAGCAGTCGATCGCGGCCGGGGTGGTTCCCCAATCCTCATGCAGCTTCAAGCCGCATGCTCCACTGCGGACTTGTTCTTCAAGCGGACCCTGAGTTCCCGCATTTCCCTTGCCCAGGAATCCGAAATTCATGGGCCACGCTTCGGCCGCCTGGAACATGCGCGCCAGGTTCCACGCGCCCGGGCTGCAGGTGGTGGCGCAGGTTCCAGTCGCAGGCCCGGTGCCGCCGCCGATCATGGTGGTGATGCCCCCGCACAGCGCTACATACACTTGCTGAGGAGCAATGAAGTGGACGTGGCTATCGATGGCGCCGGCGGTCACGATCAGGTTCTCACCGGCAATAACCTCCGTCGATGCGCCGACTACAAGCTCGGGATCCACGCCCTGCATAACTTCCGGGTTGCCTGCTTTGCCCACCTTGACTATGCGGCCGTCGCGAACTCCGATGTCTGCTTTGACGATGCCCCAGTGATCGATGATGAGTGCGTTGGTGATGACGAGATCGAGCGCGCCCGGACGTGCGTCGCGCAATGCGCGGGCACTCTGCCCCATTCCATCACGAATGGTCTTACCGCCGCCAAAGGTGACCTCATCCCCGTAGACGGTGAAGTCCTGTTCTACTTCGAGCACGAGTTCTGTATCAGCCAGGCGAACCCGGTCGCGCGTGGTGGGGCCATAAAGATCGGCATAGATTTTGCGCGAGAGATTGCGGCTCATGGCTTTCCTTTCAATACGCCGTCCACTGCGCCGCGGTGTCCCCAAACGTTGCGCGAGCCGGCGTAGGCTACGAGCGAAACCAGCTTTTCGTCACCCGGCTCAAAGCGCACCGCGGTCCCTGAAGGGATGTCGAGCCGCATGCCATAGGCAACGGCGCGATCAAACTCGAGCGCGGGATTCACCTCGTAGAAGTGGTAGTGGCTGCCTACCTGCACGGGACGATCGCCGGTGTGCCGCACGGCCACCTGCGCGACGGCGCGCCCCTGGTTGATCACGATGTCGTCTTCCGCCAGCAGATATTCTCCGGGATGCATGCGGCTCCTCTGAAACTACTGGATAGGATCGTGCAGCGTGACCAGCTTGGTGCCGTCAGGAAAGGTCGCTTCGGCCTGCACCTCGTGGATCATTCCCGCAACACCGTCCATCACTTCGTCCTGGGTCAGAATCCTGGTTCCCAGGGACATGATTTCCGCCACTGTTTTTCCATCGCGCGCCCACTCCAGGATCTCCGCCGTGAGGATGGCGACGGCTTCGGGGTAATTCAATTTAAGTCCTCGCTGCCTGCGCCTGCGAGCTACATCGGCGGCCACGTGGATCAACAGACGTTCCTGTTCTCGCGGGGTCAAGTGCACAGCGGTTCTCCTTCAGTAAGTCTTGCGGGGCGGCGAAGGTGCGCGTCCGCATAGGTACATTTTGGCCGAGTTCCAGAAGCAAAAAAGATCTTCGATGATGCACACCGCCGATTGGGAAAGCCCGCGAACCAGCACACCATCGGCGGTCAGCGCGCTGGCGCCCCAAAGGACATCGGAGCGACTGCGCTGTTGTGCAATCTCCCTCAACATTTGCTCGAGCACGATCCAGGTAGTTGGATCTTCCTTGCTACGGCAGATCATAAACGATGTCAGATAGTGGAATTTTCCCATCCGCGCAAGCGAGCTGGGCTTTGCCAGTTGGGGGCGGAGATGCATGCGATCGATGTAGATGGGGCGGCCCTGGCTCCAGATGGTGTTGCGCGTGCGCAACGAGGCATAGGCAAAGGATTCACCGCGGGCCAGTCTGCCGGGAGCGATGATTTCCCACCAGAATAATGTTGCCGCCGGCTCGAGGCGCACTTCTGTCCGCTGTTCACATCTGGAGTCGCGAAAAGGAATGATGGAGTCGGGAAGGTATTCGAGCAGGGCGCCTTCGCTCACATGGATTTTGCTGATCAGCAGGGCATCCGTCGATGATTCGCTGGGACGGTAGATTCGCGTCGAACCCGTAGTGGTGATCTGCGCTGCGGCAGCGGGGCCTACCTCGACCTGGAGGTTTAATTCGTCGCCTCCGAACACGCCTCCTGAGACATTGTTGAGATGAACCAGGCTTTCGTCTGCCGGGTTGGGAAATGCGCGCACGACTTTCCAAGGGGGATCCTGTTGGGCGCAATGAAGATGGGTCCGGCCATTCAGCACTGAGAACGCAAGGTGCAGCTGAGCACGCATCATCAGCTGATGAATAGCCTGGTATGCAGGTCTGGATGACGGCTGGAGGCGAGGTCCATTAAAGGTTGAGAAAGGCAGACTTCGTCGACATTGGTGCTGCGGGCATAGCAGAGTGTTTCCAGGATGACGGGCTTGAGCTGCCACAGGAGTGCAGCAGCGTCGGACTGGCCCAACGGAAGAAGGCGCTGGCAGGCTGACATCAAACCGGAGATTACCTGATGAAGGCAGGCTGCTGCGACTTCATCGCGGCAGGCATGGATGCAACAGCCAAGGTGACCAAAGACCAAAGGGTAGTGGCCGGGTGGGCAAGAGATTCCGAATGCTTCGCCCGCGAGGGCCGCCAGACGTTTGCCTAAACGGAGGCTCGCTTGCCGGCTTTCTCTTGCTGTTTTCAGGGCGCTGAGCTGGTCGTTCAGGTATTGCCACGGATGAGAAGCGTCGTATCCCGCATACACAAAGACGGCTTCCAGCCGGCCGGCCTCTTCCAGGTAGCCTTCAAAGAAGGCGCGCAGGTCCTGCACTTCCAAAGCGTTTTCCTCGACCAGACTTTCTATCCCGAAACTATGCGCAGCCGCGCCGACGGGTAGAGCGCTGTCTGCAAGATGAAGCAGATGGAGGAAGCTCAGGGCGCTCATGGCTACTAAAGTATCATCGTCAAATTTTGCGGTTGGTGTGGAGGATATGAAGCCAGGCTTGCGTTGCCGTAGCTGGAGCGTTTGTCCGGAAGCATCCCAAATGCAGGAGGATAGTGCGGATGTCCACGAAAAAGAGCAGCAAATCGTACTCGAAGTCGTCGCGATGCTGGCCCGGATATGAGCCGGTTCCAGGGAAGAGCGAGCATGAAGAAGGAAGCTGCCGCAAGAAGCCGGCGAGCCGAAATGGCGGGAAGGAAGTTTCACGCGAGACCTCGCGCAAGAAGCAAATTGCGCTTGGCGGCAAGCGGGCGCAACAGGCCAGGAGCAAGTCCCCGACCACGGCGGAACGCCGCAGTATTAGTAAGCAAAGGAAAGCGGCTTAGAGCCTAAGCAATACCACACTGACCGGGTGCCCCTCGCACCAGCGTAGGTGGGTCAACCAAGACGGGTCGAAGCCCCATCAGAGTTCTGGCTTTTACTCTTTCCGTCACCACCAATGGTGGGGTGCCCATCCTTCGCGTTCCTGGCGAAGGGTGGGGTACCGCTCTGCACCCGAAACCCTTCCCCCGCACATGCAGCTTATCCCACCCTTCGCAAACAGCGCGAAGGATGGGGCACCCGAACTTCAGTGGTGACGGAAGAGAGTTTGCTTCTATGGGATGAAATGGGGGTTAGATATTGCCTTAGTTCCGCAAGGACCCCTGACCGGGGAAGCCAAACAGCAGGTCCCTCCACTTCGGTCGGGATGACAATTCCGTCGCTGGGTTGGGGTGGTCCCGGTTCACCTGTTGCGGGTACCACAGAATTGTCATCCCGACCGGAGCGAAGCACAGTGGAGGGACCTGCGGTTTACTTTCCCGGAGATCGCAGCCCATCTTTAGCCCACTATCACTTTGACCGGCTTTTCTTCTTTGCTGTTGGCGTAGGAGACTTTTCGTTCTTCTCGATTCGCAGCTTCCAGGCGGTGCGTAGGGCGCCGGCTAACAGGTCTTCGTTGGCGGCTTCGAGCCGGATGTGGGTGACCCCCTTTCTTCCCCAGCCCCCGGCTACCGGCAAAAACACTTCGGGTTGTTCCTCTACAAAGAGCGCTTGCTGTGCCGGGGTGAGCATCAGGTTGCCGTAGCCCTTGGCTTGGTGAGCAAGAGTGGCGAAGATCCTGCCGCCTACGCGAAAATCGGCGGCTCCCATGTGCGAGGCTTCTTCCGCACCTTCGAGTTTCAAGGCAACACGGCGAAAATCTTTGGCGGTCATGGTCAGCGAACCAGAGTGAGATACAGTGCCATCGCGATTCCTAGCCCTGCAAGTAAGAGCCCCAGAATGACGGCGTCCGTCGAGACTCGCCCCGCTCGCCAGGTTCCGGAACGAAGTTCGCGAACCAGTTGAAAATGGCGCAATACAGACGACAGCGTCACCAGAACGCCGAGCGCCACCAACATGACTCCAGACCAAAGCGATAGTCCAGTTGTGCGGGCGGGAAGATGAGAAGCGCTCGCGCTCAACTCGCGAAGAAAGAGCCCGAAGCGGCTGACCGCAAAACCGACGCCCATCAGTCCGAGGCCGGTGCGGATCCAGGCCAGGAAGGTTCTCTCGGCGGCAAAATAGACTCTGGGATCTTCTTCTGCAGGCTTATCCATGCCAGGGATTGTATCTGCCCTCAGCCGCCCGCCGTGGTTGCGGCCGGTTCCTGATTGTAGCGCTTGATCGGCGTGTTCCCGAGATGTTCCACGATCGACGGAAGCGAGCCGCGAAACGCCTTGCCGGCGGTGGACTGATCGGATTGCCAAAAGTCAGGGCCGCCCTCGCGCGGAGGGTTGGGCAATGTGGCATTGGCCAACGCGAGCAACGCGGCCGTCAGCTCGGGAGCGACGTTGGAAAAACGCGCGGCAACGGTCGCCTGCAGTCCAATCGAGATCTCTGCCGAGCCAGCAGCCAACCCGCGCACTATTTTTCTCGCGGCGCCGGTGGCGTTGACAGCGGTTGCGGGGAGGCTGGCGGCAGCGGCAAACCAGCGGTACTCCTGCTCTCGATCCCCGGTAAACCGCGCCTGGATATGGGAGCCGGTGCGCATGATGCCCGGAGACACTGTGGTGACGCGGATCCCCCTGCCCGCAAGCTCTGCTCGCAGGCCTTGCGACCAACCGGTGAGGGCGAACTTGCTGGCCACGTAGGGCAAAAGATGAGGGAAGGCGACTTTGCCCCCGATGGAGCCGATATTGACGATCGCTCCCTCGCCTCGCTTCAGCATCTGAGGCAACACTGCCAGGGTGGTATGCAGCGCGCCGAAGAAGTTGACATTCATCGCCTGGTGGAAGCTATCGAGCGTCTGGCCCTCCAGGGGACCAACCATAATGACGCCGGCATCGTTAACCACGACATCGATCCTGCCGAAATGCGCGGTAGCCGCGGCCACCATCTCGCGAACCGTAGGCTCTACGCTCACATCGCAGGGGTACACCCAGACATCTCCGGGCGCCGCGCAGCCACTGGCCAGGAGGCGCGCCTTTGCTCGTTCCAACTCGTCGGTGTGCCGCGAGGTTAGCGCCAGCCGGGCGCCCGATAAGGCCAGCTCACGCGCCACCGCATAGCCTAGTCCGCGCGACCCGCCGGTCACCAGCACTACCTTACCCTTCAACTCTCGCATTGCCTTAGAATTGCTCTGCTCGCGCGCGATCGCATAAGTCAGGCCGGCCACTCCCAACAGCGCGGCCGACCATCCTGCCGGACGTAGATGGATCTTCATAAGCAACTTGGATGCGCCAGCAGGCTGGTGACGCGATCACTTAATTGCGCCGCGTCGAAGGGAGCGCGGACCTTCATGTCGTTATCGAAGTAGACGAACACATCGCGCCTCTTCCGCCGGGGTGCGTTGCGCGTACTGGCTTTTCTGCAGTTATCGACTTCGCCCCCCGTCGCCCAGGCCACAATACGGCTCGCCCACACGTCGAGGGCATCGGCCTCGTACCCGCTGGAGTACAGCACCTCACTGCCATGAAGACGGCAATAAACAAAGTTGGAGGTCACGTCCGCCAACAGCGGCCATTCCACCGTATCAGCGACCACCAGGCCGATGTCATAGCTTCTGAGCAGGCGGATGAACTTCTCATCGACAAAGCTTTCATGGCGAATTTCCATGGCGTGGCGCAAGCGCGCGTCTCGCGGCACTTCAAACCACGAACGGTCCAGCAAGCGTTCATCGTGATTGCGCGCCAGGCCGGCGGCTTGCTTGTGGGTCCTGGGGAGCAGGGTGAAGAACTCTTCCAGCCGGTCCGGTTCGAAAGCGAACCTGGGCGGAAACTGCCACAAGATAGGGCCAAGCTTGGTTCCCAAACCCATTAAGCCCTGGGCAAAAAAGTTTGCCAGCGCTCCCTGCACGTTACGCAGCTTAAGCATATGAGTGATGTAGCGCGACCCTTTGACGGAAAAGACAAAATCCTCGGGCGTTTCGTCGCGCCAACGGAAAAAGCTCTGCGGCTTCTGCAAGGAGTAGAAGGAACCGTTCAACTCGATGGTGTTGAATCTTCGCGACGCAAATTCCAACTCCCGCCGCTGGGACAACTTTTCGGGGTAGAACACACCGCGCCACCCCTTATATCTCCAGCCGGAGATGCCGATGTAGATCTTACCCGGGGAATCTGCTTGCGCCGTCATACGTCTACCGGGGCGCCAGCTTGTCCTTTGCGTGGTGGCGCTCCTCAGCGCTGGTGCGGAGCTTTTCGTAAGTTTTGGCTAGCTCATCAAGCTCGAGGTCGGAAAGCTTCTCCACATCAATCATCTTGTTTTTGGCTTTGTCGACCGCATGGATGAGCTCGTTCAGTTTGAGGTGAATCGCCCGCGCATCACGGTTCTGTGTGTTCTGAATCAGAAACACCATCAGAAACGTGACTATCGTCGTGCCCGTGTTGATGACCAGTTGCCAGGTGTCAGAGTAATGAAAAAAGGGACCGGTCAGCGCCCACACCAGGATTACGCCGATGGCGGCCAGGAAGGACCATCGGGTGCCGAGATAGTGCGCACTGCGAGCCGCGAACTTACCGAAGTGGTCGGAACGGGTGACCACGGTCGTTTCTCCTGAGCCTTCCGCAACCGGTTCTTTCATGACCTTGACCGTCACCTTGGCAGCTGTCATTTGCCTCTCCGCGCCGCGACGTAAACTGCGGCTGCTTTGAGGTCCGAAATCAGGCTTGCTGTCTCCGCTTCTTTAGCATCGGGTTCGGGCATACGCAGGATGGCGGAGGGATGAATGGTAGCCGTTACCGGCCCATACGGGGTGGGAAAGACCTCTCCCCGGTGCCTGGTCAGGCGAAATTGTGATCCCAACAGATCCTGCGCCGCAGTCGCACCCAGGCAGACAATGATTTGCGGCTGAACGGCCTCAATCTCGCTCTCCAGCCACGGGCGGCAGGCTGCAATTTCGAGCGAATTCGGCTTCTTGTGCAGCCGCACTTTACCCCGCGGTTCCCATTTGAAATGCTTGACAGCATTGGTAACGTAAACGTCCTGGCGATCAATCCCGGCAGATTCGAGGCACTTGTCGAGCAGCAATCCTGCTGGTCCCACGAAGGGTCTGCCTTTCTGGTCTTCACGATCGCCCGGCTGCTCTCCCACCAGAAACAGTGGAGAGTGAACCCGCCCCTCGCCGAAAACAACCTGCGTAGCCTGCTGATACAAATCGCAACCGCGGCACTGCTCTGCGGCATGTTTGAGGCTCTTAAGATCGTGGTGCGGGGGCAGGTACTCCAGCGCCGACCTGGGATTCGGGTCAAAGAGGTTCATTGCACACAGTAGGATGCAACCTAGGCTCGGGGAACGACAGGCTTTTTGGTGATGACGAGGGAGAGGGTGTCAATCAAGGGGCAGCCCCCGGGCTCAACCATGAGCCGCCAACATGCACTACTGGGCAGCGGCCTGCAAGTTGACTGCCTGGATATATGGCGCCGCTCGATCCTTCGCAGTCGCCGGTTTGCGGAAAAAACAAACCCTTTGACGTTGCCCAGCATCATTATGGGGTTGGGCTGAGAACGAAGGCAGGAGCTGGCTTATGTTGACCGAGTGCTTCAATCCATCATGCCGCAAGGAGCTGGATTACTTACGAAACGGACGAGTTATCAGAACAATCTGCAAGACAACGATGTCTGTCGAACACTACTGGCTGTGTGGAAACTGCTACCGGCGGTTCGACTTCGGATGGAAAGTGGATGGCTCGGTCTTTCTTATGCCGAGGAAGAGAGAGATTGCCTCCAGTGAGCGTCCTTTGATCGACACGCTGGCCGGGTAGAAATTGTTTGGGCGCCTTCTATCTTGATCGGTTTCGCTGCAGCGCTCCGGGCTTCAGCGATCCCTTCTCTGCGGGTGGGGTGTCTTCAGGCTTCACGCCTTCTTCCGTATTTACGCGCACCAGGAAATCGCGCAAAATTCCGGCGTTCGTCTCAGTATGAACCGCTCGCTGCTCCTACAACTGAGCCGGCAGCTCGTGGCTCGCGCCCCTCGCCCGGCCTGCCATTTTGCGATACAAAGATGCACTCTCCTCGAGAGCCCGCAATGCCTCCCAAAGTGCGGTTTCTACGGCATGCCTCTGTTCCGACCGTAGAGATTTAGCAGTCAAAGCGTGTCCCACGCGGCAGCGAAAGCGCAGGAAGCCTTCCTGGTTGATCTCCCACAGGACACACCCCACAATCCGGGCAAGCGAACGGAGAAGGCTGCCCGAGACGCTCCTCCCTGGAAATCATGCGTATCGAGCTCCGGAATAAGGGTTTCTTTTTTCACCCCCAAGGGAGCGTTCCTGGGGGGCGCTCACCCTCGGGAAGCGGGCTGCGGATCAACTGCAAGAGGAGCTCAGGAATGTCCTGGAGCGGGGCTACGCGCGCCTGGGGCACGTGTTTGAGCGCACTCCTGGGCATCTCTGGAAACAAGGCGCTTTCCGGCTCCTGCACAATCGCCACACCGCCGCCGGCACTCACCACCATCAGCCCCGCGGTTCCATCGTCCAGCATGCCGGTCAGAATGACCCCGACCACCTGCGGACCATATGCGGCGGCCGCAGAGCGGAAGAGCGGAACAATGGCCGGTGCAGGTTCTCGCGTGGTCCCTGCACTACTCGCAAATAGCCTTCCTCCACCACCATGTGAAAATCCGGGCGGAGCGACATACACTTTGCCCCACTCGATGAGTTCACCATTCTTAGGATGAGAAACGGGCAGACTGCACGCTCGCTCGCAGATCCCGGGCAGCAGACTTTCCGCCCGCGTCGCGGTGTGCAGCACGATTGAGGATGGCTGCGTCGAGGTCTTGCGGCATCGCTCTCAATAGCAGGCGAATGGCCTCCAGGCCGCCGGCTGAGGCGCCAATGACAACAATATTGCGATGTTCCATAGGGAACGTATACCTCTTCCTGCTCGGATGGCGTACGCGCCTGCGGCGGTTACTTGATGTTGAAGCTTCCCTTCGTCTGCACTTCTATTTGGCATCTCATCAGCAACAACTAAAGTGGGAACCCCAGGACGAACCGCGGCTAACCCGGGTAAAGTGCCCAGAGCTGAGGTCTATAATGTGTACAGCTGGGGGAATGTGATGAATGTCTCTGAGGATTCCACAGTATTGTCTTCCTGGAAGGACATAGCCAGGTACCTGGGTAAAGGAGTGCGGACAGTGCAGCGCTGGGAACGCCACCTTGGGCTTCCAGTACGCCGTCCAAACGGCGCGGTACAGAAGAGTGCGGTTTTACTCTACCGGGGTGATGTAGACGCCTGGCTGGCAACCCGCTTCTCGGCGCGCACAATTGAAAAGAGCCACGCGAACCCGAGCAAGTCATCGGGCTCGGCGAGGTCTAGTTTGCGGGAAAGCATTCGCACTGCACGCGAGCTAAGAAATACCAACCAGGCGCTGACGGAACAGATAACCAAAACTGTTTCGGAGCTGGCTGCGCGATGCCAGCGACTCACCATACAGGGTGTGCCGGAAGTTAACCTAATGGAATATGCCAGACTTGATGAGTCGCTTATAACGGACCTGAAGGCGATGCCGGATCTGCTGCCTCGTCAGAGTGCGCACGCTCCTGACAGAATTGCTTAAGCAACGGGGAGCGCGTTCTTACGGCCTGCTCCCCTGCCTGCAATCGTCTCACTGAAAACAGTCCGCAAAGCTGATCGTCGTCGCTGGCCAATCTTTTGGTGTTGAACGATTGGGGCCCAGTCGAAAACCGTATTTCTTGCCCTGCCACGAAGGGTTGGGTGGCCCATCCTTCGCACCTTCTGCGAAGGGTGGGATGGCACTGCTCTTCACCCGAGATCCTTCCCCGCAACTTCTGCTTATCCCACCCTTCGCAGGAA
>Ga0210401_10008254_pt1 | contig 10352 bp, 4 predicted proteins | sample IncBWH32MmetaG_FD_150866 | JGI IMG/M metagenome (GOLD analysis project Ga0210401, IMG submission 150866) | Forest soil microbial communities from Barre Woods Harvard Forest LTER site, Petersham, Massachusetts, United States - Inc-BW-H-32-M | ecosystem: Environmental > Terrestrial > Soil >... | reverse complement strand
GAACCCGGCCATGCCGGAACCACTGTCCGAGATCATCCTGCATCTGCTGGAAAAGGAACCAGACAACCGGTACCAGAGCGCCGGAGGCCTGATCTATGACTTGGAGCGGGTGCAGGACGCCCAGGCGGATCCGACAGCGGCTGGGCTCCGGGTTGGCGAGCATGACGTCTCGGTGCGGCTGCTTCAGCCATTGCGGCTGGTAGGGCGTGATGACGAGGTGGCGCTGCTGGAGGCGGCGTTCGAAGGAGCGTTGAGCGGCCAGTGCCGCGGGGTGCTGATCGGCGGGGCGCCAGGGGTGGGCAAGACCGCGCTGGCCGATCAACTGCGATTGGTGGCGACCGGACGGGATGGCTGGTTCGTGGCCGGAAAGTTCGACCAGTACCGGCGGGACCGGGAGTTCGACGCGGCTAATCAGGCGTTCCGCGCGCTGGGCCGGCTGCTCCTGGCCGAGCCCGACGATGAGCTCGCACGGGTCCGCGGGCAGATCTTGCGGGCGGTCGGGCCGAACGCGGGCTTGCTGGCCGCGGCGCTGCCGGAGTTCGCGACGCTGCTAGGGGTGTCGCCTGATGCGGGGGATCCGCTGACCGCGCAGGCCCGGACGCAGCGAGCGGCGGCGGCCGTGTTGCAGGCGGTCGTCTCGCGGAAGCGGCCGGTGGTGGTGTTCCTGGATGACCTGCAGTGGGCGGGACGTACCGTGCTCGGCTTGGTCGATCTGGTGCTCAGCGAGGAGCCGGCCGAGGGCCTGCTGCTGGTGGGTGCCTACCGTGAGGACGACGTGGATGCGGCGCATCCGCTAGCCGCGCCGCTGTCCCGCTGGCTCGATCAGCCCACGGTGCGGCGTCTGGGACTGGTCAACCTGCCGGGCCCGGGCCTGGTCACCATGGTCGCTGAGATGCTGCGAGTTGACCGGGCCGCGGCGGCGGGCCTGGCCGAGATGATCGAGCCGCACACGCGCGGCAATCCGTATGAGACGGTGGAGTTGCTCCACGCCCTGCGCCGCGATCGGCTCCTGACTCCGGCAGCCGCCGGGTGGCGGTGGGACGACGCGGCAGTGCGGGCTCACCTGGGCCGTTCGGAGGTGGCCGGGCTGCTGGCGGCGCGTGTCGCCGCCTTGCCGGAGCGGTCCCGCGCCATGATGGAGTCGATGGCGTGCCTGGGCGGCCGTGCCGAGGTTAGCGTACTGCAGGTCGCCGCCGGCGTGCCGGCTGGTGCGGTCGAGCAGAGGCTGGCGTCCCCCCTCGAGGAGGGCCTGCTGGTGATGGAGCCGGGGGCGGATCCGGCGGTGCGGTTCCGCCATGACCGGGCCCGCGAAGCCATCTTGGGCGGGCTCGGCCCGCAGCGGCAGCAGGCCCTGCAGCTGGCCACGGCCAGGCGGCTGGCCGAGGTCCCGGAATTGTTCGCGGCCGCGGCGGAGCAGTACCTGCCGGTGGTCGGGGCGGTCGATGACGTCGCGGAGCGGCGCCAGGTGGCGGGGCTGTTGCGGCGGGCCGCCGGCCAGGCGGCGTTGATCGGTGATTACGCGCTGGTGAACGCGCTGCTGGCGGCCGCACTGCGGCTGATCGGCCCTGGTGAGGAGGAAGCGCTGACTGAGGTGCACACCGCCCGGCACGCCGCCCTGTTCAGCCTGGGACGCCTGGACGAGGCCGACGAGGAATACCGCAGGATCGAGGGGCTGTCCGCGACCGTCTTGGACCGGGCCGACGCGACGGCGGTGCAGGTGCTCAGCCTGACCCACCGAACCCGTTTCGCCGACGCGATCGGCCTGGGCATCGGGTCGCTGCGTGAGCTCGGCATCACCGTCCCGCCCGCAGACCGGCTCCCTGCTGAGCTCGACCGCCAATTCGGTTACCTGTACCGGTGGCTGGACGATACCGACGAAGCCGGCGAACTGGCCCGGCCCGGCATCACCGACCCCGCGCTGATCGCCATTGCCCGTGTGATCAATGCTCTGCTGCCGGTGACCTACGTGGCCGACCACGCCACGCTCGCCTGGCTGAGCCTGGAGGCGTTGCGGATCTGGCTCGAGCACGGCCCAGGCGCTGCCCTGGTCGGCCCGGTGAGCCACACCGCGTTCGTCGCGGTGACGCTCCGCGGCGACTACGCCGCCGCAGAGCGGGCCTTGCGGCGGATCCTGGCCCTGAGTGAAGCCCGCGGGTATGAGCCCGGCACTTCACAGGCGCGCTTCTTGCACGCCGCCCTGGCCTGCTGGTCCGGGCCGCTGGAAACCGGGGTCGAGGAAGCCCTACGGGCCCGGGAGGGGCTGCTCGCAGGGGGTGACCTGGCCTACGCTGCCCACTCCTACCAACCCACGGTGTACTACCAGCTGGACTCGGCACCATCGCTGGGCGTCTGCATCGCCGAGGCGGAGGCAGGGCTGGCCTTCGCGCGCCGCACCGGCAACGAAGAAGCCAGCGGGTGGATCGACTGCTGCCGGTGGCTGACTGGTGTGCTGCGCGGCGAAGGCCCGGCCGTAGCGGAGACGGCCCCTCTCAACAGGTACCAGAGCAACCCGCTGGCGCTGTTCCACGGGCACCTCACCGTCGCCATTATGGCCGCCATCTTCGGCGATCGGGACGCCCTGGTCCAGCACACCGAGGCGGCGATGCCGCTGCTTCCGGTGGCCGTGGGCCTCTACACCACCGCCGTGGCCCGCCTGATGCGCGGCCTGGCCCTGGCCCGCCAGGCCCGCGTCGCGGATGGCGGCGAGCGGGCCGGCCTGCTGGCCGAACTGGACGAAGTGACCCGGTGGCTGGCTGACCGCTCCGCGGACGCGCCGGACAACTTCCTGCACCTGCTGCGGCTGCTCGAGGCCGAGCGGGCCTGGGCCACCGGCGACTTCCGCGCCGCCGGCGTGGCCTTCGACGCCGCCCGGCGCGAGGCCGCCAGCCGCCGGCGTCCGTGGCATCGGGCCCTGATCGGCGAGCGCACGGCCCGCTTCTACCTCGCCCGCGGTCTGGAACATGCCGGCTACGACCTGCTCGCCCAGGCCCGCCAGGAATACCTCGCTTGGGGCGCGACCGCAAAGGCCGACCAGCTGGACTGGGCCTACCCGGCCCTGAGGGCAGCACCCGATGCGACCGCCGCCGACGCTCCCGGCCGCCTGGCTGATCTTTCCGATCAGCGCTCCACGGTCACCACCGGAACCATCGACCTGCTCGGCATTCTGTCGGCGTCGCAGGTGCTGAGCTCGGAGACCAGCATTGACCGGCTGCACGCCCGCGTGGTCCAGGTGCTCAGCGCCATGACCGGCGCCACCGGCGTCCACCTGCTGTTGTGGAGCGAGGACCGGCATGGCTGGTTGCTGCCCGCATCGGACGCCGATGGCGGCACCGTCCCGGTCAGCCGCATCGGCCAGGAACGCGCGGCGCCAACCTCGGTGCTGCGCTACGCCCAGCGGACACGCGAGCCGCTGGTCGTGGCCGACGCCACCCGCGACGACCGGTTTGCCCGCGACCCGTACTTTGCCGGGGTTGACTGCTGCTCCCTGCTGGCCGTGCCCGTCCTCAGCCGGGGGACGCTGCGGGCGGTGCTGCTGCTGGAAAACCGCCTTCTGGGCGGCGCGTTCACCGCCGGACGGCTGGACGCGGTCAAGCTGGTCGCCGGCCAGCTCGCCGTCTCCCTGGACAACGCCCAGCTGTACGCCGAGTTCCGCCAGATCGCCGGCGAGCAGGCCGCGTTGCGGCGGGTGGCGATGCTCGTGGCCCAGGCGGCGCCGCCGGAGGCCGTGTTCGCCGCGGTCGCGGCGGAGGCCGGACGACTGCTGGGAGTGGACGTCGCGGTCTTGGTCCGGTATGACCCGCGGGACTCGGTCACGGTGGTCGGGGGGTGGACCAGCACGGGTGCTGCCGCGCCGATCCCGGTCGGCAGCCGGTTGCCGGTGGGCGGGGATAACGTCACGACGCTGGTGTTCCGCACCGGCCAGGCGGCGCGGACCGACTACGCGGTCGTGTCGGGCGTGATCGGTGACGTCGCCACCCGGGACTGGGGACTGCGGTCGTCGGTGGGCGTACCGATCAGGGTCGAGGACCGGCTGTGGGGCGCCATGGTCGTGGCGTTGACCCGTGAGGAGGAGTCGCTGCCGCCGGATGCCGAGGCGCGGTTGTCTGGGTTCATTGACCTGGTCGCGACCGCGATCGCCAACACGCAGGCGCGGGTGGAGCTGCAGGGCTCCGTCGACGAGCAGGCGGCGCTGCGGCGGGTGGCGGAGCTGGTGGCCCGCTCGGCTCCGCCGGAGGAGGTGCTCGCCGCGGTCACCAACGAGGCCGGACTGCTGCTGAAGGTCGACTATACGGTCTTGAGCCGGTATGACCCCGACGGTCTGGTCACCGTCGTCGGCGCCTGGGCCGCCATCGAACCCGGACGCCCGCTTCCCATCGGCCTTCGCTTGAAAGCCGAGGGGCTGAACGTCCACGCGCTGGTATCCGAAACCGGCCGCTCAGCGCGGATCGACGACTACTACGCCGCCACGGGCGGGTTCGCCGACGTCGCCCGCGACTGGGAGTTCCGTGCGTCGGTGGGCGTGCCGATCTGGGTCGGAGGCCGGCTGTGGGGCGTGATGAGTGCGGGGTCCCGCTCTGAGCCGCTACCGGCCGGCACCGAGGGACGCCTGGCCGGGTTCACCGAGCTGGCCGCGACCGCGGTCGCGAATGCCGAGGCACACGCCGAGGTGACCGCGTCCCGGGCGCGGGTCATAGCCGCCGCCGACCAGGTCCGCCGGCGGATCGAGCGGGATCTGCACGACGGCGCCCAGCAGCGGCTCGTCTCCCTAGCGCTGTGGCTGCGCGCGGCGCAGGCCGCGGTGCCGTCCGAGCTCGGTGCGCAACTCGACCACGCCGTCGCCGAGGCGACCGGCGCGCTGGATGAGCTGAGCGAGATCGCCCGCGGCATCCACCCGGCGATCCTGGCCGAACGAGGTCTCGCTCCCGCGCTGAAGATGCTCGCCCGCCGCTCGCCGGTCCTCGTTGACCTGCAGGTGCATGTGAATGAGCGGCTGCCGGAGCCGGTCGAAGTCAGCGCTTACTACGTCATCGCCGAGGCGCTGACCAACGCCGCCAAGCACGCCCGCGCCTCGACTGTCAGCGTCCAGATCGAGGTCGTCGGCGATGTCCTGCTCCTCGCGGTCCGCGACGACGGAGCCGGGGGTGCCGACTTCACCCGCGGCACCGGCCTGGCCGGCCTTAAGGACCGTGTGGAAGCGCTCGGCGGCCGGATCTTCCTCGACAGTCCGCCCGGGGCGGGGACCAGCCTGCGCGTGGAACTCCCGCTCACCGCCTCCACGGCGCTGTCGTTACCTTCTAGCACGACTTCACCCGACACGATCTAGGTTGCCGGCCACAGGAACCCGCGGTCTCGGCCGGAGCGCCGGATTCGTGGGGTTCATGCTGGCCGGTAGTGGCCATGGCCGCCTGCCGTGAAGACAGAGCTACGAAGATGCGCGATCGTAAACGGTAGGCAGCGCGGCGTGTGGTTCGCCGGACCGGGACGGATCCGGCTTCGGTCCTGGACTGCTGTCCATCGGGGCCGATAGTCCGCGACAGCGCTCTGTGGCCGCATCACGAGGCATAAAGCCGCGCTGGTCGTTAGTTGTCAGATAGCAAGTAATCATCTGTCGTGACGTTGTTATCGGAGGTGATCGTCGTGTCCGGGCTGAGCCGGCGGCGCCGGTACCTGGTGCTGGCCATCTGCTGCCTGAGCCTGTTTATCGTCGGCCTGGACGCGACGATCGTGAACGTGGCGCTGCCGAACATCGGGCGGGAGCTGCACTCATCGGTCTCGGGCCTGCAGTGGACGATCGACGCCTACTCGCTGGTGCTCGCGAGCCTGCTGATGCTGTCCGGGTCGACCGCGGACCGGGTGGGGCGCCGGCGCACCTTCCAGGCCGGGCTGGCCGTGTTCACGCTCGGCTCGCTGCTGTGCAGCGTCGCCCCCGGACTGGGCTGGCTGGTGGCGTTCCGGATGCTACAGGCGGTCGGCGGGTCGATGCTCAACCCGGTGGCGATGTCGATCATCACCAACACCTTCACCGAGCCTGCCGAGCGGGCCCGGGCGATCGGCGTGTGGGGCGGCGTGTTCGGGCTCAGCATGGCGATGGGCCCCGTGCTCGGCGGTGCGCTCGTGGACGCGGTGGACTGGCGGGGGGTGTTCTGGGTGAACATCCCGGTGGGGATCGCGGCGCTCGTGCTCACCGCCTTGTTCGTGCCGGAGTCGAAGGCGCCGCGGCCGAGGCGCCTGGATCCGTTCGGGCAGTTGCTTGTGATCGTCCTGCTGGGGTCGCTGACCTACGCGGTCATCGAGGGCCCAGCCGACGGCTGGGGATCGGCGACGATCTTGTCCTTCTTCGCGGTCGCGGTGATCGCGCTGGTCGTTTTCCTGATTTACGAGCCTCGCCACCCAGAGCCGCTGGTCGACCTCAGGTTCTTCCGCAGCCTGCCGTTTTCCGGCGCGACCGTGACCGCGGTGAGTGCGATGGCCGCGCTCGGCGGGTTCTTGTTCCTCAACACTTTGTACCTGCAGGAGGTCCGCGGTTACCGGCCGCTTGTCGCCGGGTTGTTCCTGCTCCCGATGGCTGCGGCGATGGCTGTGTGCGCTCCGCTGGCCGGCCGGATGGTTGCCCGGCACGGGAACCGGGTGCCGCTGCTGATCGCCGGTGCCGGGCTGATGGCCGCCGGCGTCCTGCTGACCGCCTTGACCGAGTCGACATCGGCGGGCTACCTCGTCCTGAGCTATCTGGTGTTCGGCATCGGCATGGGCATGGTGAACGCGCCGATCACGAACTCCGCGGTGTCCGGGATGCCCCGGGAGCAAGCCGGGGTCGCGGCCGGGATCGCGTCGGCCAGCCGGCAGGTCGGCCAGGTGCTCGGCGTGGCGGTCGTGGGGTCGGTGCTGACCGCGAACCTGCACGGCCCGCTGCCATCGGGGTTCGTCGCCGCGACCCGTTCGGGCTGGTGGATCATCGCCGCCTGCGGGTTCGCCGTGATCGTTCTCGCCCTCATAACGACAGGCCGACGGGGAAGGGCCAGTGCCGCGAAAACCGCGACGCTGGTCGCTACCGCGGAGGAAGCGGCGCAGAAGGTTCCCGATGCGTTGGTCAACGCCTCGGACGCCGCGTAGTACGCCGCGACCTCCGACTGAATCAGCGGACGATGCGCAGGGCAAGGCGCGGCGCGCAGCCACGCTGCACGAGCGCGGCGATCTCGTGCCAGTCGACATGGTCGGCTACGACGTCGGCTAGCGGCCTCGGAATGCCCAGACGCGCTAGCTGGGCCAGGCGCCACTGGTGCACGGGCCGGTCGTCGCGCTCAATGGTCTCAGGGTGGGCGGACGCCCGGGTCGGCTGCATCGTTTCGTCTCCCATACCGGCTGGACTGCCTACTAAGCTTCTACGATCGCGCGTGCCCAGGCCGCCGTCATCGCAGTCAGCCGTCACATCCACTTGCAGCTACCCGGACTACCGGGACTGCCGCTAGCCACCATGCACCGGCCCTGCCGCCTGAATCGGTGCGGCCAGAGGTCCGTTCAGGCCTTACCGTCCGTAGCCCTGAGCGGCGGCGGCCACGGGCTGCCATTCCCGCCAGGTCGCGAGCCGGGACTCGTAGTCCGCGGTCGCGATGCCCAGCGGCGCCTCGCCCAGGAACAGGCGCAGCGGCGGGTTCGGGGTATCCACGAGCGTCAGCACCGCGTCGCGGGTGGCGCTCGGATCGCCGGGCGTGAAACGCCGAGCGCGGGCCCGCGCCGCCTGCTCCCGGACCTGCTCGTAAGCGGGCAGTGACGTCGCGTGCTTGGCGGAGGAGCCGGCCCAGTCCGTGGCGTAGCCGGTCGGCTCGATCAGCGTGACGCTGATGCCGAAGTCGGCCACTTCGGCGGCCAGGCTCTGGCTCAGCCCTTCCAGCGCCCACTTCGAGGCGTGGTAAGCGCCGGTGTTCATGAACGCCGAGATCCCGCCGATAGAGGAGACCTGCATGATGTGCCCGCTGCCCTGTTCGCGCAGGTACGGCAGGACCGCCTGGGTAACCCACAGGGCGCCGAGCAGGTTTGTTTCCAGCTGCGCCCGGATCTCGGCCTCGCTGATCTCCTCCACCATGCCGAACTGTCCGTACCCGGCGTTGTTCACGATGACGTCCAGCCGGCCGAAGTAGTCGTGCGCCAGCTTTACCGCCGCGAAGTCGGCGTCCCGGTCGGTAACGTCCAGCGGGATCGGCAAGATCCTCTCTCCGTATTTGGCCGCCAGGTCATCCAGGCTGGCGATGTCCCTGGCCGTCGCCGCGACCTCGTCGCCGCGATCCAGCGCCGCGATCGCCCACTCCCGGCCGAAGCCACGCGACGTGCCGGTAATGAACCAGGTCTTCACAGCCATGAAATACCCTTCCGCTTATGAGCGCCTGAACGCGGAATAGCCCCCGTGGCTTATTCCGCGCATATCCGCTTCTTTGGCCCTCGGCTCAAGTTCCTGTGGTACACCAACGATCCCGCGCCACTCGTGAATCCGTCATTGTTGCCAGCGGGGTCCCGAAACCCATGCAGGCTTCAGTCCCCGAATTCCGGTTAGCCGGTAGTGGAATTGCCCGCCTGCGGTGAAGACGCAGCGCTGGTGATCGGCGATCGTGGTGATAACGCCCACCGTGGCCGAGGGACAAGCCCGGGTCACGGTGGGATTCCACTGCCACGCGCCAGGAGAAGGCAATGCAACTTCGCGGGCCAGCATATCGGCGAACACCAGACCAGCCCTGTGCCGACTGCCTGGATCATTCGCTGGCCGCGGGGCGCAGCAGACCGGCCGTTCCCCGCCGCGTCGCGTTCTGGCTCGTGGCATTGATACTGACCATCACCATGCTGGGCACCACGCTGCCAACCCCGCTCTATGTCATCTACCAGGCTCAGTGGCATTTCTCCGCGGCCATCGTGACGGTGACTTTCGCTGTCTATGCCGCCGGGGTCCTGACCGCCCTGCTGCTAGCGGGACGGTCCTCGGACCAGGCCGGGCGCAAACCGGTGCTGGCCGTGGCCCTCGGCGCCAGCGCGCTGAGCACGATCGTGTTCATCCTCGCGCCCGACCTGGGGGCACTGATCGCCGCCCGGATTGTGTCGGGGCTGTCGGCGGGCCTGATGACCGGAACGGCAACGGCGACGCTCACCGAGCTGGTCCCGCCCTCGGCCAGCCGCCGGGCATCGCTGGTGGCTACGGCCGCCAACATGGGCGGCCTCGGCCTCGGCCCGCTCATCTCCGGGCTGTTCGCCCAGTACGCGCCCGACCCCACGGTCTTGGTGTTCGAGGTATACCTGGTGATACTGGCGGCCGCGGGCCTGTTCCTGTTCTTCGTCCCGGAAACGGTGAGTCCACGGCACCGGCCCACCCTGCGCTTCGCCCGTCTGGCCATCCCCGAGCTGGGCCGGAGTGAGTTCGTCGCCGCCGGCGTGGCCGCGTTCTCCGCCTTCGCGGTGCTCGGGCTGTTTACCGCGCTGGCACCCACCTTCCTTGGGGACGTGCTGCACGAGGACAGCCACGCCGTCCAGGGTGCCGTCGTATTCCTTCTGATGGCGGTCGGGTCCGTTACCCAGCTCCTGCTGTCCCGGTTCAGCAGCCGCCGGGTCATGCTGGCCGGCCTGGGCCTGTTCCTGGCCGGGCTGGCCCTGATTGTCGCCGCCCTCTCCCAGGCCGCGCTGGCCTTGTTCCTGGCCGGGACGGTCGTGGGGGGAGTTGCCGTGGGCGCCGTCTTCCTGGGCAGCCTGGCCACGGCCAACCGGCTGGCTCCGCCCGGGCGGCGCGGCCAGGTCGTCTCCGCCTATTTCGTGCTGTGCTACTGCGGCCTGGTAATCCCCGTGGTCGGCGTGGGTGTGGCCTCCATATTCATCGGAGACTTCCGGGCCGTGCTGGCGTTCTCCATCCTGCTCGCCGCCCTGTGCCTGTTCTCCTTGGCCGGCATCTGGCGCGCCCTGCTACCCCCTGGAGGGCCGCAGGCGCCAGGCGCTGACGACGACCCCATCCAGGACAGCTCACATTCTGAAGGAGGTGAAGCGGCGTCTCCTCCTGGCCTGAAGGCCAGGGTCCCCACGCCGCAACCCTAATGAAACATCCATGGCGGGCCCTCGCAGCTCTCGGGGGCGGTATGGCACTGCTCCTCATTACCGGGCTGCTGACCCCGACCTCGGCGACCGCGGCCACGACAGCCCGGTCCGTCGCCACGGCACCGGCCGGAGACGGTCCGCCCGGGTTCTGGTGGGGCACGGATAGCTTTCCGGTCACGGTGCCGGGCAGCGCGCCGTACCAGATGCCGTACCTGGGCGGCGCCTACGGCGGGTACATCGGCATGACCGGCAACTGGGCCTACTGGCAGGGCTGCAAGGGCGGCTTCATC
>Ga0210401_10008253_pt1 | contig 10353 bp, 10 predicted proteins | sample IncBWH32MmetaG_FD_150866 | JGI IMG/M metagenome (GOLD analysis project Ga0210401, IMG submission 150866) | Forest soil microbial communities from Barre Woods Harvard Forest LTER site, Petersham, Massachusetts, United States - Inc-BW-H-32-M | ecosystem: Environmental > Terrestrial > Soil >... | reverse complement strand
GCACCTCGATGCGCCGGGCGGCGAGGTCGACATCGCGGACGGCGTCTCTCACCAGCGGCACCAGCAGCTCGCCGCCGCCGGCGCGGCGTACCTCGAGCGCCTCGCAGGAGGGCAGCTCCAGCAGGCCGGCGACCGTCCCCAGCAGCCGTTCGCCATCGCACACGACGCACCCCTCCAGCTCGTGCGCCCACCATTCGCCCTCGGCGAGCGCCGGCGCGCCGGCGCGGGGCGCCGTCAGCGGCTGGCCCCGCAGCGCCTGCGCCGCCGGGCGATCCTCCACGCCCTCAAGGCGCACGATCGGATGCCGCTCCACGCCGGCACGGCGCACAATCCGACGCGCGCGGCCGGCGACGGTCACCTCGGCTCCCACCACGAGCAGGCGCTGGTCGGGACGGGCTACGTAGAAGCTGCCGTCCAGCCCGTGCGCGCGGCCGACGCGCCCAGCGTGAAGCGGCGGCTCGGCGCTACCATCAGTCGACGATGTCGACGACCACACGGCGCTGGTCGAAACGGGGATGCTCGTCGAACGGGGGATTCGAGCCGGAGGCGAGTGTCTCCCCGCTTCGGTCGGAGGCGAGCGTCCCCCGGCTTCGGTCGATCTCCGATCGGTCGTCCGCCGCCGCCGCGGCGGCCCTCACCACCGTGCGCAGCGCCCGGGCGGTGCCACCGCCACGGCCGATCACCTTGCCATAGTCATCGCGCGCGACTGCGAGCTCGAGCAGGATCGTGCCGTCGTCCTCCTCGAAGCGCTCGACCGTCACCTCGTCGGGCTCGTCCACGAGCCCCTGCGCGAGATAGGTAAGCAGCTCCTGCACCCTCTCCGCCGCCATCGTCCGCGTCCGTCCGACGCTAGCGGCCGATCCCCTGGGTGCGCAGCAGCTTGCGGACCGTGTCCGACGGCTGCGCGCCGCGCGCCAGCCAGCTGCGGGTGCGCTCCTCGTCGATCGTGATCGTCGAGGGGTTGGTTTGGGGGTTGTATTGGCCGATCGTCTCGATCACGCGCCCGTCGCGGGGGGCGCGCTGATCGGCAACCACCACCCGCCAGATCGGGTCCTTCTTGCCGCCCACTCGCGTGAGCCTGAGCCTTACCGACACGTGTCGCCTCTCTTGCGATTCAAACGATTACGTGCGAGAGTTTAGCCGGTTTACCGCGCTTGACGCATCAACGCGCCGATGTCCGGCATCTTGCCGCGGCCGACCTGGCGCATCACCTTGCGCATCTGGCCGAACTGCTTCACGAGCTGGCTGACCTGCTGCACGCTGGTGCCCGAGCCGCGCGCGATGCGCAGCCGGCGCGAGCCCTTGATCAGCTCCGGGTGGTGGCGCTCCTCGGGGGTCATCGCGAGGATGATCGCCTGCAGCCGGTCCAGCTCGCGTTCGTCCATTTTGAGGTTGCGCAGCTGCTGGCCGCCGAGGCCGGGGATCATCCCCAGCACGCTCGATAGCGGCCCCATCCGCCGCAGCGCCTTTAGCTGATCGAGGAAATCGTCCAGCCCGAACTCGTTGCGGCGCAGCTTGCGCTGCAGCTCGATCGCCTCGCGCTCGTCGAACTGGCGCTCGGCCTGCTCAATCAAGCTGAGCACGTCGCCCATGCCGAGGATCCGCTGCGCCATGCGGTCGGGGTGGAAGCGCTCGAACTGCTCAATGCGCTCGCCGGTGGAGGCGAACAGGATCGGCCGGCCGGTGACCGCCTTCACCGACAGCGCCGCGCCGCCGCGGGCGTCGCCGTCGAGCTTGCTCATCACCACGCCGTCGAAGTCCACCGCGGCGGCGAATTGCTCGGCGACGTTGACGGCGTCCTGGCCGGTCATGGCGTCCACCACCAGCAGCGTGTCGTCTGGGGTCACCGCGGCGTGGATGCGCACCAGCTCCTGCATCAGCTGCTCGTCCACGTGCAACCGCCCAGAGGTGTCGACGATCAGCACGTCCTTGCCCTCCTCGCGCGCGCGCTGGAGCGCCCAGCTGGCGATCTCGACCGGGTTGGGCTCGGTGCCACGCTCGTACACGGTGGCGCCGGCGCGCGTGCCCATCTTCACCAGCTGCTCCACCGCCGCCGGGCGGTAGGTGTCGCAGGCGGCGAGCGCCACCGCGGAGTCGTTGTGCTCGTGCAGGTGGCGCGCGAGCTTGGCTGCGGCGGTGGTCTTGCCCGAGCCCTGCAACCCCGCCAGCAGGATCACGGTGGGGGGCTTGGGGGCGAAACGCAGCTCAGCCGACTCGCCGCCCATCAACTCGGTGAGCTGCTCGGCGACGATCTTGACGACCTGCTGGCCGGGGTTGAGCTTGCCGACGATCTCCGCACCGAGGCAGCGCTCCTTCACCTCCGCAGTGAACTGGCGGACGACCTTGAAGTTGACGTCCGCCTCCAGCAGCGCGAGGCGGATCTCGCGCAGCGCGCGGTCGATGTCCTGCTCGGTCAGCGTGCCCCGCTGGCGGACATCCGAGAGCGTGGCCTGGAGCTTCTCCGCGAGCGAGTCGAACATCGAGACGGTCAATCCTTCTCGCCGGAGGAATCCTCCTTGATCCGGCGGGTGAGCGCCTCGCCGATGCCCCCGAACGCCTGCGCGAACTCGGAGGGCACGACGAACACCTTGTTGGCGTCGCCTTCGGCGAGCTGGGGGAGCATCTGCAGGTATTCGTAGCTCAGCAGATCGCGGGTGGGGCGGCCCTCGTGAATCGCTTTGAAGACGGTGTCGATCGCCTTCGCTTCGCCCTCCGCGCGCAGGATCGCGGCCTGGCGCGCTCCCTCGGCGGTGAGCACCGCCGCCTGCTGCTCGCCCTCCGCGGTGAGGATCTGAGCCTGCTTCTCGCCTTCGGCCGTGAGGATCGCCGCGCGGCGATCGCGCTCGGCGCGCATCTGCTTCTCCATCGCCGAGCGAATGTCCGCGGGCGGGTCGACCGACTTGATCTCCACGCGGTTGATGCGGATGCCCCACTTGCCGGTGGCCTCGTCGAGCACTGTGCGCAACTCGGTGTTGACGTTCTCGCGGGCAGTCAGCGTGGCCTCGAGCGTGAGCCCGCCGATCACGTTGCGCAGCGTGGTCACCGTCAGCTGCTCGATCGCCTGCAACGGGTTGGCGACTTCATAGGTCGCCGAGCGTGGGTCGGTGATCGTGAAGTACAGCACCGTCTCGATCGCCACGACGACGTTGTCCTCGGAGATGACCGACTGGGGGGCGAAGTTGACCACCTGCTCGCGCAGGTCCACCAGCGGCTTGACGCGGTCGACGAACGGCGTGACGATCGCAAGACCCGGCTCCAATGTGCGGCTGTAGCGGCCGAGGCGCTCCACCACGCCGGCGCGCGCCTGGGGGATGACGCGAACCGTGCGCGCCGCCGCGACCAGCGCGAACAGCACGACCACCACGACGACGATGAGAGCGACCATATGGAGTGTCCCTTGCCTTTCCAGTGCCTTGTTGGTCAGTGCCTCGCGGGCATGCTCTCGTCTCGGCGGGTTCGGTGCCTGGAGAGCATGCCGTGGCCTTCAGTGCATCACGAGCGCGGTGGCCCCGCGTATCTCCACGACCTGCACGCGCTCCCCGGCGGGGATCACGTCGTCCTCCTGGTAGCTGCGCGCCGTCCACACCTCGCCGCCGATCCGCACGCAGCCCACGCCCTCCTGGTTGGCGATCCGCTCGAGCACCACCGCGTCGCACCCCACCAGGGCGGCCGCGCCTGTGCGAATCCGGGGAGGGTGCTGCAGGTGGCGCCTGGCGACGGGACGCAGGGTGAGCAGCACCAGCAGCGAAGCGACCAGGAAGACGACCAGCGCCAGCGGGAGGCCAAGGCCTGCGAGGCTCACGAGCGCCGCGATCAGCGCGCCGATCGCGAACGGCGCAAGGAAGAGCCCGCCGGTGTGCATCTCCCCGGCACCCAGCACGCAAGCCGCCACGGTCCACACGATCCACGCATCCATAGCCCGATTATCGCACCGCACAGGTGATTTGCCGATGTCGGGCGGCTACTGGAGAGGGCCCGGCCCGCCGGCCTGCAGCCGGCTACGCCACCCCGATCCAAAAGAAGAAGGGCCCGGCCCGCCGGCCCGCAGCCGGCTACGCCACCCTCTATGTCGCGATCAGCGCGCGCGCGAACTCGTCGGGGTCGAATGGGCGGAGGTCCTCCAGCGACTCGCCCACCCCGATCAGCTTGACGGGGATGCCCAGCTCGCGGGCGATCGCCAGCGCGATGCCGCCGCGCGCGGTGCCGTCGAGCTTGGTGAGCGCGATGCCCCCCACTTCCACCGCCTCGGCGAAGACCCGCGCCTGGCGCAGACCATTCTGGCCGGTGGTGGCGTCCACTGTGAGCAGTGTCTCGTGCGGGGCGCCCTCCAGCTGGCGGGAGATCACACGGCGTACCTTGGTCAGCTCGGCCATTAGATCGTCCTGGGTGTGCAGACGCCCGGCGGTGTCGACGATCACCACATCCACCCCCTCGTTTCGTGCTCGCGCGAGGGCCTCGAACGCCACGGCGCCGGGGTCGGAGCCTTCGGGACCGGTGACGATCTCGCAGCCGGCTCGCTGTGCCCAGCCCTGCAACTGCGCGGCGGCAGCCGCGCGGAAGGTGTCGGCGGCGGCGAGCAGCACGGTGCGCTTCTGCTCTTCGCGCAGATGCCACGCCAGCTTGCCGATCGTGGTGGTCTTGCCGGTGCCGTTGACCCCCACCATCAGGATCACGGTAGGGTGGGCGCGGATGTCGATCCGCCCCTCCCCCACCCGCGCGGTGTCGGCGAGCAGCGTGATCAACCGCTCGGTGAGCGCCTCGCCGCCTTGCAGTCCGTCCTCGTGCGCCGCGCCTTCGAGCGCCTGCACGACGGCGGCGGTGGCGGAGGCGCCAACGTCAGCCATGATCAGCGCCTCCTCCAACCGTTCCCAGGTGTGCTCGTCGATCTCCTGAAAGAGCGTCGCCTGGATCTCGCTGCCGAGCGCCTGCCGTGTCTTGGCAAGACTCTCGCGCAGCCGGCGCAAGAGGCCGCGCCGACCGCCGCCCTCACCGGTATCGGCCGTCCCCCGGCTTGGGTCGCCGGTGATGAACAGATCGCTCCAGTCGCGCGGCACGGGGCGCGCGAGGATACCAGCCGACAAGCCGCGGCTGACGGCCCCGGCGCGTTCAGCGGCCGACGTAGCGGACGTGGCCCCGCCCGTCGATCTCGGTGACCACGAACGGGTAGGTGCGACCACCCACGAGAGCTGTGCAAGTGAACCGAACACCAGCCCGCTGAAGGATCTCGGGTGGGCAGCTGACGGTCGCCTCCGCTCCGCGCTGACCTTCCACCGAGGCGTCGATCGCCTGCTCGACCTTCGCGACATCGAGGACCGCCAGCGGCGCCCGGTTCTCGTAGCTGACGTGGCCGGCGTCGTTGGTCTCGGTCGCCAGCACGGGGTAGGCGCCCGCATCGAGGCTGGCGGTGCACTCGAACGCGAGCCCCTCCCGTCGCGGCACGTCGTGCGGACACGTAACGGTGGCGTGCAGCCCGTGCTGCGTTCGAATCGAAGCGGCGATCGCGCGCTCGACGGTGGCGGTGTTCAGCGTCGGCCCGCTCGACGCGCAGCCGGAGAGCGCAGGCACGGTGAAAAGCGCCACCAGAAAACTAATTAAGCGAATGTGTCGAGAAGTTATAGGGAAGGTGACATTTTTTGTTGCAAAATCGCAAGCTGACACAGCGGGTGCCGAGCCTGTCCACCCGGCGGCAGCAAGTGCAACGAACGCGCTGGACACGATGAGCGGCCGCGACCGGTGGCAGGCGCCGGCGTGACACCAGGTGGAGCGTCGTCGATCCGCGACATGATCGAAGCTTGCGTTAGGCATAAACTATCGGCAAGCGCTGCCGAATTTGCAGAGAATAGTAGATGTAACCCGGCGTCATATCGAGGGCGACGGGGCGGTCGAAGTCCTTACGTAGAAAATACTGAGAGTGGCAAGCGCCGACATTGGGGGCACACAGGTGAGTACGCGGAAGACGATCGTCAGACGGTCATGTGCGCTTGCGCTCGCTTCCCTGCTGAGCGTCGCAGGAGTCGCACTCGCCGCCGGTCGGATGGACGATTCCGTCGCTCGACAGTCCGATCGCCCGGTCCTCGCGCGACTCGCGGGCGAGATGACACCGGCCCGCGACGGCTCGACCCACGCCGCCCTTGCTGATGCACGGCCCTGCATCGTCCTGAAAGCCACGCGGAATCGGAAAATTCACACCACCCACAATCCACACCCTCGCCCCGGGCATTCGCCCTCCCTGCCACGTTCCACCAACCGCGCGCACCCCGAGGCGGCCCCTCGTCCCGGCAGGCGCATCCCGTCGCCCCACCACACTCAGACGCACGCCCGCACGCATCAGCGCTCGCCGACGAGAGCACCCACGCCAACTCGACGCCCGACTCGCACACGGAGATCGGGCGGAGCGCACCGTGCTCATGGTGACCAGCGCACCGGTGCTCATCCGCATTCCCCGATTCACTCGCAACCCCGACCTCCCGCGCACCACCGCACCGCCGCTCAGCCACACTCCCGTCCACACCCCCACCCACCGGCGGTAGGACATCACAGCCGGCCCCGTGTCCCCAGTGATACAAAGGGTACAAGGGGCATCTCCAAAACTGGACATACCGTCAAAGGGCCAATGCAGACGCCCGGCTCGACTCTTCCTCATAACCCGCGTGGACCGCTGACCCGGCCGCGGCGTGTGGACACAGATCGCAGCGGAACTGGAGGAGGTGCCACCGGCAAAATCCCCTCCTGCGTCGTCGGCCCCGAAGGCAGGCAAGGACCGCGGGGTGCAACCGGCGCAGCCGGCCCACAGGGCCCCACCGGCTCCGCTGGCGCAAGGGGCGAAACGGGTCCGCGGGGCCCTACTGGTGAAACGGGGTCGCGGGGCGTCAAGGGAGAAACCGATGCGACTGGCCCCGAAGGACCGCGCGGCGCGGAAGGCCCTCCCGGTCCCACCGGCGTGCAGGGCGACAGGGGAGAACCGGGTGCTCGCGGGGTGAGCGGCGAAACCGGTCCTCAGGGTCTCCCCGGGCCCGCGGGCGCAACGGGCAAAGAAGGACCACCGGGAGCCGCGGGCCCCACCGGACCGCGAGGCGAACAGGGCGAACCGGGAGCACAGGGCCCCACCGGGTCGCAGGGTCTCAAAGGGGAAGCCGGACCACAGGGCGTCAAAGGCGAAACCGGAGCACAGGGGCCCCAGGGCAAACAAGGCGTCGCGGGCCCCGAAGGCAAAGAAGGACCACAGGGCCCCACCGGGCCGGTGGGGCCGAAAGGCGAACGCGGCGAAACCGGCGCACAAGGCATCGCGGGCGAAACCGGAGCAGACGGCAAGGAAGGACCACAAGGTCCCACCGGGCCAGCTGGGCCGTCCGGCGAAAAGGGCGCACGCGGAGAACGCGGCGAAACCGGCGCACAAGGCATCGCAGGCGAAACCGGAGCACAGGGCAAACAGGGTGTGGCGGGCCCCGAAGGCAAAGAAGGCCCGCAGGGGCCGACCGGCGAACGCGGCGCGCAGGGCATCGAGGGCGAAGCCGGACCGGAAGGCAAAGAAGGGCCCCAGGGGCCCACCGGACCGGCCGGGGGGAAAGGCGAACGCGGAGAAGAAGGCGCAACCGGGCTCCCGGGCGTCAAAGGCGAAACCGGACCGGAAGGGCCGACGGGCAAAGAAGGACCGCAGGGCAAAGAAGGCGCCAAAGGCACAACCGGGGAAAAAGGCGCCACGGGCACGGAAGGGAAAGAAGGCAAACAGGGCAAAGAAGGAAAAGAAGGCGCCAAAGGGACCACCGGAGAAAAAGGCGCCACGGGCGAAAAAGGCGCGACCGGAGCCGAAGGCAAAGAAGGCAAACAGGGCAAAGAAGGCGCCAAAGGAGAAAAAGGGGAACGTGGCGAAAAAGGCGAAAAAGGCGCCGGCTTCAACACGGGAGAATACGGGGCGCTGACCGAACGCGCACAGGGCACCGAATTCGAACCGTCGACGCTCGAACCGGTGCAGGTGATCTTGACGGTGTCCTGTCAGACGGCCACCGAAACAACCGTACAGGTGTCGGTGGGGGGCACGGTGGTGGCGGAAGACGTGGTAAGCAAAGCCGCGACGGGCACCACGAAGGTGGCGCTAACATTCATCGTCCCCGCGGGCAAGAAGTGGAAGGTGGCAAGCAACGCGGGGATCACACTGATCAGATCCACCTACCTTACGATCTGACCTCAGCGCCGCGCTGGAGCAGCCGTGGGCGGGCCGGCGTGCACACGTGCGTGCCCGTCCCCGGTGTGACATACCCGGCTGGCGTGCTACGCCACCCGAGCCATCTCGGGCACCAGCTCCGCCTCAGCGGCGGTCTGCGTCTCAGCCACCGTGTGCGTTTTGGGAGCCGTCTCAATCTCGGACGTGGCCGCTCCGGCGTCCCCCGCCCGCGGTACCTCGGCCGCCGGCGGCAGGCGCCGGGAGAGCACCTTGGAGACACCGTTGCCGGCCATCGAGACGCCATATAGCCAGTCGGCGGCCTCCATCGTGCGCTTCTGGTGGGTGATCACGATGAATTGCGCGCGGCCCGCATAACGGCGCAGCAGCGCGAGGAAGCGTTCGAGGTTGAGGTCGTCGAGCGCGGCCTCAACCTCATCGAGGATGTAGAAGGGGCAGGGGCGAGCAAGGAAGACGGCGAACAGGAAGGCGAGCGCGGTCATCGACTTCTCACCGCCGGAGAGCAGCGAGAGGCGCTTGGTGGACTTGCCGGCGGGGGTGATCTCTATCTCGACGCCGTGCTGGCCGATCTCCGATCGGCCCTCGTCGAGCGACTCCAAGCCGCCGTCTTCCTCGGGCGCGCCGTCGGCGCCCGTGAGCGGCCTCGACCCCCCCTCCTTTCCGCCGCCGCCCTTCCCGTCCGCGCCACCGGCACGCGCGGCGTCGGCGCCGCCGTCGGGGACCAAAGCCGGGGGACGCTCGCCTCCAACCGATTCGGTGGACACTCGCTTTGCTGAAGCCGGGGGACACGCGCCTTCGGCGCTAGTCCCCGATTCGGTCAGCATTCCGGTTTCGGTCAGCTGGCCGCCGAGCACCTGCCGCGGGGCGAGGGCGTCCTTGACGAGCCGCAGTTGGCCGCCGCCGCCGGGAAAGAGGTCGCCGGCGAGCTCGGCGAAGTTGCGTGCGGCGGCGTCGAAGGTTGCACGAAACGTCTCGTGGATCTGGCGGTCGGTGTCGCGGATCAAAGCGCGCAGCTCACGCAGAGCACTCTCAAGGTCGGCGCGACGAGCCTCGAGCTCCTCGACGTGGGCCAGCGCCTCGGCGTACTCTTCCTCGGCCAGCGGGTTGACGGGGCCAAGCTGCTCGCGGCGGCGGCGCAGGCGCTCCACACGCACGGTGAGCGCGGCGACCTGCTCGGCGTCGAGCGGCTCGGGGTCGCCTTCGTCGCCCTCAAGCTCCAGCCGCCCGCGGATTTCACGCAGCTCGAGCACGGCCTCCTCGGTGTGGTCGCGCAGACGTTGGGCGGCGACCTCGGCGGCGGTGACGGCCTCGCCCGCTACACGCAACCGGACCTGTAGCTCGGTCTCCTCGGCGGCGCAGGCGCGCAGCTCGGCGGCCATCTGCTCGCCCGCCTCGCGGTGGCTGTCGAGCTCGCTCCGCAGCTCGGCGGCGCTCGCGGCGACCGCCTCGCCGGCGATGCGCAACGCCGAGGCGAGCCGGTCGGCGAGCGGCGCGAGCGTCGTATCGGCGGCGTGGATGGCACGCAGGCGCTCCAGCCGCTCGACGCGCTCGGCGCGTTCGGCGGCGAGGCGGTCGGCGGTACGGCGCTCGGCGGCGAGCTCGCCCTCCAGCTGGGCACGGCGCACCGCGAGCGGCCCCTGCTCGGGGGCGGCACTGCGCTGCTCGATCAGCCAAGCGGTGTGGCGCTCGCGCTCGCGCGTCTCGGCATGGTCGCGGAGGGCTTCGCGCAGTGCGCCGTCGGCCTCCTCGCGCGCGAGCTCAGCGGCGTGTGCTTCCTGCTGGGCGCGCTCGGCGGCGGTGCGCGCCTGGTGCTCGGCGGCGGCGGCGCGCTCAACCGCAACGATCAGCCGCTCGCGCTCGTTGCGGCGCGCGAGCACCCGCTCGGAGCCGCCCTCGGCGATCTGGCGCACCTCGCCGGTGGCGGCAAACCAGACACGGCCCCGGGGCGTGACGGCGATCCCGGCGAAGTCATCGGGCAGCTTCTCCAGGCGCTCGAGCACCCACGCATCGGCGAGCAGCCGCGAGGCGAGCGCCAGCACCGCCGGAGGGCCATCGACCAGCTCCAGCAGCAAGCGTGCCTCCGGAACGGGAGGAGCGGGAGAGCGCGAATCATCGCCCGCCGACGCACCACACGACACCGCGCCCTCCATAACCGCCATACCACCCGCAACCCC
>Ga0210401_10008250_pt1 | contig 10354 bp, 9 predicted proteins | sample IncBWH32MmetaG_FD_150866 | JGI IMG/M metagenome (GOLD analysis project Ga0210401, IMG submission 150866) | Forest soil microbial communities from Barre Woods Harvard Forest LTER site, Petersham, Massachusetts, United States - Inc-BW-H-32-M | ecosystem: Environmental > Terrestrial > Soil >... | reverse complement strand
CAATCAGACTACGCGGCCTGCATCCGTTGGCACTGGCACTTTCTCGGGCAGCTATGTGGTTAATCCCCAGGCCGGCCAAGCGGCACCTGAAGGAGATTTGGTTGGCCCTCACCCGAGCATAAATCCGAACCCGGGAAACGGCGGTCTGAGCCAGGCGGAAGCAACGCAGATTCTCGAGGCCGCCGAAAATACCGCGAATCAAACGCGCGCATCCATTCGGCTTCCGTTGGGATCGCGCGCGCGCATGGTGATTGCGATATCCGATCTGGACGGAAACATCATCGCGTTGCGACGCATGCCAGACGCTACGATTTTTAGCATTGATGTTGCGGCAACCAAGGCCCGCAACATGGTGTACTTCAATGGCACTCAGCGCAGCGACGCGGATTTGAGCCAGGTGCCCGTCGGAACCGCGGTGACCAATCGCACCATCAGCTTTGGCGCGCAGCCTTTTTTCCCACCGGGCATTGATGATTCAAATGCCGGCCCGTTCTTCCCTTTGTTCATGAACGACGTGGTCAATCCGTGTTCACAAGGTTTGGACGGCGGACTTTCGAACGGAAACAACAGCGGGATCGTGTTTTTCCCCGGAAGCACCGGCCTGTATCGCAGCGGTAATTTAATCGGCGGGTTGGGCGTCAGTGGCGATGGCGTCGATCAGGACGATTACGTGACCAACGGCGGAGCGGCGGAATTTCAAGCGCCTGCAAATATACGCGCCGATCAGATTTTTATTCGCGGGGTGCGATTGCCATATTTTAAATTTCCTCGTAACCCCACGAATTGAACCATTCCGTCCGAAACTTTACGTTTAACGCAAGCGGGAAAGATCAAAGTCCGCGGTGACGGACTCACCCTCAGGAGGCTCTACCGTGATGCTCGCGGAATCAGCTGAAAAAGCCTCCGCCGGGAATTCATATGTGAGCGTCGCACCAATCAAAATGCAAGGTCCGTAGTCTCCGCAACTATAATTTGGCCGCCCGTGATAGACCGCGTTAGATAGCGCTTGATCACCGTTAAAAATTTGCACCTGGAAGTCTCTCCAGAAGTCATCGGGTCGCGGAATCAGAGCTGACGTGGAACCGGAGCGCGAATTTGGTTTGGCTGCGGCGATAAACTGGCCGTAGGTTTCCGTCAACTGAATTTGCACCGTAACTTTAACAATTTCTTTTCCCGCCTGGCGATGATCCAGTTCCGCTTGTTGGGCACTGTAATTTCCGATGTAATTGCTAGACAGTACCGCGGCATTCACGAACGGCGTAACGAACATTACGGAAGAAATGTATGGACCGGTTTTCGGTGCAGGGAAGCGCCGCGTGGATTTTTCGACCAGGCCCTCGAGCGAGCCATCGTGGCGCTGGCCCAGGAAATACGCCTCACGCACGGACTCGTCGGACAATGGAGACTGAAACGCAAAAACAGGCTGCGCCAGCATGACAAGCGCTGCGATAGTGGAGAACGTAGGCCGCGCCAATGAATGCATAAGCGTTCCTTTATCTATTAGACCGTTAGAAGCGGGAGTATGGTTTCAGGACCACCGGAGGCAACACTCGCGTCTACTGGACATAACTTAACCATACTATGCGGTCCTTGTTAGATGATTAGATGCACTACATTAATATTAATTTAGCCGGCGCGGAATAAATGCGGCTTAAAAGGAGAGAAGCAGCTAAGACGTTTGGTCTTAGCTGCCTCCCGGGGTGTGTCCTCGAAGTGGTATTGATAACTTAGATGTGCTGGGGCGGAAAAGGTTTCACTGTCACCTAAATTTTTCTTGTTAAGTTTTGTTAACACCAAAACTCTAATAAAACAAATACTTACGCCATCGTTCATCACGGTGACCAATTAATCGCATCAACTGTCTTGATGTATGCAAGGTAAACGGCCGAGGTTTCCGCGCCAGCTTAATTCCTGCCTCTTCCGGGGTGCGGTCGCCTTTGCTGTTATTGCAGCGATAGCAGCAGGCCACCAAATTTTCCCACGACGAGCGCCCGCCTCTCGATCGCGGCACCACGTGATCCAGTGTCAATTCCGAGCTGGGAAATATTCGCAAGCAAAATTGGCAGGTGTTGCGATCGCGCAATAAAATATTTTTACGCGACAGTGCTCGGCTCTGTTGGGGGATGTGCCGGTATGCGAGCAGCCGAATCACAGAAGGGACCCGGTGAGAATGCGCGGCGGAATGCACTTCCGCATTATGCAGTTCTTCGGCTTGTGCAACGCCTTTCAGCATCAGCACCATGGCTCGTCGTACGGCCGTCACGTTGATGGGCTCGTACGTGGCGTTCAGCACCAGCACAGGCTCCTGCATCAACGCCATACGGCGGGCCGTTATCGGAGATGGGAATCTACTGCCAGCGGGGCTTTCTGAGCCGGGCGCAAGCGCTCCAGCCGCATCGGGGGTGTGGCGCCCCCGGGAATCGACCATGCTTGGCCGTCGTGCGCTCATGGCGCTTCCCTCGGGTACGTTGCTACCGGAGACGTTCGGCGGTGTTCTTTAAAACCGCGCGGGCCACTGTCAACCCGATCACCGATCTGGCGCCAGCCTCGCGCAAAGTCTTGGCACACGAGTCCGGCGTCGCTCCAGAAGTCATTACATCATCTACCAGTAAGACGCGTAAATTGTCAACCTGGCTGCCTGGACGTGTGGCAAAAGCGCCACGGACCGATTCCCATCGTTCTTCATAACTTAGCAAATGCTTGTCGGGACGGGCCGGATTCTGGTGAGTAACACAGATTTGTAGGGCAGCCCCAGCAGTTTGGCTAGCGGTTTGGCGATCAGCGCCGCCTGGTTGTAGCCACGTTCGCGCTCGCGCTGGCGGTGCAACGGCACCGGCACCACCACCACGTCAGCCTGAAAAGCGGGCCTGCCATCCATGGCCAACTGTGCAAGCCGTCGAGCAAACAGTTTTCCCAGCGGGTCGATATTTTCGAATTTCAGAGCAAAATTGCCCGGGCCAGCGCGCCTTCGAATATTGCCCAGCTTCTTACTCGCTCGAAGGCATAACCGCCCCACTCATCGTTTACGCATGTCGGGCAGACGAACGCTTCCGCGTCTGATGTGTCAGCACCTTCGATAGGCCTGCCGCACTTGTCGCACACGGTGCTTCTAATGGCCCGAAACGAGGCCAGGCACTCGTTGCAGATGGGAATGCGTGTGGCTTCCGAGAGTAATTGCTCACCGATGCGGCAACCGGCGGGGAATACGACGCTGAGCAATGCTGAGCGCACATTGCCAAGCCAGCCGCCCTTAAACCCTCGCGCGGTCGGCTGTTCGGCGCGAAGCAATCCCCCGGATCTCATGGGAGTAGCTTACCTGCTCAGGGCCGAAAAGTAAGTATTATTTAGTTATTTAACCAGATTTACAGCAGGCCTTGCTCCATCTTTTCCTGGCAGCTGATGCAGTGCTTAGCCCAGGGCACCGCTTCCAGCCGCTTCTGCTGCATTTCATCCTGGCAATTCGCGCACACGCCGTACTCATCTACCTGGATGCGCTTCAAAGCCGCGTCAATCATGTTCAGGATGGTACGGTCCGTGTTGGTCATGCCAAAGAGAAATTCCTTGGTGTAGGAGTTTGCAGCCTTATCCGCCAGATCGACAGTTTGATCGTCATCCGCGGTGCGGCCCTCTTCCTGGGTGCGTGCGATGGTCTTCATCAATTCTTCGCGACGGGTAGCAAGCTTTTTCTTAAAATATTCTAATCGTTTCTTGTCCATATTATTTATTCCCGATTATTTATTCCCGCCCTCACTGTGAGTTATTGAGGGTATCTAAAAACTCCGTAGTGTAGGCCGACTTGTAAGCAGTGTCAATAGAACAGCGGTTCGGAATCGCCGTATGACGCAACAAAAAATTCTGTAAGCGCTGCATGACCTCGAACGCGAAGCCCAACCCTACCGAGCATCAGCCTTTGATGATCGCCAGCAACATTTGGTTACTCGCTCGCGCCCCGCGATGTGGCCCGGAGACCGATTTGGCCGATCAGTAACAAAGGGTATGGACCGCAAAGCTGCGCTTGTGGCATTTCTCAGGAGATTCTGAGCTTGCCCGGGAGGTCACCATGATTAAGAAAACAGAAGGCGGCTACAAGGTTGTTTCGGAGAAAGGTAATAAAAACCTCGGCGGTCCTTACAAAACAAAAAAGGAAGCCGAGAAAAGATTGCAGCAAGTGGAATACTTCAAACACAAAAAAGGCTAATGAAGTCTGGTGTTCCGTTTCCCGGGTCACACTACGATCAAGCCTGTCACGCTACACCCGATCGAATCGCGCGATGAGTTTTACTAGAGGGGTTTCGGATGGGCCGCCAAGGCTTCGCGAAACGCTGCCAGATTTGATTTATCGACTATAGCGGTGCCGGTGTCCACAAACGTTGGGATGGGGGGCGCCGGCGCGGTATTCCATTCTTTGAATTCATGTACCGCGTTGTGATGTAAATCGTCGAGGAACTTCAGTCCGTAATAACTCATCACGTAAGGTTTCTGTGCAATTGTCGCGGCGATAGCGCCTTGCTGCACAAAGTCGAGCGTTTCCGGGTCTTTGTCGAACGCCACTATGGGAATTTTCCCGGTCTGATCCAGCCGGTGCAGGGCTTCGGCGGCGCCCGGTCCGCCTGAAGCCTCCAGGCAGATAATGCCATCGACTTTTTCTTTGGTATTTTTCGCGCCCAGCAGGGCCGAAATTTGATCGTTTGCGCTGCGCGGGTCGCCCTTGTCGTCAATCGTCTGTAACACTTTGATGCCCGGGAATTTTTTCAGCGCTTCGTTGACGCCGCGCACTCGTTCATCCAGGTTGTCTTGTCCGGGGATGGAAACGATCACTACGTTTCCCTTGCCCTTGAGCAGATCGCCCATGCGCTTGCCGCTCTCCACCCCGGCGCGAAAATTGTCGGTGCCGATAAACAATACGCGTTTGGAATTGGGCGCGTCGGAATCGATGCAGATCACCGGAATTCCCTGGCCAATAGCACCATCGATGGCATCCCTGAAGATCTCCTTGCGTGAAGCGGACAGCAGTATTCCCGCGGGCTTCTCGCTCACAGCTTTTTGAAATGCAGCCAACTCCTCTTCCGGCGCAAACTTCTCCGGTCCAGCGAATTCCACCTTCACACCCAGCCATTTCCCGGCATCCTGGAAGCCCGCTTCCGCTTCCTGCCAATACGGCAGAGCCGAATTGAAGGTCACAAATACGTAGCGCTCCTCTTTCTGGTGATACGAATCCTCTCCACACGAGGCCAGCCCGATCCCCATCGCCAAAATCGCGCATGAAAAAATTACTAAGCGAAATCGGTTCATAACAACTCTCCTTTTAATCGGTGAATAAAAACTTCCAATGATGGGAATGGCGATCAGCACAAAACCACGCCAACGGTGCCCCAACGAATTGCCAGAGCCTATCACAAAGTTGTTCCGGGAGGGTCACTGGACGGTCAGAGCTAGAGAGCTGGCGGAGTTGTGACATATTCTTGCTATTAACTGATTCCGTTATCTTTTGGCTACCAATGCGCAGGTACGCTTGTTCCCGAAAATCCTATGCCTCATAATTGCAAGTACTTTATTTTGTGCACACCTCGAAGCCTGCCGCACTCTCTTTTCAGAGTGATGCTTTACTTCGGGAGCTGTGCGCATTTGGTACGGCGATGCCCGAATCAAGGCACTGACTGCGCGTAAGGAAGCGATCAAAACTTGATACCCCAGGATTTAATCGTGCTCGCCTTGCTCGCGGCTACCGCTCTGGTAGCCGGATTTTTTGCATATATCTACAGCATTAAACGCCAGCCCTACCTGCTGGTGTGGACCATTGGCTGGGCTTTGTATTCGTTGCATTTTCTCGCCCCCGGTCTTTCGCGCTGGATCCCCGAGAGCCCCATCGAAACCTCGCTCAGCACCTGGATCTACGCTCTGGCGTCCATCTCTTTCTTCATCGGGGCGCAGTTATATGCCCAACGCAAGCCCTGGATCGTGCCAGCCGCGATCACCGCCGGGGTACTTGGCCTGTGGACCGTTGGCAACCATCTGAATTTCGTGTCCATTTCCGTGGTGATTCCGTCGGCGTGTCTTTTTCTGGCGGTGGCCATCATTTTTTGGCAGGAAACCCGGCGTCATGAGACCCTCGCCGACCATTTGCTGGCGATCTCTTTTGCGTGCTGGGCCATTCTGAGGTTGTCGGTTTTTCTATTTTTCGCGCACTCCGACCCAAGTCAGCGGACGGCGTGGATGTCGGTCGTCGCGGTACCTTCCGCCTTTGTCGCCATGCTCATGGTCATGGCGTTGTATGAAGAAGAGAAACGCCGCATCGAGCGCAATATGCTGGCGCTTTCGAATCTCAATCTGGCCACCTCCGGTTTCGTTGGCGGAGAAATCCAGCGCATGCTTTCACAAGCGCTTGATCGCGTACTGGGTGTCGTGCGCCTTCCTGCCGGAGCGCTCTTTCTCCATCATGGCGACCCCCAGGGTCCAACATCCGTGGTGGCGGTAGGTTTGGATGACTCCTTCAGCCGCTCTGTTCAGGAAGAAGGATTGGACGACTATCTGGTGGGCTTGGTTTCTCGCCTGGGTGGCCTCCTGGGTTTTCGCGATTTGCGGGATGATTCGCTCTCCGCCCTGGACAAGGAACCATCCATTCGGCGCTTCCGGGAAATTGCTCTAGCTCAGGGATTGCGCAGCGTTGTCGCGATCAGTTTGCAGGCCAAGGAAAACGCTTTCGGCGTTCTGCTGTTGGGTACTTCGGATAGCCGCAAATTCACGGCTGCGGAGCTTCGCCTGCTTCTCGCGCTGGGTCATCAGATTGGGATGGCCGTGGAAAACAGCTATTTGATTCAACAGACTTCCCGGCGCTCCGAAGAGCTCCATGTCCTTAACGAGATCGGCCGCGCTCTGAGCTCCACGCTCAACAAGGAAGATCTGTTGCGCAAAGTCTGGGAAGAATTGCGGCGCTTGTTTGATGCTGAAAATTTTTACATCGCGTCGCTGGAATCCAACAGCGATGAAATGACCTTCGATCTGGAAATGATCGATGGTGCGCGTATGCCCAAGCGCACGCGTCCTTCCGGGAATTACATTACCGAATACATTATTCGCACTCGCCAGCCCGTCTTGATTCGTGAAAATTATGTCGAGGAAGTCAAAAAACTGGGCGTCGATCCGCTGCGCACGCGCGGCTGTTTCTGCGGCGTTCCGCTGGTGGCTTACGACCGCGCCATTGGCGCCATGGCGGTCTTCTCGGACAACGAGCGCGCCTTCGATGAAGGTCATCTCGAACTATTACGCGTGCTTGCCAGCGAAGCCAGCATAGCTATTGAAAATGCACGCCTCTTTCAGGAAGAGCGCACCAAAGCGCGCCATCTTTCCTTGCTCAATATTATTTCCAGAAACGCTATCGCCACTCTGAATCCTGATGAAATGCTCGCCAAAATCGCCGAGCAGCTCGAAGACGGTCTCACCTATGACCACATCGGGATTGGCGTGCTGGAGTACTCCACACGCGAAATCGTTGTGCAGGCCGAAGCCGGCAAGCGTCGCGGCAGTTTAGGTCAACGCGTACCACTGGGCGCGGGGCTCATCGGACATGTGGCGCGCAATGGCGAGATGGCCTTCTATCGTGGGGCGAATGTCGCGGATGCCGCGCTCAAGCCGCTCCTGTCGGACACTGCAACGGCGGTGGCCCTTCCGATTTTCTATGCCGAGCAGCTCCACGGAATACTTTTCATCGAGTCCTCCGCCAACATCGAATTTTCCGAGGAAGAAATTCTGCTCATCCGCACGCTTGCCGACCTCATCGCCGGGGCGCTGCACAATGCCTATTCCTTCCAGAAAGCGCAGGAGCAAGCCATCACGGATGGCCTCACCGGCGTCAAAACGCACCGTTTTTTCATGGAAGCGCTGGGCAACGAGTGGAAACGCTCCACGCGCGCCGCTCGGGCCTTTGCGCTGGTGCTGATGGATCTCGACCGCTTCAAATTCGTCAACGACTTTTACGGTCACCTTGAGGGCGACCTTGTTTTGCAACGAGTCGGACATATCCTTGAAACGAATTGCCGCCGCTCCGACGTGGTGGCCCGATACGGCGGAGATGAATTCGTCCTGCTGATGCCGGAAACCAACATGGAGCACGCACGCCAACTTTCTTCCAAGCTGCGCAGCCTGGTGGCCGTCGACCCGTTATTGCGGGAAAAAAATATCAGCGCCAGCTTTGGCATTGCTTGCTATCCGTTGCACGGCTCGTCCCCGCAGGAATTAATCCAGGTGGCGGATGCTTCCATGTATCTGTCCAAGCATCAGGGTGGCAATACCGTATCGACGGCCGATCACTTCGATCCCAACGAAGCGAAGAAATGGAAGCGCGACGTTCTGGAGGCCTATCTGGGAGTCACGCTGAAGCGCTTGTTCTCCACCGGTCCTGAGGCTTTCGAGGAAATCTATCTGCGCCTTAAGCAATTTACGGAATCTCTGGCGGCCACGGAAATCGTCACCGACAAGCCTGCGGTCATAGAAGGTCCACAGGCTTTGCCGCAAGCGGTTCTTGACACGGTGACCTCTTTGGCCTTCGCCATCGATGCGAAAGACCATTACACCCAGGGGCATTCGCAAAAAGTTTCCGCCTACGCCGCGCTGATCGCCGAATCCCTGTCCATGACCGAGGCCGAAGTGGACGAAATTCGTCTGGGCGCGGTGCTCCACGACATCGGTAAAGTCGGCATCCCGGAAATTATTCTGAATAAAAGTGGCGCTCTGAATCCGGAAGAGTGGGAGACCATGAAATCCCACGTAACCTTTGGCGCCAAAATTCTCGAACCCCTGAAACCGCTCGCACGTATCCGCGAGATGGTTCTTCATCATCACGAATATTTTGACGGCTCAGGATATCCCGAGGCTTTGGCGGGCGAGGAAATTCCAATGGGCGCGCGCATCATTGCCGTGGCTGACGCCTATGACACCATCACCAGTGACCGCGTCTACAAAAAGGGGCGCCCCTCTTCCGACGCCCTCAAGGAACTGGAACGCTGTGCCGACGCCCAGTTCGACGCGCGCATCGTGGAAATCTTTGTGCGCACCATGCGCCAGTTGCCGAATCCAGTCATTGAAGTTGCAGCGGTAGTTCCGGCGCCGCACTCCTGAGCGACGCGCCCTAACGTTTATCGAGCACTACATCTTTGATCGGTAAATCCCAGTGGGCGTCTAAAATTTCAAAGCGCCGCTGCTCTTCTTTTTTATAGCTGTCCTGATCGGGATAAAGCTGCCGAAGCAGTGGTTCACTATCAAAATTATCGTTCGCGATTGCCGCGCTCTTAAACACGATGGTCACCCGGTAATCCCATCGCCCGTCCTCGGTGCTGTGTAGACGCGGCGCTGTCATGCTCACGCGCAAGATACGTCCAAGCTCCATCTCTTTCCGCAGCACCGGGTAATGGTTTTTCTTGAATAGCGTGAGGAATTCCTCCGCATGTCCCCATTTGGTCTTGTAATAGTATTCCACCACGTAGGGGTCTTCTTTTGTCTCCGCGGCAGTACCACTCTGTGGCGGACCTGCAAAGGCTCGGGGGTTGGACGCCAGCGCGGCCGTAAAAACCACCGCCAAAATCGCGAATTTCCTTGCAGCTATCATGATCGGCTTCTCCTGAGTGGGACTAAATTCACGGCTGATTCCGAATAGCGCCTGCATCGTACCCTTTCATTGCTTTCACGTCGATAAGGCTGCCAAATCTGGCCTGGACATCGATATTTATAACGTTGCTAAAAATAACCTGGCAGTTCAAACTAAAAAGTTCACTCGGGGAAATGCCACCCGCTGTGATTGCCCACCCCCGCCCGGGCCGAAGTTTTCAATTCCATATACCACAATTGTTATAACGCTGATTTCTGTGGATAATAAGTTTCGCTGAAAAGTCGCTGCTGCCGTCACCGCCTGATTTCACACTGTGAGGAACAAAAACTTCGCTATGGCTCGTGCATCAAAACGCACCAAAACCGTTGCTTCGTCTCGCGCCTTTCCGCAGTTAAAAAAGTCGCCCAGTGGCATTGCCGGCTTTGACGAGATCACTGGCGGCGGCCTGCCAACGGGACGGCCCACTATTGTGTGCGGCGGTCCGGGATGCGGCAAAACCATGTTTGCCATGGAATTCCTGATTCGCGGAGCCACGGAATTCGGCGAGCCGGGTGTTCTGATGACTTTTGAAGAGACTGGTGAGGAGATGAGCCGCAACGTGGAGTCGCTGGGATTTAACGTGCAATCGCTGGTCGACAAAAAGAAGTTATTCCTCGACTACGTGCGCATCGAACCCAGCGAAATTCAGGAAACCGGGGAATACGACCTGGAAGGTCTATTTGTGCGGCTCGAACATGCGGTGGAGTCGGTGGG
>Ga0210401_10008247_pt1 | contig 10355 bp, 9 predicted proteins | sample IncBWH32MmetaG_FD_150866 | JGI IMG/M metagenome (GOLD analysis project Ga0210401, IMG submission 150866) | Forest soil microbial communities from Barre Woods Harvard Forest LTER site, Petersham, Massachusetts, United States - Inc-BW-H-32-M | ecosystem: Environmental > Terrestrial > Soil >... | reverse complement strand
ATTTTGGTGGCGCGAGCGGCCGGCCCTTGGCGGTCGCCGACCTGGCCAAGCTTTGCGGGCTTGAGGGCAGCGAAGGCGCCGACACCGTACGCAGATGGGAAGTGACCGGCCCCAGCGGACCGGCAGGCAAACTGCTTCACATCCTGGCCATGGCCAGCGATCGCCATCCGATCCTGGAAAATTTCAACATCTTCGATCGGTGGGATGTCGATGAGAAGGAACGGCCCGCCCGCAGGGAGGCTTTCCGCGCAAAGATGCGCGACGAAATTCGCGAGCGGCTCGCCTGAGCTAGCTCCTGGGGACCTCCACGAAGCGCCTGACCTTCTGCGTTATCCACAGCGATGAATGCGGCGAACGGCAGCCGATCGACGCAGAGACTTGCGCGCTTACGCCCGTTGCTGGACACTTCTTCGCGAACAGGTTGAGTGTCGGGCGGCGGACATGAATGGTTTGGACGCAGGATATAACTTCGACCGGTATCGCAGATTACTGGCGGAGGCGGACGACGAGCCAAAGCGACTGGCATTCATCAACTTGCTGATCGAAGAGAAAGCCAGAGACCGGCTTGCCGAACAAGCCCTCCGCGCCCGGCTTTCAGGGATGGGGTTGCAGACCAACTTCAAGGCTGACGGGCCCAGGCGCTAACAGCGCTGGCGGGACCACCGCAGGTGACCAGAAGGCAGCCTTAGCCCTTCCCGACCTCCTTCGCAAAGGTATCGCGCAGGCCGATGGTCCGGTTGAACACCGGACGGTCCGCCGTCGAATCCTTGTCGCGCACAAAATAGCCCTGCCGCTCGAACTGAATGACATCGTCCGAATTGGCTCCGGCGACCGCAGGCTCGACCCGGGCGTCCTTCAATACTTCCAGCGATTGCGGATTGAGGTCGGCGGCGAAATTGGCGGGGTCGGGATTGGGCTTGGCGAACAGCGGATTGTAGAGGCGGATTTCGGCCGGCTTCGACTGCGCCGCCGAAAGCCAGTGCATGGTCGCCTTGACCTTGCGCCCATCCGGCGCGTTGCCGCCGCGGGTGGCTGGATCGTAGGTGCAACGCAACTCAATCACCTCGCCTGCGGCATTTTTCACAGCCTCGCGGCAGGTGACAAAATAGGCGTAGCGGAGCCGCACTTCAGTGCCGGGCGAGAGCCGGAAAAACTTCTTCGGCGGGTTTTCCATAAAGTCGTCGCGCTCGATATAGAGCTCGCGGCCAAAGGCAATTCGGCGGGTGCCGGCCGCCGGATCGTCGGGATGGTTTACCGCCTCGATCTCCTCGACCTGGCCTTCCGGGTAATTCTCGATCACGACCTTGAGCGGCCGCAACACCGCCATCTGCCGCTGCGCCGTCTTGTTGAGAACTTCCCGGATGGAGAATTCCAGCATGCCGACATCGACGACGCTATTGGCCTTGGCAACGCCGATGCGCTTGACGAACTCCCGGACCGCCGCCGGCGGCACCCCGCGCCGCTTCAGTCCGGCGATTGTCGGCATCCGCGGGTCGTCCCAGCCGGCGACATGGCCGCCGCGCACGAGTTCGGTCAGCACTCGCTTCGAGAGCAGCGTGTAAGTCAGATTGAGGCGGGCAAACTCGTATTGATGCGGCTTCGACGGCACCGGCAATTTGTCGAGCAGCCAGTCGTAAAGCGGCCGATGATCCTCGAACTCCAGCGTGCAGATCGAATGCGTGATGCCCTCGATCGCGTCGGATTGCCCGTGGGCGTAGTCATAGCTCGGGTAGATCGACCATATGTCGCCGGTGCGCGGATGAGTGGCGTGCAGGATGCGATACAGCACGGGATCGCGCAGGTTGATATTGCCGGAGGCCATATCGATCTTGGCGCGCAGCACACGCGCGCCGTTCGGATACTCGCCCGCCTTCATCCGGCGAAACAGGTCGAGGTTTTCGTCCACCGAGCGATCGCGAAACGGACTGTTCTGGCCGGGTTCGGTCAGCGTGCCGCGCCTGATCCGGATTTCCTCCTGCGACTGGTCGTCGACATAGGCAAGGCCGGCGCGAATGAGGCCTTCCGCCCATTCGTAGAGCTGATCGAAATAGTCCGAGGCATAGAACAGGTATTTGCCCCAGTCGTACCCCAGCCACTTCACGTCGGCCTGGATCGAATCGATATACTCCTGCTCCTCCCTGGTCGGATTGGTATCGTCGAATCGCAGGTGACAGCGCCCGGCAAATTCCTGCGCGATGCCGAAATTCAGCGCGATCGACTTGGCGTGACCGATATGCAGGTAACCATTCGGCTCCGGCGGAAAACGCGTCACGATCTGGCTGTAGTTCTTGGCGTCGAGATCGGCCTGAACAATGTCGCGAATGAAATCGCGCCCCGCCTCTGCCGCCACCGGTTCCATGGTCATTCTTGCTTCCTGTTCTGCAATCAACGGTCTATCTGCCAAATCCGCCGTTCCCAAGGAAGGCTTTAGTTATGCCCGGTTCCTGCTATACACCCTTCGCGCCGTCAGGGCGTATCCAGCTCCCCGATTATCTCCGTAAATGACCGACCCAATCGTCACCCGCTTTGCTCCCTCGCCGACCGGCTTTCTTCACATTGGGGGGGCCCGCACGGCACTGTTTAACTGGCTTTACGCGCGCGGCCGCGGCGGCAAGATGCTGCTGCGGATCGAGGATACCGATCGGGAGCGGTCGACCGAACCGGCCATCGCCGCGATCCTGGATGGGTTGCGGTGGCTCGAGCTCGATTGGGACGACGAGGTCATCTACCAATATAGCCGCGCCGCGCGGCACCGCGAGGTTGCGGAGACCCTGCTGGCGAGCGGCAAGGCCTATCGCTGCTATGCGACCCCGGAGGAGCTCGCGGCGATGCGCGAGAAGGCCCGTGCCGAAGGCCGTACCCGCCTTTACGATGGTCTGTGGCGCGACCGCGACGCATCCGAGGCGCCAGCAGCGGGCATGAAACCCACAATCCGGCTCCGCGCGCCACAGACCGGCGAGACGGTGATCGAGGATCAGGTACAGGGCCGCGTCGTCTGGCAGAACGAAAATCTCGACGACCTCGTGCTGCTGCGCGGCGATGGAAATCCGACCTACATGCTCGCCGTCGTCGTCGACGATCACGATATGGGCGTCACCCATATCATTCGCGGCGACGATCATCTGATCAACGCCGCCCGCCAGAAACAGATCTACGACGCGCTCGGCTGGGGCATCCCCAACATGTCCCATATTCCGTTGATTCATGGCCCCGACGGCTCAAAACTCTCCAAGCGCCATGGCGCGCTGGGCGTGGACGCCTACCGGGCGATGGGATATTTGCCGGCTGCGCTACGCAATTACCTGGTCAGGCTGGGATGGAGCCACGGCGACCAGGAGATATTTTCCACCGAAGAAATGATCGCCGCGTTCGATCTGTCCGGCGTGGGCCGCTCGGCCGCGCGCTTCGATTTTGCCAAGCTGGAAAACCTCAACGGCCATTACATCCGTCAGTCCGACGATCAATCCCTCGTGAACATGTTCGAGGGAGTGCTGGATTATGTCCCCAACGGTCCCGATCTTAAGGCCAAGCTCAGCGACACCACGCGCGCGCAGTTGCTGAAGGCCATGCCGAGCCTGAAGGAGCGCGCCAAGACGCTGATCGAGTTGATTGACAGTGCGTACTATATCTTTGCCGACAGGCCGCTCGAGCTTGAGGCAAAGGCGGTAGCTTTGTTGACGCCGGAAAATCGGGAGCTGATCGGGAGACTTCACACACCCCTCGAAGCGGTAAGCGACTGGACTGCGGAAACCACGGAGGCGGCGCTGCGGGCATTCGCCGACCAGAATGGCCTCAAGCTTGGCGCGGTCGCCCAGCCGCTCCGAGCCGCCCTGACTGGACGTACCACTTCACCGGGCATATTTGACGTCCTGGCGGTGCTCGGACGGCAGGAAAGTTTGGCGCGGCTCGGCGATCAAGCTCTTGCATGATACATCACCGCCCGCCGTCTTGCAGCGCACACTGCAATAAGCTACCCATTTGACCGGTGTCTTTTAATATACCGGTTTCCCTCGCCATACCTCTCTCGGCATGGCGTGCACGACCGCCGGCCTTTGCAACGATCTCATCGGGGAATTGACGATGGACGCAAAATCCCACAGCGAATCCGCAACCCTGACGGTAGGCAACAAGTCCTACGATTTCCCGATTTTGCGCGGCACCGTTGGGCCTGATGTCATCGACATCGCCAAACTCTACGCGCAGTCGGGGATGTTTACCTATGACCCCGGCTTTACCTCTACCGCCAGTTGCCAGTCCAAGATCACGTATATCGACGGCGACGCCGGCATCCTGGAATACCGCGGCTATCCGATCGAGCAACTGGCCGAGAATGGCGACTTCCTCGAGACCTGCTACCTTTTGCTGTATGGCGAACTTCCGACCAAGGCCCAAAAGGAAGACTTCGACAACCGCGTGATCCATCACACCATGGTTCACGAGCAGATGGCGCGGTTCTTCCAGGGCTTCCGCCGCGACGCTCACCCGATGGCGATCATGGTGGCCGCCGTCGGCGCGCTTGCAGCTTTCTACCACGACTCCACCGATATCAACGATCCGCAGCAGCGCATGATTGCGTCGATGCGCATGATCGCGAAGATTCCGACCCTCGCCGCAATGGCATTCAAATACACCATCGGTCAGCCCTTCATCTATCCCAAGAACTCGCTGAGCTTCGCTGCGAACTTTTTGAACATGTGCTTCGCGGTGCCGTGCGAGGACTACAAGATCAATCCGGTGCTCGCGAACGCGCTCGACAAGATCTTCATTCTGCACGCCGATCACGAGCAGAACGCCTCGACCTCGACGGTGCGTATCGCCGGCTCCTCCGGCGCCAATCCTTTCGCCTGTATCGCCGCCGGAATCGCCTGCCTGTGGGGGCCGGCGCATGGCGGCGCCAACGAGGCGGCGCTGGCGATGCTTTCCGGTATCGGCACGGTCGACAAGATTCCCGAGTTCATCAAGAAGGTGAAGGACAAGAACAGCGAAGTTCGCCTGATGGGCTTTGGGCATCGCGTCTACAAAAACTACGATCCGCGCGCCAAGATCATGCAAAAGATGTGTCACGCGGTGCTGGCGGAAACCGGCCACGGCGACGATCCGATGCTGAAAGTCGCGCTGGAATTGGAAAAGATCGCGCTGAACGACCAATATTTCATCGAACGCAAGCTTTATCCGAATGTCGACTTCTATTCGGGCATCACGCTGAAGGCGATGGGCTTCCCCACCTCGATGTTCACCGTGCTGTTCGCGGTCGCTCGCACCGTCGGCTGGATCAGCCAATGGAGCGAAATGATCGAGGACCCGCAGCAGAAGATCGGCCGCCCGCGGCAGCTCTATACGGGTGTCTCGCGTCGCGACTATGTTCCGATCGAGAAACGCAAATAGTCGAGGATTCGGAAAGTCGGATGCGGCCTTTCCGCGTCCGACACAAGCATCCTCTTCAGTTCGCCTGTCGTGACTTCCGCAGCGTTGCCAGCACGATGTTGGCCGCCCGAACGCTTGGTGGCTGGTTGCCGGTCGACATGATATCGCCGAGCGTTGCAAAGGCCTCAACCTGCCGCCGCCGCAGCGGCGAGTCGATCAGGATTTCGCGCAAACCGCGCGCGAGGTTTTCCGGCGTACAATCCTGCTGCAGGAATTCCGGAACCACGTTCTCGCCAACCACCAGGTTTGCCAGGATCACCGACTTCACGCTGATCGCGCGCAGCAGTATCCAGGCCTCGATCGCTCCGGTCCGGTAGGCCGTCACCATCGGTACGCCCGCAAGCGCAAGCTCGAGCGTCACCGTTCCCGACTTGGCGAGTGCCGCGCTGGCGATCCGAAATGCCGCCCGTCTTTCCTGCTCGCCCACCACCACACGCGGCTCGACCTTCCAGCTCATCACGCCCTGCCGGACCGCTTCCTGCAAATGCGGCATGGTCGGCAGGATCAACTCGAACGCCACGCCTTCGGCCTGCAGCCGGCCCAGCGTTTCTCCAAAGACCGCCATGTGATGCCTGATTTCGCTGCGACGGCTTCCCGGCAGCACCAGAAGCACCGGCGGCGCTTCCCTGCGGCGCTTTTGTTCATCGGCGCCGGGCCTGAGCGTGGCAAGCTGCTCGGTCAGGGGATGGCCCACATAGCTGCAGGGCGGCCCTCGCAGCCTGCGGTATTCCTCCGGTTCGAAGGGCAGCAGGGCCAGGACGTGATCGATATAGGCGCGCATGGCGCGCGCCCTGCCGGGCCGCCAGGCCCAGACCGAGGGCGAAACATAGTCGATGATCGGGATGGCGGGGTCGCGGGCCCGCACGCGCCTCGCCACCCGATGGGTAAAATCGGGGCTGTCGATGATCACCAGAATGTCAGGTTGCGCGCGCATCACCGCGCCGACGGTTTCCCGGATCAGTCGCAAGACCTTCGGCAATTGCTTCACGACGGCCGCCAGACCGATGATCGAAAGCTCTTCGATGGGAAACAATGAAGTCAGCCCCTCGCGCGCCATCGACTGGCCGCCGACGCCTTCGAACCGCACGGCGCCGCCGAGGCGCTGACGCAATACCTTCATCAGATGGGCGCCAAGCCGGTCGCCGGATTCCTCTGTCGCGATCAGGAAAATCTTCCGCGCGACATCGCCGCTTGCCCGGGCCGGCGTCACGCGGGCAAACCGACTACGAACAGACCCGCGGCGTCAGCGGCATCGATCATGGTCTGGGGTTCGGCGACGAGGGTGTTGCCGGCGACAATCGCTACTCCGGCAAGCAAGGCGGCCGCCGCGCCCTCGACCGTTCGCGTTCCAACGGTCGGAAGGTCGAAGCGCAAATCCTGGCCGCTCTTGGGGGCCTTGACCAACACCCCGCGCGCGGTCTTGGCGCGAATCCGGCCCTCTGCGCGCAAGCGTACAACGCGCGCCAGCAATCCGTCGGTGCCTTCGATATCCTCCACCCCGACCACGTGGCCGTCGATGACGACGACGGCCTGGCCGATGTCGAAGGGGCTGAGCGCGCGCAGCACGTCACGTCCCTTGGCGATATCGGCCATGGCACTTCCATCGGGCTTTTTTCGCGTGACGCATCCTTCGGGCATCAGCAAATCCGGCGCGACATCCCTGATTCCGACCATCCGGAAGCCGTCCTGTTCGAGAATGCGGCCTATGCTTGACAGCAGATGGTCGTCGCCGCCGCGGAAAGCCGCCCACACCCGGCCGAGCACGCGAAGGGTCCCCCAATCAAGACGAATTTCCGACAGCCCGGGCCGGACCAGCGTGCCGATGAAAACCAGATTTCGGCAGTTTTCCGCTCGAAACAGCTTCTCCGCCCGGCCGAGCTGGCCGACCGATATCCAGTGATGGCGAAAGCGCGCCGCGGCGAGCGGATCGCAGGCTCCCTTCAGCGCGAACACAACGGAATCGATGCTGCGGGCAGTCAGGGAATCGGCGACTGCAAATGGCATGACGCCACCACCCGCGATCAATCCGACCGGCGATGAAATTCCTGAAGCCGCTATTGTCATGGCTCCGGCAGCCCCGTTACCCATGTTTATCGCGCTGATCGGCGGGCAGGCATAAGGAGCGGAGTTTGCCGTCGCCGATAAAAGCGAGAATTTCCGCAATTGCAGAATCGGTGTTTGCCAGAGGTTGCACCGCGCTCAGCCTTTCGACAAAAATGCCAGGTCCATGAAACAGCTTTTGATAAAACGACCGTAACGTCGCAAGCCGCTCGCGCGTGAATTTGCGCCGCTTCATGCCAATGATATTGAGGCCTTCGAGGCGGGCATATTGGCCATTGGCAAGGCCGAACGGAATCACATCACCGCGAACCCCACAGACGCCTCCAATCATCGTCTGCGATCCAATCCGGACGAATTGGTGCACCGCCGACAACCCGCCGATGTAAACGAAGTCGCCGATCTCACAATGGCCGCCCAGCGTCGCGGAAGTCGCGAAGATTACATCGTTTCCAACAACGCAGTCGTGACCGACGTGGCTGTTGTTCATGAAATATCCACGAGCTCCGACCCGCGTGATGCCGCCGCCTTTCTTCGTTCCGACGTTCATCGTCACGCCTTCGCGAATGGTGCATCCCTCCCCGATTTCGAGCTGGGTCGGCTCGTCGCGATAGCTCATATCTTGCGGAGGCCCCCCAAGTGCAGCAAATGGATAGATCACGCAGCCGGCAGCGATTGTCGTGTGTCCGGTCACGTGGACATGGGCGATCAGTTTGCAGTTCGGGCCAATCACGGCGTCGCGGCCGACCACGCAGTAGGGACCAATCGAGGTTCCGTCGCCGATCACAGCGCCATCTTCAATCCGCGCGGTGGGATCGATCGTGCTCATCGAAAGGTCTCTTCTCGCTGGGGCTTGGGTGCAAATCGTTCGATTTTTTTGGTTAGCGCGGGCTGCCGGTACTGTCCAGTGACGTCTGGCTGCGCTCCTTGGAGCGTGTTTGGGTCGAAGCCCATTCCCCATCAAGCCCATCGGAAGCGGTCACGCCCGACAGGTTCAGAACCTGGTTGCGCCGGCGCGGATCAGTCGGCCTTTACGAGGCATCACCAAGGCCCATTGCTTGGGGCGTCCGTCGCGTCCTTGCGATCGTCCCTGGCAAGCCCGTCGACTAATTCATCGTGCGCTGCACGTAGGCCGACCCTTGCGTAACCACACACATAAAGGAATAGGTTTGCGCCTCGCCCGATGTCTCGACATCGACGTCAATGATGACAGGCCGCGACTGTCCCTTCCACGAGGCCAGGACCGCCGGCGACACCGGACGCGTCCGTGATTTCTTGACAACGAGCCCCGAGATCCGAGGCAGGGCCTCTGTGGCCTTGGATATGCACGTCGTGCCGGCTTCCATGCGGCCGTTCAGGACGACCATGAGTGCTGCCGAAACGGCGACTGTCATCGCGGTGCGCATCTGATGCTTCCGGAACCTGATCGAGAAAATAGAACATAGAATTTCGATAGTGTCGATTGGAGCCAAAAGGTGCGGCTCCTGGGCATCCGCAGCGATCCTGCCAAACGGTCCAGCCCTCGTTAGTCGGTGAGCATCGCGCCGACGTCGGCTTCGGCAACGGTTACGCCGTTCACCTTGGCGTCGCCGTGAAACCACCACATCGCCTTTCGTCTGCCGATGCTGCGCATGTGGTATTCGATGGTGTCGCCCGGCATCACGGGCTTGCGGAATTTGCACTTATCGATGGTCAGAAAATAAACCGCGCGCGGCTTCTCGGTGCCCTCGACCGACTTGATACCAATTACGCCCGCGGTCTGCGCCATGGCTTCGATCATCATCACGCCGGGATAAACCGGACGCTCGGGAAAGTGCCCGAGAAACGGCGGCTCGTTGACGGTGACGTTCTTGATTCCGATGCCGCTATAATCGCTCCGGATATCGATCACCCGGTCGATCAGCAGCATGGGATAGCGATGCGGAAGCGTCTTGAGGATCTCGTTGATATCCACGAGCGCAAATCTGACCGATGCCTCCTCCATTACTCCCGTCCCTCATCCTTCGGATCGGCTGCGCTATCGCGCACCAGACGTTCGACAGCGACGATTTCCCGGAACCACTGCCTGGTCGGCTTGGCAAAATGGCCACCCCAGCGCCCGCCGGGTGGAATGTCGTCCTTGACGGCGCTCATCGCCGTCACCTGCGCCCCGTCGCCGATGTGAAGATGGTTGTTGATTCCCACCTTGGCGCCAAGCGCCACATGATCGCCAATCGTAAGACTACCGGCCAACCCTATCTGGGCGGCCAGCAGACAGTGCCTCCCAATCGTCACATTGTGACCGATCTGGACCTGATTGTCGATTTTCGTACCCTCGCCGATCACGGTGTCGCGCAGGCTGCCGCGGTCGATGGTCGTTCCAGCCCCGATTTCCACGTCGTTTTGGATCAGGACGCGGCCGGTTTGCGGGACCTTCAAATGGCCTTCCGGGCCAAAGAAAACGAACCCATAACCGTCCTGTCCGATGCTGCAGCCGGGATGGATCAGGACATTATTGCCGATCAGCGCGTATTGGATCGCGGATCGCGCGCCGACGTTGCAATCCCTGCCGATTCTGACATTGGCGGCGATCACCGCTCCCGCGCCGATGATCGTCCCGGCCCCGATCGCGACATTGGGACCGATCACAGCAAGCGGATCGACAATCACGTCGTCCTCCAGATGCGCCGTCGGATCGATAACCGCGGAGGCCGCGATGCCGGTATTGCCGACCCAGGATTGGGGACGCAGGGCTTCGCTGTGAAACTTGCGCGCAACATTGACGAATGCGCGGAAAGGATGGTCCACACGCAACACCGCGACATCGGACGGAACGCTCGACTCGAAGCGTTTGCTGACAAGGCAGGCCCCCGCCTTCGTCGCGGCAAGCTGAT
>Ga0210401_10008245_pt1 | contig 10356 bp, 10 predicted proteins | sample IncBWH32MmetaG_FD_150866 | JGI IMG/M metagenome (GOLD analysis project Ga0210401, IMG submission 150866) | Forest soil microbial communities from Barre Woods Harvard Forest LTER site, Petersham, Massachusetts, United States - Inc-BW-H-32-M | ecosystem: Environmental > Terrestrial > Soil >... | reverse complement strand
TGATGTCGCCGGAGGCGGCCGAGCGGCTCACCGTCGAAATGGCGCGCCGGGCCGGAAGCGACAAGTCCGCCTCGATGGCCGACCTCCCCAAGATCGAAGGCAAGGTGTTGCAACCGCAAAAGGCCAATTAGCGGGGATATTTAACAAGTCCTTAAACCGCCAATTCTAGATTCGAGGGCGAAAGGTGCGCGAGCGGCGTCCCGCCGGCCATCGGATCGTTGAACTGAAAGACTTAGCTAGAATGGCGCGAACGGCTGCCACTGGATCTTGGTCGCGAGCGCGTGCTTGCGCGCGGATGCTCCGCTATGGCCTGGGGTATGGGCTTGCGGCCGGATCGTCATGGCGCGCCACCGCGCTCACCCTGATCGTGCTGTTGCTTCCAGGCGCCGGTCTCGCGGAGTCCGTCAAGGGCGAGGCCACGTTCTCGGCAGGGGGCGGCTTTGCCCGGCTGGTTCTCAAATTCTCCGAGGATGTCGGCGCCGAGGTGACGACGGCCGGATCGATCATCGTGATCCGGTTCGAGCGTCCGGTGGACGTTTCCGTCGACAAGGTGGCCGAAGCAGTGCCCGACTATGTCGGATCGGCGCGACGCGATCCCGACGGCACGGCGATCCGGCTGTCATTGGCGCGCAGGGTGACCATCAACACCATGACCGCCGGCGAGCGCGTGTTCGTGGATTTCCTGCCGGATTCGTGGACCGGCCCGCCGCCGAACCTTCCGGCGGATGTGGTTCGCGAACTGGCCGAGCGCGCGCGGATCGCCGAGCGCGAACTGCGTCAGCAGCGGGCGCTGTCGGAAGCGAAGAAACGTGCCCCGGTCCGGGTCCGCGCTTCGCTGCAACCGACCTTCGTGCGGTTTGTTTTCGAAATGCCCGACGGCGTCGGCATCTCTTCGGTGCTCAACGAACAGAAGCTGCGGCTCCAGTTCAGCAAGCCCCTGGTGTTCGATCTGGCGGATGCCCGGGTGGCGGCGCCGCCAAACATCGCGTCCATGTCCCAGAAGGTCGAAGGCGAATCCTCCGTGGTGGAGATCGTCATGGTTGGCGATGTCGATGTTCACTCGTTCCGGGAGGACAAGAACTACGTCATCGATGTCGCGTTCCAGCAGGCCGAAAGGCCCCAAGTGCTGCCGGCGGTATCCGACGCATTACATGCGCCCATGCACGCCGCCGAGTCGCAAACCGCCCAGCCCCCAACTGCCCCCAAGGCCGCCGCGCCGGCAGAATCCGAAAAGGCCACGCCCGCGGCACCGCAGCCGGCCGCCGAGATGGCGGCACCGTCCTCGGAGACGCCCGCGCGGCAAGCCAATAGCGAGACCAAGTCCGAGCCGGCGCCCAGGATGCCAGCCGCATCGGAAGCCCCGGCACCCGCGCCGCCTGTCAAGGAGCCGCCCGCCGCCGCGGTTGAGGCTCCGCCAAAAATGCCGCCTGTCGTAGCCGAGGCATCTTCGAAAATGCCCGAGGCGGCGCCGGCGCCACCCGCACCGCCGTCGGAAGTCAAGCCGGATCCCAACCCGACTAACGTCAGCGTCAGCCGCGACAGCGAGGGCTTGCATCTGATGTTCTCGTTTCCGGCCGCCACCCCGGCGGCCCTGTTCCGTCGCGCCGATACGCTGTGGCTGATGTTCGATTCCACCAAGCCGATCAATGTCGAGCCGATCCGCGGCCAGGGCGGCGCAGCCGTTGCCGACGTCAGCGTTATTCCGCTGGAGAAGGGACAGGCGGTCCGCATCCGTCTCAACCGGCCGCAACTGCCCTCGCTCACGGGCGAGGACCTGCCCAGCGGCACAAACTGGACGGTCACCTTCGGCGATACAGTACAGACGCCGTCCCAGCCGCTGGTGGCGATTCGAAACATCGCGGAACCGACGCTTGCCAATGTCACCTTACCGCTGCCCAAAGCGGGCCGTCTTCACCGGTTCGTCGATCCTGACGCCGGCGACACGCTGTTAGTGGTCACGGCGATGCCGCCGGCGCGCGGTTTCATCAAGCGGCAGGATTTCGTCGAGATGTCACTGCTCGAGTCGATCCACGGCGCGGCGATCCGTCCGAACTCCGACGATGTCACTGCCGAAACTGGCTCCGACAAGATCGTTCTGGGCAAACCCGGGGGGCTGACGCTGTCGCCGGCCGACACCGGCGCCGAGCGCGCACCGACCGCGGTGCGGCCGATTTTCGATCTCGGCGAGTGGCGCAAAAATCAGGAGGGAAGCTTCACCGCGCGGCTGGACGCGCTGGTCGTGGCTGCGGGCGCCGCCCCGCTCGATCAACGCGCCTCGGCGCGCGTCGATCTTGCCCGTTTCTACATGGCGCGCGAAATGTATCCGGAAGCCATCGGCGTGCTCGATCTTGCGCTCGCCGCCGCCAAAGCGGGCTCGGAAGACCCGGCGGCCCTGATCGTGCACTCGGTCGCCAACATCCTGGTGGGACGCCCGGAGCGGGGGCTGAAGGACCTCGCCAATCCCGCCATCGGAACCAACTACGATTCGCAGCTTTGGAAAGCCATGGCCAGCGCGCGGCAGGGAAAATGGGCGGACGCGCGTGAAAAATTCAAGAGCGCCGACTTCTCCATCACCTCGTTGCCGATCGAGCTGCAGCGCATTGTGATCGCCGATGCGATGCGGGCTTCGATAGAGGTGAAGGACTATCCGGGCGCGGCGAAGCGCGCCAGCGAACTGGGAGTTATCGGCGTGCCGGCGGAGCTGAAACCGGCGATTTCGGTGCTGCGCGGCAGGCTCGCCGAGGGGCTCGGCTATGACCGGGATGCACTGGATGAATACAAGAGTGCGGTTCGCTCTTCCGATCGCGCCGCGGCGACCGAGGCAAGACTGCTCGAAATTGCGCTAAGGCAAAAGCGCGACGAAATCAGCCACGCCGACGCGCTACGCGAACTCGAGACGCTTGCGATCACCTGGCGCGGCGACGGGCTTGAGGTGCAGACGCTGGAAATGCTGGCGCGGATCTATGCCGATACCGGGCGCTATGCCGAGTCGTTCGGAGCGGTGCGGATCGCGAACATGCTTGCGCCCAATCTGGAAATCGCACGCCAGGGCCAGGACGCCGCGTCCGCGCTGTTTGCGCAACTCTTTCTCGGCCCGAAGGGTGACGAACTTCCGCCCATCGACGCGCTCGGCATGTTTTACGAATACCGTGATTTGACGCCGATCGGGCGGCGCGGGGACGAAATGATCCGCCGGCTTGCCGACCGGCTGGTGGGGGTCGATCTGCTCGATCAGGCCGCCGAACTCCTTCAATATCAGGTCGACAAGCGACTCGAGGGCGCAGCGCGCGCGCAAGTCGCGGCGCGGCTGGCAATGGTCTATCTCACCAACCGCAAGCCGGAGCGCGCGATTTGGGCACTTCGCTCTACCCGCATTGCCGATCTCTCCGGCGAACTGCGCCAGCAACGGCTGCTATTGGAGGCGCGGGCGCAGAGCGACGTCGGGCGCCATGACCTCGCGCTCGACATCATCTCCAACATCAGCGGCCGGGAGGCGATCCGCCTGCGCTCGGATATCTATTGGGCGGCGCGGCAGTGGCGCGAATCGGCCGAGCAGATCGAATTGTACTACGCCGATCGCTGGCGCGACTTCAAACCGCTGAATTCGATGGAGAAGAGCGATCTCATCCGCGCGGTGGTGGGATATGCGCTTGCCGAGGATGTCATCGGCCTCGCACGCTTCCGCGAAAAATATACGCCGCTGATGAGCGGCGATGCCGATCGGGCCGCCTTCGACATTGCGAGCAAGCCGGTCGGTGCCAGAAGCTCCGACTTCGCCCAGATCGCCAAGATGGCGGCAAGCGTCGATACGCTCGACGGGTTCCTGCGCGACATGCGTATGCGCTTCCCGGATGCGACCGCGCGTGCGATGGCGCCGGGAACGCCGAAGGTGGACACTGTTCCGACCGGATCGCTGCCCGCGATCGCAGGACTTAAGCCTTTGGGCGCCGCGAAATAGCCTGTCGCAAGATTGCAGCGGCGTTTCTCCCCCTCGACAGATGGCCGCGGAAGCGCCAATTTGCGCCGGCAGACCGGGCGGAGGAAGGCGTGATGAGCAAGCCCACCAAAACCGCAGCCGAACTCGTTTCGATGGCGAGGGCCGAGCTCAAGATTCACGCCGACTGCCCGCAAGGAATCGAGATTTCGGTGATCCGAACCGACAACGGCTGGGAATTCCGCGCGTCGGCGGACCAGGCGACCATTGCAAAGCCGGGCTACCCCGAATGCGTTGCGATGATCGTTCAGATCGGCGATCACCTCGGCAAGCAATACGATGTAAAGGGATGAGAGCCGCTTCCGTTCGCCGACAACCGCACCGCGAGGGGCTCGTCTCAGACTCGAGCGTCTTCGAGTGAAGTGGATGCCGGTTCGCGTGAAGAAAACGCGTCAAAACAAGAATCTGGAGCTTCGGTTCCGGTTCAGTCAGAACCGATAATGCTCAGCCGACCGCGGCCCGGAAAACCCGCATATAATTGCCTCCGGCAACTTTGCCGGCCTCCTCCGGCGTGAGACCTCCCCGCAGCATCGCCGCGACGAGTTGCACCCACTGCGCATAATCCTGAACCGCGCCGGGATTGACCTGCTGATCGGTGCCGATGCAAACATGATCGATCCCGACGACGTCGATCATTTCCTTCAGGCCATCGACATATTTTTCAAGACTCGCGAAGAAGTGCCAAATTCCGATGGCGCCTCCCGATTCGGCAACCGCACGTGCGTGGTCGGGGCTGATCTGCCTGGCGGTAAGCGGTGTCGGGCCCATCGCACGCGATCCAGACAATGCTGTGTGCGACAACAGCAAGGGCTTGGTCGCGACCTTGACCGCCTGCTTGACCATCGCTTCGGTCGCATGCGCGACGTCACAAACAAATCCGAGCCGGTGGCAGGCGCGAATGACTTCGGCGCCATAGGAGGTAAGGCCATTATGGGTGACGATGCCGGTCTGGAAGTCGCCGATGTCGTTGGGGGTATAGTGCACAAGCTGGACATGCCTGACGCCGCGCTGATGGGCTTGTTCCAACCGCTCGAGTTTTCCCTCCAGGAAGTCCAGTCCTTCGACGTCGCCCACGATCGAGGGCTGTCCCAACGCATGCGCCGCTTCGAGGTCGGCTGCTGAAAGCGCGCGGCGCAAGCCGTGTTTGGCGACCATCTCGTCCACCCAGGCAAGGCGGTCCAGGTGATATTCGTAGAGTTGGTTCGGCTCTGGCGTCCGTAGCGCCGTAAGCACTCCGGCCGGGTTCCTGCCGAGAACGGGGCCGTCGGGCACGTCGGCGAGACACGCGACCGCCAACGATCCGGCCCGCATGCCGTTTGCGAGATCGTCGCTGGGCGGGGCGCGCGAGGTAATTCCGGTCGTGCCGCCATGCGTATGAACGTCGACGGAGATCGATTTGCGCAGCACCTCAAGCGCGGCGGTGGCGGATTCGGCTGCCTGCGCGGCGGCGGTCGAACCGCGCGGTTCCACGCCGCCGGCAAGCACGGCGGTGAGCGATGTCAGCGCCGAGCGCCACATCCATTGGCGGCGAGTAAACGTGTGGCTATGGCTGCAACAATCCATCACGTCCCCTCGCAAACTCATCAGGCCGCCGGCTGCCACGAACGCGCGCAAGTCAAAGCTTCCGGTGGGAACATCGTATAGCGGCTGCTTGTCGTTGTTTGGAAGGGGGCTTGAGGCATTTTGAGTAAATCGTGCGAAACTCCTGCTAACGCCGTGTGCAGGTTGAAGAATCGGCGGGCGAATCTCGCTAGCCGCCGTAGCTTTGCACGAGGCTGCCCGCCACCAGCGACCAGCCGTCGACCAGCACGAAGAAGATCAGCTTGAACGGCAGCGACACCACCACCGGCGGCAGCATCATCATGCCCATCGACATCAGCACCGAGGCGACCACGAGGTCGATGATCAAAAACGGCAGGAACAACAGGAAGCCGATTTCGAAGGCGCGCTTCAGCTCTGAGATCATGAAGGCCGGCACCAATATCCTCAGCGACAACTCGTCGGGCGTTGCCGGCGGCGGCTCGCCCGACATATCCATGAACAGCTTCACGTCCTTTTCGCGCACATTCTTCAGCATGAAGCCGCGCAGCGGTACCGAAGCGCGCTGCAACGCTTCCTCGACACTGAGCTGGTTGGCGACCAGTGGCTTGATGCCGTCGTCGTAGGATTTCTGCAGCACTGGGCCCATCACGAACGCGGTCAGGAACATCGCCAGCGCAATGATGACGGAGTTCGGCGGCGCGGTCGCGGTGCCGAGCGCGGTGCGCAGCAGCGACAGCACGACGACGATCCTTGTAAACGACGTCATCATGATCAGGATGGACGGTGCGACCGAGAGCACCGTCAACAGCGCGATCAGCTGGATCGCGCGCTCGGTGACGCCGCCATTGCCCTGGCCGAGATTGATGCTGATGTCCTGCGCCCAAGCGGGCGCCGCCAGCGATCCGGCGGCTATCAGGGTTGAAAAAAATAAAACTCTACGCGGAAGGGCCGCCGGCCTCACGAAGGGTTCTTCGGACGGCCCAGCAGAGACGCCATCTCGTCTTCGAGGTTCTCAAACCCGCTCTTCGAGGGCGGGGCAACCGGCGTTGCCGGCGGCGGCTCGCTTCGGGACGCAGGCCGCGCGGGGGGCGGTTCGGGCGCGACCGGCGGCGCCACCGTGTCGCCGCCCGGGCGGCGAAGGGCGGCCTCCAGCCTTTGCGCCATCTCGGCGAGATTCTGGTCCGCCGACGACAGCGGCGCTGCCTGCGGCAGTGGCGGCGGCGTTGGTGTTGGCGCGCGTTCCGGCGCGCGAACCGGCGGCTTCGGCGGCTCGCTCGAGCGCATCGGGCGAGGCATCAAGGGCTCGCTGCGTGAGGTCATCCGGGACGGCATCGGTTCGGGGCGCGGCTCGGGACGGCCAGTGATCGGCTCCGGCGAAAAGCCCGCCAGGGGATCGCCGCGCTCCATGCGCCGCTCGGCCGGCGCCGGGCGGCGGGCTTCCTCGGCAAAGGAGGGCCGCGTTGGGCGCGGCGGCGGTTCGGGCATTTGCGGTTCGACATGTTCGAACGCATCGTGGCGTGCGCCGTCGCCGTCGGCCCAGCCGCTCGTGTCGGGGAGGGGCGTGATGCGGGGCGGCTGCGGCTCCGGACTGGCGACCGCCGGCCGCGCCGGCAATTGATCCCGTCCGGGCATCGCACGCACGATGTTGGGTTCGACGACGATGTCGGTCGGGCCGCCGATCATCAAGAGATGCTCGATGTTGTCGCGTCGCACCAGCACAAGGCGCCTGCGTCCGTCAACGGCGGCGGCATCGATCACCGCCAGGCGGGGCATCCGGCCGCGGTTGGTATTGGCGCCGAGCCGGTTGCTGGCGAATCGGCGTACCAACCAGGCCGCGACGCCGATCAGCGCCAGGACCGCGACAAACGCGAAGAAAAATGTAAGTGCCTGCATGCTCAGTCCCCGGCAAATAGCGTCTTCTTCAAGTTTCTGTTCGTCGAACGCGGATTGCAATGCGACATCGCAGAACGACAGACAAAGCCTTGAATTTGGCCCAAACCGTTAACTCCCCACGGCAGAACCTGCCGTCCCCCGTATCCTCTTAACCCATGAATCGGCTGGGCCAAAACGACTTCTGACGGTCCCAACGTCAAAGCTTTGGCTGGTAAACGCAGCATTCGTGGCGAAATTGCGCTCTCGGCGATTCTTCGAGGGCCAATCCGGCTTCCGAATAAGCCGGCGCCTGCGGTAGCGATCTTAACCAGCCATTAACCATACAGGCGGCAAATTCTGCCTACCCTTAAGCGGCGTCGGGCTGCGGAGGCCAGGGGGAGAGCGGCGCGCGATGTCCATCAACGATATTCCGACCCTTTCGGTGATGCGCACCAAGATGCAGTGGCATCAGGAGCGTCAGCGGGTGCTCGCCGAAAACGTCTCCAATTCGAGCACGCCCAACTTCAAGCCGCGCGACCTGGTCGAACCGAAATTCGATCAAAACGGCGCCAATGCCTCCGGCGCTGTGGGATCGCTGGCCATGCTGCGCACCAGCCAGAGCCATATTGCGCCGCCGGGCACCGAGCCGAGCTTCGACCAGAACCGAAAAGCCGGGTTTCAGACCAGGCCCGCCGGCAACGCGGTCAGCCTGGAAGACGAGATGCTCAAGGCCTCCGCCAACCAGATGGACTATGCGGCGGTGACATCGCTCTACTCCAAGAGCCTGCATCTTCTGAAAGTGGCGATCGGCAAGGCCTAAAATGACCCGGATCAATCAAAAGCGGTACGGCGCATAAGGAAGCGGCATCATGGCAAGCGATGCGAATGATTTTCTCCGCTCGATGAGCATTGCAACCTCGGCGCTGCGCGCGCAGGCCGGGCGGATGCGGGTGATCTCGGAAAACATCGCCAACGCGGATTCGACCGCGCCGACCGCCGGCGGCGACCCCTACCGCCGCAAGGTTCCGACCTTTTCCTCCGCGCTTGATCGCTCGCTGGATGCAAAGGTGGTTGCGCTTGGCAAGATCCGTCCCGATCAGAGCGCGTTTCGCGTCAAATACGAGCCCGGCAATCCGGCGGCGGATGCCGCCGGCAACGTCAAATATCCCAACGTCAATCCGCTGGTCGAAATGACCGACATGCGCGAGGCGCAGCGGTCCTATGAGGCCAATATCAACATCATCAGCGCCACGCGCCGGATGATCCAACGCACGCTCGACATCCTCAAGGCCTGAACAGGAAAGCGAAAACCATGGCTTCACCCACAGTCGCTGCAAACGCCTACGCTTCCGCCGCCCGCATCCTCGAGGCCGCCGGTACCGCAAAGCCGTCCTCCGACGCCGAGGGGCCATCCTTCAGCGCAGTGCTCAAGGACGCTATCGGAGGCGTCCTCGATGTCGGGCGCAAATCGGATGCCCAGACGGTGGCGATGGCGTCGGGCAAGGCCAATGTCATGGACGTGGTGACGGCGGTCGCCGAAACCGACGTCGCGGTCTCGACGCTGGTGTCGGTGCGCGACAAGGTCATCGCGGCCTATGAAGACATCATGAAGATGGCGATTTGAGTTCTTCCGTCATTCCGGGATGGTCCGCTAGGACCAGACCCGGAATCTCGAGATTCCGGGTTCATCGCTGACGCGATGCCCCGGAATGACGAAGCAAGTGGAAAGCGAGTGAAGTAAAATGACCGGTGCTGAAACCCTCGACGTGGCACGCGATGCGATCTGGACCATCGTCGTGGTGTCCTCGCCCCTGATGATCGTAGGCCTCGTCGTCGGCGTCGTGGTGTCGCTGTTCCAGGCGCTCACCCAGATCCAGGAGCAGACGCTGATCTTCGTCCCGAAAATACTGGCGATTTTCGTTACGCTATTGCTGGCGCTGCCGTTCATGGCGGACTCGCTGCACGGCCACATGATGCGGATATCGTCGCGAATCATAGGCGGTTGATGGCATTCTGCGTGGCAAATGCGCATCGATATCTCACTGCTGCCCGCGCTCGCCGCCGCCTTCATGCTGGTATTTGCCCGCGTCGGCGCGATGGTGATGCTGCTGCCGGGACTGGGCGAGTCCAATATTCCGGTCCGCATCAAGCTTGCGATCGCGCTGTTGCTGACGCTGATCATCCTGCCGTTGCACCGCACCTCCTACCAGATCGACATGAGCTCGCTCGCGCCGCTCCTGGTGCTGATGCTCTACGAGATCGTCATCGGGATCGTGCTCGGCGCCACCGCGCGGGTGACGCTGGCGGCGCTCCAGGTCGCCGGATCGGTGATCGCCCAGCAACTCGGGCTCGGATTCGTCACCTCAGTCGATCCGACCCAGGGCCAGCAAGGCCTCCTGGTCGGAAATTTTCTCACGCTGCTCGGCGTCACCATGCTGTTTGCGACCGACAGCCACCATCTCGTCATCGCGGCGCTGAACGACAGCTATTCGATCTTCTCGCCGGGGGAGCCGATACCGAGCGGCGATGTCGCGGCGCTCGCCACCCGCGCCTTCGCGGCGGCCTTCAAGATCGGCATGCAACTGGCTGCGCCGTTTCTGGTTTTCGGCCTCGTCTTCAACATCGGCCTTGGCGTGCTGGCGCGGCTGATGCCGCAGATGCAGGTGTATTTCGTCGGCGTGCCGCTTTCGATCCTCACCGGTTTCCTGGTCTTTGGCGTCGTTCTTGCCGCGATGATGGGAACCTTCCTCGACTACTTCATCGCCGTCATGCACGACATGATACCGCTCAAGTAAAGGCCTAAACGATGGCGGACGAAGACGACACAACAGAACGCACAGAAGACCCCACGCAAAAACGTCTCGACGACGCCCACGACCGCGGCGACGTCGCCAAGAGCCAGGAGGTCAATACCTGGTTCATGATCGCCGGGGCCACGCTGGTATTCT
>Ga0210401_10008243_pt1 | contig 10357 bp, 10 predicted proteins | sample IncBWH32MmetaG_FD_150866 | JGI IMG/M metagenome (GOLD analysis project Ga0210401, IMG submission 150866) | Forest soil microbial communities from Barre Woods Harvard Forest LTER site, Petersham, Massachusetts, United States - Inc-BW-H-32-M | ecosystem: Environmental > Terrestrial > Soil >... | reverse complement strand
GGCCAGAGTGAACAGATAGAGATTCAGGTAGGCGAGGAGTTGCCAGATTCGCATGCCGAAAGCAAGCAGAATGCGGAGCGGTTGCAGCGTGGCTTGGACGTTGTAGCGGAAGAATTCGGGGTTGCCGAAGAGAAATCCGGTGCGGTGGTAGTGGTAGGCGTACCAGAGTGCGAGAGGGATGAGCGGGAAGAGGAGTGCGGCGGGGTTCTTTCGCCCCTCAGGGGCTTGATCGTTTTTTTCATCTGACCCACGGCTTGCGCCGTGGGCTTTATTCTTCCGGCGCTTCGCGGCTAAACCCAAATCCCAAAACTTGGTGCCGGCAAGTTCCCAGGTGAGGAGTGCTAACGGCGCGAGGATGGCGGTCTCTTTAGTGAGGACTGCGATTGAGAACCAGAGGGCGGTTGCGGACCGGCGACCCTCTACATAGGCGAGCAGGCCCCAGAAGGTGAACGCGGCAGCGGCGAGATCAAGATGGGCGAGCGAATTTTGGGTGAAGAAGACGGGGTAGGTTGCGGTGCAAATTGTGGAGGCAATCGCAACGTCAGTGTTGGCCACTCGCTGGGCCAGACGAAACACACCCAGCAGGGCGAAGGCTGCGATCAGCAGCATGGCGGTACGCGTGACAAGGGGTGTGAATCCCAGAATCTTCCAGGCCAGCGCGAGCCAGGCCATGACCAGCGGGGGATGGGCGTTCGATAGCGTGGAATGCGGAATCAACGACCCTGAGGTCAGCAGATCGTGAGCGGCGGGAATGTAGTATCCGGCTTCGTCCCAGAAATAGGGAAGGCGGAGCAGGGGCGCATGCAGCGCGAACAGCGCAAGGAAGAACAGCGTGAAGAGTAATGGAGTTGGATACGGGCGCGAATCGGGGTTGGTGGTCACCGTGGGAGCGTCACTGGTGTGACTAGTGAATGGGTCCGGCGGCGGCCATGCGAGGATCAAGTTTGATCTCGCCGAAGGCGCTCTCGTAGCCGGCAATGTTCTGCTGCAAGATCGACATCAGAGCCTTGGCCTGCTGCGGGCTCAGGTAAATCCCCTGGATGTTCTTTACTTCGACCTGGTTCTCGGTTTGTTGTTGCAGGGTGCCGAAGACCAGGAAGAAATCCCAGACGTTCACACGTACCTGAACGCTGTTGGCGTAGTTCTCACGATAGTCGGGAGCATTGGTCAGCTTGATGTTGGGTTGGTTGGGCGCGTTCATAAGAGATAGTGTAGCGGGAAAATCCCCGGGCTGTCTCGTTCGAGAAGCGGTGCCCGGCGGGCAGCAAAGTGCAAACAAAGTCAAAGGCGGCGGACAGAGTGTCCGCGCCACATGGTGTCGACGTGTCGGTTAAAATAGCTTCGAGCCGGGATGGCGGAATTGGCAGACGCGCTGGACTTAGGATCCAGTGCCGCAAGGCGTGCAGGTTCGAGTCCTGTTCCCGGCACCAGAGAAAGCTACGCAGGCGGATTGCTGCCAGCGTTTGGCCAGATACGGAGTAGCGGGCGCTCTCAGGTCACTGCATTTGCGAGAGCTGCTGGTAGAGTGCCACACCCCCGATGAGGAGGATCAACGCTCCGGAAGCAGCGCCCAGCCACTTCACGATGGGAGTGACCTTGTTGAGCTTCTGCATCAGCTCGACCTGGTCCTTTTGCATTTGCGATTCTGATTCGCTCAGGAAGAGCTGGTCGTCCTCATGCATGGCGAGAGTGCTACGGTAGATCATGAGGATGATGAGGACAGCGGTGAGAACTCCCCACAGAATTAGCGGCCACATCAACATGCCCATATGCCACCTCGATGCGGATCGAGTCCGATCCCGAAAGTTCTACCGGCGCTAGTTGCGAAATCGCCGCTGACACCGGAAACTCGCCGCAATTATAGCCCCGAAAGGCAAATGATGCCGCTTTTGTTTGGCGGCTGCGCCCGGCAGGGGGTGCAGATCATCTAAACGATTGAGGGCTTTGGGTCTTTTTTAGGGAAAATACAGCCCTGGCTTGCTATATAATCATGCAAGTACTTTCAAGGAGATACGAATGGCTACGACAATTACCCCGACGACGCCGACTACACCTGAGGTGAAGCCCAAGGCTGCGCCCATCACTTTGACTAGCAGCGCCATCGCCAAGGTCAAGGAGATCATGGCGCAACAGAACCCGGTTCCGGCCGGGCTGCGGGTGGGAGTGCAGGGCGGAGGTTGCTCTGGCTTCTCCTACGCGATGTCGTTTGAAAATTCCGCCGGGATGATGGACAAGACCTTCGACATGGATGGCCTGAAGGTGTACGTGGACGCTACGTCGGTCATGTACCTGAACGGCTGCATCGTGGATTACGTGGAGACGCTCGAAGGCGCAGGATTCAAGTTCGAGAACCCGAACGTAAAGAGCACGTGCGGGTGCGGATCCTCGTTCAGCGTGTAAGCTTATTTGTGGAGAGCCCCATCGCGAAGCGGTGGGGCTTTTCGCTTTGGGGCTACTGCGCTCGGATGTTAGCGGTGACGCGTTGAGCGATGTGTGTCGGACGCCTTCGCTATCCACGAAGCGGGGATGAGGGCGAGAAGGATACACAAGCCGCCACCCGTAACCAGCCCCCACGAAAACATCGGCTGGCCAGTGCAGTGTCTGACTACTTGAATTCCACTTAACATCATGGCCGTTCCCACAAGGCCGAGTACCAAGCCTGCACCGACCAGCTTGAGCCGACCGTATGGACGTACCAGAGGATGCCTCTGCGCTCGCATCGTACTCACTATACTCGGCTGCCCCAACCACCTTCTAGTTTTGTTCTTGTTTACCCGCGATCTGCCGCAGGCCGAGCCACACGGGCCGTCGCAGCCGACAGTTTGTTGACGGCTACTGCGGCGCCTGAGGTTGAGGTGTCGGCGGTTGCTGGGGATTCATGCCGCCGAAAGAATTCTGCCCGCCGCCGAACCCAGGATTCTGCTGATTTCCTCCGAAGCCGAAAGGTGAAGCGGGACCGCCTTGAGCACCTTGAGCGCCGGGCGCGCCGGGGGCACCGGGAGTTCCATTTAAGCTGGGAGATGCACCCTGCACGGGAGGCTGGTTGGGCGTGGTGATCAAGCCTCCGCGATCGGTGCTGGGATCGTAGATGAACTGCCATTCGTTGTAGTGCTCTTTTTTGCTGAATATACGAATCGACTTGTCCTTGCTGACGCTTTCCACGCCTACGATGGGGCCGCCGCCGAACACCTGGTTGCCAGCTGGGTTTTGCCCGTTCCCCCCTGGCAAATTCTGTACTGGTTGACCGAAACCTGGCCCCTGGGGCTGACCCTGATTCGGAGCTGCGTCGGAGCCATTGTCCTGGGCCGGATTCGCGCCGACCGGGGGAGTGGGCGTGTTGCCGCCGAAGGCGCCACCTGAGTTGCCACCGAAGGTGCTGCCGGAGTTACCACCGAAGCTGCTGTTGCCCCCGCCAAACGCGCCGCCAGAGTTTCCGCCGAAGGTGCTGCCGGAGTTACCACCGAAGCCGCTGTTGCCCCCGCCAAAGGCGCCGCCCGAGTTTCCGCCGAAAGAGCTGCCGGAATTGCCTCCGAAAGCGCCACTGCCTCCGAAGGGAGTAGCTCCGCCAGCGAGGGCTGCCGCACCGGCGGCGAGCGTGGCGGCCGAGGTCGCACCTGCCAGTCCGGGTCCGCCAGACATCTGAACTTCGCCCTGGTGAAGGAGTTTGAAATCTTTTCCGGTTAACGGATCCTTATAACGCTTGCGCAGGAAGCGAACTTCGTTGGTATTCTCCAGATCCTCGATGCGGGTGGGATAACGGTTGAACTTCTTCATGTAATGCTTGATGGCGCGCGAGTATTGGGTGCCGCGATGGATGAGTTCCTCTTCGCGATCCCGTTTGATTTGCTGGGTGAGAAGCGGAGCAAGCGCGGTCAAGGCGATGGCCAGCAAGGCCACAAACAAAATGAGAATGATGAGGATGTAACCACCCTGGGCGGGGCAGAGGGTAGAAGCGATTCGCCGGGAACGTGGAGGAAGCCTCATACAAAACCTAATTACTCATTCTGGCTCAGCTTTGGGTGAGCGGAATCATCTGGCGGTTGTTGCTCAGCACGTCTTCGATTTCCACGGAAACCGGCGAGATGTGCAGGACCTTATAGCGGCGGTCGATGATCTGGCCTTCGCTGGCAATGAATACATCCTCACCCTGGGACAGAAAAACTTTTTTCGGTTCGCCGGGCCGGCTGGCAAAGCCGTAGAACTTCAGATTGATGGGCGGCGGCGGAGGCGGCGGAGGCGGGCCTTGCGCCTTCTGCTTTTCTGCATCGGTCTGGGCGGGCGCTACCGGCTGCGGAATCTCCGCCTGGGCCAGGAAAATGTTTCGCCCATTGCCCTCGTATTTGGTATCTTCGCTGGCCTTCAGCCAGTCATAGCGCAAACTGGGATCGATGGAATGAGGCGGGCCGGCGGGCAGATGACGAGCGCCAGGCCGAGTCTTCCCCGCAGGCCTGGCCGGACTCGGGGCTGGGGCGACGGGAGCGACCACGGCGGTGTCGGGATCCGAGGGAGTGGAGGGGAACAGCATGCGCCCGACCAATACCAGGGCCACCACGCCCAGCACGGCTGCGGCGATCAACTTATTCCGGTTTTCGGTTCCCACTTTCACTCAGGCCGCACCTGTCTTGAGATAAGTTTCCATCTTCATTTGCAACTTCACCATGCCGCCCTGTTCGCCGCCCAATTGAACGCTGTCCACCAGGAAAAACATCTGGTCACGCTCCAGAGAATTGATGAAGCGAACCAGTTGCAAGTAGTCACCGCTCATATCGGCTTCGATCCGCACCCGGCGCACACCCAGAGACTCGGGGTCTTTCATGTCGTAGCGGATGCTGGCGATCTTTACCCCGGCTTGCCCGGCGAGTTTACCGATATTTTCTGAGATGGAGGAGCCTTCAGCCGGCAGGCGATCCTTGTAAAACTCGTCAATCTGTTTGCGGGCCACGGGGACTTTCTTGTCCAACCCGCGCAGGGGTTCGACCTCGCGAGTTTTCTGCTGCAATTCTTTCCAGAGATTATGGAGTTGATCCTGGCGGTCGGATTGGGACCCGACCAGCGGAGAAAAGTACACGGCGATGGCAATCACATCCACCGCTGCCATGGCCGCCAGGGCGATCTTGACCTTGCGCCGGGTTTGCCGGAGGTCGGGCATTATTGAGATCCCCCTGCCTTGCCCAGTCCCGGACTCGCGGGAACTGCGGGCCCGGTGACATAGAGCGCGCTGATGTTGAATTTCACGGTGTCTCCGGCGGTGGCCCCGGAACCGGCCTCGGCGCTTTCCTGCTCGATTTGGGTTTGCTGAAAATGCTGCGACTCCTCCATCTTGCGGACCAACTCAAGCGCCCGATCGCGAGAGTCTCCGGCCACCACCAGCTTGATGGCCAATTCGTTGTCAGGAGCGAACTCGGGCTGAATGGAGACCACGTGAAGGCGCGGAGGCATGACCCTTTCCAGTTCCTCAAACACCTGGGTCCAGGAGAAGCTCTTGCGGTAAAACAAGCCATTCAGAAACTGCGACCGGTCGCGGGTCACGCTGTTCTGGGGAAGATTCATGAGGGCCTGGGCAGCGGCCTTTTCGCCATCGCGATCGGCGATCTGATGCAGATTCTTGCCGATGAGGCCCTTGTCCTTGGCGGCGGTGACCCAGCCCAGCAAGGTGAAGTAGATCAGGCCCAGAGTGATGATGCCGAGAGCGACCAGGGCGCCGCCCCAGCGGAACCAGAAGCGCCGGGCATCCTCGTAGGGCCGAGTTGCGAGATTGATCTCTACCCGCATATCAGGAAAGCAGCGCCCCCACTACGCCCGCCATTCTCCACTTGGGCACCGAAGACGCACCGCTGCCGAGTTGTGAGGCTCCGACCAGTTCCTGGACTTCGGCCCCGGTTTGTGCGCGCAGGGCGGGCATGGCCCCAGTCACGTCCGATAAACCTGCGACGAATATGCGCTCGATGTTCAGATGATAGGTGTCCTGGAAGAACACGATCGACGGGTAGACTTCTTCCGCGAGTTGCTCGCCGGAAATGGTTACGCCGCGCGGGTTTTCGAGATTGCGAAAAAGCAGCAACTGCTGCTTGTCGACGATGGCGATGCCGATGCTACGGGCGTCCACCTTAACCACGAGGGTGGGGCGCTCCGCGTTGGCTGCGCCCAGGGCCGCCAGCATGGAGGGCAAAACCACCCCGGGGCTGTAGCCGGCCTCGCGGAAGATGGATTCGTAATCTTCGATGACACTGGTCAGAGCAACGGCGGCGACCACACGGAGCCCGGTGGTGGCGGTCTGCGCATGGTAGGAAATCTTGGCTTTTTCAACATCGAAGGGAAGCGACTTTTTCAGCCGGAAGCGCACGACTCCTTCGGCTTCGTCGCGCTTGGTGGGCAAGGTCTCAAAGTCGAGGAGCACGACACGCACGGCGGCGTCGGGCAGGACGGCAATGACGTCGCGGGAACGACCGCCGCCCAGGCTGTCCAGAGTCTGGCGGATGGATTCGAGAATGCGGCCACGATCGCGCAGATTGGCTTCGACCAGATCCGGAACAACGCAGCCGGGCGCCAGTTCACTGGCGGCGCACATCTCCACCGTGCCCGGTTCCGAAGCTCGAGCGGCCAGCACGCGGTCGGCAGCGACCTCGCAGGCCAGCCTCGGTTTTGACGTCAAAGCCATTGTCGACACTACTCCCCTTACTTATCAGTAGAACGCTGTAGTCCGAAAAATTGCAATATCTCGAAGGGCACTTGCAAGGAATGGCCTAAAGGTCCGCGGGAAAGTCGTTCTCGCCGCTTTGCCGGCCCGAGAGCCGGCTTTCCATTGCACCGCCGTCTGATTTTTATCGATTGCTCTCGATAAAGGTGACCTTGTTGATCTCTTTCAGAGTGGTCAAGCCCAGCCGCACTTTGTCGAGGGCAGATTCACGCAGGAAGCGCATGCCTTCCTCGCGGGCGGCGCGGCGGATCTCCGAAGTCGGCTTCTTGAGCAGAATCAGTTCACGCACCCGGTCGCTCAGGTCCAGCAGTTCATGGATCGCAGTACGCCCGCGGAACCCAGTGCCGGCACACTCGATGCAGCCCTGGCCTTCGTAGAAGGCCACTTTTGACCATTGTTCGGGATCGAGCCCGCTGGCCTCCATGGTTTCTTTGTCATACTCCATCTGAGTGCGGCAGGATTCGCAAATCAGGCGGACCAGACGTTGCGCCAGAATACAGTTCAGCGCGGAAACGAAGTTGTAAGCCTCAACTCCCATGTTCAGGAACCGCCCGATGACGTCCACCACGTTGTTGGCGTGGACGGTGGTGAAAACCAGGTGGCCGGTGAGGGCAGACTGAATGGCGATCTGCGCGGTTTCGGTGTCGCGGATTTCGCCGACCATGATTTTGTCCGGGTCATGGCGCAGAATGGAACGCAAGCCGCGGGCGAAGGTCAGGCCTTTTTTCTCGTTAACCGGAATCTGGGTGATGCCGCGAATCTGGTATTCGACCGGGTCTTCAATGGTGATGATCTTGTCTTCGTCAGTCTTGATTTCATTGACGGCGGCGTACAGAGTGGTGGTCTTGCCACTGCCTGTGGGGCCGGTGACCAGCACCATGCCGTAGGGTTCCTTGATGTAGCGGCGGAATTGCCGCAGGTCTTGCTCGTCAAACCCAACCACATCCAGGGTGAGCTTGTGGAACTTCTCGCTCATCGACTCTTTGTCGAGTACGCGGAGCACGGCGTCTTCACCGTGAATCGACGGCATGATGGAGACACGGAAATCGATGGGGCGCTCCGGGGTCCCGTACTTCACGCGGAAACGGCCGTCCTGGGGGACGCGGCGCTCGGAGATATCGAGTTCGCTCATGACCTTGATACGGGAAATGATGGTCGAGTGGTGCTCCTTGGCAATCGGCGGCATGGCCTGGGTGAGCACACCGTCAATGCGGAACTTGATGCAGACGGAGTCGTCGCGAGTCTCGATGTGAATATCACTGGCGCGCCGCTGTAAAGCGGTGAAGATGGTGGTATCGACCAGGCGAATGATAGGACTGATGTCACCCTGCGCGGTGAGCCGGTCGATGGAGATGCTTTCGTCGCCAGCGCCTTCCTCTTCATGGATTACATCCAGAGCAAAGCCTTCGCTGGCATCTTCGAGGACGCGCTTGGACTGCTCGGTCTTCTTGAGAATTTCGCGAATCTGGCCGAGCGTAGCGACTTTGGTGAGGATGCGCTTGCCCAGCAGCAGGCTGATTTCGTCGATCATCATCAGCTGACTGGGATCGGCGATGGCGATGGCCAGCCTGCCATCTTCAATCTCTTCCAGAGGAACGAAATCGTAACGGAACATCAGATGGACGGGGATGTTCTTGAACAGGTCGTGGTGGAGCTGGAAGTTGTGAAGATCGACGAACTGACAGCGGTAGCGGCGCGCAATGTCCTGCGCCTTTTCGAGTTCTTCACTCGGAACCACGGGAGCGCCGTTGCCTCCGCCTACGAACACGGTTTTATTTTCTGCTGTGCCTGCCATTTATTTACACACCTTCCGATTGCAATGTAGAACTCTTCTCAATGAATGCTCGATCCCAGGGTGAAAATGGGCAGATACAGTGAGATCAGAATGCCGCCCACGAACACCGCCATGATGATGAGGATGACGGGCTCGATCAGAGCCATGGACGCGCCCAGAGCGGTTTGTACGTCCTCCTCATAAAATTCTGCCACCGAATTCAGCATTGCCGGCAAAGCTCCGGTGGATTCGCCGACCTCGATCATCTCCACCGACAAGTCCGGAAAAATGTCCTGCTCTTCCAGGCTCTTGGCCAGTCCCTGGCCTTCGCGCACCCGAATGGCCGCCACATTGATGCTGTTCAGGATGCGGCGGCTGCTCATGGAAGCCCCGGCGGTTTCAAGAGAAGGCACCAGCGGCATGCCGCCGGCCAGCAGCGTCGAGAGCATGCGGGAAAAGCTGGCTACCTGATACTTGAGCCAGATCTCGCCCAGCAAAGGAATCTTCAGGATGGCGCCATCAATGGTGACTGCACCGCGGTCGGTTTTTTGCCAGTACCAGAAGCCCATCCCCATGGCCACCACGCCGATGGCCACGAAGGGCGCGTATTCCTGGGCGTGGGTGCCGATATTCAGCATGATCAGCGTGATTTGCGGCAGTTGGGCGTGCATGTCTTCGTAGAGTTTGGCAAACTGCGGTACCACGTAAGTCACCAGAAAAATCATCATGCCAAACACCACGGTGACCAGCAAGGTGGGATAAACCAGCGAGACCGCCAGCTTCTTCTTGAAGGTCAGGGCCAGTCTCTGGAAAGCGATGTAGCGGGTGAGGACTTCTTCCATGTTGCCGCTTTTTTCGCCAGCCAGCAGCGTGGTCGAGTGAATCCGGGGAAACGCGCCCTGCGCGGCGAATGCATCCGAGAGCAACTCGCCTCCCTTGACCCGGTCGCGAACGTTCTGCAAGAGACTTTGAAAATATTTATTGCGCTGCCGCTTGATCAGCAGATCCAGCGAGTTCAGGATGGGCAAGCCGGCTTTGATCAGGGTCAAGAATTGCTGGTTGAAGATAACGAACTGGCTCTGCTTGACTTTGCCGCGCCGCCGCACGGTCAGGTCGCCGGAGAGCAGGGTGCGGGGCTTCACCGAGTAAACCAGGAGGCCCTGCTGCACCAGGCGATCGCGAACTTCGGCCTCGGAATAGCCGTTCTCCACCTGCTGGAGAACGCGTCCGCGCTCGTCGGCTGCTTTGATTAGAAATTCGGCCATGCTGTTATGGAGTTTTGCTTGTTCCCACCCAAGTTTAGCATTCGGTTCCGCTGAACCTGTGTTAATTGCCTGTCAAAGCGTTCCGGGGGTAATGGGCCTGGCAATCGTCAACAAAGCGAATACAAATCATTGAAACTAATACGGTTGATCTGACACTATGGCGCGAAGTTGCCGTCAATCACCTCGACTCCCGGAGGCACCTGGAAGTGGAAGCTCTGATCGTCAATTTTCCCATCTTCGGTCTGGCCCTGGAAGCGGAATTCCGTACTGGAGCCATCGGTCCCTTCCAATATGATGCGTCCGATCCAACTGGATGGCGTGATCTCGATCAGCACCTGGCTGACCTGGTCGGCCATCGCCGTTGGGACGCCCCTTAGGACCACATCGTCAGGCATTAGCGGGGCCACGTCGGGGGCGAACGAGAGTCCAGACAACTCCTTTTCCAGCTTGGTTTTACCAAGGAGGAACGCCAGTGGCGACCGGAGATCATCGAGTTGTCGCACTGGCGTCCTCCGCACCTGAGGTTCACCCGGCACATAGAACCAGGCACTCTTGCCGTCGCTGATAAACAGCTTCGCTCTGGGAGAACGGTATTGCCAACGCATCTTGCCGGGTTTTTTT
>Ga0210401_10008242_pt1 | contig 10358 bp, 10 predicted proteins | sample IncBWH32MmetaG_FD_150866 | JGI IMG/M metagenome (GOLD analysis project Ga0210401, IMG submission 150866) | Forest soil microbial communities from Barre Woods Harvard Forest LTER site, Petersham, Massachusetts, United States - Inc-BW-H-32-M | ecosystem: Environmental > Terrestrial > Soil >... | reverse complement strand
AGCGCGCTTTCCGTCGCCTTCTGATCGTTCAGGTCCTTATAGTCGTGTGGGTCAGGAATGCGCCCGTTGACGCTGGTGACCATGCCGGGGTTGGTGCCCCAGGTGACTTGCGGAGCGATTTGCTCCGCCTGCAGCTCCACGGTCATGTCGAATTTCGCGTCGGCGTCAGACTTTAACAGTTTCCAGCGCTCGACAGCCGCCTGAAATTCCTTGCCGCGCGGCACAAACGGCCGTCCCTCGAGATACGCGAACGTGGTCTCATCGGGCGCGATCATCCCTGCGCGCGCTCCGCCTTCAATTGTCATGTTGCAGACGGTCATGCGCCCATCCATGGAAAGCGAACGAATCGCTTCGCCGCCGTATTCCGCAACGTGGCCGGTGCCGCCGCCGATGCCGATTTTTCCGATGATGGCGAGGATGATGTCCTTCGCGGTGACGCCCTTGGGGCGCTTGCCGTTCACCACGATGTGCATCGTCTTGGAGCGGCTCTGCACCAGGCATTGCGTTGCCAGCACGTGCTCGACTTCGCTGGTGCCGATGCCGAAGGCCAGCGTGCCGAATGCCCCGTGCGTGGACGTGTGGCTGTCGCCGCAGACGATCGTCTGGCCGGGCTGCGTGATGCCAAGCTCCGGCCCGATGATGTGCACGATGCCCTGATTCTTGCTGTGCATGTCGAAGAGGCGCACGCCGGTTTCGCGGCAATTGCGCTCCAGCGCTTCAAATTGGAGCTTCGCGTCGGTGTCGAGAATCGGTAGGAGTCGATCGGTCGTCGAAACCGAGTGATCCATCACCGCGAAGGTCAGATCGGGGCGGCGGACTTTGCGGCCCTCGGCCCTCAGCCCGGCGAATGCTTGCGGAGAAGTGCCTTCGTGAACGAGGTGCCGATCAATGTAGATGAGCGCGGGCTTGCCTTGTTCTTCGTATACGAGGTGGTTGTCCCAGATTTTCTCGTAGAGTGTTTTAGGTGCCATAGGTGTCTATTAAAAGTTTAGCACTCTGGCGACACGGGGCAAGTGAGCCGCCCCTCTGTGCAACTGCTCGGCCCCATAGGGCCCCAAGTCAGCGAGTTGCGCAAGGACTTGAAGTTGAGGTCCTTCGCGCATCCTCATCGGATGCGCTCAGGATGACAGCCGCGGCCTGTGGGCGGCACATTTTGGTGGGTTACGAAGAAGAGGACGAGGAGACCGTCGCGCGGTGATCTTCGCGGACTTTTACTTCGTAGTGGCGGACGCGGCGATCGTAGGAGGTCAGGAGGTGCACCGCCTCCTCGGCAACGACAGCGGATTCGCGGTCGGCTCCGGCGAAGCGTTCGATGGCTTCCAGCGAAGCCCACAAGGTCTCCACGATCATCTCCACAACAACGCCGTCTGATTGCGTGAGCACACGCGCCTCGATGAAGCCTTCCTTAGAACGCAGATGAGGCAGCACACGCTCGTTGAAGTGGCGAAGATAGTCGGGAAGGCGAACTTCGGTTGTGCGGGCGGACCAGAATCGGACGACCATTTCAACTTACTCCCTGGCTGGCCGCCGCGTTCGGGATGTCCGCGTCTGCTCCGACCACGACATTCCAGGGCCGCACTTCCCAGCGTTGCACGAGGCCGTTGCGGACGTAGGGATCTTTTTCGGCGAATGCTCGGGCCGTATCAGGGGAATCACTGCGAAAGACGATCAGCGCGGTGTCGGGCGGTTCCGCTAGCGCTCCGCCCAGGGCCAGTTCGCCGCGTTTGGCGGCGCTGCGCGCGTGGGAGAGATGCGCTTCTCGAAACGGCAGACGGCGCTCCACGAATCCGTCCACGACGTGATAGAAGAGCGCGTAGTAGCCCATGGTTGCCTCCCTGCCCGGAGCGGGGTTTGCAGAAAAATAGCGTACCACGTTGCGAAGAGGCTGGAGTGAGGTAGCGGCCACCTTCAGGTGGCTGCGCGTTTCGTCGCAAGAGGTGTTCGCGTCCACCCTTCCGTCCTCAGGGCAGCCTGAAGGTGGACGCTACGCTGGCTAGCCGCCGGCGATGGATGGGACGAGCAGGACGCGGTCGCCATCTTTCAGCGCGGAAGATTCGCCGTTGAGGAAGCGGATGTCTTCTTCGTTGAGATAGACGTTGAGGAACTGGCGGATCTGGCCTTGCTCGTCACGAACGTGGCGGGAGAGCGCGGGGAACTTTGTGGTCAGGTCGTTCAGGGCTTCGGCGACCGTGGTTGCGCCGCTGTCAACTTTGGGCGAGCCTTCGGTGAAGCGACGGAAGGCGGTGGGGATTTCGATTGTGATGGCCATGGGGTTACTCCAATCCTTTCGATGCGGCATGGTTGCCGGCTGGTAAAGAAAAACTCGTATGCCAAGAGAATGTCATTCCGAACTCCGTTCGCTTTTTTGAACGGGGTGAGAAATCTGCTTTTTCTTCCAGTCTGTGCGAAAAGCAGGTCGCTCACCCGCAAACGGCGCGGGTTCGGGATGACAACTTGGGAGATCGGTACTAAGGTTCATGAAACCTGGACGCTGTCCTTCAACTGTTCGTGAAGGAGGGCTTCGAAGGCGTCGAGCTTGGGCTCGATCACTTCGGTTGCGGGGTAGTCGGCGGCGATGGCGTCGGTGGTCTTCAGGCCGTTGCCGGTGATGCAGACGACTGTCGTTTCGTCGGCGCCGATGCGGCCTTGCTGAATCAGCTTGGCGGCGACGCCTGTGGTGACGCCGCCGGCGGTCTCCGCGAAGATTCCTTCGGTTTCCGCAAGCAGCTTAATGGAGTCGATGATTTCAGGATCGGAAACGTCTTCCGCCCAGCCGCCCGATTCGCGAATCAGGCGAAGCGCGAACGGCCCGTCGGCGGGATTCCCGATCGCCAGCGACCTGGCAATCGTGTTTGGCTTTTGTGGTGTGAAGCGTGGCAATTCGCGTTTCACTGCATCCGCAATCGGCGAACATCCGGTGGCCTGGGCGCCGAAGAACTTCACCTGCTTCGGCTCAACCCATCCAAGATGCGCCAACTCGGCAAACGCCTTGGCGATTTTGCCGATTAATGAGCCGCCCGCCATCGGCACCACCACGTTGTCGGGGAGTTCCCAGCCGAGCTGTTCCGCGATTTCGTAGCCGTGCGTCTTCGAGCCTTCCGCGTAATACGGACGCAGGTTTACGTTCACCAGACCCCAGCGAAACTTGTCCGCAATCTGCGTACAGAGCCGGTTGACGTGATCGTAGTTGCCGTTGATCCGCACAATCCGCGCGCCGTAGACGGCGGTGTTCAGGATTTTCGCCGGTTCCAGATCCGCCGGGATGAACACGCAGGTGTCGAAGCCCTGGTACGCGCCCTGCGCGGCGACGGCGTTGGCCAGGTTGCCGGTGGAGGAGCACCCAATCGTCTCGAACCCGAAGCGCCGTGCCGCAGCAAGCGCCGTGGCCACCACGCGATCCTTGAACGAGAGAGAAGGGAAGCACACCGCGTCATTCTTGAAATAAAGATTTCTCACGCCGAGGCGCGAGCCCAGGTTGCGCGATTTCACCAGCGGCGTTCCCCCGATGGGCTGGCTGGGCGTGAATCCCTGCGGCAGGGGCAGGAATTCCGAGTAGCGCCACATATTGAAAGCGCGCCGCGACACGGCCTCGCGGCTGGCGATCTCCCGCAGGGCTTCGTAGTCGTAGCTCACTTCCAGGGGAGCGAAACATTCTTCGCAGTAGGATTGCGGTTGATTCGGATACTTCTTCCCGCATTCTCTGCATCGCAAAAAGTAAATTTCCTTCATAAGTCACCTCGCCGGGGCTCTCTGACAAACAGACAGGAGCCGCCGATGGAATGACGTGGGATGATCGCGGGCAGCGCGGAGGGGTAAAATGAAAAACCCTCCGTGCCAAAGTGCGGGGAGGGTCTCAGAAAATCTGTGAACTCTACCAACTCTTTAGCAGTTTTTTACGTGGAGCAAGTCGCCCTAAATCGCCACGTGACACCGCAATTGCGGCTAACCTATTTATGCTAGAACTCGAACTCCTTGTCAAGCCGAAACTTACAGGCGAATCAGCGAAAGCCCAAAGCTAACCCTTTCACGTCCAACTTCAGTATGCAGCACACATCCCTCGACACCCGTCCGGACGGCCAGTTAACGCCGACGCGCATCTAAGGTAAGTAGAAACTCCGCGCATTCCACGGTGTTATACTTTCCGCAGGTGGACTGGGCCACGGATATAGATAGGAGCAAGATTGTATGGAGCAGTCAACAAATACCAAGGTCAATTGGAGCAGCCGGCGCACGTATGTGGCCGCCGGCCTGATTGCAGCAACTCTCTCGGTAGGCATTCTGATTGGCACGGTGGTTTCCGGAAAGGTTTCCGCCATGCGGTCGTTCTCGTTCGCGGGCAATTCTGCCGCGCCGCTTGCCTTGCCGGACCCGATTCCTTCGTCGAATAGCTTTTCGTCCATCGTGAATCGCGTGGAGCCTGCCGTCGTCAACATCGCCACCACCCAGGTGATGGACCGCAAGTCCAAGCGGCATCGCGCTGGCGAGGAGGACGATCCCAGCGAAGATTTCTTCTTTCATTTTTTTGATGGGCGACCGGATAACGGGCCCAGAGCGGAGCGCAGCCTCGGCTCCGGCGTGATTGTGGACAAGAGCGGTTACATCCTCACGAATAACCACGTCGTCGAGCAGGCCACCAAGATTCAGGTGCAGCTCAACGGAGACACCACCAAGTACACCGCTAAAGTTGTCGGCGTAGACGAAGCGACCGATCTCGCAGTGATCAAGATTAATGCGGGCAAGGAACTCCCCTTCGCGAAGCTCGGCAATTCCGATGGTGTGCAAGTGGGCGATTGGGTTCTCGCGATTGGCAGCCCGTTTGGCCTCAATGCCACCGTTACCGCAGGCATTATCAGCGCCAAGGATCGCGCGGGCATCGGCCAGCAGTTCCAGCGTTTCCTCCAGACCGACGCGGCGATTAACCCGGGCAACTCGGGTGGGCCGCTTGTGGACATGGCAGGCCAGGTGATCGGCATCAACACCGCCATCATCACGGGCAGCCGCGGCTACGAAGGCGTCGGCTTTGCGATGCCGTCTTCTACCGCTTTGAGCGTCTACGATCAGATCATCAAGAGCGGCCGCGTAACGCGTGGCTCGATCGGCGTCAGCTTCCAGGAAGAACTGGGCACCAACCAGATTACGTTGAAGTCGCTTGGCGCGCCCTACGGCGTGGTGATTGAAGGCGTCGAGCCCGGCAGCCCGGCGGAAAAGGCCGGCTTGAAGGGCGGCGATGTGATCACCTCCATCAACGGCACACCAGTGAAGACTGGCAACGACCTGGTAAACCCGATCGCTTCGGCTGCCATTGGCAGCAAGGTGAAGATCACCTACTATCGCGACAAGCAGATGAAGGACACGACCGCGACCGTCGAGGACCGCACGCGCGTGTTCCCGAACACCCAGGGCCGCGTGAGCAGCACTCCGGACGAGAACGCGCCGGCCGAATTCGGCCTCCACGTCGAAAACCTGACTCCGGTTCGCGCGCAGAAGGTCGGAATCGAAGGACAGAAGGGCGTGGTTGTCAGCGAAATCGAACCCGCCAGCTTCGCCGACGACACCGGCTTCCAGCCTGGCGACGTTGTTTCGGAAGTGAACGGCACGGCGGTGACTTCGGTGGACGACTACCGCAAGGCCGTCTCCAAGCTGAAGCCAGGAGAGAACGTTGTGTTCAAGGTCCTGCGCCGCAACGGCGACCGGGTCATGACCATGTTCCTTCCGGGCGTGGTTCCGGCAGACTCGAAACAATAGACCAGCACATTCGCCCAGCTATGCGCACACTGCAGAACAACCGTCGAATGACACGTTTGATTCTTGCGGCAATGGCCGTGGGTAGCTTAACGCTGCCCGCGGCCTTCGCCGCGCAGACCAGCAGTGCTCGCAAGACGTCCCAAAAGCCCACGACCGGCACCACCACCGCAAAAACCACGACGCGTACAACGAAGAAGTCGAGTAGGACGCGCAAGAGTTCCACCCGCAAGAGCAACCGCGTGAAGGGGCAGGCCGCGCCCACGCCCGATCGCGTCAATGATATTCAGGGCGCTCTCGCGAAGAATGGTGCATACACGGGATCGCCTACTGGAAAGTGGGACGACTCCACCGTCGAAGCCATGAAGAAATTCCAGGCGTCACACGGGTTGAATCCCACTGGAAAAATGGACGCCTTGACGCTGCAGAAGCTCGGGTTTGGTTCGGAGACGGCCGGCATGGGCGTCCCTACGCCTCCGCCCAATTCCACGAATCGACTGCTTTCCTCAAAAGTCCAGCGTGACGAAGTGAAGAACGAACCCGAATAACGTTCCTTCCAAAGTTTGGAAAAAACTCAAAACGTGTCATTGCTGTTTCTTCGACTCCGGCAGAGGCTGCGTTTATTCTCGCGAAAAGCAGATCCCTCACCCGCAGAGGACGCGGGTTCGGGATGACAGTTGGCGCAGTTTTCGATGGATGGGTAGGTTTTCTTGTCGCTTGAAATACGGACGAATTTATTTCTTGCGCTTGTTCGCCAGCGCGTTCACCGATTTTGTGAACTGTTCGAGGACCTCGGGGTTCACCCGGTTCAGGACGAACTGGCCTTCCCGCTTGCATTCGACGAGTCCAGCTTCCGAAAGAATTTTCAGGTGGTGAGAAACCGTAGCGGCGGTCACTCCCCGCATTTGCACCAGCACGCAGCAGTGCACGCCTTCGTTGGAAGCGATCTGTTCATAGATCTGTAACCTGGTTTTGTCGGCGAGCGCCTTGGATATCTTTTCAATCTGCGTCAGGTTCATTCGTCAAGCCCTTCGATCCTCAACAGTTTAGCTCACGCCAGCTGCCGCTGCAGAAATTAGCGCCAACCGTGTAACCGATTAGTTAGATGTTCATCCAATTGTCGAAGTTGCCTAAGTCCAAATTGACCGGGGCGAGGCTCCGGACCTGTTTTCAACGGAGGATTTATGAAGCGTTTACAAGGGAAAGTGGCGGTAATCACGGGAGGGAACAGCGGTATCGGCCTGGCCAGCGCGCAGCGCCTGAAGGAAGAGGGCGCGAAGGTGGCGATCACGGGTCGCAGCCAGAAGACCCTCGACGAGGCGGTAAAGCTGCTTGGCAGCGACATCCTGGCTATCCAGTCGGACGTCTCCAAGTCCGGCGAGATCGAAAAAGTGTACGAAGCGGTTTCGAAGAAGTTCGGCAAGATCGACATTTTGTTTGCCAATGCTGGCGTTGCCAAGTTTCTTCCGGTAACGGCCGTGACGGAAGCCCATTACGACGAGCAGTTTGACATCAACTCCAAGGGCGCGTACTTCACCATCCAAAAGGCGCTGCCGTATTTGAACGATGGCGCTTCGATCATCCTGAACACCAGTGTGGTCAGCCAACAGGGACTTCCGACTGGTTCCGTGTACGCCGCAACCAAGGCAGCCATGCGTTCGCTCACGCGTTCGTTCGCTAGCGCACTGGTGGAGCGCAATATACGCGTCAACGCGGTCGCTCCTGGCCCGATCGAAACGCCCATCTTCGGGCGCACCGGCCTTTCCAAGGAAGAGGTGGAAGGATTTGCCAGTTACGTACTCAACAAAGTGCCGATGAAGCGCTTCGGGAAGTCCGAAGAGGTTGCTTCGGCGGTCGCGTTCCTTGCCTCCTCGGATGCCTCTTACATCACCGGAGTCGAACTGAACGTCGACGGCGGCATGGGCCAGATCTAACACCCATTTTTTTCTACGAGCGCTCCCTTCCTGGAGGACGCCAAATACAGCAGCCAAAATCCTGCGAGGCGCCTCGTTCGCGCCCGCAGGATTTGTTTTGTGGCTGGAGCAAGTCTTCAGTTCATTTCACCGGCAGTTCGGCGTGGTGGCGTCTTCATTGAGGAAGTCAATCTCTCAGAGCTTCGTTTGACGCCGCGCGGCGCGCGCCGATAGACTCAATTTTGTCCAGGAGGCCGCATGGCTACCGCATCCGCTTCGCGCGCGTACAAGAATTTTATCAATGGGGAATGGGTGGCGCCACGGAGCGGCAAAACGCTTGAGAACCGCAATCCCGCCAATGTCGACGAGTTGATCGGCATCTTTCCGCTCTCCTCGCAGGAAGACGTGAACGCGGCCGTCGCTGCCGCCAAAGAAGCGTACAAGTCCTGGCGCCTGTTCCGGCTCCCAAGCGCGCCGAAACTCTTTTTCGTGCCGCGGAGCTGCTCGTGAAGCGCAAGGAAGAGTTTTCCCGCGACATGACGCGAGAAATGGGCAAGGTGCTTGCCGAAACGCGCGGCGACGTGCAGGAAGCCATTGACATGACGTATTACATGGCCGGCGAGGGGCGCCGCCTGTTCGGCCAGACCACGCCTTCGGAGCTCCCCAATAAATTTGCCATGAGCCTGCGGCAGTCCATCGGCGTTTGCGGCCTGATTACGCCGTGGAATTTCCCGATGGCGATTCCTTCGTGGAAGATGATGCCCGCGCTCATCTGCGGCAACACCGTGGTGATCAAACCAGCGGAGGACACACCGCTCTCCACGTACCACCTGATCGAAATTCTTTCCGAGGCGGGACTGCCCCCCGGCCTTGTCAATCTCGTCGGCGGCGATGGACCCGGAGCGGGCGCTTCGCTTACGAAGCACGCCGATGTTCCTGTCGTCAGTTTCACGGGCTCAACTTCGACCGGCAGGATCATCGCGGAGACTTGCGCGCCCACGTTCAAGCATTACAGCCTCGAAATGGGCGGCAAAAATATTATTCTGGTGATGGATGACGCGAATCTCGACCTCGCGGTTGATGGCGCGATCTGGGGCGGGTTCGGCACTACGGGCCAGCGTTGCACAGCGGCGAGCCGCGTTGGGATCCACAAGAGCGTGTACAAGGAATTCGTTGGACGGTTCGTCGAACGCGCCGCAAAGCTGAAAGTCGGCAATGGCCTCGATCCCTCTGTCGAGATGGGGCCGTGCATCAATGAACAACAACTCCAGACGGTCGCGTCCTATGTGGAAATCGGCGTGAAGGAAGGCGCGAAGCTCCTGACCGGCGGCCATCACCTCTCGAGTGGTGATCACGCCAAAGGCTGGTTCCACGAACCAACGGTCTTCGGCGATTGCCAGCCCAAAATGCGCGTCGCCCAGGAAGAAATCTTTGGTCCCGTGGTTTCGCTCATTCCGGTTGATAGTCTTGAGCAGGGAATCGAAGTCGCCAACGGCGTGCCTTACGGCCTCTCCGCGTCCATCTATACGCGCAACGTCAATCGCGCCTTTGCCGCGATGCGGGACCTTTACACCGGCATCGTCTATGTGAACGCGCCCACTATCGGGGCCGAAACGCATCTCCCCTTCGGCGGCACCAAGCAGACCGGCAACGGCCACCGCGAAGCCGCCGTCGCCGCCATCGACTTCTTCACGGAGTGGAAATCCGTCTACATCGACTACTCCGACAAACTCCAGCGCGCCCAGATTGATAACAACTGAGCGTCAGTTCATTGACGCCACTTGACAGGGCTCCTAAAATGGTAACTAGCACTGTTAAGTGATTGCTGCCATGCGCAACCCTGCTCTACAAGAACGGCGTAACCGTCAGATTTTGGCGGACTTGGTGCGCACATACATTGAGACAGGCGAACCCGTCTCTTCCCGCGCCATATCCAAGCGCTTTGAGGAGTCCCTCAGTACTGCCACGATTCGGAACATTATGGCGGACCTAGAGGACGGAGGGTATCTCTACCAGCCGCACACGTCGGCTGGCCGCGTGCCCACCGCCGCGGCCTATCGGTTCTTTGCGCAGGAGATCGCTTCCCAGGCCACCCTCACCGTGGAGGATCGCAACTGGATCAATCGTGAGATGAGTGGCGCCAGCTCCGCGGCGGAAATCACCGAGCGCGCCGGGCACGTCCTCGCCGAAGTTTCCCGCGGCGTAGGCATCATCGTGTCTCCGCCGCTGCGCCGCGCGGTGCTCGAACACGCGCGCATGTGGCTGCTTCCTGATGGCCGCGTCGTGGTCGTCCTGATCTCTCCTGGCGGCAACACGCGCGACAAAGTTTTGCGCCCCAGCCGCGTCTTCACCCAGGAGGAACTCGATGCCACGGCCGATTTTCTGAACCGCAACTACTCTGGTTGGACTCTGGACGCCATTCGCACCGACTTGCTGCAGAAACTTGCCACGGATCGCGAGCGCTACGAAACGCTGGCGCAAAGCGCCCTGACGCTTTGCGACCCCGCGATTCTTGCCGAGACTTCAACGCAGCAGATCTATGTCGAGGGCGCCGCGCAATTCGTTGGAACACCGGAGTTTGCCGATCAGACTCACCTGCGGGAGTTGCTTGCCGCCATCGAGGAAAAGCACCGCCTCGTCTCGGTGCTCAACGCCTGCATCGAAACACCTGAACCCGTCTTCGTGCAGATCGGCATCAAAGAG
>Ga0210401_10008241_pt1 | contig 10359 bp, 6 predicted proteins | sample IncBWH32MmetaG_FD_150866 | JGI IMG/M metagenome (GOLD analysis project Ga0210401, IMG submission 150866) | Forest soil microbial communities from Barre Woods Harvard Forest LTER site, Petersham, Massachusetts, United States - Inc-BW-H-32-M | ecosystem: Environmental > Terrestrial > Soil >... | reverse complement strand
ACCCCGCGAAGCCGCAGTACCTCGTCGGACATCAGGGGGCCCCCTTCAGCTCGTTGTCTCACCGAGACTGAACCTACGTCACCGGAGCCCGGCCGGCCCAGATTATCGCGGGCCCGGTACTCAGGCCCCGTGATCAAGCTGGGCGCTCGTGCCGGACTGCGAACAACGCGGCCTGGGTGCGGTCTTGCACGCCGAGCTTGGCCAGCACCGAACTGACGTGGGCCTTGACCGTCTTCTCCGAGACGTTCAGGGTCCGGGCGATCTCGCGGTTGGAGCGGCCCTGGGCCAGTTCGGCCAGGACCTCGCGCTCGCGGGCGGTGAGGGCGTCCAGGCCGCGGTTCTGCCCGGTGGCTGGCTGGAGCAGGGTCCCGGCCGCCTCGGGGGCGAGCAGCAGGTGGCCGTCGTGCACGGCACGGATCGCGCGGACCAGCGCGTCCGGGTCCACGTCCTTGTACAGCACGCCCGCCGCGCCCTCGCGCATGGCCCGGCCGGCCGCGACCGGGTCGGTGACGCTGGTCAGGATGAGCACCTTCGCCGCGGTGTTGTGGAGCTCGGCCAGCACGGCGAGGCCGTCCAGGCCGGGGAGCTTCAGGTCGAGCAGGATGACGTCGGGTTTTAGTTCCGCGGCCAGGACGAGCGCGGCGGGGCCGTCCTCGGCCTCCCCGGCCACCTCGATGCCGTCCTGGACCTCGAGCAGGACGCGCAGCCCCCGGCGGACCACCGGGTGGTCGTCGACGATCAGCACGTTGATGGGCATCGCTCGCCTCCCGGCGTTCTGACGGGCACGGTCATGCGGACCAGCGTCCCCGTGCCCCCGGACTTGATGGCCAGGGTGCCCCCCGCCGCGGTGGCGCGCTCGCGCATGGAGGCCAGCCCGACGCCGCCGGACGGCGCCTCGGGGGTGAAGCCGTGGCCGTCGTCGCCGACCTCCAGGGCGACCCGGCGCGTGGTCCGGGTCAGGCGGACGCAGACCGCGGTCGCGCCCGAGTGCTGCAGCGCGTTGTGCAGGGCCTCCTGGGCGACCCGGTACAGGGCCGCCTCTTTCCTGGTGTCCAGGGCAGGCAGCTCGGCCGCGGTGAACGTGACCGGGATCCCGTGCGCGCGCCCGGCCAGGACCGCGTACCGGCGCAGCGAGTCGGCCAGGCCGCCGGCCTGCAGGTCGGGCGGGGCCAGGCCGTCGATGACCGCGCGCAGCTCGGCGTGGGCTTCGGCGCCCAGGGCTGCGACCGTCTCGATCTCGGCCTGCACGCGGTCCGGGTCGAACGGCTCCCGGCCGGCCAGCACCGCGGCGGCCCGCGCGTGCGCCCGGATGCTGAACAGCTTCTGCGTGACCGCGTCGTGCAGGTCGCGGGCCAGCCGTGATCGTTCCTGCATGACGCTGAGCTCGCGGCTGCGCTCGTACAGCCGGGCGTTGGTCAGCGCGATGGCCGCGTGCGCGGCGAACAGGGACAAGATCTCCTGGTCGCGTTCGGTGAAGCCGTGCTTCTCCGCGGCGGCGGAGATCTTGTTGGCCGCGAAGATGATGCCGAGCACCTGGTCGCCGTCGCGCACCGGGACCCCGAGGAAGTGCGACATCTGCGGGTGCGCCGACGGCCAGCCCCAGAACCGCGGGTCCTCGCGGATATCGGCGAGGCGTTCGGGCCGACCCTGCGTGAGCAGCACGCCGAGCATCCCGTGCTGGCGCGGCAGCGGGCCGATGGCCTGCTGCTCGGCCGGGCTGATCCCGTCCACCACGAACTCCGCGAACGAGTTGCCGTCGTCGGGCACGCCGAGCGCCGCGTACCGCGCGCCGACCAGGGACCGCGCCGACCGCACGATCACCTGCAGCACGTCGTGCACGGGCATCTGCCGGGTGACCGACAGCACCGCCTGGCTCACCTGGTACAGCTCGTCCAGCCCGTCGCTCACTTATACGACGGTAGCCGGGTTGCGCGGGCGGGTGCATCGGGCGGCGGTCTTAGGACTATCGGCGGAGGGCGGAGGGGGCGCGCGGCCGATGTGTCTTCCGGGCCGGCTGCCTAGCGTGAAGCCATGATTGCTCTGGTTACGGGGGCCTCCCGCGGACTGGGCCGGGCGCTGGCCGCCGGCCTGGCCCGCGAGGGCTATGACCTTATCCTCGACGCCCGGAACGCCGGTGACCTCGACGCCGCCGCGCGCGACATCAAGGGTGCCGTCACCGCCATCGCGGGCGACGTCACCGACCCGGCCCACCGGGCCGCGCTGCTGCGCGCGGCGCAGGCCGCGGGCCGGCTCGACCTGCTGGTCAACAACGCGGGCACGCTGGGCGCCAGCCCGCTGCCCGCGCTGGCCGACTACCCGGTGGACGAGCTGCGGGCCGCGTTCGAGGTGAACGTGATCGCGCCGATCGCGCTGACCCAGCTGCTGCTGCCGCTGCTGCGGGCCAGCGGCGGCGCGGTGCTGAACATCACCTCGGACGCGGCGGTGGAGGCCTACGCGGGCTGGGGCGGCTACGGCGCGGCCAAGGCCGCCCTGGAGCAGGCCTCGAACGTGCTGGCCGCCGAGGAGCTCGCGGTCCGGGTCTGGTGGGCCGACCCGGGCGACCTGCGCACCGACATGCACCAGCAGGCCTTCCCGGGCGAGGACATCTCCGACCGGCCCTGGCCGCAGGCCGTGGTGCCCGCGTTCACCCGGCTGGTCGCCGAGCGGCTGCCCAGCGGCCGGTACCGCGCCGCGCACCTGCTCCCGGCGGGGCGGTGATCTCATGATCGTCGACTTCACCCTGCCCGCCGAACTCGAGGCGCACGACCCGCCCGAGGCGCGCGGCCTGGCCCGGGACGGCGTCCGGCTGCTGGTCAGCCGAGGCGCTACGGGGGAGGTCAGTCACCGCGGCTTCCCGGAGCTGCCCGGCCTGCTGCTGCCGGGCGACCTGGTGGTGGTCAACGACACCGGAACGCTGCCCGCCCAGGTGCGGGCCGGCCGCGGGCTGGCCGTGCACTTCTCCACCGCCCTGCCGGATGGTGCGTGGCTGGTGGAACTGCGTGCGATTAAAGACAAGATCTCTCGGCCGAACGGAGCGGGGTTCCCCGCCCAGGTCATCGACTTGCCTGGCGGGGCGGCGCTGACCCTGCAGAGCCGGGCTGGCGGCCGGCTCTGGCGGGCCCGGCTGTCGGTCGCGGTGGTGCCGTACCTACTGCGCTACGGCCTCCCGATCCGCTACTCCTACGTCAGCCGCGACTGGCCGCTGGCGGCGTACCAGACGGTGTTCTCCCGCAAGCCGGGCAGCGCGGAGATGCCCAGCGCGAGCCGGCCGTTCACGCCGCCGGTGGTGACCGACCTGGCGGCCCGGGGGGTGCTGATCGCTCCGCTCACCTTGCACGCCGGGGTGTCCTCGCTGGAGGCCGACGAGGATCCGTACCCGGAGCCGTACGATGTGCCGCCCGTGACGGCGCGGCTGGTCAACCACGTGCGGGCGAACGGCGGGCGGGTCATCGCGGCGGGCACCACGGTGGTGCGCGCGCTGGAGACGGCCGCTGATCCGGATGGCTTCGTGACGCCGTCGGCGGGCTGGACGTCGCACGTGGTGACCCCGGAGACCGGGGTCCGGGCGGTGGACGGGCTGCTCACCGGGCTGCACGAGCCGCGGTCCTCGCACCTGCGGATGCTGGCCGCGTTCGCCGGGCCGGAGCTGCTCAGCTCGTGTTACGAGGCGGCCATCACGTCGGGGTACCTGTGGCACGAGTTCGGGGACGTGCACCTGCTGCTGCCGTGAGGTTTGCTTCGGCTGGCTTCACGTCCGCGGCCCGGTCGAGCAGCGGCTGGCAGCGGAGCTGGACGGCGATGGCAGTGGCCTCGTCGAGGGCTTCGGCGGCGGCTTCGGCCTCGCCGCGGCGGGTAAGTTCCGCGGCGTAGTCGAGCAGGCCGTGGGCCAGGTGGTACGGGGTGCTCTGCTCGCGCTGGCCGGCGACCGCGGCCGCGAGCTCGTCCGCGTTCTCGCTGTTTTCGCTGGCCAGTAGGGCCCGGGCCAGGTCGCGTTCGGCACGCAGCATGGGGGTCAGCTGCCCGGGCTGCAGGGCGTCGATCATGGCGAGCTGCTCGCGGACGGCCTGGGTGTCACCCAGGTCCCAGGCCGTGCGCACGGCCAGCGGCCAGGCCCAGCGCAGCGCGTCGTGGCTGACCCCGACGGCACCGGCGTGGGCCAGCGCGGTCCGGGCGTGGCGCAGCGCGGCCTCCGGCCGGCGGCGGGCCGCCTCGGTGAACGCCTCTACCACGCTGACCTGCGCCTGGGCCTGGGGCTCCTGGCTGGCCCGCATGTCCGGAAGGGTGGCCAGCATGGTCTGCGCCCGGTCGGCGTCGCCGCGCATGGCGGTCAGCTCGGCCTGGTGCGAGACGATAATCTCGTTGCCGGCCAGCCCGTCGGCGTCGGCGGCCTGGGTGAGTTCGGCCTCGGCCGCGTCCCAGTCGCCGAGCATCATCAGGGCCTGGCCCAGGTTGAAGATCGTGAAGGCGAGGTAGTCGCGGGCCCCGGCCCGGCGCACGTGTCCGGCCGCGGTCCGGGCCGCCTCGGCCGCCGCGGCGGGATCGACGCACCCGAGCGCGTGCGACAGGTTAGACAGCGCGCGCCCGAGGGTGAGGGTGTCGCCGGCCTGGGTAGCCAGCCGCGCGCCCTCCCTGAGGTACGCGATGGCCGCCGGGCGCCGGCCGGTCAGGCCGTGGTAGACCCCGCGGGTCACGAACAGCCGGCCCAGCAGGCCCGCGTCCACGTCCAGGTCCTGGCCCAGGGCGAGCGCGTCGGCGGACAGCTGGTCGGCGTCGGCCGAGCCGGAGAACACCGCCACGGCGGCCAGCTCCTCGAGCGCGCTCACCGTGTCCCGGTCCGGGTCGGCGCGCAGCACCGCCATGGCCGCGGTCAGCTGCTCGCGGGCCTCGGCGTTGTGCCCCCACAGCCGCAGCGCCAGCCCGGCCACGGCCTGGGCCCGGGCGGCCGCGCGATCCTGGCCGCCCTCCTGATAGGAGCCGCGGGCCCGGTCCGCGTGCCGCACGGCGGTGGCGTAGTCCCCGACGTCGGCCGCCGCGGCCGCGGCACGCTCCCAGAGCCGGGCGGCTTCCAGTTGGCCCTCTGGGCGGCCGGCTTCGGCTGAGGTCAGCTCGGCGGCGCTGGCGTAGCTGGTGACGGCCTGGGCCAGGGCGCCGGTCCGTTCGGCGCGTTCGGCGGCCCGGATCCGGGCGGCGATGGCCTCGGCGCGGATCTGCGCCGCGTCCGGATCGGAGGGCGCGGCGTGCAGCGCGTCCAGGTAGTGCCGGGCGATGACGTCGGCCACCTCCTCGCCGTCGCCGGCGAAGGCGGCGCGCAGGTGCGCGGCCACCTTGAGATGCCGCGTCTTGCGGTCCCGCCGGGACAGCGTGTCGTAGGCCACCTGGCGGAGCATCTGCTGGGCGAACTGGTAGCTGCCGCGTTCGGGAGACAGCGGGTCGGCGGAGACGGCGAGCACCTCGCGATGCACCAGTTCGGCCAGCGCGGACCACACCGTCCGCTCATCCTGTCCAGAGACCGCGATCAGCGCCTCGGCGGGGAAGCTGGTCCCGAGGACCGCGGCGTCGGTGACCAGCCGCCGCACGGCGGGGTCGAGGGCGTCGAGCCGGGCGGCCAGCAGCGCGTGCAGGCTGTCCGGCACGGCCAGGTCGCCGACGTCCCCGACCAGGCGGTACACACCTTCGCAGGGCTGGACGACGTCCCGGTCGATCAGGGCCCGGACCGTTTCCACCGCGAACAGCGGGACGCCCTGCGCCTGGCCGGTGATCTTGGCTCGCGCCGTCGGCGGCATCCCCGGGACCAGCGCATCCACCAGCTGGTCCATCGAGGCCCGGTCGAGGGGGTCCAGGGTGAGCGTGCTGCGGTTACGCCCGACACCGAAACCCGGGCGGACCTGGTGCAGCTCGGTGCGGGCGAACACCAGCACGTAGATCGGCAGGTCGCGGGTCCAGTCGATGAGATGATCCAGGAAGTCGAGCAGCCCGGTGTCGGCGTACTGGGCGTCCTCGATGACCAGCACCACCGGGTCCACCGCCGCGAGGCGCTCGAAGAACAGCCGCCACCCGCCGAACAGCTCCTCGCGGGTCAGCGGGCCGCCGGAGCCCCGCGGCCGCGCCACCCCGAGCAGCCGGCCCAGCCGGTTGCCCACGTAGGCGCGCTCGCTCGCCTCTGGCACGAACCGCTCCAGCCCGGCGATCAGCTTGCCCGCGGCGACCTCGGCGGGGTCTTCCTCGGCGATGCCCAGCCGCTGCCGGACGATCTCGGCCAGGGCCCAGAACGCCACACCCTCGCCGTAGGACAGGCAGTGGCCCCGGTGCCACCAGACCTCATCGGCCAGGCCGTCGATGTACTTCCAGAACTCCCAGCCCAGCCGCGACTTGCCGACCCCGGCGGGGCCGGACACCAGGACCAGGCGCGGGACCCGCCGCTCGGCGGTCGCGTGGAACAGTTCCTTGATCGTGCGCAGCTCCGCGTCCCGGCCCACCAGCGGGGCCTCAAGCCCGTCCATCCGCTGCTGGCCGCCGATCCCGGACAGCACCCGGGTGGCCTGCCACAGCCGCTGCGGCTCGGCCTTGCCCTTCAGGGTGTGCTCGCCGGCGTCGGCGAACCCGACCGCCCGGCCGGCCAGCCGCTGCGTCGACGTGTCGGTCAGCACCTGCCCCGGTCCGGCCGCGGCCTGTACCCGGGCCGCGGTGTTCACCGCGTCCCCGGCCACCATGCCCTCGCCGACCGCGCCCAGGTTGACCGCCATCTCGCCGGTCACCACGCCCGCGCGGGCGGCCAGGCCGGGCACGCTGGTCTCGGCCCCGAGCGCCGCCACCGCGGCCACCAGGTCCAGCGCGGCCCGGACGGCGCGTTCGGCATCGCCCTCGGACGCGGTGGGCGTCCCCCACACGGCCATTACCGCGTCGCCGATGAACTTCTCGACCGTTCCGCCGTAACGGCCGATCATGGTCCGGGCCACGCCGAAGTAGCGGGATAGCAACTCGCGGACGGCCTCGGGATCGCGCGACTCGGACAGCGGGGTGAAGCCCACCAGGTCGCAGAACAGCACCGAGCACACGCGGCGTTCGGCCACCGGCTCGCGGTCCGGCGCGGGGGCCTGCCCCGCCGCTGGGCCGGCAGCTAGCTCGAAGCCGCACGCCCGGCAGAAGCGGTCGCCCGGCACGACCTGCTCGCCACACGACGGGCACCCTCCGAGGGAGGCACCGCACGTTCCGCAGAACCGGTCCGCAGCCCCCGAGGACGCGCCGCACTGCCCGCATCTCACTCAAGTCTCCTTACCTAGGTACCGTTAGCTGTGTCAAGTAAGCGGCCGGCGGCCGGCCCCGCGATCCCGGGCTTATCCGGTAGCCTGGCGCCGCCATGTATACCTCCCGGACCACGCTGCTCATCACCCTGACCGGCCGGGACCGGCCGGGCGTGACCTCCAGGCTGTTCGCCGGCCTGGCCCGGTACCAGCTGTCGGTGGCGGACATCGAGCAGGTGGTGATCCGCGGCAAGCTGGTCCTCGGCGTGCTGCTCGAATGCGACGGGCCGCCCGACCTGACCGGCATCCACGCCGCGGTCAGCGCGCTGGCCGCCGATCTCGGCCTGGAGGCCGAGATCACCACCGGCTCGGGCTCGGGTTCGGCCGGGGATCCCCCGGCGCGGAGCGGACGGCTGCACGTGACCCTGCTCGGCAGCCCGCTGACCCCGGCCGCGATCACCGCCATCGCCGGGCGGATCGCCGCCAGCGGGGCGAACATCGACCGGATCGGCCGGCTGGCCCGGCGCCCGGTGACCTGCATCGAGCTGGAGATCTCGGGCGGTGACCCGGCCCTGCTGCGCGAGGACCTGGCCCGGGTCGCGGTCAGTCAGGGCATCGACGTCGCGGTGCAGCGCGGCGGACTGCACCGGCGGGCGCTGCGGCTGATCGTGATGGACGTGGACTCCACCTTGATCCGGGACGAGGTCATCGACCTGCTGGCCGCCCGGGCCGGCTCCGCGGACGAGGTGGCCAAGGTGACCGCGGCGGCCATGCGCGGTGACCTCGACTTCGCCGCGGCGCTGCGCGAGCGGGTCGGGCTGCTGGCCGGGCTGGACGCCGGCGTGCTGGACGAGGTCCGGGGCGAGCTGCGGCTGACCGCGGGCGCCCGGACGCTGATCGGCACGCTGGGCGGTCTTGGCTACAAGTTCGGCATCGTCAGCGGCGGCTTCGGCCAGGTCATCGCGCCGCTGGCGGCCGAGCTCGGGATCGGCTACGTCGCGGCCAACGAGCTCGAGATCGTGGCCGGCAAGCTCACCGGGCGGCTGTCCGGCCCGGTGATCGACCGGGCGGCCAAGGCGGAAGCACTGCGCAGGTTCGCCGCCGACGCGGGCGTCCCGCTGTCCCAGACGGTGGCGGTCGGCGACGGCGCCAACGACCTGGACATGATCGCGGCCGCGGGGCTGGGCATCGCGTTCAACGCCAAGCCCGTGGTCAGGGACGCGGCCGATACCTCGCTGAGCGTCCCGTACCTGGACGCGATCTTGTACCTGCTCGGCATCTCCAGCGAGGATGTGCTGGGCGGTGTTGGCCCAGGGGGGGCGACGCCCCTGGAACCCCCCGATAGCCCGCTGCGGTTACCGCCGTAGTATCGCGCCGCCGGGGGATCTGCTTGCTCCCACGAGCCCACCCCAGACCCCCGCGGGCGGCGCGATGGCTACTCGCGGCGTTTGGTGCCGGTAGCGCGGTCCGCTTCGTCGTCGGCTGAGGTGATGGGGACGGCGGGGGTGCCTTCCACGGGGGTGATGGCGGGGGCGGCGGCGCCCTCGACGGCGGGCGAGACGGCGCCGGCGACTTCGGTGGCGGCCGGGGCGGCCTCGCCCATCCCGCCGGAACGGCGCTTGGAGATCACGATCGCCGCGACGATGATGATCACCGCACCGAGTGCCACGCCGATCCGCAGGCCGGTGTTGCCGCTGTACTTGACCACGCTGGTCGCGATCAGCAGCGAGACCAGGTTCATGACCTTGATCAGCGGGTTGATGGCGGGGCCCGCGGTGTCCTTGAACGGGTCGCCCACCGTGTCGCCGACGACGGTGGCGGCGTGCGCCTCGGAGCCCTTGCCGCCGTGGGCGCCGTCCTCGACCAGCTTCTTGGCGTTGTCCCAGGCACCGCCGGAGTTGGCCAGGAAGATGGCCATCAGCACGCCGACCGAGATCGCGCCGGCCAGGTAGGAGCCGAGCGGCTGGTAGCCGAGCGCGAAGCCCACCGCGATCGGCGCCAGCACCGCGAGCAGGCCCGGCGTGATCAGCTCGCGCAGGGAGTCCTTGGTGACGATGTCGACGACCCGGCTGTAGTCGGGCTTCTCCTCGTAGGTCATGATGCCCGGGTGGGTGCGGAACTGGTTCCGAACCTCCAGCACCACGCGCTGCGCGGCCCGGCCGACCGCCATGATCAGCAGGCTGGCGAACAAGAACACGATCGACGCGCCGATGATGACGCCGACCAGGATGTTCGGCTTGGCCACGTCCAGGTTGAAGGTGCCCGCGGCCTTGCCGGTCAGGGCCGACTCCACCGAGGTGCGGAACGCGCCGAACAGCGCGGTCGCGGCCAGCACCGCGGTCGCGATCGCGATGCCCTTGGTGATCGCCTTGGTCGTGTTGCCGATCGCGTCCAGCGTGGTCAGCGCCTGCGCCGCGTCGCCCTCGACGTCGCCGGACATCTCCGCGATGCCCTGCGCGTTGTCGGTGACCGGGCCGAAGGAGTCCATCGAGACGATCACGCCGACCGTGGTCAGCAGGCCGATGCCGGCCATCGCCACCGCGAACAGCGCGATCGTGGCGTTGCCCGTGGCCAGCAGGTAGGAGCAGAACACCGCGGCGGCGATCAGCAGCGCGGAGTACACCGCGGACTCCATGCCGATCGACACGCCGGACAAGATGACGGTAGCCGCCCCGGTCTCCGAGCTCTGGCCGATGTCGCGGACCGGACGCCGGTTGGTCTCGGTGAAGTACCCGGTCAGCAGCTGGATGGCGCTGGCCAGCACGATGCCGATCAGGATCGCGCCGAACGCGATCCACTGCGGGTTGCCGTTGTAGGCAAAGATGGCCAGGTCGGTGATGCCTTTGAAGCTGGAGAAGTGCACCGGCAGGAAGGTGAAGCAGGCGATGGCCACGCCGATGACCGACAAGACCGCGGAGATGAAGAAGCCGCGGTTGATCGCGGTCATCCCGCTGCGGTCACCGGCCCGGGGCGCGACCGAGAAGATGCCGATGATCGCGGTGAGGATCCCGATGGCCGGGATGATCAGCGGGAAGACCAGGCCGTCGTTGCCGAACGCGCTCTTGCCCAGGATCAGCGCGGCCACCAGCATGACCGAGTAGCTCTCGAACAGGTCCGC
>Ga0210401_10008240_pt1 | contig 10361 bp, 7 predicted proteins | sample IncBWH32MmetaG_FD_150866 | JGI IMG/M metagenome (GOLD analysis project Ga0210401, IMG submission 150866) | Forest soil microbial communities from Barre Woods Harvard Forest LTER site, Petersham, Massachusetts, United States - Inc-BW-H-32-M | ecosystem: Environmental > Terrestrial > Soil >... | reverse complement strand
GCTCGGCCTGGCTTACGTCGAGCACCAGGCCCGACTTTGACACAGCCCCACGGTCCCCGGTCTGGGGGCCTCGTTCGGAAGGGGGGCGATGACCAACCACTGGATCGACCTCCAGAACTGCAAGACGATCCTGGTGGAAGGCAGCAACGTGGCCGAGAACCACCCCATGGCCTTCAAGTGGATCCGGAAGGCACAGGAGAACGGGGCGAAGATCATCCACGTCGATCCACGATTCACTCGGACCTCCGCGGCCGCAGACGTATACGCGCGCATCCGGCCCGGAACCGACGCAGCGTTCCAGAACGCGATGATCAACCACATCCTCATCAACAAGCTGTACGACGAGGATTACGTCGTGACCCACACCAACGCCCTCTACTTGGGCAATGAGGCGTTCGACTTCGAGGACGGCGTTTTTAGTGGGTTCGACGCGGAGAACCACAAGTACCACACGGAGACTTGGGGATATCAGCTCGATGCCAGGGGAAAGCCCCGTGTCGCCAAGAGCCTGGATGACCCGAACTGCGTCTTCTCACGCCTGAAGACCTTCGTCTCACGATACACGCTGGAGATGGGCGAACAAATCACCGGTATTCCGGCCCAGCAGATCCAGCAAATCGCGGAGACGATGGCGAAGAACCGGCCGGGATCCATCCTTTACGCGCTCGGGATGACTCAGCACACGACCGGTGTGCAGGGGATCCGGTCGTTCACGATTCTGCAGCTCCTGCTCGGCAACATCGGCAAACCGGGCGGCGGCGTCAACGCACTGCGCGGCGAACCAAACGTGCAGGGCGCGTGCGACATGGCGGTGCTCTACAACTACATGCCTGGCTATCTCAACTCTGCATCGAACGCCGAGCCGACCATCCACGACTACGTGCGCAAGAACGGGATCGCCGACAGCAGGTTCCTTGTCAACACGCTGAAAGCGTTCTTCGGTGAGGCGGCTACCGCCGAGAACGATTATGCCTATGCCTGGTTGCCCAAGCGGAACGCTTCCAAGGACTACGGAACCCTGCCGATGTTCGAGGATGCGCTCGCCGGGAAGCTGAAGCTCCTATGGATCGTCGGCCAAAATCCCTCAGTCACTGTGCCCAACCTCAGGCTGACGTTCGACGCGATGGCGAAGCTAGAGACGCTCGTGGTCCAGGAGATCTGGGAGACCGAGACCGCGGCATTCTGGCACCGACCCGGCGTTGACCCGAAGTCTATCTCCACCGAGGTGATCCTGCTGCCCGCGGCATTCTTCATGGAAAAGAACGGAACCATCAGCAACTCGGGCGGCATGGTGCAATGGCGCCACGCCGCCGTGAAGCCTCCGGGGCAGGCCAAATCCGACGGCGAGATCGTGGACCTCGTCTTCCGCAAGGTGCGTGATCTGGTCAAGGACTCGAAGGAGTTGAGGGACGAGATCATCCGGAAGGCCTTCTGGACCTACACCACGGCCGAGGACGTTCTGCGCGAAATCAATGGGTACGCCTTGCGCGACAACCCGGAGACCGGCCTAAAGGCGGGCGATCTCGTCCGCAAGGTCAGCGATCTTCGAGCCGACGGTTCCACCTCGTCCGGCGCGTGGATCTACGCGGGCGTCTTCGCTAAGGGCGAGAACCTTTCGAAGCGCCGCGACTCGCAAACGGATCCCGGAGGCCTCGGCCTCTATCCGGGCTTCGGGTGGACCTGGCCCAACAACATGCGCATCCTTTATAACCGGGCGTCCTGCGACCGGAACGGCAAGCCCTATCCGGGTTCGAAACCCATCGTCTGGTGGGACAAGCAAGCTAAGCGCTGGACGGGCTATGACGTACCGGACGTCCCTGTCCAAACAGATGGACCGACCACACCGAACGGCCAGCGAGCCTTCCATCTGGGCGCGGAGGGCGTCGGGCGCCTGTTCGCGGCTGTCTACTCAGACCCGGACGAGAAGCATCCGGGGTATCCGCGCGACGTGGCCTATGTACCGAAGGACGGTCCACTGCCGGAGATGTACGAGCCCGTCGAGAGCCCGGTAGAAAACATCCTTCACCCGCACGTGAAGAGCAACCCGATGCTCAAGTATCCGCGCGTCGCGACGCATCAGCCCATCGGCACTGTCGACAAGTTCCCCTACGTGCTGATGACGTCGACGGTCGCCGAACACTGGTGCGGCGGCTCGACGACTCGGAATATCCCCTGGCTCAACGAACTCGTCCCCGAGCCGGTGCTAGAGATACCGGTCGCCCTCGCTCAGAAGCTCGGCGTGAAATCGGGGGACTGGGTCCGGGTTTCGTCGGCCCGCGGTGAGCTGGAGGTCAAGGCCCTCGTCACGCCGCGCATGAAGGCGTTGAAAATCGGCGACCGCGAGGTCACTGTCGTCTGGATGCCATACAACTGGGGTTTTAAAGGCCTTTCCACCGGTGCCAGCGTGAATTTTCTCACCATCGATGCCGCCGATCCGGGAGCGGGTACCCAAGAAACTAAAGCTTGTCTGGTTAATGTGATTAAACTCCGCGAAGCTGATGCAAGATCCTCCGTCTCGCGAAGGGGGTAGTGCATGAGTCAGTCTGCGAACTCAGGCTCCGTTAAAACAACGCTGGTCGACATCACGAAATGCATCGGTTGTCGTGCATGCCAGGTTGCCTGCAAGCAGTGGAACGACCGCGATGGGGAAGAGACAGAGTTTCAGTGGGATCTTGGTTTTCAGAACCCCGCTACCCTCAGCGCAAAAACGCTTACCTTAATTACGTTTCATGAGTTGCCCAATGAGCAGGCGCCCGGTGGCTTGAATTACCTGTTCACCATGCGCCGGTGCTTGCACTGCTTAGAGCCTGCATGCGCCGCGGCTTGTCCTACAACCGCTCTAAACCGTCAACCCGATGGCCCGGTGACTTACAATGCCGACAAATGCATCGGTTGCCGCTACTGCATTTGGGCGTGCCCCTGGGGCGTGCCCACCGCGGAATGGGATTCTCTTGCTCCCAAGATTCAGAAGTGTACTCACTGCGCTGACCGCGAGGATCAGCCCATACCTTTGACGCGCAATGGACTAGCGCTTACTCGGGAGGAGAGCAAACAGTATCAAGCCAATGTTATCGAGCCGGCTTGCGTCAAGGCTTGCCCGGCTGACGCGCTGCAGTTCGGCACCAGAGATGACATTCTGAAGGAAGCGCGCACTCGAATATCCGGTCAACCTGAGAAGTATGTAGACCATATTTACGGCGAAAAAGAAGCCGGTGGGACAAGTGTGTTGTACCTATCGTCCGTTCCTTTCGACAAGCTGGGTTTTCCCGATGTTGGCACCAAGGCGTATCCGGCAGTTTCCAAAATAGCGATACACTCTGTCCCGCCCGCGGTTTTGGCTGTGGGCGCGTTGCTGGGGGGCACATACGCCTTCTTGAAGCGCAGGGCCTTCGCAATCGCAAATGGGCCGGATGCAGTACCCGCTAATGCTGTCAGCCATCACCCGGAGTTCGAGCCTCTCCAACAAAAGCTTCTGACTCCGTTCAATTGGATCCTTCTTGGACTCATGGCGTTCGGCCTGATTTCGCTGATCGCCCGCTTCGCCTTGGGTTTGGGCGGTAGCACTCATCTTTCTAACACTTACGCTTGGGGACTCTGGATCGTCTTCGATTTGGTCTGGATCGCCGTGGCTGCCGGGGCATTCGCGACTGCCGGCATCATCTATGTCTTCCAGCGTAAAGACCTCTACTCTATGGGCCGTTCAGCCGTGCTGATGGGCCTCCTGAGTTATTCGTTTGTCACAGTCACGCTGATCGCCGACCTTGGCTTGCCGTGGCACTTCTATCAGCTTGGTCTGCAGTCTCCTGAGCAATCGGCGATGTTCGAAGTGTCCTGGTGTGTTGGCCTCTATGTCACGATTTTGCTTTTAGAGTTCCTGCCGGTGCCGTTTGAGCGATGGGGACTGCAGAAGGCGAAAGATGTCTGGCAACGATGGTCCGGCGCTTACGTCGCTGGTGCGCTTACATTGTTTGTGTATCTGCTCTCGCGCCAACTAACCTATGCGCTGCTGACAGCCGTCTTGTTTTCTTTTCTTGCTTGGGCGTTCCGGGCCAGGGACAAAAAATCTGAACCGATCATGCTGGCCATCGCCGCGGTAACGTTCTCGACGATGCATCAGAGTTCGCTGGGCTCGTTGTTTCTGCTGATGCCGGACAAACTTGCTCCACAGTGGTGGTCTCCGGTGATGCCTGTTTCTTTCTTCCTGTCTTCCATTGCGGCAGGCACGTCTCTGATCGTCCTTTGCGAGATGTGGATGGCGAAGGCGTGGGGACGTCGCTTACAGATCCCGCAACTGGCAGCAATGGGTAAAATCTCATTTTGGTCACTGCTGTCCTATTGGGCTTTTCGGCTAGTCGATATGGTCGTTCGAGGCCAGTTCTCAGGCGCATTTTCGGGGAGCCTGGGAGTCCTTTTCGCGGCGGAATTATTCCTTGGAGGGATTCTTCCCATGGTCCTGCTTGGCCGAGCACCGCTGCGGGCCCGCCCAGGCCTACTCTTCCTCGGCGCGCTTCTCACGACGGCTGGCGCGGTTTTCAATCGCGTGAATGTGGTTCTCTTGGCGATGGAATTAAAAGGGTCAATGCCACAGATCGCACCGGCGTCCTATACCCCGTCCATCTTCGAGTGGGGCATCTCCGTTGGCCTCATCGCTGCAACTATCTTCCTTTTCGGGCTGGGCGCACGAATCATGCCGATACTCCCCAAGGAAGAGGTTGGACAGGAATAGGAATATCGAACCTATGAGACAAGACGTTTGGCTGGAGCGGCATCCGTACCTGCAACGCGTCGCTGACTTTCAAGCACAAGTCTCAGCTGCTGCAGCCGACATCCCAATCGCTCGCGCTCACATTCCAAACTTCGACAGATACATCAGCGACTATAAGGCAGGCGTCCCTCTACTGCAAAGCTCCCACGCAGCAATCGACCTCGAGCCTGCGGAAGCGATTTTTGTTTCGCTAGTCGAGAGCATGGCTTCAAAACCATTGCCGGAAAAGCTGGCCTTGGAGTGTCGAGATTCGGGCACTCATTTGCGCAGCGAACCGACTGCGCCGCGTCGAGCGGTCGCTTGGCTATTCGGCGACGAGGCTTTCAATCCCGCGCACCCGGGTCTACTTCGCTACTTAGGTTGGACGGCGCTGGCCCGATTTCTCTACCCACTGGGAGATGCTTTTGATATCTGGCGCGAGGAAGAGCAATGGCTCCGCAGCTACTGTCCTACTTGCGGTTCGCCTCCGGCAATGGCCCAGTTAGTCGGTACCGATCCTGGCCGCCTGCGCCTCCTCTCTTGCGGCTGTTGCAGCACGCGCTGGCGTTTCCGGCGAATGGGGTGTCCGTTCTGCCAAAGCGAGGGTGATCACCGGCTCTACGCACTGTCGATTGAGGGAGAGACATCGCTTCGTATCGACTACTGCGAGTCCTGCCGCGCCTATCTCAAGACTTATCTAGGAGGGGGGAGCGAGGCCTTTTTTCTGGCCGATTGGACTTCGCTTCACCTCGACATCATCGCCTGTGATCGTGGACTAAAACGGTTGGCTGCATCCCTGTACGAATGCGTCCACCCATTGAGACCACCGCGTTAGTCAGGCACAGGGTAAGTTGTCGCAATATGGAGTGGAATATGCTTCACTATTGCTGTTTTCGGAAGTGGAATTTCCTCATTGATCTCGATCACTCCTAGGGGGAAAGTTCGATGGATTCTCATTCATTTTTGCGAACAGTTCTCTTTGCTCCTATCCTAGGCATGGTTGGATTGCCCGCCCTCAGCGATGCTCAGGACGCCCATCCACCGCACTGGACTTACTCTGGGGCAGAAGATCCGAAACATTGGGGCAAACTTGATCCTGCCTTTTCCGCCTGTTCGCTGGGCCACACCCAATCGCCTATCGATATCAAGGATGCCAAGTCCGCGGAACTCCCGGCCCTCAAACTGGACTATAAGGCCGTAGCACTGAACATCATCGACAACGGCCACACAATTCAAGTGAATTACGTTCCCGGAAGCACTCTCACCGTCGGCGACAAAACCTACACTCTGATACAGTTTCACTTTCACCACCCGAGTGAACAGCATGTTGCCAGCGAGGGCTTCCCCCTTGAGGCTCATCTTGTGCACACGGATGCCAACGGAACCTTGGCTGTTGTTGCTGTTCTGTTTAGGGTGGGAACAGCAAACCCGCTAATCGACACGTTGTGGAAAAACATCCCATCCCAAAAGGAAAAGAGACAAGATGTTCCTTCGGTTTCGGTTCAGGTTCAGGATTTGCTCCCGAGTGATCGCGGCTACTTCACCTATGCCGGGTCGTTGACCACTCCCCCCTGCACTGAAGGCGTCACTTGGTATGTTCTGAAGGGCCACGCCACGATCTCCCCTGAACAAGTGGCAGCGTTTGCCAAGATTTACCCGACGAATGCACGACCCATCCAGGCAACCAACGGACGCGATATCCTACAGTCTAAATAGTGGTTTGACACCCAAAAACAGAGAATCGCTGCCAGCGCCAGGTTGTACCGCGGCGCCATCTTCGCCTCCTCGATCAGCGTCGTCTGCAAATGCTTGTTGCGCTGCCTGGACAGCGGCCTGGACTGCACGGTGTTCGCCGAACTCTTCTCGGCTCCGCACAATCCGCAGTAGATGATGGTCCTCTTTGTACACCAAGCGCTCCTCCCTTGACCTATACATTCAAACTTATCGGGCGCTGGCGAAAAAACGCCTTCCGAAGAGGATTATTTGGGGAACTTTTTCCGCCTTTCCGGGAACCTCCACCGAAGGGGCGATTCTCGATGGATGGGGACCGCTTCACCTAATGGTCCGTCTGGGCAAACACCTTGTGACGCCGGGCATTGACGCGTCACTCTAGTAATGATGTACTGAGAACATACGTGGGGGGCAGTATGCCCTGCAAGTCGTGCGGGTCAGTCAATCAGAGCAAGTTTACAGGGGAGATAGGCATCCATTTTCCCGGCCTGCAAAACCTTGACAAGTCCGTCGTGTGGGTATTTCCAGAGATTGTCGTCTGTCTGGATTGTGGCACCTCCGAATTCGCGGTGCCGGAAGTTGAACTGCGCCTTCTTGCGAAAGGAGACGCTGCCGCGGCAGGTTAACCTGGAATTGAGCCTACTATCTCACTGAGAATAAACGGCTGAGTGTTCCGCACAGATGCTCTGGAAAACGTGCTCGTCTTCGTCGCCGTGAAAGCTGCTCAAGGCGTACCCACAGAGGATATCCACCCCAAAGGTTTTGCCTACCTCGTCCCAGAGTTGTTCGACACGAATCGCGGCGTCGGCCTTACCTTCAGCCCACAAGACAGAAGTACCTTCACCACAAACCACAACGCCGTGATTCTGTTGCCTCGCCGCTTTGGCTGCTGCCTCAATGAGACCACCTACAACCGGGAAAAATCGAGTCGAGTCAGGCATATCATTGACCATAAATGTGGAGAGCGTTTTGGCAACATCCAACTGAATGTAAGTCCCCTGTTGGGTGGTGGCATCAACATCTATGCCTTGTACCTTCAATCTCGAAACGAGAGCGTCCCGGTGTGGCTCAGTGATGATAACGATAGCCGCAAGCCCGGACTTGAGGGCAACGGCGATAAAGCGAGCAAATGTGTCTAGAAGAAGTGCGTCATCGGAATAGAATTGAACCTCATGGGGATGAGCGGCTTTCCGTACTGAGGTGTCGGTGAACTGGTGATTTCTTAAGCTGCTGCTGACGAATTGCTTACCCCGAAGAACCGCATCCATGGCAGGCAATAGTTCCTTTTTGACATCAGTCTTACGAACGTAACCCAGGGCGCCCGTGCTCAAACCTGCCTGCACCACGTCTGGAGAGTTGTACATACTTAGGAACATTATTTTCGAGTTGGGGGTGAGTTGCCGTATCCGCCGGGCGGCCTCGATTCCATTCAGTTTTGGGAGGCCAATGTCCACCAGAATTAAGTCCGGCTTCAGTTCTTCGGCCTTCTGAACAGTTTCTGGTCCATCGGCAGCTTCGGCTATGACTTGCCATTCTGGCCGCGCCCGAAGCAGCGAACGGACTTGGCGCCGCCAGCCTTCATAATCATCAGCAACTAGAATGCGAATTGTCGACAAAAGTCCCAGCCCAATAATATCAGAACACACCGCGCACAAATTAGTTCCACAAACCTCAAAGCCCCTGGCTGTTGGCTTGCCCCCGGAATCTGTAGGCTGGATCACAGCGCGGAGCGCGCCGCTGTAGACCAACTACTATCCCATTTCACCGTTTCCAGCAACGGGGTTACGGTCGAGTGACTGGTAAACGCACACAATATAAAAGGGCGCTTCTTGTGAAGTAGGAGGTGAGTGCTTCGCTCAACCGCTCCAGAGGAGGAGCGCCTCTCAAGCGTTTTTGTCGCAGGACGCTCACGTCTCGAACTTCACTGTGCCGCTTCATGCTCACCATACTCTCGCCGCTTGGCCTCCAATTCCTGGCGGGACATCCAACAGTCCCAGTCATTTTCGACCAACCTAAGGTCGGCGTCCATATAGAGCGGGTGACCGGTCTGTAATTCACCCGTATGGATCCCGGCTTAGCCATGCTTTCACGTAGTTAGGCAGTCTCCGACACTTTTCAAGAAGAAGGAACGCAGACTTGGCACCCACCCGCACTGGTGTATGACCTCCATAAGCGCCTGTGAAGCCTTGTACTTGCCGCGCAAAGCACGAGTAGATACGCAACCTTCGAGCTGCGCGGGCCCCTGACCGAGAACTGTCCCTCCGGCCGTTGCGCTCAACGACAAATCGCGCTATTAAAGGTACCCAACGGTAGGCCCATTTCTGTTCGTTTCCTAGCTGGGACGAAGCGCGTCCCGTCAGGAGTTCTCAGGCATGAGGACCCGGCCATCCACTTTTCCATGCACTGACTTGCCCTTCCACTTTTTTGGCACCGGGGTTCCCCTTTCCGCACTCTGTTTGGGGCAAATTTTCGCTTAAGAAAGGAGACCCATGCCTCGCAAATTTGGGTCCTTCTTCTTCGTTGTCCTTGCCGTACTTTTTGGCGCGCCGTCTGCCAACGCACAAGTCGACTCAGGCGTGCACGCTCGCCCCCGCATCACGCAAAGCATCAATGAAATGGATCGCGTCGCGCTCGAGGGCAACACACACCCCGAAGCGCGGTCCGCGAACGATCGCGGCGCGGTACCCAGCGATTTCGCTATGGAGCACATGCTTCTCCAACTGAAGCGCTCTCCCGAACAGGAGCAAGCCCTGCAGCAATTTATCGACGAACTCCACACCAAAGGCTCGCCCAATTTCCATCATTGGCTGACTGCGCAGGAATTCGGGGAACGTTTTGGCTTGGCGAAGTCCGACCTCGACGCGGTAACCGGCTGGCTCGAATCCCATGGTTTCCGTGTCAACGTGGTCTATCCCAGCGGCATGCTCATTGATTTTTCCGGAACTGCAGCTCAAGTACGGATAGCTTTCCAAACAGAAATTCACCACCTCGAAGTGAAAGGCGAACGGCACGTCGGCAACATGAACGATCCGCGAATTCCCGCCGCGCTCGCTCAGGTCGTTGTCGGCGTCGTTTCTCTACACGACTTCCGCCCCCACGCGATGCACCACTTGCACAATGCGAATCCGGAATTCACATTCATCGATTCGTTTGGCGGAACCACCTATGCCCTCGTGCCGGCGGACCTGGCCAAAATTTACAATTTGAATCCGCTCTTCAGCGCGGGCATTTCCGGACAGGGCCAGACCATAGTGCTCATTGAAGACACCGACGTCTTCAGCGCTGCGGACTGGAGCACGTTCCGTCAGACCATGGGCCTCTCCGGGTATACCTCTGCCTCCTTCTCGCAAGTCCACCCCGCGCCTTCGAGCGGCATCAATAATTGCGTCGCTCCCGGTGTTTTCGCTCCGAATGACGCGGAAGCTATCCTCGACGCCGAATGGGCAAGCGCCTCTGCGCCAAGCGCCGCTATCGAGATGGCCGCCTGCGCGGATACAAGCGTAAGCTTCGGCGGCTTGATCGCTATCCAAAATCTCCTCAACGGCGGCACTCCGCCACCCCCCATCATGAGCATCAGTTACGGCCAGTGCGAAACGGTCAACGGCGCGGCCGCCAACGCTGCCTACAACTCTGCCTATCAGCAAGCTACGGCCGAGGGTGTCTCCGTTTTCGTCGCCGCGGGTGACAGCGGCGCCGCGGGCTGCGACAATAGTGTCGCCGAAGCAACGCACGGCGTCGCCGTCAACGCTTTCGCTTCCACTCCGAACAACGTTGCCGTCGGCGGCACGGATTTCAGCGACACCTATGCTGGAACCAATGCCACTTATTGGAACTCCAGCAATACTTCCACGTTTGGTTCGGCGCTCTCTTACATTCCTGAGATTCC
>Ga0210401_10008239_pt1 | contig 10362 bp, 7 predicted proteins | sample IncBWH32MmetaG_FD_150866 | JGI IMG/M metagenome (GOLD analysis project Ga0210401, IMG submission 150866) | Forest soil microbial communities from Barre Woods Harvard Forest LTER site, Petersham, Massachusetts, United States - Inc-BW-H-32-M | ecosystem: Environmental > Terrestrial > Soil >... | reverse complement strand
AGTCCTGCATCCGGGCCGCATGATCCAGCGTGTCCATTGGCCCAAATACAAACTGGACGTCGCGCTCCGGGTCCACCGCGCACAATGTCTTCCATACCACCTCCCCGTAGTTATGAATGTCCACGTCATGATCCACCACCACGATCACTTTCGTGAACATGGCCTGCCCCAGTGACCAAATCGCGTTCATGATTTTTCGCGCGTGTCCCGGATACGACTTACGGATCGCCACAATCATCAAATTGTGAAAGATTCCCTCCGCTGGCATTGCCACATCCGCAATCTCCGGATATTGCATCTTCATGACTGGCAAAAACACGCGCTCTACCGCGTAGCCCATGTAAAAGTCTTCCTGAGGTGGCGGTCCCACCACTGTCGTCAGGTAAATCGGCTCCTTCTTATGCGTCACGCACTCCACATGAAACACGGGAAACTCGCCCTCCAGCGAATAAAATCCGGTGTGATCGCCGAATGGCCCCTCCGTGCGCATTTCATTGAGATTTACATATCCTTCTAAAACGATTTCCGCGTTCGCCGGCACCTCAAGATCATTCGTCTCGCAGGGAACCATCTCTACCGGGTCGCGCCGCAAAAATCCCGCAAACATCATTTCGTCTAAATCCGGCGGAATTGGCAGCATTCCTGCGAGGGCCGTGGCAGGGTCCGCGCCAATCGCGACCGCCACCGGTATTCGCCCTTCCGGATTCGCCGCCCGTGCCCGACGAAAATGCTCCGCTCCATGTTTTTGTGTCTGCCAATGCATTCCCGTAGTGCGCTCGTCATACACCTGCATCCGATACATGCCAACATTCCGCTTTCCCGTTTCCGGATTGCGCGTGAACACAAGCGGAAAGGTAATGAACGGTCCGCCATCCTGCGGCCAACATTTCAAAATTGGAAAATCAAACAGGTTCACATCGTTCCCGTGACGCCGCACATCCTTGCAGTCGCCTGTCTTGACTGTCTTCGGAAAAAAAGACCCCAACTCAGCCAGCTTCGGCAGCATTTTGATTTTGTCGAACAGTCCCGCCGGCGACTGCATGTCGAGAAATCCTCGAATTCGTGCCGCGACTTCATCCAGCTCGCTTACCTCAAATGCCAAACACATCCGCCGCACGCTCCCAAACGTGTTCACCAGCAGCGGCACCCGCGACCCGCGAGGCTTCTCAAACAGCAGCGCGTAATTCCCTTCGTGTGGAACCGCCATTCCTGGCTGACCGCTTTGCCCTCGCAATCCTCGTTCGCCACCAAGTCCGTGTCCCGCACCGCGTCCGACGCGCTGCACAATCTCAGTAATCTCCAGATTCGGATCCACCTCCGTCCGAACGCGCTTCAGCTCCCCTTCCTTCTCCAGCTTCCGCACAAAATCCCGCAAGTCCCGATACGCCAATTCTTCCTCCCACACCCCTCGCAACCGCAGCGCGTTAGAACCGCAAACTCTAGCACGAACCCGGCCCAATCAATCCGCGATCTGCTTCATTCCGCCTGGACCACACCTAACTAATGGCGTCGTGCATCAAAGGGTCCTGCTATCAGTGGAAGGAAATAGCCAATGCCAAAAATGAAGATTGCTGTAGTCCCCAAACCCGGCGCAGACTTTGAGCTTCAAGAACGCGAAATCCCGCAGCCCGGTCCCGGCCAGGTCCGTATTCGCGTGCAGGCGTGCGGCATCTGCTGGAGCGACCAACTGGTCAAGAACGGCCTCTGGCCCGGCTTGTCCTACCCGCGCGCTCCTGGCCACGAAGTTGCCGGAGTTATAGCCGATCTCGGTCCTGGCGTCTCTTCATGGAAGCAAGGTCAGCGAGTCGGCGTGGGCTGGCACGGTGGACACGACAACACCTGCCTATATTGCCGCCGCGGCGATTATGGCAATTGCGCGCAATCGAAGATCACTGGCTTTACTTACGACGGCGGCTATGCCGAGTATATGATTGCGCCGGTCGAAGCTCTCGCGCAGATGCCGGACTCCCTCGATGCTGCAGAAGCAGCCCCGCTTCTCTGCGCGGGCATCACCACCTACAATTCCCTGCGGCACAGCGGCGCCGTGCCGGGCGACCTTGTCGCCGTGCAAGGCATCGGAGGCCTCGGCCACCTCGGCGTTCAGTTCGCCAGCAAATTTGGCTATCGCCCCGTCGCGATCTCCCGTGGCAAGGAAGCCGAACCGCTCGCGCGAAAGCTCGGCGCCCAACTTTACATTGACAGTACCGCCACAAACGCGGCCGCCGAGCTCCAAAAACTCGGTGGCGCTCAGGTAATTCTGGCAACAGCTCCCAGCGGCAAAGCGATGACCGAATTGCTTCCCGCCCTCGCTCCAAGAGGTACGCTGCTGGTAATCGGCGCGGGCCCCGATCCTATCGAGGTGTCAACTCACCTCATGATCCAAGGCAGTAAACGCATCCAGGGCTGGGCTTCCGGCGTCCCCACCGATTCCGAGGACACGCTGCGCTTTGCGGAACTAACCGGCGTCCGCCCCATGATAGAGAAATTTCCGCTCAGTCAGGTCAATCAGGCCTATGCCCGGATGACCAGTGGTAAAGCTCAATTCCGCGTCGTCATCACGATGTAAGCCATCGAACTTAGACGAAAACTTCTTTTCACAAGGGCGCGCGTTCAGGATTACGTTTTCCACATCGTGCAAGGGAAGAAATGTCACCTGCATCCGTGGATTTGTCGGTTCTGGCGGAATGTCTCCGTAGTTCCCTTCAGCCGAGAGACAATCATGCATACCAGTTCTGTTCGCTCTTTGGCGTTCATCAAACCACAAGGGTTAAAACTTTACAATTAACCGTCGGAAAACCCTTGACAGCTAACGCCGTAGTTAGACTAGAGTCGTAGAGCCCTAGCCTCAAGGCCCCTCTAACCCGAAAACCAGGATTTGTATGTCTGTTTCCCGCTCTACTATTAATCTGATTATTGCGGACAAGAGCCGCATGGGTTGTCAGCTTATGGCCACAGCGCTTCGGCGCAGCCGCTATGGACTGACGGTACTTGATAGCGTCCTGGAGTCTTCTGATGCGCTTCGCGCCCTTAAGGAAAATAGGGCGGACGTCGCGGTCATCAGCGCGCACCTCAAAGACGGACCCAGCGCGGGTTTCGACTTAACACGTGAAATCCGCGTTCGTTACCCGGCCACCGACGTTGTGATCTTGTTGGATTCGGTTGAGTCTCCCGCGGTAGTCGAGGCTTTCAGGGCCGGAGCCACAGGCATTCTTTCAAGAGACGATCCCTTCCAGGTTCTTTGCAAGTGCATCTACGTGGTCAGCCAGGGGCAGGTTTGGGCCGGTAGCAGGGATTTACGCCTTGCATTGGAAGCGCTACGCCAGAGTAGCTGCTCACAAAGTAGGTCATCTTCCCCCTCTACCAGAAGTGCCAAACCCCAAAATGCGCTGACAAGCAGAGAAGAAAGCCTGGTGGATCTCGTAGCCGAGGGAATGACCAACCGCGATATCTCACGTCACTTGCAACTGAGTGAGCATACCGTTCGAAATTATCTATTTCGCATTTTCAACAAATTGGGAACTTCGACCCGACTGGAATTAGCCCTATATGTACTCCATCGAAGAAAAACTGGTCAGCTCCAAACAGACTCGACATCGGAATCTTTGCCTTCCGATGCCTCTGAAGAGAAGTTGCCGCAGGTCCGTTGAGCGGCAAACACCACGGCCTTCTATGCGTCCGGGAGGCCTTCTTTTTATGAAATGGATCAAAGCCGCCTCTCTCGTCTTGCTAAACGCCAGCACGCAAAATGCTTGTCACACAAAGCAATCTTCAGTGGCATTGTGAGATAAGCAGCGCAGGAGCTTTAACCCAAAGATTGCACCGATCTTAACGCTGCGCGCTAAACGGAGAGCCCTCGCGTCCGCGATGTCCTTACATTGACGGATGCTTGAGAATCTCTGCCAACGCATGCAGCCGTGCCGAGTCAACGGGGCTCTTCGCCGTGGTGGCGCTCTGTTCCAATGACGGTGCCATGCCCTTCAACTTTGCCAGCTTGCCCTTGTTCATATGCGAACTCTCGGCTTTTTGGATCGCCTTCTGGAGATTTGCGATTTGTTCTGCCGGTAAAGCTTGCGATCGGGACAACTGGTCTACGTACGCCTTCGCTACCACCAAATGTGCAGGCCACTCGATCTTTTGCTGGTTCTGCACGTTCAGCTCAGTCACTCTGACTGCCTTCGCCGCGTCAATTTCGTTCTGGCTCAGAAACTTGCTCGGCGTCAGTTCGAAGACGTCCAGGCCGCGCGCAATCTCCGAACCATAGATGTAGCCGTTGTACCAATATGCGGACCACTCGCCGCCCAGCACGAGCATCTTCGGGTCAATCGGCCCGCGGTCGAAGTAGGCAATCTCAAACGGTTGCGCCGGGTCAGTGAAGTCCATCACGGAGACGCCGCCCTGATACCAGGCCTGCACTTCGATATCGCGCCCCGGAACCGGAATTAGTGAGCCGTTGTGCGCGACACAGTTCTCACTGTCGGTCTGCGCAGCCGGCAGTTTGTAATAGGTGGCGAAGCTCAGCTTGTCGTCCTTCAGACGGAAAATCGCATCCGCGCCCCACTTGTTCGGGTCATTCGCACGGCACCGCGCTCCCAAGCCCCCGCCCCATTCGTCGGTGAAAACGACTTTGCTCCCGTCATTCGAGAACGACGCCGAGTGCCAATACGAATAGTTCGGATCGTTCACCGCATCCAGCCGCTTCGGATGTACCGGGTCCTTGATGTCGAGCACAATTCCGTTTCCGGAGCACGCGCCCGCCGCTAACCCAATTGCCGAGTAGACCGTGATGTCGTGGCACTGGTCTGTATCCTCCGGCTTCTCCTCCTTCCCCTTCTTGCCATGAGTGCCGCCGTTGCTCAGGCCGTTCATCGCGCCCGTCCGCGCGTCCATAAATACTCGAGGGCTGGAAACCACTTTCGCATCCTGCGGGGCAGCTACAGGAACCTTGATCACATCGATGCGAAACAGCGCCGTGTTCGGATCTTTGTCCGGTTTTTCACCTGAACATCCCGCCAGTTCTTCTGGTTGGCGCACAAACGATGTGCCTGACACGTAGATATAAACGTTCTCCTTGTCGTTCGGATCCAGCACCAGAGTATGCGTATGCGATCCGCGGCACGTCTGCACCGCCGCCACTTGCTTCGGATTCTTGATGTCTGAAATGTCGAAAATCCTTACACCGCGGAAGCGCTCTTTTTGCGCGGCCGGAATGCGGCGTTTTTTTCCTTTTCCCTTTTCTTCGCCAGCGGGCGGCGGAGGCTCCGGAGGAAATCCCTCGACTCCGCAATCCAGACGTCCGTTCGGCATCTCTACCGACATGAACAACAGATTTTTGTAGACCGACACATCGCCCTGCCCGCCCGGGCACACCAGCGAAGTCAGCAACCTGGCGTTCGCAGGACTGGAGATGTCATAGATATTTACGCCATAAAAATTTCCCTGGAACAAATGAGTACCTTGAAATGCAAAGTCGGAGTTCGCAAAAGCAAGCTGCGCGATTACCAAGTGCATTGGCTTAGGCAGCTTTGAAATGTTACTCATGCCAAGCTGGCTGATTGTCTTCTGCACCTTCGGATCATCGGGATCAGTAGCCCCCAGTTGAAATGCGTCCGGCTTCTTCAGCAGCAGGAGGTGCTTGATGCCCATCGACGTTTCACCCGCGTCATACAGCCCTGGTGTCAGCTTGGCGCGCGGATCGTTCGCGTCCGAGCCAGCCATTCCTGCTGGTAGCGCGGGAGCCGGCTCCGGCGCGAACGGATTCTTGTCCTCGTCATCTTTGTCGCTGTCATTTTTGTCCTTGTCATCCTTATCCGCATCCGCGTGATCCTGCGAGGGTGTTGGAGTTGCGGGCGTCTGCGCCGCTGGTGGCGTGGCAGGCTCCTGTGCCTGCATTCGGCTCACACCGAAACATAAAACAAGCGCGGCCACTGCCACACGAAGGGCAAAGCTGGGCAATCGATTCATCGTTTCTCCTCGGAGGGCTCTTTTTCCAACTTATTCTGCATGATTCGGATCTCGGCGCGTTGCGTATTGTCCGCATCGTTCGCGAAGTTGAACAGGTCGGCATCCTGCCCTGCGCCCGCCGCGTCGAACAAATCCTTCACCATGGTCAATGCGCCATTGTGGTGTTGAATCATCCAAGTCAAAAACAAGCGGTCGAACTCGGCGCCCTTTGCCTTCCGCAGTGCTTCCATCTGCTCCGGAGTAAGCATACCCGGCATCAGCGCCATTTTCTCGCGCGACATATCCATGTTCGACATTTCCGGCATCGCCAAGGAAAGTGACTCTCCCCGCATCGCCAGCCACTGCCGCATGAATTTGATTTCGTCCGACTGCGACCTGCTGATTCGCGCCCCCAGCAAGCGCAAATCCTTGTTCTCTGTGTGTGACACAATCAGCGCCGTCATCTCCACCGCTTGTGAATGATGCATGATCATGCCCTGCATGAACTCCACGTCCGCTTGCGACCGGGGCGGCAGCGTGGCCTTCGTCGATGCCGGCAGCGTCCTGCTCGGCTCACCAGGAGCGCCAGGCTGCACCACAACAGGCTTCGCCGGACCACCCTGCTGTGCCCTCGTCTCAAAAGAGAAGTGCTGAGTGGAACACAAGAAACCAGCGCAAGCGCTCGCGGCGAGCAACATTCCCCTCAGCACCGGATATCCCGGCCTGGGCAAACGAAGTGCGCGTGAATTCAGCTTGCGCGTTTTCTTCGGATCTTCGCGTTCCAATCAAACACCAATGCGACTAAGAAACAGTGCCTGCGATCACAACCGCGTCGCAGCATAGACCAAGGGCGCGGGCGATAGCAAATCCTTAACGGAAGGGTGCTGATGTCATTGAAATCATAGCGACGTCCAGAACGATGCCGCATGCGACCGGTCGCTATCGTACTGAGCGCCTCCCGGCCGACGCAACAATCCGAAATTTGACTGGAGAAATGGTGCGCCCGGGGGACTCGAACTCCCGACCTTCTGGTTCGTAGCCAGCGAAAGATGTAAGCGAATCTAATCTAACTAGTTTGTTTGGCTATTGCCCCTACCTGCCGCGCGCAGCCGTAGCCGGGATTTTGGACTTGTAAAGCGCCAAGTCCCGAAGCCCTCTTTAAGAAGACTGAAGATAGTGCGCCGGTTTTGAGCAATCGTTCTTATCCATGCGAACCGTCCCAGCTGAGGGAAATAGATCCCGCGAAAACAAAGGCGGGCGATAAGGATGTTGACGCGGCATCTCAAGGGCTTGTGAGCGATCGATGCCACAGCATTTGCGATGGCCTCTGGGCCGTATGATTTAGCCCACCCGTACTGAATCTCCGCATGAGCCTCCGAGATGGTCATCTTCAGCGGTGTGTGCGCCATCTCGAATGGGACGAATTCTTGCCAGTGTTTAGGCCGCGTCAGCCGCCCCGCGGCTTCGAGCCTTTTGTAAAGAGGCGTAGCGGGCAAAGGTGTGAGGGGGCCAAATATGGGCAGGCCTGGGGGCCACTTGCGCACCTCCTGGAGCGTTCGCTCCGCCACGCCCGGGGTGTCGTTGTCCATCCCAAAAATGAATGAGGTGATCGCGAAGACGTTGCGCTGCGCGAGTCTCTCGAGCACGGCTGCATACTCACCGGGCTTGTTAAAGCCTTTGTTCACATCCTTTAGATTGGCGGGGTCGATGGACTCCATACCGATGAAGATCCACTTACCTCCCGCGGCGGCAATGAGATCAACGAGTTCCTCGTCGCGCAGGAGGTTGGCGCTGATTTGCGCCACCCAATTCATCTGTGCGTCGGCGGCGATGATGTCGCGGAGCAGCGCCTTGGTTCGCTTGACGTTGATGGCGAAGTTGTCGTCAATAAAAAAGACGGCGATTTGCCCGCGCTCGCTACGCTCGCGCGCCTTCAAAAGCAACAGCTCCTTCACTACACTTTCGTTGGTGCGAAATCGGATAGAGTCCCCGAAAAAACCAGTTACGGTGCAAAACTCGCACCCGTAAGGGCAGCCGCGCCCCGACTCGACTGGAATAATGCGGAAGGTGCCCCAACCGGTACCATGTTTCCGGAGCAGGGGAGCCGCAAGCTTTGGGACAATGTTGAACTGATCGAGATTAAGGGTGTCCCACGGAATCCGCGGATAAGATTGTAGAGAAGGTTTTTGTTCCTGTCCGAAGGCATCAACGGGAGCGTACACGTCCTTGAGGGCGCCACTTGCCGCGTCCTCAACAATTTTTGGCCATGTTTCGTCGGCCTCACCGAGAGCTACTGCGTCGGCGTGGCGTGGGCCACCATCACGCCCAAGAGCTTCATCGGCCATTTCCGTGACGTGAGGCCCGCCCATTACGACCTTCACTCCCACGGCGCGAATGGCATCAGCCATGCGATAAGCCTTTGCAATCATTCGGGTCATCGCGCCGATGCCTACTAGTCCAATTTTTTGCTCCAGCACGAAACGGGCAATGCTGCCCTCGTCCATGGGCTGCGCGTTGCCATCAATTAGCAACACTTCATGTCCCGCCGGCGTAAGAGCCTGCAGCAGAAACATCCAAAGATGGGGCATGAAATTGCGCGTGACCCCGTTGTCGGGGTTGTAAAGTAAAATTCTCACGGCCTTTTTCCATTCGCTGACGGAAGCCCGCACCCGCTTCCTTTACAGGTTACCTTGGGGCCAGAGTGTTGACCACGTGGTGGGGGAAATTCAATACCCGGAAGGCCGAAGGGATTACAGTTTTATGCTTGAGCATTCTTTAGGTTCAGAACAACCGGCTTATCTGCGGAGTAGAGCAATTCCCGCCACAACTTGTACCCGCCTACTCCGCCATTGGCACGGCATGGCCTTTATGATGCACCGCACCACGATACAAAGGCCGGTTAGGTCCCGTACTACATGGCTGCGAAATCGAGCATCCGAAGTCCTTATTCGTTTTTGGCTAGGTCACGCAGATAAGACTGTCACGGACGGCTATTCAAAGTTGAAAGACGATCTCGTGTTTAGACAGTTGTGCGCTGTAAACGTGGGCTTGCGTTTGAGCTTCCATCCGAGAAAGGAAAAGAAAAACCCGATGTTGCACGAATTACACGGAACTTTACGAGCGAAGAAACATTGTCGGCTCCGGCCTAAGTGAAAGCTAACAAAGGGGAAAGAGTGGTGCGCCCGGGGGGACTCGAACTCCCGACCTTCTGGTTCGTAGCCAGACGCTCTATCCAACTGAGCTACGGGCGCGCCGTGTGCGTGCAAGGAGTTTACCGCAGCTTATTCCCTTCGTCCAACACTCGCGCAGCCGCGTAAAGCGCAAGCACGCGACGATTTACAAAAACCTCGTCCCCTAAGCCTCTAGCCCCCCGCCTCACAGGTCCACACCCCGGAAAAATTCCTTGTCTTTTTCATGCGTGAGCAGCAGTGGCACCTTTGCCCTCTCAACCCATCTTGCTTCCGGATTGTCGGGGTCAACTGGATTCAACGATTTTTCGCGCGTTCGGAAGAGAAACATCGTTATGACTTTCAGCTCCGACCGATCATCGCCGCCATTCAAACCGATCTTGTGCCGTTCATAGCTCCCGAGTTCCCGGATCAATTCCAAGTCGCGAATCCCGCTCTCTTCGTAAATCTCTCGCTTAGCCGCAACCAGCGCGTTTTCCCCAACATCGATGTGTCCTTTCGGCAATGACCACGATGTCCCGCGCTGACTCACGACAAGGACCTTGCCCTCATCGTTTGTGACCACGCCGCCAGCGCTATGCGTCCTCCTCATCGATGTCAAGTTTAGCCTACACCGAATTAGCCTTCCGGCTCGGACTTGCCTGATTCCTTCAGACAAGCTGTTGTGTCCGTACGCCGACACTATGAATGCTTCCGTTTGCTCAATGATGCGAACAGCCCGCAAGCTCAACCCGAACCCTGCGGTAAATTCAACCGCATCAATGTCATGAAACGAATTTGCGGGCTTGCCAAGAAAAACAGTAAGGAACAAGATATCGCAGCGCAGCCGCGCGCATCAAAGTCAACGTATGCAGACAACGAGACCGAAGCCAAGCATCGCACCCCGTGAAGTATTGTCCGCCTGGGGGAAAATCCTCCGGGGCAGAGCCCCGATGCTCTCCATCGAAATCACTCGCGAGTGCCCGCTGACCTGCCCCGGCTGTTACGCCTATGGCGACGCGCATCTCGGAGGCGAAAAGGTCCTTCGAGAGCTGCGTGACTTTCGCGGCGACGATTTGGTAGACGGCGTCCTAAATCTGGTCCGCGCCCACCAACCCATGCACGTCTCCCTGGTCGGCGGCGAGCCGCTCGTGCGCCATCGCGAACTCAGCTCGATTCTGCCCGCGCTCAGCGCGATGCATATTTTCACGCTCGTCGTCACCAGCGGCGTGATCCCCATCCCGTCCGAATGGAT
>Ga0210401_10008237_pt1 | contig 10362 bp, 8 predicted proteins | sample IncBWH32MmetaG_FD_150866 | JGI IMG/M metagenome (GOLD analysis project Ga0210401, IMG submission 150866) | Forest soil microbial communities from Barre Woods Harvard Forest LTER site, Petersham, Massachusetts, United States - Inc-BW-H-32-M | ecosystem: Environmental > Terrestrial > Soil >... | reverse complement strand
GTGAAGGTTGCGATTAAGGCCCCGGCCAGCGCATAGCCGTAGGTGCGGGCCATCGGTCCGAAAATCTGACCCTCGACGCCCTGCATCGTGAACAAGGGCACGAAACCGGCGACCGTGATGAGTGCGGAGAACAAAACCGCCTTATCCACCTGAAGGGCGCTGATCAGGATCAAGCGCAGGCGGTGCGTCCAGCCATGCCCTGACATGGCGGGATCAGCGATTTGGGTTGGGTCAGGTCCCCAAAAGCCTTTGGCCAGGCGATCCAGCAGCTCCTGACGTTCTTCGTGATTGCGCTGGAAATTCCGGAAGATGTTCTCTACCAGGATTACGGCCGAGTCCACGATGATGCCGAAGTCTACGGCGCCGACCGAGAGAAGGTTGGCGCTTTCGCCAAAAATCACCAGCAGGATCGTGGCGAAAAACAAAGCGAAAGGGATATTGATTCCGACGATGACCGCACTGCGCAGATTCCCGAGAAAAATCCACTGGATCAGGAAGACGAGCAAACATCCGAAAATCAGGTTGTGCAGAACTGTGTGCGTGGTCAAAGCAATCAGCGAGGACCGGTCGTAAAAAGAAACAACTTTGACTCCAGGAGGCAAACTTCCATCATGATTGATCCGGTCAATCTCTGCTTTCACCTTGGGAATCATGTCGGCGGTCTTTTCGGTGCGCCGCTGTACCACGATGGCCCCGACCACGTCGTCGTGCGTGTCACGGCCTAGAATGCCTAGCCTCGGCCGGTAGCCAACGGAGACTTGCCCGACATCCTTAACCAATACGGGGACGCCGTTCTCCTGGCTCAAGACGACGTTTTCAATGTCTTCGACTTTGTATCCCTGCGCCAAATCATCGTTGCCGCCGTCATCTATGAGCCCGACGCCGCGGATGTTGATGGATTGCTGGCCAATGCGGATTTCTCGCCCACCCACGTTAATGTTGGCGTTGCCGAGTGCGGTCAAAATCTGCGGTACGGTGACGCTGTAGGCTTCGAGCTTGTGAGGGTCTACTTCGACTTGAAATTCTTTGGTCGGTCCGCCCCAACTGTTGATGGCTGCGATGCCTGGGATGGTCAGCAGCCGCCGCGCGACAATCCAGTCCTGAACCGTGCGCAGATTGATGATTCCAAAATGCGGCGGACCGACAACCTGATAACGATAAATTTCTCCGGTCGAGCTGTTGGCTTGGATGCTCGGAACCTGATTGCCGGGCAAGTTCACGTTCTGTGCCAATGCCACCGCGGCCTGGCTGTAAGCGAAGAAGTAATCGACACCGTATTTGAAGCTCGCGCGAACAAAAGAAAGTCCATAGAACGATGTCGAGCGGATAACCTCGATCCCCGGCGTGGTGTAGAGGCCAATCTCCATGGGGCGCGTGTAGTAACGCTCCATCTCCTCGGCAGAGAGACCTGGCGCCTGCGCCGTGATCTCCAGGATCACGGGCGTCGGATTCGGATACGCTTCGATGTTCAACATTTTGAAAGCAACGAGTCCCGCGCCCGTAAACAACAGCAGGCCCAACACGACGACCGTCCGACGGCTCAGGCAAAATGCGAGAAGAGACTTGAACATGATTGCTGTCTTTTATGAAAAATGACGGGCTTGTCTTTTCATCTTTAGTCGGAGGGCGGCGCCTCCAGCATGTTGCTCAGGAATACCGCACCGTCGCTGACCACCAGTTCTCCACACTGCAAACCATCGAGAATTTGAACCTGTCCGTCGGTTCGCAGGCCGGTCTTGATGAAGCGCTCGGTAAACCGGCGGCGATCCGCTGTTACCCAGGCCGCCATGGTGCCGTCTGGTTCGCGGACAACGCCGTTAGCAGGTATCGCAGTGGCTTCGACTGGTCCCCGAACGCGAATGATGAAGTTCGCAAGCATCCCGGGACGGAGTTCGTCTTTGGGGTCTGTAATTTCGGAACGAATCGTCACTCGATGTGTATTTGGATCGACCGTTTCATAGATCTTCGAAACCTTTCCCTTGAAAGTGCGATCCGGAAAGGCCATCACCTTCACGGTTACAGGCTGTCCGAGTTGAAAGAAGGCATTTTCGCTTTCGGGTACGTTGGCAAGCATCCACTTGACCGAAACATTGGCGACCGAGTAAGGCGCGGGCGGACTTCCCGGTTGCACCAGAAGTCCGGCAGGCGCATTGAACGCTGTTACCTTGCCGGCAATCGGGCTGCGCACAACCAAAGCGGGATCAATTTTGCGCGAGACAATCATCTGATCGACTTCAGCCTGGGTTTTGCCGAAGACGAGCACTGCATCTTTGGCTGCCCTGAGTGCGCCATCCGCCGTCTGCTGATCCGAAATCGCCTGTTCCTTTTCCCGCTGTGAAACACCCGCTAGACCCTCAACTCGCGCCAGTTCTTTATTGGTCAAATCGAATGTCGCTGCCGCTCCGATAAGGTTCGACTCGGCCTGTATCAGGTCGGGACTCTTGATCGTGTACAGAGGCTGATCTTTCTGGACCTTGGCTCCGAGCTCGATAAGAGCTTTGATAATGGTGCCCTGATAGGCTGGGAAAACATCCACGGAAAGATCGTCGGCGAAACTGATAGTTCCTACCGCTTCCTTTTCGACCGGGAACTGATAACTTCCCACTGTCTCGATCTTGATCGAGTTGAGTTGACTCGCCGAAAGGTCCACGGTCGGATTAGCGGTCGAGTTTGCACTCGGCGCAGCCTTGGTGTTTGTCGCTTCTCCCCGGCTACACCCGGATTCCAGAACAGCCAAGACAGCAATCACCGCCACGGCGATCCCGGCCACCCCGCCGACCTTCTTGCGAATGTGAAGCGGATACTTCATAATTTTCACTCGATCATTACTTCCTTTAATTGATGGCCGTCAAACAGACCCTCGCTGATTTCGAAATCCACGGCACCGGGGATTTCGACGCCGCTTCTTACGGTTATCTTTTTTTGATATGCGCCCTATAAACTCACCCAGGCCCGCGTACAGCAACCCGATATATAAAAGCACTCCGAAAAGGCCAATTACCATCAAGACGTAGCCCTTCATAATTCAAGGAGTTGCCCCAGCCGTGCAGCCTTGCAGCCCCACGCCTCGACTCAGTCACAGCTTCACGGACTACGTCTGTCTCCGTGAAGATAAGGTGTGGGCGGTGAAGTCTTGTTTTTACGCGAAGTATTCGGTTTGGGGGAGACACTAAAAGAGCCAGCGCGAACAGTATTTCGATCCCTATCGCGAGAATTACCTGGCCAATCGTTTGATTGGGCCAGTAGCAGCCCAATCTTATGGATAAATCGTTTGATTAGATTCCTTGCACAGGAGCTCGCGTGAGATAAGGGACGTGGGCAATAAACCCATGCCTCACTTGGAGATAATCTGGGACCGTCGGAACCGGACGGCTATTCTGTTTACCAGTTGCTTCCTTGTCATCGCGATCGCAGCAGTGGATTGGTGGACGAAGCCTTACTTCTCTCTGGGTTTTCTGTATTTGTTTCCCATCATGCTTGCGGCTGGGTTTCTGCCACGTTGGGCAATTGTTTTGTTGGGACTTGCGTGTGCCCTGCTAAGCGAACGTTTTAGCAACCTCGATCCGGCGGATACGCATATCCGGCTTGGATTCGAGGCTCTGGCTCTCTGCGGCTGCGGACTACTGACTTCCGAGGTGCTGCGTAATCAGCGTTTGAGTCAGGAAGCACAAGAACGGACGCGCATATTAGTTGAAACCAGTCCGGCGGCTATTCTTACGGTCAATGAAGGCGGTCTAATCGAATTAGCCAACCATGCCGCGGCCGAATTGCTGGCTCCGCGCGATGGGCATTTGATCGGGGAACCCATCGCGGCGTTCCTCCCCGAACTGCATCGCGCGCTCCGCCCTGAAGAGGGACCCCAGTTCCGGGCTTCGATGCAGTGCCGAGGGCATCGGGGTAACGGAGAGTCTTTTCTCGCCGAGGTATGGTTTTCGAGCTATAAAGAAGGGACGACACCTAAGCTGGCAGCCATCATCGCGGACGTTAGCGAGGAACAGGCCGTCCCGGCGGGAACCGGTTCAGTGCCGCTGGATCAGAAGGAGCGGCCGGCTCTCAGCAGCCGAGAGATGGACGTGCTCCGGCTGGTTGTTCAAGGCTCATCGAATAAAGAAATTGCGTCAAGCATGAACATCTCGGAGAGCGCGGTCAAAAACACATTACAGCAACTCTTTGGCAAAACCGAAGTTCGCACTCGAAGCCAACTGGTTCGAGTAGCCTTGGAGCGTTACCGGGATCTGCTGTGATGGAACCTGGCTGAAATGAAGCAAAGAATCCTCGATTGCATCGCCACACGGCTGAACGGTCTTCCTTGTCGACGGCGAATCGCGCAACTTGCGTCCGGAGAGCGAACGCCCCCGAATTAGTAGCGCTAAACGCGCCAGCATCCAGGATTTTATCTCCAGCCATGCCGACTTATCGTTACCAATCGGCTGTCTTTGTCCACGCAACTTCCGGTTTGCCGACCATGCGGGAGTTGAACGATTTGGTCCCGCGTGACGTGCCGTGTCGCAACGTTGCGTTTGGCAGCGGGTTATAATCATCGACCTGTGGGCGTGAAAAAACCACCGGTCGGCGCTCTCCTGCTCGGCCTGATTCCCTTCGTAGCGATGTGCCTCTCGGTCTCGCTCTGGGACCGCATTGAACCAATGATTTTCGGTCTCCCCTTCAATCTCTTCTGGCTTCTCGCTTGGATCGTGCTCAGCAGTTTGTGCCTGTGGGCGGCCTATCGGGTGGAAGTCGCCCGGGATAAGAAGGACTCCGGAGCCCAATGAGTCCCAGCGCCGTTTCCCTGACCACGATCTTCGTCATCGTCGCGATCGGCGTTGCTATCGGTTTTCTGGCCGGAGCCCACCGAAAGATGGATCTGGAACAGTGGACGGTTGGCGGCCGTGGCTTCGGCTCTCTTCTGATGTTCCTGCTGATGGCGGGCGAGGTGTACACGACCTTCGCCTTTTTGGGAGCCAGTGGCTGGGCCTATTCCCGCGGCGGTCCAACACTGTACATCATGGCCTACCTGACCTTGGCCTACGTGGTCTCATTCTTTATCCTGCCGCAGATCTGGGAGGTTGGCCGGAAGTACGGAATGCAGACCCAATCCGACTTCTTCAGCACGCGTTATGGCAACAAGTACTTGGCCGGATTTGTGTGTGTCGTGGGTATCGCCTCTTTTATCCCTTACCTGCAGCTCCAGATAGCAGGGGTAGGTATTATCGTCTCGATCGCCAGCTTCGATGGTATCGGCCGTACACCAGCTATGGCGACTTCGGTCGTTCTGTTGGTGGCCTTCGTTTTTGCCAGCGGTGTTCGGGCCGTGGCTTGGGTCAGCGTTCTTAAAGATGTGCTGATGGTCTTCGCGGCAGTCTCCATTGGCATCGGCATTCCCTATATCCACTTTGGCGGGATTGGCCCGATGTTCGCCGCGTTGGCGCATAGCCGTCCGGCACACCTGACGATGCCCGGCGCCACCGCCAACCTCGGTCATACCTGGTACATCTCCACAGTCCTTCTGACTTCGCTGGGTTTTTACATGTGGCCGCACGCGTTTGGGGCTGCCTTCACCGCGAAGAGCGGCGACACCTTGCGTCGCAACGCCGTCGTCATGCCGCTCTACACCATCACTCTAGCCTTTATCTTCTTTGTCGGCTTCACTGCGGTTTTGGTCGTGCCGGGATTGACCAATGGCGACCTCTCGCTCTTAACGATCGTCCGCAAAAGCTTCCCGCCGTGGTTCCTGGGAGTGATCGGAGGAGCCGGTGCCCTGACCGCAATGGTGCCCGCCGCCATTTTCCTCCTGACCGCTGCGACCCTATTCGCCAAGAATCTATTTCGCCCCATCTTCGCACCGGCGATGACGGATGATCAGGTCGCCAAACTGGCGCGAGTCATGGTCGTGGTGCTCGGCCTCATCAGCCTCTTACTCGCCATCTACAAATCTGCAACCCTGGTAGGCCTTCTGCTGACGGGATACGCGGGCGTGACCCAATTCTTCCCTGGCGTGGTGCTGGGCCTCTACTGGAAACGCGTCACCATGCCCGGAGTCTTTGCCGGCATGATCGCTGGAGTTGCCACCGTCATCTTTCTCATGCTCAGTCACCGGGATCCCTTGTACGGCTGGAGCGCCGGCTTCGTGGCCCTGTGTCTCAACTTCCTAATCACGGCGCTTGTGAGCTGGCTGACGCCAGCAATCGCCTTGCCCGAATGACGGGCTACCCTTACCTTGCGATTAGGGAAGAGGTTTGCCGACAAACCGGAGTTATCGACCCAGTTGTGAGGCAGGGTTGCGGGCGCGGCATGCTGGGACCAGAGGTGCCATTCGTTGACGGGCTGCCACTGCGTCCGTAAGATGAAGCGACCGGAGGCAAGGCATCCTTTAGTGATTGGCCAAACCATTTCGCACTACCGCATCGTCGAGAAGCTTGGTGGTGGCGGCATGGGCGTGGTTTACAAAGCCGAGGACACCGAGCTGGGCCGCTTCGTGGCGCTCAAATTTCTGCCGGATGAAATGTCGCAGGACCCCCAGGCCCTGGAACGGTTTCGTCGCGAGGCACGCGCGGCGTCGGCCCTGAACCATCCAAACATCTGCACCATCTATGAGATCGGCAAGCATGAAATCGGCAGAAGCGGTGAGCAGTCGTTTATCGCCATGGAGTTTCTCGACGGCGAGACGCTGAAGCATCGCATTGGCGCCAAGCCGATGGAGAGCGAGACGGTGCTCGCGCTGGGCATCGAAATGGCCGACGCGCTGAATGTGGCGCACTCGAAGGGAGTGATTCACCGCGACATCAAGCCAGCCAACATTTTTGTGACGGCCGAGGGGCACGCCAAGATTCTCGACTTCGGTCTTGCCAAGGTTTCGTCCTCTGGCGGGCGAATTCCTGAAAGTGCACTGATGCTGGAAGCCACGGCCGACGCCGGGCCCGCGCAGCTGACCAGTCCCGGCACGGCACTGGGTACGGTCGCATACATGTCACCCGAACAGGTGCGGGGAAAGGAATTGGACGCTCGCACCGATCTATTCTCGTTTGGCGTGGTGCTCTATGAAATGGCAACGGGCACCCTGCCGTTTCGCGGTGACACTTCGGGAGTGATCTTCGACTCCATCTTGAACCGGGCGCCGGCGAAGTTGGCACGCCTCAACCCCGAAGTGCACCCGGAGCTGGAACGGATCATTGACAAGGCTCTGGAGAAAGATCGGGACACGCGATACCAGCACGGCTCCGACTTGCTGGCCGACCTCAAGCGTCTAAAGAGGCAAAGCGAATCAAGCGGAATCGCAGTGCGGGCGGCGCCCGAGGCAAAGACAAAGGCCAACCAGGCCTGGATTTGGATTGCCGCGGGCGTTGCCCTTGTCGCGCTGGTGGCTGCTTTCGCGTTGTACCTGCGATCCGGTAGGGCAGCGCAGATTGATTCGATTGCCGTTCTGCCTTTTACAAACGTCGGCGGGGATGCCAGCGCTGACTACCTGGGCGACGGCATCACGGAGTCCCTCATTGCCAACCTGACCCGCGTTCCCGACCTCAAGGTGAAGTCACGCAACTCAGTTTTTCGCTACAAAGGAAAGGATGTAGACGCGCAGAAGGCCGGCAGCGAACTGGGCGTGTCGGCCCTGGTCAGCGGGCGCGTAACGCCGCACGGCGACAATGTGGAAGTCAGCGCCGAGCTAACCGACGTCCGCGACAATACGGAGCTTTGGGGACAGCATTACAGCGGCAAGAGCACCGAGATCATCGTGCTGGAGCAGCAGATGGCCGGCGATCTGGCGGCGAAATTGCGCTCGGGGATGAGCAGTTCCGAGAAACAGCGGGTCACCAAGCAGGGCACACAGAATCCCGAAGCCTATGAGCTGTATTTGAAAGGGCGTTACGCGTGGAGCAAGCGAACAGCCCCAGACCTGGAGACGGCAATCTCATATTTCAATCGGGCTATCGCCAAGGATCCCGGCTACGCGTTGGCGTATTCAGGTCTGGCCGATGTGTACACGGTTTTTCCGGTGTACGGCGCGAAATCGAGCGATGTCGTTCCGAAGTCGGACGCGGCAGCACGCAAGGCGCTGGAGCTGGATCCTACACTGGCGCATCCGCATGCGGTGCTGGCCGGTAACATCATGGAGTATGACTGGAATTTTGCCGGAGGAGAGGCGGAGTACAAGAAGGCTTTCGAGCTCGATCCGAACGATGCCTCGGCCCACCAATGGTATGCACAGGACCTTGGCTGGCTTGGTGGCAGAGAGCAGGAAGCGCTCGCCGAGGTGGATCGCGCTCACCAGCTTGATCCCTTGTCGCCAATCATTAGCTCCAACGTGGGATTAGTTCAGGGCATGGCACGGAAGTTCGACGAGGCTATTGCCACCTGCCAGAAATTGGCCGTGGAGAACCCGACATTCGCCCAGGTGCACTTTTGTTTGATCCTAGCCTATTGGGGAAAAGGCATGTACCCGCAGGTGGTGGAAGAATACAAACTCATGGGTCAACTCGATGGGGATCCGAAGGATGTGGAATTCGCGTCCGCTCTCGAACAAGGCTTTCACGCCGGAGGATGGAAGGGCGCTCTGATAAAGGGAATCGAAGTGCGGCAGGCGCAGCGGAAGGCGAGCTATTGGTCCGCGTATGACGTCGCTGCCCTTTACGCCGGGTTGGGAGAAAAAGACGAAGTCTTTCGCTGGCTCACCGCTGCCTACGAAGAGCGCGATTACCAGATGGAGAGCCTGAGGACAGATTTCCGCCTCGATCCTGTGCGTTCCGACCCACGGTTTGCCGAACTCGTACGTAAAGTTGGGCTGCCGCAATAGTGACAATGGCTGTGCTTTTTCGCGGAATTCCACTTTACCGCTGGTGATTGCATTAACGGGCGATTGGCGTCAACAGCCGGTTCCATCCGTGGAAGCGTTCCGGACGGATGACGGGCAACCCGGAAGTTATCGATTGATCCGCCGGATTGGTAACGATAAACGCGCCAACATCCAGGATTTTATCTCCAGCCTAGCCGACTTTTGGTTACCTATCGGACCTCGGTGAGCGCGTTGGCGATCATGCACTCACCGAGATCCGCCGACTTCAGATTGCCAAGACGAAACAGCGCGATGAGTCAGGGCCTGGGGCTCGCGGCCGTCTCGGAGGCCCGCGCTAGTGCTTGCGTGTCGACATACTCCCGGACGTTCGTCAATTTGCCATTCTGAACCGTAATGTCGAAAACCCAGTGGTCCTCGAACGTCCTGTTTGTGGCTTTGATTCTCCCAGTAGCGAAGCCGACGACCAGAACCCGGTCCCCCTGCGCTATGAACTCGGGGGGTTCTGGGTACGAAGTTTCCACCGTTTCGTTAGCCTTCTGAAGTAAGTTATTCAATCCAGCGTGCCCGCGGTGCGTGCCGGCCAGCGGCCAGTCCTCGCCCGGAATGATCCACTCAATATCTTCGGCAGACAACGCCAGCAGATCTTGCTTGTCGCGGCGGCCTAGTGCCGCAAGAAAATTCCTCACAATCTGGACATTCTTTTCGGTGCTCATTGAAATCCCTCCTTTTCCTCTACATCAAGTGCGTCCGATCTAATCCGACGTTTCGGAACCATCCTTCTTCGGGCCAAATCGCACGGTCGTAGATTGATTACTGCTGCTTCTTGAACAAATCCTGGAAGATGAGCTGACCCCAAGTGCGGCCGCGTGCGTGCACCAGCGCGCCACCCTCGTTGAGCTTTCCCAGCTTGACGGGTGCGAACCCGAGTTGTTTGGCCAAATCCGCCACGGGAGAGATCGCGTCCTCGTCATCGCTCGACAAAAAGACGACCCGGTGCCCGCCTTCAACGACCGGGTCGGTAGCCAAAATGGCTGCACCCAGGTGATTGAAACCTTTCACGAGCTTGGCGCCGGTGAACGATTTCGCAACGAAGGCCGAGGACAGGAGGCCACCCAGCTCTTCAGGGAGAACTCCAAACGCGTTCGTCGCGTCGATGACCGTCTTGCCTTTCCAACTCGGCAGGGCCTTCGCAACCTCGCGATGTTCTCCGAACGGGACCGCCAAGATGATGGTGTCGGCCCCGAGTGCATACTGCAGCGACTTGGCGACGACCGTAGGTCCAATTGCCCGAGCCTGCGGCGCCAACTCCTCGGCGGTCCGGCGACTCGCGACAGTCACGCTAATGTTTTTACGGGCGAACGCGTGGGCTAGGGCCTGGCCTATCTTTCCGAATCCGACAATCGCATAGCTCATAATGTCTCTCCGATCCGTGTTGATATTGATCCCAACCGTCGACTTCAGATGGCCGAGAAGCCGCCGTCGACATTCAACTCCACCCCGTTCACGAAGCTCGAATCGTCGGAAGCAAGAAACAGCGCGACCGTCGCGATTTCCTCAGGTTGACCCATCTTTCC
>Ga0210401_10008232_pt1 | contig 10367 bp, 10 predicted proteins | sample IncBWH32MmetaG_FD_150866 | JGI IMG/M metagenome (GOLD analysis project Ga0210401, IMG submission 150866) | Forest soil microbial communities from Barre Woods Harvard Forest LTER site, Petersham, Massachusetts, United States - Inc-BW-H-32-M | ecosystem: Environmental > Terrestrial > Soil >... | reverse complement strand
CGAGTATCTTCTGAAATTCGCTGGCCGCAGCACTACCTTGTCCAGTTGCCAGGTATGCCTCCCCGCGAACATATACGTGATGGAGGCACGAAATGCTGAGGACGAAAGGAATTTGCCCCAACTCGAGGGGGGAAGCAGCTTGTAGGGTATTCAGGGCAAGAGCCGGCTTCTTTCTCTCCAGCGCCAGTTGTGCCTGAATCGATTGCAGCCACAGCGACTGCATTTGGGTATCCAGCGGGAAGCGGTTGCCTAAATCTCGAGCCAGGGATTCGGCCCGTACGGTATCTCCCGCCATGGCAAATGCAAGCGCGGCTTCGCTCTCGACGCCCTGACTCGTGGGAGCAAGTTTCAAAGCCGCCGCTGCTACCTGCCGGGCTTCCGCCACATTGCCGAAAGCGGCTTCCCGCTGAGCACTGATTGCCTGCCAGATAGCCCCGCTTTCCTTGCTGTCCGCCCGAATGGCGGAGTCCACAGCCCGCTTAGTCAATTGCCGGGCATTGGCTAGATGACCGCCACGCGCCTCGGTGTCAGCCGCAAGCGCAAGTCCCCAGTTTTCATATTCGGGCCTGCTCGTAAACCACTCTTGTTGTTCCGCCATGCCTGCCGAATCCGAAGTGAGAAGGGCGATGCTGTAAAGAGCCGCGTGGGAGACTGCTGTATCGGTTTTGCGCGCCTGCGCCTCGTGAATGATCTGTCGCGCCTCGTCGTAACTCTGCAACGCAAGCACGTAGTTGCTGAGATTGGCGGTCGAACCAACATCACCCTGCGCAATCTGCATCCCTTGCCGTGTGATCGCCGCCGCCTTCTCATATTGTCCCTGTGCGGCATACACAGTGCCCAGATTCACATACGCTGCGATTTCCCGCGGATAGGTCTCAATCTCTTCCTGATATATCTGGGCCGACTTATCCAGTTCACCAGTCACATCACTGAAATAGAATGCCGCGATATCGAGCTTTTCACGTTCGCTGACATGCTCGCGTAACTGGAATGCCCGGGTTTGATACTCGCGACCTCGTTCTACCTCGCCCAGATCACTGTAGACTCTGCCCACTGCCAGGTAGCCCAACGCAAAATTCGGATCAAGCTCGATCGCACGTTGATAGTAAGGCAACGCCGCAGCAGAGCCTTTTTCGTCAGGGGCAAGGCTGTACGCTTTGAGTGCCGCCAGAGAAGATGTGGTGGCTTCCGCCAGGGGAACGTCAAACTTCTGCACCGTGGCCAGCGATTCCCCCAACCCGGCTCGCAGCCTGGACGCGGCCTCGCCCAGAGTATCCAGCACCTTCTCTTTAGAAGCCGCCGTCACCTGCTCCTCGGCGAGCATGTCTCCGCTCTGACAATTCACCGCCTTCAATCCCAGCACGTATTCGCTGCCCAGAGTGGCAATCGACCCCGCAAGGTAAGCCTTGCTGCCCGTCCGCTGGCATAGCTCGCGGGCCAATTCAGGTGTGAGTTTCGCGCCGGCGGGGCGGGTCATCTGTTGCAACGTCTTCGCTACCTCGCTGTCGGAAAGCACATTCAGAAACGGCGATTGCCGCAGCGACACGTTGAGCGCCGTCTTCAAAGTGTCGTCGAAGATTGCATCGCCCGTGCTGTTGCTGAAATCAGTAAGCACGATGGTGTCTTTGTCGGTAAGCGCCTTGCTGCGATGCGAGCGATAGTAAAGCCCGCCGGCGATCAATGCCACGACCACGACGCCAGCCATCACGACCCATGTGCTGACAACCGCCCTCCGCTGCCTGCCGTGAGCGGAGTCGAAGCGCCCGCTCGAGCGCAACTCGACTCGCTCCCCGCTCCCTGCTTTGGGAACCGAAGATGAAGGCTTCAGCCCCTGTGCCTCCAATCCGGCTTCATCGCTGCCCACAGTCGCGATCCGCCCCGTCTCCGTATCTCGTTTCAGCCGTTGCAAATCCGTTCGCATCTCCGATGCATGCTGGTACCGTAAATTGCGGTCTTTCTCCAGCGCCTTATTGATGATTCGTTCCAGGTCCGCTGGCACGTCGGGATTCAGCCGGACCGCAGCCACTGGGGCACGTTCGAGGATGGCGTTGAAGATAACCGCAGTACTCTCGCCACGGAAGGGCAACGTGCCCGTAGCCATTTCATAGAGGACAGTCCCAAACGAGAACAGATCGCTCCGCGCATCGAGTGTCTTTGCCCGCGCCTGTTCTGGCGACATGTAGGCGATAGTCCCGAGCGTCGAGCCAGGACTGGTGAGATGCTCTTCGCTGGGTACGGTCTCTTGCGCCGTTGCTCCCGATGCTTCTCGTCCGCTTACCGGAGCCTGCTTCGCCAATCCAAAATCCAGAATCTTTGCGTGCCCGCGCTTGGTCACGAAGATATTTGCCGGCTTAATGTCGCGGTGCACAATGCCTTCCGCATGGGCTGCATCCAGAGCTTCGGCAATCTCGATCGCCAATGGCAGAATCAACTCGGTTTCCATCGGCCGGCCGGCGATCTTGTGTTTCAGCGTCACTCCATCCAGAAACTCCATGGCGATAAACACTTGCCCGTGCTGGTCATCAATTTCGTGGATGGTGCAGATGTTCGGATGACTTAGCGCAGAAGCGGCCTGGCCTTCACGTCGGAAGCGGGCAAGACTTTGTGCATCTTTGGCAATGTCGTCAGGCAGGAACTTTAAGGCCACAAAGCGATGCAGCTTTACATCCTCGGCTTTGTAGACCACACCCATCCCGCCGCCGCCCAGCTTCTCGACGATGCGATAGTGCGAGATGGTCTGGCCGATCAAAAAGCGAAGCCCACGCCCCGGACGCGACCATACTAGGGGCCACGCCCAGGCAAGTCAACACAAGCCTCCCAGCGATCCTCTGTGCCCCCTGTGGTTAGGATTTGCATGCAGGCAAAGCGTGCGCGCCCAGCCAAACACCTGCGTAATGCCGGACGCCAAGGGCCAAAGGCAGCGAGTTGAAAGCTACCTCCTCATCCTCCCCACCACATAAATCAACACCGACAACACCACGCTGATCACAATCGACGTCACCAATGGAAAATAAAAAGTCGTGTTCTTCCCTCGAAACACAAAATCCCCCGGCAACCGTCCCAGCGGAAAGTTGGCGCGTCCCGCCAGCACCATCCCCAAACCCACGAGCACCATCATCCCACCCAGAAATATCAGCAATTTGCCCAGATCCGTCATAGACCAATTCTATCTTGGCCTTTCCGATTGGCACGCGTGCGGACAACCGCCCTCCGCTGGCTGCCGTGAGCGGAGTCGAAGCGCCCCCCTGTGTCCCTCTGTGTTCCCCTGTGCCCCCTGTGGTTAAGATTTTGATGTGGAAATGCCGCGCGGGCCCGCGCAGCCGTCAGAAAAACGTCGGGGCGGTATCAATGCTTTGTATTACAAAGTACTTGACAAATGCACATCATTCCACTAAGCTGGCGCTCATGCTCGACCGCCAGCATCGCGTCCGGCGCCAGCGCTCTCATTCCCCCAACTCCGCCCGCGCTCTCGATGATCTCCGCTTCATTCGTGAAACCCTGGAGCGCTCTTCGGCCTTCACCGCGATCCCTGGCTGGGGACAAGTCGCCATGGGCGCGACCGCTCTGCCGGCCGCGTGGCTGGCGGCGCGTCAGGCCTCGCCTGCCATGTGGCTCACCGTCTGGCTGGCCGAGGCAGTTCTCGCCTGTTCCATCGGGATTGCCGCCACCCAGAACAAGGCTCAACGTACCGGCGTTCCCCTGACCAGCGGCCCCGGCCGCAAGTTCGCGCTCAGCTTCCTGCCTCCGGTCGTGGCCGCCGCGGTCCTGACTCTTGTGCTTTATCAAGCCGGCCTGGCTCGGGTTCTGCCCGGGGCCTGGCTCCTGCTTTTTGGCGCGGGCGTACTTTCAGCCGGCGCCCTCTCGGTGGCCATAGTTCCCGCCATGGGAGCCTGCTTCATGTCGCTGGGCATTGCCGCCCTGCTGTTTCCCGCATGGGGCAATCTTTGGATGGCCCTCGGCTTCGGCGGTCTCCACCTTGGCTTCGGACTCAGCATCGCCCGGAGGTACGGTGGCTAGAACTCTGCGCTCAACCTCGGCGTCCGCTTCCCGAACGGCAACTCCCGTTCGCGCACCTCGTCCTTCCCGCGAGTTGCCGGAACTCGATCGCCTGATTCACGAGCGCTTGCGTCTTGGCATCGTCAGCGCCCTCGCCATCAACGATTCCCTGAGTTTCAATGATCTCAAGCGCGTCCTCAAGACCTCCGACGGCAACCTTAGCGTGCACGCGCAAAAATTGGAGTCTGCCGGCTATCTCCGCTGCAACAAGTTTTTCCAGGGACGCATCCCCCGCACCGAATACCGCCTCACTCCCGCGGGCCGGAAAGCACTCCACACCTATTTGGACCAGATGGAGCAGTTCATCGCGCGCACCCGCGAGCAGGTGTAATATTTTTTTGTCTGTAATACTTTGCACTGCAAAGTACATTAGTTAAGAAAGAAGAAGCGACCCAATGCCAGCCCGGCCTATCCATCGCATCAGCGGCAGGATCTTGATCCTCCTGTCCCTCGTGGCTTTATTTGCGGTGCTTAGCGGATACACTCAGCCGCCGCAACCAGACGAGGGCGCCGCGGCGCACATCTTTCAGCTGTCAATCGTCGCCCTGCTGCCGGCATTCCTGCTCTTCGTCGCCACCGCAGATTGGCGGCAGCCTTGGCGCAGCGCGCGGCCACTGGCATTCGCAATTGTCACGCTGGCGCTCGCGTTTCGAGCGCTGTATTACCTGGAGCACCACCGGTAGAGAGAAGACTATGTGGCATCTCGGCATCAACAGTAATATGAATTTCCCCGCTCCCGTCGCAGCCCTGGGATTCCTCGCCGCCTGCTGCGGTACCCTGCTTTCGCTGTGCGCCCTCCTCGCAGCCGCATTCGTCCGCAAGCGCCAGATTGCTCAATTCACTCTGCTTATCGCCGCCTGCGGCGCTTTCCTCTACTTCGGCTTGCTCTTTGGATTCTCTCTCGCCAGCCGCGACCATCTCCTTTCCCGCGGTCAGGAAAAATATTTCTGCGAGATCGACTGCCATCTCGCCTACTCCGCCCTGCAAGTGCGCACCGAATCCGCGACCGCCCTCACTCGCTATGTCGTGACCCTGCGCACCCGCTTTGACGAAACCACCATCTCCGCGCAGCGTCCCAAAGACGCGCCTCTCATTCCTTCACCCCGTACCGTCCAACTGATCGACTCCCGCGGCATTGCCTACTCCCCCGAATCCGCCGCCGGCGCCTCCTTGACTGCGCCATTGCTTCCCGGCCAGTCCTACACCACCGAACTTTCTTTCCGTATTCCCTCCGGCGCCACCGGCCTGCGTCTGCTAGTCACCACCACTCTCCAGTGGCCCGACCACGTCGTCATCGGCGACGAAAACAGCTGGCTGCACAAGAAAACCTACTTCGCCCTCTAATTATCGTGACCATCCTCGTCCCCGCTGCATCCCTGCTAGAATTTCTTCCATGAAATCCCTGTTAACTTTTTCCGTCACCCTGCTGCTCACGGTCGCCGCATCCACGCCCGCTCCCGAAGTTGACATGACCGCCGAGCCGCTGCATCATCTCGCTCTGCAAAATCAATATGTGCGCGTTTTCCAGGTGGAAGTCGCTCCCCACTCTGCCACTCTGATGCACCGCCATGCCCACGACTACGTTTTCGTCAGCATCGGCGCCGCCCAGGTCTCCAACGAAGTCGCCGGCAAGCCTCCCGTCGTTCTCAATCTGCGCGATGGCGAAGTGCGTGCCGCCGACGGCGGCTTCGCCCACATCGCTCGCAATATTGGCGCCGCACCCTTCCGCGCCGTGGCCGTCGAATTCCTTCAGGACGACAAAGCCCACGCTACTCCCCCCGCGAAATGGGACGACGATCGCAGCCTCCAGGTCCTCCATGGCGGCACTCAGGAAACCCTTTTCGTCAAAGACGGCGTCCGCGTTTCCGAAACCGAGCTTCAGATCGCCGGTTCCGTCCCCAAACACCACCACGCCCATGCTCACCTCGTCATCGCCGTCACCGACCTGCTTCTCCGCAATGACGTCGAGGGCAAAGGCGCGTCTAACGTCGAGATGAAGGCCGGCGACATCAAATGGATCGAAGGTAACCTCACCCACAGCATCACCAACGTCGGCAAAGCCGACGCCAAATTCGTGACCCTGGAATTTCAGTAAGGGGCACACCTCGCCTGTGGGGCGGACACTCTTGTCCGCGGCCTGTGATCTTGAATTGAAGAGGCGATTCCCCTCCGCGGCGTCGCTCCGGTCCTAAATCGGTGAAAATCCGTCGCCGCCTTTCCCAAAACGACCACTGTTCCCTCGATTTCCATTTCGGGAACGCCTTTCCCAAAATCTTGTCAATAGGCAAAAAGCACGCGATTCCTTACAAGCCCATGCCCCCACGGCAAATATAAATTTCGTTTTCATGTCTCACTTACCCATCAAAAATGCCATACTTAATTTATAGGCAGAATTTTCGAGCGCAGCCCGCAAGGGCTGCGTTTTTCATTTGGCCAGCATTTATGGGTAGCGGATTTCCTCTGTGACCCTCTGTGACCTCCGTGGTTAACGCTTTGACTCGCGAATAGCAAGGACCCAATGACCCATCAAGCGATCGACATTCCCCACGCCAAACTGCGTGGCGAGTGGGCAGAACTGCGTTTCATGGCCCGCGCCGCCGAGCACGGACTAATCATCACCAAACCCTGGGGAGACTCCGCCCGCTACGACTTCGCCATCGACCACCACGGACACTTCCTCCGCGTCCAGGTCAAATGCACCCGCTGCCGCCGCTGGAATTCCTACGTCTGCAACGTGACCGCCAACGGCACGCCCTATTCCGTAGACCAACTAGACTTCATCGCCGCCTATGTAATCCCCGCGGATGTCTGGTACATAATCCCCACCGCCGCCACCCTAGGACAACAAACCATCCTCCTAACCCCCAACCGCAAATACCACCGCAAGCACTGCAAATTCGACACCTACAAAGAAGCCTGGCACCTACTCCGCACCCAGCCGTGACACTGCCCATGTGGGACGGACACTCTTCTCCGTCGCCTTTGACTTTGACTTAAGCTCCACGGGAGGGCACAAGCTTCTGCGGTGCCGATAAATCCACCATCTGTCATCCCGAGTGAAGTGTGATCTTGCGCGCGCGCAGGATCACACGCAGTCGAGGGACCCCATGCCTGCGTCAACTACCACCGGCTCTTCAAGGCATTCCCTTGTCAGGACTGCTCGTGTCGGGCGGACCTCTTGTCCGCCGCCGTTGAATTTGAATCGAAGTCTGTCGCGGGATACCCTAGCCTGACCGTCCTCCACATTTGTCATCCTGAGACGAGCGCCTTTTGCGAGACGAAGGATCTATGCACTCGCCGGCAGCGCCCGTGCCCACGCCCGCGAACGATTCGTATCAGGGCACGAGTTCACTCGTGCCACCAAGCCACCGGAAGCCTAGGCTTCAGCCCCTGAGGCCCCATGTGGGGCGGACACTCCTGTCCGCCGCCTTCGATTTTGAATCGAAGCCCGTCGCGGGATATTCCCCCGACCATTCTCCACACTTGTCATCCTGAGGCGAGCGCTTTTGCGGGACGAAGGACGTATGCAACTTGCCGGCAGCGCCCGTGCCCTCGCCCGCGAACGACTCGTATCCGGGCATGAGTTCACTCGTGCCACCAAGCCACCAGAAGCCCGGGCCTCAGCCCCTGAGGCCCCATGTGGGGCGGACACTCTTGTCCGCTGCCTTTGATTCCGAATCGAAGCTAATTCAGGCTGGCGGCGCGAAGCGTCGACTAAGACCCTTGACTATCCCTCCTCCACCTGCCACGCTTTGATCGCATGGCCCACGTCGAAGCACTAGCGAATCCAGCTCTAATGATCTGGGCAAGGGAATCCGCTGGCCTGACGCAAGAGGCAATCGCCAAGAAGCTTGGCGTCAAGATAGATCGTGTCCGTGCTTGGGAAACCGGGGAGGATCGACCCTCGGTCGCTCAACTCCGCAATTTTGCTGCGGCAACGAAGAGACCTCTTGCCGTGTTCTATCTCGCAGAGCCGCCCCGGACGTTTGCTGCGCTTCACGATTTTCGGGCCGGCACAAGCGCGAACGCGCCACCTGCCACATCACCCGACCTCACCTTCGAAATCAGAAAGGCCTATGACCGAAGGGAGTGGGCGCTCGAACTGATGAGCGACCTTCAGGTAACCCCTGTGGCGTTCAACGTCAGGCTCAATCTGAATGAAGACATAGAAGTGGCCGCAGGGAAAATTCGCGACGCGCTCGGAGTTCGAACCGCAACCCAGAGTCAATGGCATGTCGACAACGAGGCGTTTCGGGAGTGGCGCAACCTACTTGAGCGAGCTGGAATCTTGACCTTTCAGGCCGCCAACCTGGAACTCGAAGAGGCGCGCGGCTTTTCGATTTCCATAAGGCCGCTCCCCGTTGTCGTCGTGAACATCAAGGACGCTTATCGGGGGCGAATTTTCACGTTGTTGCACGAAGTGACACATCTCGCGCTAAATGATGGGGGAATATGCGACCTGGACGACAATCAGCGGCGAAATGCCAGCGCGCGAATCGAGGCCTACTGCAACCGAGTCGCCGGAGCCGTTCTCTTTCCCAAAAATGATCTACTAGCCACGAACGAAGTTCGCAACCACCGCGCAAGCGACATGTCGTGGTCAGATGCCGAAATACAATCGTTATCGAGAAGGTTTGGAGGCAGCAGAGAGGCGCTGCTTGTCCGGTTGCTCGCCTTGGGCCGTACGAATGAAAAGTTCTACTACACCAAGCGCGATGCATATCGCCTTGAATACGCCAAGTGGCGGGAACAGCGAAAGGAAGGATTCGCCCCACCTCATGTAGTTTCACTCTCCAGTGCCGGCCCGCTCTTTACGACGTTGGTTATCGAGAACTTCAACCGTGAGCACATCACGGCGAGTGACGTGTCGGATTATCTTCAGGTCAGAGTTAAGCACCTTCCTGAAATCCAGCGCGACTATAGCGGCGCCGACCTGGGAGGCCAGGAAGGATAGTGGCCTACAGCATCGATTCCAGCGGCATCTTGGATCTCTTTCGCTACTACCCGCCAGATGTGTTTCCTACAATTTGGACACAAATGGATTCGGCCGCCAGTAACGGGGTTGTTCTTGCGATCGATGAGGTCTATAGGGAACTCGAGAAAAAAGATGACGCTGCCTTCCAGTGGCTCAAGGCGCGACGCGCAATGGTCGTGGCCCTCGATACCGAAATACAACAGCGCGTCAGCACTATCCTCGCTGTTCACCCACGGTTGATCGACACCCGCAAGAACCGATCCTCTGGCGACCCGTTTGTAATTGGCCTCGCCCAAGCGCGAGGACTATCAGTCGTCACCGGCGAACGCGCATCGGGAGTGATTGCCAAGCCGAACATTCCTGACGTCTGCGGAGCGCTGAAGATAGCCTGCGTGGACGTGTTGTCGATGTTCCGTAGTGAAGGGTGGAAGGCCTAAGCACCACGGGAACGGTGGCGGCTGACGTCAGTAAGGGATTCCCTTGCGATTTGGGTTCACTAGCCAGCGTTTCAGATTCCCTACAAACTGCCACACGTCTCCCGAGCTGGGTCTTACGTACGTGGGATTCGCGGGATCCTCTCCCATTTTCTCGAAGATGTCCACGAGCCAGTTCGGTCCGTGACCTTGCGCCCCGAGCGATGGAAGCCATGACTCGATCTCCCCGTGCGGGACTACGAATAGCCCATACTCGGAGAGCCTCTCGAATAGATTACCGACCGCCTCACGGTCGTCGGTCGCTAAAATATTCAAGCCGCCCTCTCGCTTCATATCTTTGCCCGTAGAATCGAACCTTGATTTCGCTTCACTACGTGCTACTGCTAAGGCGTGCCGCTCGATCTCGGGGACGAAACCTCCCTCTAGAAAGCCGGACCATACATTTCCACCCTCTTTCAACACGTCGATATCAACGATCGCTGCTGCCGGGATACCCAAGTCACGGAGCGGTCGGATAATCGTACGCACAGTCTGCTTGTTTTGCGCGTTCAAGAACAAGCAATTAGGAATGCCCGCCTCGGGCTTAAAGCGGAGCAATCTTTCGTTTACCTCTTGATAGAAAGCCCTGTCAGTGTCTGACTCAGTGACCACCACAGATTCGTAGAACAGACCGCGAAGCAGTCCAGTCGACCGCAGCAACGGGTTCCTCATCAACTGCAGAATCTCATCGTTGCGCAGAACTCTTACTGTTGCGACACCGGAGCGATAAGTAAGCCTGATGATATTTACCGGAACACCGGACTGGATGCAGCCCATCACAAAGTCTGCACTGTGTGTAGCGACGAACAAATTCTTCTGTGAACTCGAACTAAGCCTCGCAATCTCCTTGCCCAACAGGAAGG
>Ga0210401_10008231_pt1 | contig 10368 bp, 5 predicted proteins | sample IncBWH32MmetaG_FD_150866 | JGI IMG/M metagenome (GOLD analysis project Ga0210401, IMG submission 150866) | Forest soil microbial communities from Barre Woods Harvard Forest LTER site, Petersham, Massachusetts, United States - Inc-BW-H-32-M | ecosystem: Environmental > Terrestrial > Soil >... | reverse complement strand
AAGGAAAGAGGATGGAAAAGCATAACGGCGAAACGGTAGACAAGTAAGAACGACGCTGGGAGGGCGTGTGTATTGTGAACAAAGAAGCCTAATCAGCAATTGAACCCAACTGTTCCTCCCTTTTTTCGCTGTTCAAATTACTGTTTCATTTTTCCGGACTGACGTGGCCGGCCGTTCCCACTTCAAACCGAGATATTGCCCTGATTTTCCAACATGCCTGACTAACGAGTCATCGGGCACTCGAGAGAAACTCATGCTCGTGCTGAGTGGCGCAGGAGACACGTTGAAACCGACGTCGATCGCACCAAATGACAAAGAATCCTAGCGTTATGAGTTGGGAAACGATATTCGTCCTCACCGGAATGTTCTGTGGCGCGTACGGGGCTCTTACCCGAAGGGCGCGTCGATAGTCAAGTCCGAATCTTCGTCCGAATCTTCTGGCAGGGCGTGGGAAGATCAGTACGTCGGCACCATCCGAGGAAGTTGACCAGGGGCAACTGGTTGCAGCGACTGCATTCGCCGGTCTACGTCATCTGCTTCCGCAGTGCGGCCCAGTGCCCGGAGGGCTTGAGACTCACCCGTCAGAACCGGCGCCAGAGCCTGGCTGTTTGCGCCGTAGACCTGCTCCATCAGAGGGAGCAACTGTCGGTAACACGGTTCGGCCTTGTCGGTCTGACTTAAGCCATCGTAGACGGTGCACAGCATTTGTTTGCTCGAGACCAATATCATCCTCTGTGGTCCAGTCAACTGCTCGTGAATGTTCGCCGCTTTTTGAATGTACGGTTCGGCTTTGGCATATTGTTTCTCCGTCAAATACACATAACCGACCGACATCAGTCCGATGGAGTAGCTGAAGTTGTCGTTGCCGGCATTTTTTTCGGCTAGGGTGAGTTCCTGTTGCGCAAAGGATTCGGCGCGAGGGGCATCGCCCCGTTCCAAATAAAATCGTGCCAAGGTTTGCAACATGGGGCAGATCTTTGGCGACCCCTCCCCATAAACTTCCTCGGCCACTTTCAGTTGCTCCTCGAAAGTTCGTTCCGCATCGGCATCATCTTTGCGGTTGTGATACAGGGTACCGAGAAAACCAAGCGCCATCACCAAGCGTTGATCACGAGGATGCCAGCTCCGTGGCAGTGTGCTCATAGATCGTCGCAGGGTGGGTGAAAAGATAAAACGAATGGCCGTAAATCATATGATTTTGGGCAACGCTCTCTGTTTGTTTTTCATGTGATGCAGGTGAAGCTGGAGCAATTTAGCGACAATCTTGCTCCGTTCGTGAACACTATTCCCGCGATCAAGATGATTTGCTATTTTGCGGCGGAAGTTCAGCAAGAAAATGGCCGTGTGTTTATACAGGATCGAGACAAAATAGCATGAGATCAATATGATTAAGTTTAGCTGCCATCAACAACCAATTAGCCGAGCCCGGTCTGCGCTCTTTTGGATATCATCGGCACTTCGCGAAAGCTGGCCGGTCAAGTGATGGACGAGAACGCGACAACTTAGGAGTTTACTGGAGGAAGCCGATACATTGGCGGTTCGCTCGAATGCGAATTAGCCTGATTCCGTTCCGTTGCGACAGCCGGTCAATTTCGAATTTGCACTTCCTGGTACCCTTATCAGTGCCTGCCGCTCGTGAGCCCACAAAGAAGCCGCCTCACTCGTAACGCAACGTCTGCATGGGATCCACGCGCGTCGCGCGTCGCGCCGGGACATAACACGCTGCCAATGCTACCACAGCCAGCACCGCTGCTACGCCGGCGAACGTGGCGGCATCGGTTGGCGCAATGGCGAACAACAAGCTGGCCATCAATCGGGTTAGCAGCAACGCTGTTATCAGACCTGCCGCCAGACCGATCAACACCATCAGGGCGCCCTGCCTCATCACTAATCCCAGCACATCCCCGCCCTGCGCCCCCAACACCATGCGCAACCCAAACTCCTTGGTGCGTCGCGCCACCGAATACGACACCACGCCATAAATCCCCACAGTAGCAATCGCCAGCGCCGTAACCGAAAACAAGCTCAACAGCAGAGTCAAAAATCGCGGCCGCGCCTGCGCCCGCTCCATTACGTCATCCATCATCCGGACGTCCGACAGCGGTAGCGACGCATCCGTCACATTCAATCGCTCCCGCACCGCCCCCACCAGATTTCGCGGATCCCCCGATTGCCCTCGCATCACCACATACATATCGGTCAACCCAAAATTCTCCGCCTGCCCGTACGGCAAATACAGTTCCGTACCCGCGGGTCGATCCAACCCAGCGTTCTTGACGTCGTCCACCACTCCCACCACAGTGCTCCAGGGATCCTTCGATCCGCTATTCGGCCGCACATGCTTCCCAATCGCGCTTTGATTCGCCCAAAACGTCCGAGCCATCGTGCTGTTCACAATCACCACCGGCGTCCCCGCTGCCGTATCGCGATCATCAAACAGCCGACCTTCCATCAACCGAATCCCCATCGTCGAGAAATAATCTTTAGTCACCACCTGATCGAAGTCCACATTCTCAATCGGCCCACCCTCGCGCTTAACGAATCCCTCGAAGTCCGTATCATTCATATTTGGCGCCCGCATGGGCGGCATCCCGTAAACGAGCGCCGCGGATCGCACCCCCGGCAAGCTGGTAATTTGCTCCTCAAACCGCTCCCAAAATCCTGCAATCTTTTTGTTATCCGTATACGTTCCGCTAGGCAGAGACACCCGCATGGTGATCACGTTGTCGGGCGCCATCCCGGTATGCACTTCCTGTAACTTCCAAAACGCTCGCAGCATCAACCCGCAACCAATCAGCAAAACCAAAGCCATCGCCAACTCACCGACGACCAGCGCACGCCGAAACAGTTGCGCCCCGCCTGCAGCCGTCGTGCTGCCCGCCGCATCTTTCAACGACCCGGAAATTCCGCTGACCAACAATGGTACCAACGGAGCCAATCCAAAAATCGCCCCCGTAATTAAGCTAGTCCCTAAAGTGAAAATCAACACCCGCCAGTCCATAACAATCTCGTCGGCTCGCGGAATCCCTCCAGCATTCGTCAACTGCACCAACCGCACCCCGCCATAAGCCAATCCCAAACCTAAAATCGCCCCGCACAGCGCCAGCAAAACTCCCTCGGTAACAAACTGCCGCGCCAACCGCCCCAGCCCAGCCCCCAAAGCCTCGCGGATCGCGATCTCTCTGCGCCGAGCCTCCGCCCGCGCCAGCAACAAATTCGCGACATTGACGCTAGCAATCAGCAAGACAAACGCCACCGCTCCAAACAATACGAACAGCGCCGGCCGTACACTGGAGACCACCTCGGCGTGCAACGGATAGCTAACAATGGTGTGATTCTTCGGATCGAAACTGTGTGTATCGGGCGACTTACGCTCCCCATAAGCCTGCACCAGCGCCGCCAACTCTCCCTGCGCCGCAGCCGGAGACACCCCCGGTTTCAGCCGCCCCAACAAGTAGTAGTTATGCCCACCCCGATTTTTGCTCGCAGGATCAAGCTGAAGCGGCGTCCAAACCTTCGGCGGGTCACTCTCCCCTGGGGGGAATTGAAACGCCGCCGGCATCACGCCGACAATCGTGCACTTCTTCCCGTCAACGCGCGTCTCTCGCCCCACAATCTCCGGATCGCCGCCAAACACAGTTTTCCAAGTCCCATAAGAAATGTCCGCCACTAGCGGTGCCCCAGGCACATCGTCCGCCGCCGAAATCAATCGCCCCGAAACAGGCGCAACTCCCAAAGTCTCCATCAGGCGACCGCTAACACTAGCCGCCGTTACGCGCACCGGCTGACTCTTCCCGCCCAGATTAGTCCCGCCCGTCTGCCAAGCATCCAGCGAAGCCCAGGAGTGTGTATCCCGCCGCAAATCAAAAAATTCCGGCGCCGAAGTCCAAAACCGCGGCAACCCGCCATTAGGAAACGTAGGAAACTCGGTATACACCCGCACCAGCTGCTCGGGATGCGAGTAGGGAAGTGGCCGCAACAAAACCGCATTCACGACCGTAAAAATCCCAGTGGTGGCCCCAATTCCCAACATCAGGCAAAGTACCGCCGCCGCCGTAAACCCCAAATTCTTCCGCATCATTCGCAGCGCAAAAATCAAATCCTGTCCAAAAGTTCCCATAGTTCCCCCACACAATAATTACGCGCCTTAACCCAACGAAGTTCCCCCAACCCTTCCTACCCTCAGTGTTCCGACCTCCGTCAACTCTGTGGTAAATTCGTTCCGCCTCAAACTCAGCGAATCTCTGGCATCGCCCCGTCTCTTCACCCTGAGCCTCGAAGGGTGCGTTATCTTTTCCGTTTTCTTCTTTCTCCGCTCCGCGACATTATCGATGAAAGCAAACATCGATTCCACAGCGAATGGGGACAAATAAAGGAGTAGCTCAGCCTTCTCGCGACGCGACGAGCCTTGCTCGGACCGTCGTTGTGCCTGATTAACGCCAGTTGTTCGTCTTAACATTCAGATTACGAATCCACGGGGTTCGCTCGGGTAAGCAAAATGGCGACTAGCGCAAGAGCACTGACCACCAGGGGAAACCATACGGGCGCAAACCACGGCTCGGGAATCAGGAACAAAACGTCGGTGTCTCTAATCGAATGAGGCCATCTAATGGTCGCCCAAAGGGCAGCATAGTAGACCATGTCCCAGAGGGCAAAGGCCCAGAGGAAAGCGGCCACACGGGCTCTCCCTTTCACGGATGTAAGTAAGGCCGCGCAGCTCAACATGAGCAATGTCGCCGCTTCGCGAAAAGCTTCCAGAGTGAGAAGGCTCGGAGGGAGTTCGCCGATCGTTGGCGACTGTTGGGATAGTCGGACAACGTCCGACAACGTCCCGCGATATCCTGGCAGCAGCCCGGCGGCGGCCCGCAGGTAAACGACAACCGTTGCCTCAAGAAATCCAAATGCGCTTGCGAACACGCCGAGAATCATCAATTGCTTAGCAGTAATCGGGACAGGCCTGCGCCGCCAGGAAAAATATGCCACCAGAGGAACCAGAATCGCGAGGTTCACCCACCATGGCTCGGCGACAAGTCCAATCCTCATGAGCGATATTTTACCGGAAACTGGGCTTCTGAAACCTAGAAGTCAAAGACATTGGAAGTTTGTTGGACTGTGCGAGGATAAGGATGCTCGCAGCGTGGTCAAAGAGCGCTCTGGTGGAGCATGACGTTATTCGTGAAACCGGCATGCCGAGGATCGAGCGATCCCGGTGACGGCCACCCCCTCCTGGTGAGCCGTTGGTCCTTTGTTTAATCGGAAGTAACCCACTTGGACGGATTGACGCGGAACCGTTCAAGCTGGACACATCTCGAATGTAGTATCCTCCGCGCATGCGCAAGAAGGGCTTACCTATTTCCGGACTCCTCAAAGTGTTGGAGTCTTTTTATGGGAGGCAGGAGCCGTCTTGGCCAACCGATCCATATCTTTTCTTGGTGTGGTGGCACTGTGGCTACCCAGCGAGCGATACGGCATGTGCAAAGGGCTGGCAGTCGTTGACCCGGGAGATCGGCGTAGAACCAGAGGATCTACTCAAGGCGTCGCCCGCGAACCTCGGACGTGCTTTGCGCCCCGGCGGCATGGTCCCGGAACTCAGAGCGATGCGGCTCAAGGAAATCGCCGCGCGAGTGAAAGATGAGTATGCGGGCGACCTCCGCTCGGCCCTCGTCGGACCGATCACGCAAGTGCGCAAACTGCTCAAGAAATTTCCGAATATCGCTGATCCCGGCGCAGATCGAATTCTGCTCTTTGGAAGCATCGCGCCCGTAGCTGCCATTCCCTCGAACTGCCCGCACGTCCTCGTGCGAATCCAACGAGGACTGGAACGCGAAAGCTACGCTGTGACATACCGCGAAGCACAACAAGCTATCATGGCGAAAGTTCCTGAGAAGTTTGACGCGCGGATCCGCGCCTATCTGCTCTTGAAACGCCACGGCCAGGCACTTTGCAAACGTACAATGCCAAAATGCTCGGAGTGCCCCGTCAGCGCCTCCTGCGCGTACTTCGCTGGCAATCGTCCTGGGCGATGAGCCCGGATTATTACTCTTGGCAACGATTTCAGGTGGGTTCCGGTACCCAAGTTTCCGGTAAGCCGACTTGACTAATCGGGACTGGAGGGAGCTGGACTGCGCTCAGCGTTGTGAGTAGCAAGCCACGGCAGATGGAGATAGCGAGCGGCAGAACCATTCCACTTTCCCATTTTCCCGTGACATGTTCAGCCACTCTCCTTCTATCTCGGTTGGGTTCGCTACTCCGCTGTGCATCCCCGGAGCATCGCCAAACTCACTCTTCCCTCAATTGATTTGCATAAGCCAGCGCCCGCCGCGACCCCGAGCGGCTTCCTTCAAACGGCGGTATCGATCGCGCGCAGACCACCGCCCCTCAGGTTCACACGTTCGTGGAAACGCGCGTCCGATACCGCTCTAACGTTTCTGGACCGTGACGGACCTTGTACGATTACCCCAGACTTAAAAGTGCTTGGCCCGCGGCCAAGTGCAATTGCGGGTAAAAATGGAGATTTGTCAACGGTGCTCGTAGGTCACGGGAGAACTCGACTCTCCGAAATCGACTTCATCGGAGTACGGACACAGCGCGCTACGCGAAACTATAATTGGGTCTGCCTAGCCGGGAATATTGCCACCCCACGGAAACGGTGTGGAAGTCTCCCGAACGTGATGTAGCCGCCATTGCTGTAGCTGACTTTCGGACTCCGGTGCTTAACGGAACTGACTCTAGTTTTCGATGGCCACTGACATGGGCGCCAAATGGCCGACACGTCATCGCACAAGGCCATTCTGGGCGAATTCGGGGGGTTGCGCCCATAACTAAGGCGAAATTGCTGCGCCTAGGCTAGAGCTTCCAGATTGCCCGTACCCTCCTATTCAAAAACTTTCTTGGGATCATCAACACAAAAATATTGACACAGACCCAGTTTAGGCCTTTAATGCATACCCAATTGGTCGGTCGGTGGAGGTCGGTCGGACAGGATCTCGCGGGATGGGTAACGAGAGCCTGCGTAGTGGATCAGGTCTGTGAAAGCATTCCGAAGTCCAACTTCTTCCACGAGCCGTATTTTCATAAGAGCCAAGAATTTATAAGTGCCGTTGAAAGGAGTTGTCCATGTCTTGGGCTTCCATCCGGCGTACTGCTATTGCTCCCGTTCTGTTTTGCCTGTTTTTCGGACTGACACTGGCCCTCGCGCAAACTGGTACCACCTCGCTGCGCGGAACGGTGCTCGACAAGTCTGGCGCGACGATTGTCGGCGCGAAAGTAACACTCACGAACGATGCGCAGGGATTGCATCGTCAAGCATCCACGGACAGTTCAGGCGCCTATGAATTCCCGTCTCTTCCGCCTGGCCACTATTCCCTGTCGATTGAAATGAGCGGATTTCGGAAGTTCGAACACAAGAATCTCGAACTTCTGGTAAACGTGCCGGCTACGGAAAATGCGACGCTCGAAGTCGGGTCAACCACAGAAACAGTCGAGGTGTCGGCGCAGACGGTGACACTGAACACCAGTGACGCGTCGATCGGAAATGCGTTTAACGAAAACCAGGTTAAGGAATTGCCGCTCGAAGGCCGCAACGTGCCGGACCTTCTGAGCCTTCAGCCCGGCGTCGCGTACACAAACAACCGACCGGACGTTCCGACATGGGATACAAGAAACGGCGCCGTGAACGGAGCGCGAAGCGATCAGGCCAACGTGACGGTTGACGGCGTGGCCGTGAACGCTGAAGGCGGGCAAGCGTTCACCTCCGTGTTGCCTGTTACGCTGGATTCCGTACAGGAATTCCGTGTAACGACCTCGAACTACAACGCCGACGAGGGTAGCAGTGCGGGCGCTCAGGTGGCCATGGTGACGAAGAGCGGCACCAACCAATTCCACGGCTCCGCCTACGAATACAACCGCAATACGTATACGAGCGCGAACGACTTCTTCGTCAAGAACGGTGAGATATCGAATTGTTTGGCCAACGGCACCCCCCTGAGCGACAAGGCGTGTAACACACCCCCGAAACTGATTCGCAATATTTTTGGAGGGTCGGTCGGCGGACCGATCAAGAAGGACCGACTGTATTTCTTCTTGAATTACGAGGGAACCCGCCGTTCCGAGGCGCAGAGCGTGACCAACGCCGTTCCTTCCCAGACCATGAAAGACGGAATCATTCAGTACCAGTGCCAGACTCTTTCCGATGGAAGCCCGGATACGGTGAGCTGTCCTGGAACTAATGTTATAGGTGTCAGCGGTAATTCTTATCAGATTCAGCCGGGATTTAATGCGTTGTCGCCAGCACAAATAAAAAACATGGATCCACTGCACGTCGGACCGAGCCCGGTAATGCTGGCCTATCTCAACACTTGGCCGACACCAAATTGTAACAACGCTGGCGACGGAGTTAACTACAGCTGTTTCAATTGGAGCGGCCCGATTTCGGACAATGCCAATGTCTACATCGCAAAGATGGATTACAACATTACGAGCGATGCAAAGCACCGCGTCTCGATCACAGGTGCACTGAGGAATGAAGATAATGGCCAGTCACCGTTCCTTCCCGGGCAACCGCCCTCGCAATCGGTAGTGAACTTTAACAAAGGGATCGTGGTGAATTATACTGGAACGATTACTAATAGCCTGGTAAACAGTTTCCGCTATGGATTCATTCGGGAGAGTGATGGTTTTATCGGTAATTCCAGTCAGGATTGGAATTACTTCCGCGGCCTGAACGATCAGAATGGACCCCCGGGGGCGATTACACGAACCCACAGCTTCCAGCGGCCCATCAACAGTTTTTCCGACGATCTGACGTGGATAAAGGGAAGACACACTCTCCAGTTCGGAGGTCTGATTAGCATCATCCGCACGCCGAGCATCAGTTATGAGAGTTCGTTCAGCGATGGCAGTGCAAACGCTGCCTGGACAACCTTGTCCGGCTACGCGGCAAAGAAAACGCCGCTGAATCCGGCGTACACTTGCGGGACTTCACAAGCGAGTTCTTGTGTGGCAAATGGAACTCCCTTCGTGGATCCCGGCTTCGCCAACTCGTACGATTTTCCGATGCAAGCATTGTTAGGGATGATTACAGAGGTCGATGCGCAATATAACTACAACCGCAACGGAAGCGCGCTTCCCGATGGCGCGGCGCTCAAACGCCGATATGGCATCGATGGATACGAGTTCTATGGTCAGGACACCTGGAAAGTGAAACCGACGTTGACCTTGACGCTCGGTTTACGCTGGTCGCTCTTCTCGCCGCCTTGGGAAACCAACGGCCTTCAGGTTTCGCCTTCACCGAATCTGGGTCAATGGTATCTAGCGCGCGGCAATGCAGGCGCGAATGGTATCGCCTCCAATCAGGATGCACCGGTCAGTTTTGATTGGTCCGGTCCGGCAAACAATCGTCCCAACTATTATAATTGGGACTATAAGGACCTTGGTCCGCGCGTCGCATTTGCCTGGGCACCGCACGGCTCCAGTGGCCTTCTGCAGAGCCTCTTCGGTGAGGGAGGCCAGACCTCCATCCGCGGTGGATTCGGAATCGTCTTTGATCGCTTCGGACAGGGCATCGCAGACGATTTCAGCCAAAATGGATCGTTCGGACTCTCGACCCAGTTAACGAACCCGGCGGGATTTCTTTCACCTTACGATTCTCCACGCTTGTTGCCAGACGGTACGCTCAATACAAAGCAGTACCCGTGCGGCTCCACTGCAGGCGGCGGCACGTCCCCAAGTATCAATGTGATTCCGACTCAGGACCTTAATTGCAATACCGTGTTCTTAGCCGCGCCTCCGGCAGTTTTCCCGCAAACCTTTCCAGCGGGAAACTTCTTTATCGGGCATAGCATTGACGCGGGACTCAAAACTCCTTATTCCTACACCTTCGATTTCTCCGTCGCTCGCGAGTTTAAGGGCGGTTTCTCGTTGGAGGCGTCTTACGTCGGCAGGTTGGGTCAGCGTCTCTTGACGCAGCTTGATCCCGCCATTCCGCTCAATCTGAAGGATAAGACGACCGGAATGGACTACTTCACGGCGTCAACGGCATTAGCCAAGATTTATCGTACCGGCGAACAGACACAAAATTTCAGCGCCTCGCAAGTCAGTCCCCAGGTGGCGCAGTATTGGGCAAATATCATTTCACCGCTCCAGCACGGCGACGCCTATACGGTGTCTTCATGCGTAGGTAATAACGCTCAAGGGCAACCGCTAATGACATCGACGACGAGTGCCGTGGTTGCGGCCTATGACCTGTTCTGCGGCAACAACCTGAATGAGACTACCGCCCTTCTCGGTCTTGACTACTCTGGGCTCTCGGGCGTGTCCGGTGCGTCGTATCTGCCCGTTGGCGGGCAATACACTTTTTACAACCCGCAG
>Ga0210401_10008228_pt1 | contig 10370 bp, 9 predicted proteins | sample IncBWH32MmetaG_FD_150866 | JGI IMG/M metagenome (GOLD analysis project Ga0210401, IMG submission 150866) | Forest soil microbial communities from Barre Woods Harvard Forest LTER site, Petersham, Massachusetts, United States - Inc-BW-H-32-M | ecosystem: Environmental > Terrestrial > Soil >... | reverse complement strand
CGGTCCGTGGCTAAATGCGCCCTGGGGTGTGGCGCTGGCGCCGCCGAATTTCGGCTTTTTCAGCAACCATCTGCTGATCGGCAACGCCGGGAGCGGGCAAATCGCTGTTTACGATGTCGACAGCGGGCGCTTCGATGGCCTCCTCCGCGACGCCAATGGACATGCGCTGCAAAACGACCGGTTGTGGGCGCTCCGCTTTGGCAATGACCATGCCGCTGGACCCAGCAATTGGCTCTTTTTCACCGCCGGTATAAGCGATGAGGCTCACGGCCTCTTCGGGTTCTTTACGCCTGCGGACAATAGCGCTCCGGAGGTCAAATAGGCCGGAGTGGCCAGTGGCCGGACGTGCTCGCCGATCCAAACAACAATCCTGGCTCACGAATTCAGGGTGCTGGTGTGAAGACTGGGGTGAACTTGAATGCATTCAGCTACACCTTCCTGGGACACATTGGAGACTCGGGCCGGAACCAGTACTACGGTCCGAATTACACCGATGCCGACATGGTGCTATTGAAAAATGTCCGCCTCAGCGGACGCTTCCGGGATGCAAATCCGCTCCGAGTTCTTCAACCTATTCAATCACCCGCAGTTTCGTCAGCCGGCAACGTGATTGAGAACCCGGGAACCTTTGGATTGTCCGCCCAAACCCTGACCCGGCCGGACGGAACCACATCCGCACGGCAGATCCAGCTTGCCTTGAAGCTGAATTCCTAGCGGGAGCGAGACGGCGTAGTATGGAAGGCCGGTCTGCGAAGACTGGCCTTTCATGAAACGAATCTCTCTTTAGCGCTGTCCGGGCGGTTCAATTCACAGAGCGGTTCTTTGCGCGCGATTAGCATTCGCACCGCACGGGTCGATCAACGCTGAACTTCTGTTGCCGCCGCACGAGGTACTTCACCGTTCCGACTGGCCAGCGCAACACGAGTGGTGACGGCCAGTGCCCCGCGAACGGCCTTCCTGGCGCGAGTGAGCCGGGACATGACCGTGCCGATCGGGATCGATAGAACTTCTGCGATTTCCTTGTAAGACATCTCTTCGACATCGCAAAGCAACACGACTTCTCGAAACGCGGGCGGAAGCATGTCAATTGCATGCAGGACCAAGTGAGCATCGGCACGCTCAATCAGAAAAGACTCAGCCGTGCCCATCGTCCCCGGTAATTCGAGTAAAGTCTCGTCGGGATCGAGTGCCACCGTCTTCCGCCGGTCCAGCCTCGACTGCGAGGACAAGAAGGTGTTTCGGAGGATTTGGAAAATCCAGGCTCGAAAATTTGTCTCCGGCCGGAAAGAACCGAAGCCTCGTAATGCTTTGACAAATGTCTCCTGCACCAGGTCCTCTGCGTCCTCTCGATTCTGGGCAAGCCAGTGCGCGAAATTGTACAGAGAACCGAATAATGGCATGGCCAGTTCCTCGAAAGTCGTTCGGGAGTGGCCGTATATCGGTGTATGGTCCTGGGCTTGGACCAGAACCCGCGGTTCGAACCCATTGTTGCTCTCCATGACCTGCTCCTCCAGTTGGCCTCGGCCAACCGGCCCCAAGCGGGTGCCCGTTTGGACCATCAAACGCACCCAGGGAGCAGTGGTCAATTCACTGGGGGTTTTCTCTTCATATCCTCGACATTTCCGCGCATCTCATTGACTGCCGGTCGTTTTTGGGGAGAAGGGCGATTTCAGCAAAGCTACGAGCGAAGTTGGAAGTCCTTTTTGGAGTGCCCTCGAACGTGGCTACTCGGGGAGGGGAATCCTCGCAGCCGAATACTGCCAGAGACCGGCTCTAGCACGCACCGGAAAAACTCGGTAGTAGACGAGTCCCCTAGCAGGAAGTGCAAGTTTTTTAACCCAGTGGCGACAAGCGGCGCGAAAACTAGGTGGGCAATGCGGCGTTCATCACCGGGTCCGCGTCTATAGAATTTCCGCCGAAGTGATGGGTAAGATAGATGCGGATGAGTTTCAGGCTGGGATCGATCCAGACGATTCCTCCGCTCGCGCCATTTGCTCCGTAACTTCCATCTGTCACGGCATAGCTCATTTCTGCCGCCTCTTTGGGGTGAACAGCCCACCCCAAACCTGAATAGTATTCCGGGAAGGAAGTCGGCATTTCAGGACGAATCATCTCGTCAATCAACTTGGGGGACAGAATCATGCGACCCTGCCAAGAGCCGCGATTCAACATCATCTGGCAAAAGTGCCTTAGGTCCTCCGCAGTCGAGAAAAGCCCAAACTCAGGGCCGGGATATTTCTGGCCGGGGCGTGTAACATCCATCACGTCTCTTACAAGATGACCTCTTTGATCCGTATACATCGTTGGGATGCGATTAATCTTGGCGCGATTCGTGAAGAAAGAGCTGTCCCGCATCTCCAACGGCTCGAAGACGCGCTGCTCCATAAAGCGTTCAAAGGGCTGACCGGACACCACCTCGACCACTCGCCCAAGGACCGAGATTCCCGAGCTGCTGTATGTCCACTTGCTACCCGGAGTGAAATCCAAGGGTTGCTGGGCTACCAAAGCCACAGTTTGAGCAAGTGTGTGATCGAAGGTTCGGGTGATGTTCTCCAACTCCGCCGGCCTCTCCGCAGCTATGCCAGAGGTGTGTGTCATCAATTGGCGGATTGTAATCGGAACACCTGTCGGCTTTGTTTGGCCCTTGACTTGGACCCGCGAGAACTCAGGCAAGAACTTAGCCAGTGGATCGTCCAGTCGAAGCTTTCCGTCGTCCACCAGAAGCAGCGCTCCAAAGACCGTGATCGGTTTGCTTATCGAGCGAATGTCGAAGATGGCATCTGTGCGCATTGGCCTCTGAGTATCGAGGTCCGTGTATCCGGCAGCTTCGAGTGCCAGCACCTTATCTCGCTGAATTACCATCATCACGGCACCTACAGTTAATCCGTCCCTCACACCGAGGTCCATCTGTGCCCGGACGCGCTGTTCTAACCCTGACTTCTGTTCGCTGGATGCGAACTCACCCCTCAGCAGGACGAAGGAACACACGGAACACAGACCTGTGACGAAGCTACGACGATTCAAAAGGGCTCCTGCGGAGGGGGGTTGGGATTCGCCACTTCCATGAAACAGAAGAATTCTAAAGATCGAATCCACCGCGAGGAACATTGTCCTCTAGCAGTGCACAAGATTTGAAGAAAAACTGACGGTTCCGTCAGGGCTTTCAGCCCCGCGAGGACTCCGTGCGCCACGGCATTCTGGCTACTTGAGCGGCTGCACTCTTCAGCGATACCTGTAGCTTTCGTGCTGCACTCGTCCCTTCTGGTATCAAATGCGATGAGGCACGGAAATTTTCCGAGCCTCGCCGCAAGTTCGTCGGACTACAAAGAGTTCAGGAAGGCGATCAATTGTTGCTGCTCGTTGGGAGTCAACTTGCGGAAGCGCTCGGAAGCATCTCGGGCCTCGCCTCGGTGACGCTGGATTGCATTCTCGAGCGTCAGAGACTTCAGATCATGCATGTAGCGGGATTTCGTACGTAGTCCCCAGAGCGGGCTCGTGCGCAATTTGTTCGCGGTGTCCGGAGGGCCGCCCTGGACGATGCCGTCGCCGGTCCCCACATCATGCAACAGGAAATCGCCAAAAGGATGAATGACTTTGTTTCCCAGAGCCTCGGGGATAGTGAAGGTCCCGCCATCCACCACCGTTCCAGCGGGCGCCGTGGTAATGGATTCAACGTGGCAGGTGCTGCACTGAATTCCTTCGAACAGGTGCTGACCCTTCTGAGCATCGTGAGTTGCCGCCAGAGCAGCGTCGCGCGGTGGGACCTTGGTGCCACGAACGAATTGAGCAAAATGGTCGATGTCCGCTAACCCCAAGCTATCCGGTTGATCCTCAGGATCGGTGGTGGTCTTGCAAACTGTCGTAGTGTCGTGGGGCCGCAGTCGGCTGGTTATACCCATTTCATTCAGGTAAGCGTCGGCGATGAATGAGAGCAGGCTGCCGTGCTGATCTTTCCAGCCAAACCGGCCGACCCGGGTTTGTCCGGGAGATTCAAAGAGAGCAACTTGAACCGCTTCACCTTGGATTTTGCCATCGCTCAGCCCGGGCTGCTGGTTGGCGATGGCAATCAGCGTATTGTCATCGATTGCCTCGACAAAGCCTTCCCCTAGTGTATTGTTCACCGCTCGGAGAGTACGGATGGTCTCGGTTGCTGGCACATGTTCTTGAGCCTGTGGGCAAATAGCGCGGTCATTGACAATTGACCGGCCGGAAATCGTGTTCTGACCGTCATCGATCAGCACAGTGGGGTTGACAAAATTGCCATCTGCATCCTTATGCCCGACCCGCATTTCGGTAATCTGGCTGGGTCCCCCAGATACTGGATTCTGATGACAATCGACGCACGAGGTCGCGTTGAAGACCGGGCCCAGGCCGGCGTGGATGTCTTTCCTTTGTTCAAAGATCTGCTGATCGAGGGCAAAAGTGTCGCCGGTCGGTTCGGTTATTCCATTGCTAACGCTCTGAGCGGGCGTGAAAGTTGGAGTATCAAAACCGGCCGGAGCTTCTGTTGCGGATTGCTGCGCGATTCCGGCAATCCCAATTGCCAGAAGCACAAATAGGCTCAGGAGAAGGTGCGGTATCTTCTTTGTCATTGGAGGATATTCCTTCATTCTTTCGGTTGGACATCCCGCGCAGGGATGTTAACGGTTCTATGGGTCTGCCGCCCCCACGGCCTGCGCGAGAAACGGCGCGGTTACAAGCATTCGAGAATTTCCGGGCTCCTGTGGGTACAAACCTTGTTAGGGACGCGTTATTCCCGCCGATGGAAAATTAAAATTTGGAAGAAACGCCGGGCTTGCCGCATTACACAGGGAGCAGGTTCGCTCCCATGTGCTTTGCGAGTCACCGCCAGCCAAAACGTGAGGCCTCACATTCGCTTACGATTCGACTTCTTGTTTGTATTAACTATCGAGATCGCGTCTTATTCCCAAAACCCTGGGAGGTTCGCGCTGAAAAGAACCTCTGGAATCGCTGCAAAACGGGCGGGGCTAAACACAGTGGAAGACCAAACGTCTAGATATCGGCCCGTGGATTCTGCGTCGGTGATGCAGTACCTGGGGAGGTGGTTGACTCGCAGACAGTATGCGATTGCAAAGGCAACGGTTTCGCTCCGCCGCTTGATGAAGCTCCGAGCGGCCGCTGCACAGCCGTTCCTGGATCCACAGAAAGTAGGCGGAACGTTGTTATTCCGAACTGGCATAATAGCCAGTCTTGGCGTAGACCCGGAGCGGTGGCAGCCCTTTAGGCGGCGCCAATTTCACATGTATCTTGTGCCATTTACCATCGTGGACGGGATTGCTTGGCCGATATCCGAGCACATATTGGTTGCGTAGCTCGATCCCGATCTTTGTGGCGACGTCCGGCAAATCGTTCGGATTGTCGATCGAGAATGCGCGCCCACCTGTGAGTTCAGTGATGTCGCTCAGCAGCTGTGGACCCAAGCGTTCTTCGTCAGTCGGAAAATAATGGTCGTAGATACCGATCGCATAGATCTGCACATCCGATTCCTTCACCAGGTTCTTGATCTCGTTTTCCGTATACCGGCTGTGGTTGTCTCCGCCGTCCGAGATGATGAGCAGTGCTTTCTTCCCGTACTTGGCCTGCCTCATCTTGCTGAGACCCAGATAAATCGCATCCAGCAGGGCCGTGCGCCCCTTCGGAACCGTATACACCAGCCTCCCCTCGATGTCCTCCACCGACTGTGTAAAGTCCGTGACTTCTTCCGGCTTGTCGGCAAATGCGATCATAAAAAACTCGTCCTGAGGGTTCGCTGTCTTGAAGAACTCCACCACCGCCTCGCGGGCTCGCTCGATTTTACCTGCCATGCTGCCGCTCACGTCGAAGATGGCGCCGAGGGAAACGGGAGCATCCTCACTCGAAAAGTGTCGGATTTCTTGCCTTTCCTTGCCCTCGAACAATTGGAAGTTCTCTTTATCCAGCCCAATGACTTGGCGGTTCAGGGGATCCAGGATCGACACCGACACCAGGACCAGGTTCACATCGACCTTGATCGGTTTCATGTAAGTTTTCAAAGCCGGATCTTCAGTTGGCTGCTGATTCTGGGTCTGCACATGCTCAGTCCGCGGAGTTATGTGCACGTCCTCCGCGGAGCCTTGCGCCCAGGCAGCGGGCATAAGCCCGCATACTGCAATGAGCACCGTGGTTACCCAGGTGCACCCCGACATGAAGTAGGAAGTCGTCATTTCCATCTTTGGTCCGGGCCAGCGCGTGGCCAGAGGCACTGCCAAAGGCGGCCGTTGCTCGCCAGAAACAGCAGGTATGCCTCGCAGTGCATAACCGCTCAGCCGTGGGGTTTATTCCCTCCAGAATTTATTGAACGCTGAAGATAGTTCGGGCGGGCAGCGGTGATCGAAGGAAGGTCTCCGGATTCAGGGCCAACGGCACAAGGTAGAGCAGATCTTACTGGGGCAGGCCAACGCGGTGCACAAGGTTTTGAAAGCGCGAGTCGGAGCGGAGAGAATCGAAGCCCGGTCGCAGCAGGACTCCTGGGTTAAATCGCTCTTCGTAGCCTTTTTCGAGCCAATCCATGGCTTGATTCGTATCTCCGAGAGATGCATAGGTCATGGCAATCTCCGAAGCATTCGAATAGCCCGGGTTGGAGCGCTTCTTCAGGTCGCTCAGCAGGCTTACCGCTTCGCTCCTCTTGCCCGATGCGACAAAGGCGCGAGCAAGATTAGCTATGCATGTCGGGCTACCTCCAGAGAGCTGGACCGCTTTTCGCAGTTCCGCGACCGCTTCATCGTACATGTGCTTTTGAAGATACGCTTGGGCGAGTTGATTATGTGCCAGTGCAAAATTGGGATCCATTTCGATCGTCTTGCGGCTCTGTCGTATTGATTCGTCGTAAGAGTGGGCGATGACGAGGAGCTCTGCCAGATCGGCGTTAATGATAAGAGATAGCGGGTCCAGGTTTTCCGCTCTTCTCATTTCCGCGATCGCTTCGTCATACCGGCCTAATAGACTGAGGTGCCAAGCATACCAATGGTGAGCGGTTGCGTAGCCTGGGTTTAGTTCGATGGCCCGCTGGAATTCCTTCCCGGCAGAGTCAAAATCCCAGTCGAATCCATCCAGAATGAACGCAAGCGAGTTGTGGGCTTCGCCGAGCGTACTGTCTAATTCCAGAGCTTTGAGCACCGCAGTCTTCGCCTTGGGGAATGCTTCCGTGGGGGGCATCACTGCATACTGCCAGTCTCCCAGCAAGGCATACGTGTCGGCTAAGCCAGAATAGGCTCGGGCGTATTTCGGGTCTTCTTCGATTGCCTGCTTGAAATAAGCCAGAGCGACCTTCAAACTATCCGCGGTTCGCTTATTCCAGAAGTAGCGCCCTTTAAGATAAGACTCGTAAGCTTCCGGATTAACAACCTTTACGCTTTTCAGCGCAGCTTGTTCCTGCGGAGTCACATTAATCCGAATTTGATCTGCGATGGCTCTAGCCACGCTGTTCTGGAGCGCCAAGGTGTCACGTAAGTCACCCTCATAGCTCTGAGACCATAAATGCTTGTCCGTAGACGCATCTATTAGCTGCGCCGTGATGCGGACCTGGTCGCCGGAACGGAGCACGGTGCCTTCTACGACGGCATCCACGTTCAGCTCGCGAGCGATCTGTGGCAGTGGCTTGCGCGCTCCCTTGTATGTCATTACGGAGGTGCGGGAGATCACCCGCAAGGCGCTGATCTGCGCCAGGTCGGTGATCAACTCGTCCGTCATGCCATCCGCGAAGTAATTCTGCGAGGTATCGGCCGAGAGGTTGTCCAGCGGAAGCACCGCCAAGGATCGGATACCCTTGGGCGCACGGCCACGCGAACGAAATAGCCGAACGGCAAGAATCGACAAACACAGCAGGAGCGCCAAGGCGGCGATGACAGGAAGCGTCGGCCACATCCGGCGTTTGGGGGCAACGGCCAGGCCACCGCCTTGGACCTTATGTCCGGGCTCTGTCGTCGGCAAATCTCCAGGGGAAGATGGCGGGTCTTTCAGGCGGGAGTCTGTATCGATAACCGACACGTCCGCAATGAATCGATACCCACGTTTGGGAAGCGTCTCGATAAACCGAGGATTTTCAGCCGAGTCGCCTAAGGCACTCCGGAGTTTCGCGATGGCGATGTTGACAGCTTGGTCGAAATCACCAAAACTTTCGTCGACCCAGATTCGGCTGCGCAATTCCTCCCTCGTTACGACTTCCCCCGGACGCTCCAGCAAGATCTCCAGCAATTTCATCGGTTGCTGCTGGACTTTGATTCTCACGCCCCCTTTGCGCATTTCGCCGGACTGGAGAGAAACCTCGTAGGTTCCGAATCGCACGATCGCCATGTGGCGCACAGGTTCCATAGCGCACTTGGGTTCGGCATGGAAGTCTAGCACCTGTAGCAGACCCAAGTGTCAGACCCAGCCAGAATAATGTGCAGAGCTAACCCCTTAGACACCAATTGCTTAACAAGCAGCAAACGGGTTATGGCGAGAAAAGCCTCAGTAAATTGACGCCGGAGGACTGGCACGTCAGATTGGTCGGAGATCACAAGATCAAGGAGATGGTCATGGCAAAGGTGATTGAGTTTTGGGTACCGAAGAATTTCCGGAAACCGTTGAAGTGGAGACCTCCTCAGCAAGGTGGAAAAGTCATTGAGTTTTGTTCGCAGACAAAAAAATCAGCATAGCGGAGAGTGGGTTTCGAACTGGTTTGGGAGAAGGCAAATGAGGCGTATCGCACTTGGGCTACAAGGGATTGTCGGATTCGGGACTTCATCCTCACAAGACGATAAATCGTTGCCAGGGTTTGAAGAGTTGGCCATGCCCCTGTTCGATTCCCTTTACAACTTCGCGCGCTGGCTTGTGCACAACCAGAACGATGCCGAGGATCTCGTGCAAGAGACTTATCTAAAGGCTTTACGCAGTTTCGCATCATTTCAGCGTGGCACCAACTTCCGGGCATGGATGTTTAGGATCCTGAAAAACACTTTTCTCAGTTCATGCTCAAAACTGAAGCGGCGTATGACCGTTGCGATCGACTCGGAGAAGGACGGCTATGAACCGCCAGTTGATACGGAGACTCCCGAAACGATTCTGATGAATCGCTCTAACTCCCAGCTAGTGCAGCGCGCCATCTACAATCTGCCCGTGCATTACCGGGAAACCCTCCTACTTTGTGAAGTGGAGGAAATGTCGTACCAGGAGATCGCAAGCATATTGTTGATCCCGACAGGAACCGTCATGTCACGCTTGGCCAGAGCCCGGAAGGCAGTTCGCGAGTCACTGGTATCGGTAGCGCCCTCTGTGGACCGACATCCGCGCACAGAGCGCAAAGAGCCCGGGGCGACGAGAGAGGTGTCTGTCGATCCGGACTTTATTAGAGAGAAAGACAAGCCGCTTGCTCGTCAATTCTCGGATTTGGAGATCGAATCGATCGGTCGAGAAGACCTCCACCTGTGATGAGCGGGGCCGCATCGCGATCTGCAAGTCTCCAATTTCGGTGAAAAGCTCAAAAGGTTCGAGTTGCAGCTCCGCTCCTGACGCGGCACATAGTAAAACAATCAGAATCGTTGATTAATTTCCCTCAAACAACAACTTGTTTCGAGAAACACAATGCAGGCAGGGCGAGTGGCAATACCACACTTTTGGCAAGCGCTTCTGACAGCATTGTGTATTCCCGACTCCCCCGAGAACCAACTCCTCAGGCAATAATCGTTGAACTGAATCACTTGCTGGTATCACTCCACGATTTCTGTGATCGAGTGGAATAAGGGACCAGAAAGTCCGTTATCCATGGTGAGACTCGATTTGCGGGAGGGGATTGTGAAGAATTTAAGAAGCAGCCTCGTTAAGTTCAACTCGGCGGCCTTGGCAGTTCTTACCACCGTGTTCCTTGTGTCTGGTGGAGCATCGGCCAAGAATCACAAAATCAAAACGTCCGACAACCAGGCAGATGTGGTCGCACATATTTCGTTCCCTGGACAATCGCCTGTCGACATGGCAATACAGAAGAAAGTCAATGACAAGTACTACCTCTACGTGCAGCACTCAAAAGATGAAGGTATTTCGATTATCGATATCAGCAAGCCCGCTCAACCGAAAACGGTTGGAGTAATTCCGTGGCCAGATCCAGCTGTGTCGAGCAGGATGAACGTGACGGGTGATTTGGCGATCATTTCCGGAACCGGAGACCGACCGATGCACGGCGGCACCTCCAACGAGGACCTTGTGCTTTGGGATTTGTCGAATCCAGCCGCTCCTCGAGTAGTGCAGAAATTCTCGGGAGTGGTTAAGTGGCTTCAGGACGAGCGCAATTTCATTTATGTCTTGAACGGCGACGGGGTATGGGTGGTCTCAAAGCCAGCAGATCATCAGCCGGAACA
>Ga0210401_10008225_pt1 | contig 10375 bp, 11 predicted proteins | sample IncBWH32MmetaG_FD_150866 | JGI IMG/M metagenome (GOLD analysis project Ga0210401, IMG submission 150866) | Forest soil microbial communities from Barre Woods Harvard Forest LTER site, Petersham, Massachusetts, United States - Inc-BW-H-32-M | ecosystem: Environmental > Terrestrial > Soil >... | reverse complement strand
TGGGTCCGGACGGCCCACCTGGGCCAGATGGTGAACGCCATCGCGCCGATCGTGACCAGCCCGGAAACCGTGGTTACCCAGCCCATCTACTACCCGGTGCTGCTGCACGCGAAAGCCGCCCTGGACGTGGCGGTCGACGTACATGTGAGCGCTCTCAAAATCAGCCCGCTGGACGAGGGGCGGCACAGCCGGTGGCCGCACCGGGTGGCCGACCTGGGTCCGTTCACCATGGTGGACGCGGCCGCCACCGCGGCCACCGACCGCGGCAAGCTCGCGCTGACCCTGGTCAATCGCAATCCGGACGAGCCGGAAACCGTCGAGATCGCACTGCGCGACCTGGCCTTCGATGGTGACGCACAGGTCGCGACCGTCACCGCGGAACGTGGGCCGGGCGCCCGCGTGCTGCCCGATGTAGAGGGTGCCTGCCTGGAGGAGGGGTCGGAAACCCCGAAGGGGGCAGTGCTCACCCTCACCCTCCCGCCACAGTCGTTCACCGTGGTCGAGGCGATGACCGGCGGCGGGTGAGCTTCCCCCGGCCGCATCCCGGGCACGTCCCGGGCCCGCTCCCCGGCACCCCCAGCGGCCGGACCGGACACTTCCCCAGAAAACCTCACCAGGAAAGGGACAAGGCTCACCATGAGGCGCCATTCGCTGAACCGGCCGCCCCTCTGCTGCGTTAGGTGAACCAGCTGCCCGCTCCGCTGCGTTACGGTGATCAATAAGGGGGGATGACCTATGGCTGATCCATGGCCGACTATCCACGACGAGCGCGAGGTACTGGCAAAGGACCTGAGCTCACTGACCGGCGAGCAGTGGGACACGCCCTCGCTGTGCGCCGGCTGGACCGTGCGGGACGTGCTCGGGCACATGACGGCAACGGCCAAGATGACGCCGCCGAAGTTCTTCCGGGCGCTGGCCAGCGCCGGATTCCGGTTCAGCGAGATGACTGACCGGGAGATAGCCCGGGAGACCGCCGGCACCCCGGCGGACAACCTGGCCGAGTTCCGCCGGTACACCCAGGCGTCCACCCACCCGCCCGGGCCGGCCACCAGCTGGCTGGGCGAGACCGTCGTGCACGGCACCGACATCCGGCGCCCGCTGGGCATGACCCGGGAGTTTCCGGAGCAGGCCCTGGTCCAGGTGGCCGACTTCTTCAAGGGCTCCAACGTGCTGATCGGGGCCAAGAAGCGGATTACCGGGCTGCGGCTGCGGGCCATCGACGCGAGCTGGTCCACTGGCGCCGGGCCGGAGGTGTCTGGGCCGCTGCTGTCCCTGATCATGGCCATGACCGGCCGCCAGGCCGTGCTCAGCGACCTATCGGGGGATGGCGTCGGGCAGCTCGGCGAGCGCGGCTAGCCTGCGGCTGGTGAGCACGTCCGCCGGTTACTCCGGGACCCCGCTGCCGGTCAAGCTGGGCATCAAGCCTGGGTATTCGGTCGCCTTGGTCGGCGCGCCGCCCGGCTTTCACCAGGTACTCGGTGACCTGCCCGGCGCGGAGTTGCTAGACGGATTGCCCGCGGGCGAGCTGCTTGACGTGATCGTGTTCTTCACTACGTCCCGGGCCGAGTACGAGGCGGAGTTCGGCACGCTGCGCGCGCACATGGCCCCAGCCTGCGGGCTGTGGATCGCCTATCCGAAACGCGCGGCCAAGGTACCCACCGACATGACCGAACACGTGGTCCGAGAGGTCGCGCTGCCCACCGGCCTGGTGGACAACAAGGTGTGCGCCATTGACCAGGTGTGGACCGGCATCCGGCTGGTCATCCGCCGCGAGCTGCGGCGCTAGCCCAGGGGGACGATCGGCGCGCCGCGTCGGCCGTCAGTCAATCAGGTGCCGGCCGTCGAACTCGCCCAGGTCCTCGCGGTACAGCTCGAGCCCGACGCCGTTCGGGTCGCGGAAGTAGATGCTCTCCTCCACCCCACGGTCCGGTCCGAGGTACTCGATCCCAGCCTCGTCGAACTTCTTCTTGGCCGCGTCGTACTGCTCCTGCGGGATGGAGATGGCCAGGTGCTGCACGCCGCCGATGGTCTCCTGCCACGCCGGGTGGTCATGCCCCGGGAAGTCGAAGAAGCCGAGCATGTTCTTGTTGCCGATGTCGAAGAAGAAGTGGCTGGACCCTGCGTAGTCCCGGTTCTCCACCAGCTCCACCAGCGGAAAGCCGAGGAACTCCTGGTAGAACTGGATGGTCTCCTCGACATCGCGGCAGATCAGCGCGAGGTGGTGCACGCCGCGGACCGGGGTGGGCGGCCGCTGGCCGGGTGGGCGCAGGTACCGCTCGCGCAGTTCCGCCCGACGTGCCCGAACCTTCTCCAGCTCGGCTCCCTGGGGCTGTGGCATAACCGGCCTCCCTGCCTCATGCGTCCGCCGCTGCCTTCAGGCTAACCCACCAGCGTTAACCTGATCCGGTGAGCCAAGCGGGCAAAGAACAAGCGAAGATCTCAGTGTTCCTGCTCGACGATCATGAGATCGTCCGGCGCGGGGTACGCGACCTGCTCGAGGCCGAACCCGATATCACGGTGGTCGGCGAGGCCGGCACCGCCGCCTCCGCGCTGGCCCGAATCCCGGCCCTCAAGCCGGATGTCGCCGTGCTGGACATCCGCCTCCCGGACGGCGACGGGGTCACCGTCTGCCGCGACATCCGGTCCCGGATGCCCCAGGTCGGCTGCTTGATGCTCACCTCGTTCACCGACGACGAAGCCCTGTTCGACGCCATCATGGCGGGCGCCGCGGGCTACGTGCTCAAGCAGATCCGCGGCGTCGACCTGGTCGGCGCGGTGCGCACCATCGCCTCCGGCCAGTCGCTGCTCGACCCGGAAGCGGCCAGCCGGGTGATGCGCCGGATGCGCGACCAGGCCGCCCGCGCCGACCCGCTGGCCGGCCTCACCGACCAGGAACGCCGCATCCTCGAGCTGATCGGCGAAGGGCTGACCAACCGGCAGATCGGCGACCGGCTCTTCCTGGCCGAGAAGACAGTGAAGAACTACGTCTCCGCGCTGTTCGCCAAGCTCGGCATGCAACGCCGCGCCCAGGCCGCCGCCTACGCCGCCCGCGTCTTCGACGAGCACGGCGGCAAAGGTTAAAGCGGCACCCGCCAGTCGAGCTGGGTGCCACCGCCTTCGGCGGGGGTGATCTCCAGCTTGCCGCCGAGTTCGGTGGCCCGTTCGGCCAGGTTGGCCAGGCCGCTGCGGCGCGTGCTGTTGCCCATTCCAGTGCCGTTGTCGCGCACCCGCAGGGCCAGTTCGGTATCGGCCAGCACGGTCACGTCCACCCGGGAACTGTGCGCATGCCGGGCCGAGTTGGACAGCGCCTCACGCAGCGCGCTGAGCAGATGCTCGCCGACGTTAGACGGCACCGTCTCGTCGAGCGGGCCGACCAGCCGCAATGAGGGCGCGAAGCCGAGCGGGGCACTCATCTCGTCCATCACCTCGAGCACCTGGGCGCGCAGGCCCTGCGGCCGGCTGTCCCCCCGCGCCTGCAGCGAGAAGATGGCCGACCGGATCTCCCGGATGGTCTCGTCCAGCGCGTCCACCGCGTTGCTCACCCGGCTGGCCGCCTCGGGCCGGGTCAGCAGCGGCACCGCGCCCTGCAGCGACATCCCGGTGGCGTACAGCCGCTGGATCACCAGGTCATGCAGGTCCCGGGCGATCCGGTCGCGGTCCTGCAGGATGGCCAGCCGCTCGGCGTCGCTGCGGTGCTCGGCCAGTTCCAGCCCGATGGCCGCCTGCGCGGCGAACGTGCTGATCATCTCGATCGCCTGCGGGGACAGCGGCATCCCGCCCGGCTCGCGGCCCACGGTGAAGACGCCACGAACGTCGCCCGGCCCGCCCAGCGGGAACAGGATGGCCGGCCCCAGCGGCAGGTGCTCGCGGGCCGCGCCCGCCACCCGGTCGTCGTGCCGGAAATCGGCCACCGCGACCGGTTCCCCGCTGGCCATCACCCGGCCGGACAGCGACCGGCCCACCGGCAGGACCAGCCCGAGCGCGTCCTCCGCGGCGGCTCCGGCGGCATGCTGGATGACCAGCTGCTGCCGGTCGGGCGTGGGCACGGCCAGCACCACCAGGTCGGCGCCGGACATGTCCAGTGTCTGCTGGGTGATCAGGCCGAGCATCTCATCGGATCTGGCCCCGGACAGCAGTTGCCTGGTCACCTCGCTGCTGGCGCGGAGCCAGCGCTGCTGGCGCCGCGCCTCCTCGTAGAGCCGGGCGTTGTCGATGGCCACACCGGCCGCCGCGGCCAGCGCCACGAGCAGCGACTCGTCCTCCTCGTCGAAGTCGGCGCCGCCCTCCTTCTCGGTCAGGTAGAGGTTGCCGTACACCTCGTCGCGGACCCGGATGGGCACACCGAGGAAGGACCGCATCGGCGGATGCCCGGGCGGGAAACCGTGCGAGTCGGGGCTGGCCGCGATGTCCGGCAGGCGCAGCGGCCGCGGATCGCTGATCAGCGCGCCGAGCAAGCCCAGCCCCTCCGGCCAGTGGTGGATCGCGACGATCTGCTCATCGGCCAGGCCGACCGGGATGAACTCGACCAGCCGGCCGCCGTCGCCGATCACCCCCAGCGCGCCATAGCGTGCCCGGACCAGCGTGATGGCGGCCTCCACGATCTTCTTGAGCACCACCTCCAGGTCGAGGTTGGCGCCCACCGCGACGACCGCCTCGAGCAGCGCGTAGACCCGGTCCCGGGTGGCCAGCACGGTCTGCAGCCGGGACTGGAGTTCGGTCAGCAGGTCGTCGAGCCGAAGCTGCGGCAACATCGGGCGCGGATCCGGCGAAGCCACGGCCTCCCTCCAAGCACCTAAACTGCTGCTAAGCCTGACCCCACGGTAACGGCTGGTCGCTCCGCTTGTCTGTAGCGGGCGGCCGGTGCTGCCCGCGGCGAAGGTGGCGGGTCGCGGAGCGGAGTGCTCCGGCTAGAGGGATGATGGTGCTGTGACGCGGACGCCGATGCGCTGGGTGGCTGCGCTTGCCCGCCGGGCAGGTCTGGATGCCAACCCGCTCCGTCGCGCCTCGGACCGGGCCGAGGCGTGGCTGCGGATCGGCCTGGTGCTCGTGTTCCTGATCGCCAGCCCACTGGCCGCGATCGGCCTGGGCAAGCTGACCAACGCCGCCTCGTTCAGCGCGGCGCGAGCCCAGGCGGCCAGCGAGCGGCAGGTGAACGCGACGCTGCTGGACAAGGTGGCCCGGGCGGCCGACGATCCGCTGTATGGTGCCTCCGGCTTCGTCTGGGCGCGGGCCCGGTGGACCGCCCCGGACGGGCAGCAGCGCAACGGCCAGGTGCCCGCCCCGGTCGGCAGCCAGGCGGGCCGCACGCTGTCTATCTGGGTCGACTCGACGGGCCAGCTGGTCTACCCGCCGATCGGGGAGAGCCAGATCGCCAGCCGGGTCATCGCCGTGATCGCGCTCACCCCGGCCGCCCTCGGCGTCGTGCTGCTCATCGTGCTGTGGCTGGCCAGGTCGGCGCTAGACCGCAGGCGGCTGAAGGACTGGGCGGCCGAATGGTCGACCGTCGAGCCGCGTTGGACTAAACGCACGCACTGAGCGCAACCGCCCGGGCGGGTCCATTTGACGCCAGCTGCCTGGGTGAACATAATTCCCAAAGCGCCCAGCGCATCCAGAACGTAGCCCGGCAGCGCGGCTACCTCTGTCACGTGTGACAGCAGGAGTCAGCCGTGCTCGAAATGCAAACCCCGGGCCCGCCGGTCAGTGCCGCGCCGGGCCTCCCCCGCCACCCCGGCCCGCTTCCCGCGCCCGACCGCGACGTGCTGGACAGCGCGCGGGCCCGGCTCGCCCCGGCCCGCCACCGGCGGCCAGCCCGGGCCCGAGCCGCCGCGGATCAGCCGGAACCGGCCGCCCGGTATCTCCCCCGCCCGCTGGATGACCTGCTCTCGACCAGCGCCGTGGCGCAGCAGGCCGGCTCGCCCGGGCAGCCTGCGGAGTCGCTCGATGTGGGGGCGGCCCTGGTCCTGCTCAGCAACGTGCGGCTCTATCTCGATCGGCTGGAAGCCAGCCTGCTCGAGCTGGCCGAGCAGGCGGACATGAGCTGGGACCTCATCGCCGCCATCATCGGCATCCCGGCGGCCGACGCCAAGGATCGCCTGACCGCCCTGCGCGCGCGCCCGGAACCTCATTGATCCGGTCGCTGACCGGGCAAGCCAGGACGTCTGCAGGGGCGGCGTCCTGGCTTGCCCGGTCTGATCGGCCGTTTGAGCAGGCCGCTCGAAGGCAGATAACAGGCAGCGGCCGACTGCCGATCGCCGTAACAGGCTGAGAGGAGGTCACGTTGGTTGCCGAGCAAAAGCCCGCTGCACTGCCTAGCGAGCGCTATGGGGACCTGCTCGAATCACTGACTGAGCTGGGCCGCACGCTGGCTGAGGACGAGTCCGTCCAGGAAACCTTGGGCAGCATCCTCACCCTGGCCACCCGGCTCGTCCCCGGCTGCCACGCGGCCAGCGTCACCGTCCTGGACGACGACGGCAAGCCCGCCACGGTGGCGGCCACCGACGCGGAGCAGGAAGAACTCGACCGTCGCCAGTACCTGCTGCATGCCGGGCCGTGCCTGGACGCGGCCCGGCAGCAGCAGATCAACAGCTGGAGCCTGACCGAGGCGAAGCAGCACTGGCCGGACTTCACCGCGCTGGCCACCGAGATGGGGCTGCGCAGTTACCTGGCCGCCGGGCTCGGCCTGGGCAGCCAGCGGCTGGGCGCGCTGAACCTGAGCAGCCGCGGCTCGGACGGTTTCGACCGGCTGGACGAAGGGCTGGTGGGGCTGTTCGTCCCGCTCGCCTCGGCCGCCATTGTGACCGTCAGCCGGTACCAGCAGACCCGGGAACTGGCCGACCAGCTCAACCAGGCGCTGTCCTCCCGGGCCGTCATCGACCACGCCATCGGCATCATCATGGCCGAGTCGAACTGCCCAGCCGAGCAGGCGTTCGCGGCGCTGCGCCGGGCGTCCAACAACCGCCGGATGAAGCTCCGCGAGCTGGCCACTGAGATCGTGACACGGGTCGGCGGGCAGGTCCCCGCCGAATACGCCCCGGAGGCTTAGCGCGGGTCGGCGGCAGGTCCATGGCCGGCGAAGTACGATTCCCGCAGATGCACAGCGACATGATCCGCGATTCGCCCGGCGAGCCGGCTGACCTGGCCCGCGCCGAAGCGGGACTCTCCGTGCTGGCCGAGACGTGGCAGCGTGCCGTCGAGCAGTTGGGCTCCGTGACGCCGCCGGCCCAGCTGCGCGCGCTGCTCATCGTGGACGGCGCGGGTGCGATCAACCTGACCAAGCTGGCCAGCATGCTGGGCGCCTCCACGTCCGCCACCAGCAAGCTGTGCGACCGGCTGGTGGCGGCGGGGCTGCTGACCCGGCAGCCGGCGGCGGCCAGTAGGCGGGAGATCACGCTGCGCAGCACCGAATCCGGGCAGCGGGTGGCGCAGTGGGTGCGCGACCAGCGCCGGGCCGCCCTGGACCAGACGCTCGCCTCGCTCAGCCCGGAGGGCCGCCGGGACCTGGCCCGCGGGCTGGCCGAGCTGGCCCGCCGGGTCTAACGGCCGACCAGACAGTTCTGGCTGGGCAAGTAGGGTCCACCGGGTGCGCGGCCGGGACCTTGGTCCCTATCCCCGCCGGCCGTAACCCTGAATAGTGACGTGCACAGCCGACCGGCGGGGAGGTGCCATGACGATGACTGCGCTGCGTCGGCTGGAGGCATTGCCCCGGGCGGAGTCACTGCGGCTGCTGAGCACAGTGTCGCTGGGCCGCCTGGTGTTCACCCATCTGGCGCTGCCCGCCATCCGTCCGGTCAACCACGCGGTGACCGGCGATCAGATCATCATCCGGGCCTACCTGGGCGTCGCGATCAGCGCGGTGGTGGGCGACCGGTCCGGCACGGTAGTGGCCTACGAGGCGGACCTCATCGACCCGGACACGCACCTGGGCTGGAGCGTGATCATCGTGGGCCGGGCCACCCGGCTCACCGACCCGGCCGAAGCGGCCAGGTACCGCGAGCTGCTGCGGCCCTGGCTGGTCGACGGGCGGGACGACATCATCGCCATCCAGGCCGACATGGTGGATGGCTTCCGGCTGGTCGAGACGCCCGCCTGAGGGCCGGCTCAGCGGGCAGGCCGGCTGGTCGGCTGGCCCAGCGCCGCCGCCTGCATCCGCTGATACAGGCCACCGGCCTGGAGCAGCTCCAGGTGCGTGCCATGTTCCGTCACCCGACCGTGATCCAGGACGACGATCTCGTCCACCTGGTCCAGCCCGTCTAGATCGTGCGTGATGAGCAGGGTGGCCCGGCCTTCCGTCGCGGCCAGCAGGTCCGCGGTCAGCGCCCGCCGGTTGTCCGGGTCCAGGTGCGCGGTCGGCTCATCCAGGATGAGCAGCGCCGGGTCGGCCAGCAGGGCCCGGGCCAGCGCGATCCGCTGGCGTTCCCCGCCGGACACCGCGGTGCCGCCCGGGCCGACCATGGTGTCCCAACCGGCCGGCAGGGAGCGGATCCAGGTCAGCAGGCGGGCCCGCGCGGCCACCTCATCCAGCTCAGGCTGGCTGGCCCCGGGCCGGGCCAGCCGGATGTTGCCCGCGATGGTCGTGTCGAACAGGTGCGGGTCCTGCGCGCAGCCGCTGATCACGGTGCGCACGTCAGCCGGGGCGTAGCTGGCCAGCTCGGCGCCGCCCAGGGTGGCCGTGCCACCAGCCAGGTCGATGAACCGCAGCAGCACGGCGGCCACCGTGGACTTGCCGGACCCGCTCGGGCCGAGCAGCGCCACCCGCCGCCCGGCGGCCAGGTCGAGGTCCACCCCGTCGATGGCCAGCGGACCAGCCGCCTGGTAGCGGACCTGAGCGCCACGCAGACTCACCCGCAGCGGGCCACTGGGTAGCGAACGCCGCGGCGTGGCTGGCTCGGCCACCGGGTCCGGTGCGTCGAGCACCGCGCCGACCCGGACCGCACTGGCCCGCGCCTGGCCGAGCTGAATGGCCGCCGCAGGCAGCGCGGTCACCGCCTCGAAGGCCGCCAGCGCGGTCAGCGTGATCACGGCCAGCGGCACCCGGCTCAGCGTGCCACCGCCGACCGCGGCCACGCCGAGCAGCAGCACGCCCCACAGCGTCAGCCCGGCCACCGCCTGGGACAGTCCGCTGCCCAGCGCCGCGCCCGCCGCGGTGCCCCGGGCCAGCCTGGTCAGCCCGTCATCGGCGGCGTCGGCCGCGGCCAGCGCGCCGTCCTGCGCGCCCGCCGCGTGCAGGTCCGCGGACCCGGCCAGCAGGTCGGTGACCCGGGCGGTCAGCGCACCGCGGGCCGGCGCGGTGCGCCGGCCCGCCTGCCGGGCCCGGGCGGCGGCCAGCCAGGACACGGCCAGGCCGGCCAGCAGCAGCCCAGCGGCCAGCACGACCCCGGCCGGAGCCAGGATGAGCAGCACCGCCCCGGCCGCGGCCGCCCCGACCAGGACTGCGGTCAGCGGCGGGGCCAGGCCGCGGAGGAACAGGTCCTGGGTGGCGTCCACGTCTGACACCAGCCGGGCCAGCAGGTCCCCGGAGCGGAAGTCGGCCAGCCCGGCCGGGGCGAGCCGGGCCAGCCGCCGGTAGACCCGGACCCGCACGTCGGCCAGCACCCGGAACGCCGCGTCGTGCCCGGCTAGCCGCTCGACGTAGCGGAACACCCCGCGGCCCACGGACAGCCCGCGGACGGCCACCACAGCGGCCGAGATGGCCACGATGTTCGGGTGCAGCGAGGCCCGGGCGAGCAGGAAACCGGAGGTGGCCAGCAGCGCGACGGCGCAGCCGGTGGACGCGGCGCCGGCCAGCACGGCCAGCACCAGCCGCCCGCGCAGCGGCTGGGCCAGCCGGAGCAGCCGGAGCAGCGGATGCGCGGCGGCCCGGGCGGGGGCGGCCGGGGCGGCCGGGGGGGCGGTCGTGGCGGACTCACCAGGGCATCCGGCGTGGACGCGGTCCCCAGGCAGCCCGACGCCAGCACTAGGCGGCCCTGATCCAGCCGGAGTTCCCGGCTGCCCGTGCTGGCCAGGCCAGTGCCTGCCGGACCCACGGTGGACCAGCCCTGGCGGTGGGTGACCAGCAGCACGGTCCGGCCGGCCATCAGCCGCTCGATCGTGTCCATGATCTGCCGGGCGGTGATCGGGTCCAGGTGCGCGACCGGCTCGTCGAGCAGCAGCAGCGGGGCATCCCGGAGGAACGCCCGGGCCAGCGCCATCCGCTGCCGCTCCCCCGCGGACAGCCTGCTGCCTCGCTCGCCGAGCGGCGCGGCGTAGCCGCCGGGCAGCGCCTCGATGAACTCCGCGGCCCCGGCCGCGGCGGCGGCCCGCGCGATGTCCGCTGCGGTCGCGTCCGGCTGGCCGAGCGCGATGTTGCTGGCCACGGTCCCCTCGAACAGGTGCGGGC
>Ga0210401_10008224_pt1 | contig 10375 bp, 7 predicted proteins | sample IncBWH32MmetaG_FD_150866 | JGI IMG/M metagenome (GOLD analysis project Ga0210401, IMG submission 150866) | Forest soil microbial communities from Barre Woods Harvard Forest LTER site, Petersham, Massachusetts, United States - Inc-BW-H-32-M | ecosystem: Environmental > Terrestrial > Soil >... | reverse complement strand
TTCCTCACTAGTTTAAGATTGGGCTGAGCCCATTCGAGCTCGTTACTCGGGTAAGAAACCAGCAATTGCTTTGGTAAATTCATCCGTCATGACCGAGCCGCCATGGCCTTCGGTCTCTGCCACGATTAACTGACTCTCGCTCCAACGTTGGTGCAGTTGCCACGGCGTGTGCAACGGACCGCTAACATCCAACCGGCCATGGATTAAAACGCCCGGTAGATGCGCGATCCGTCGCATGTTTTTGAGGATTTCTTGTCCTTCCAAGAACGCAGCATTGGCAAAGTAGTGGATACTGGTCACACGCTCGCAATGATTGAGCCGTTCCTAGAGCACCGCCCGCTGCTTTTCAGTATCGCCTATCGCATGTTGGGCAGTGTGGCGGAAGCCGAGGACACCGTCCAAGACACGTTTCTCCGCTGGCAGAGCGTGGCGGACAAGAGAGAGGAGATCCGTTCGAGCAAGGCGTGGCTGGTCGCGACCGTCACTCGATTGTCAATCGATCGCTTGCGTTCCGCTCAACGCCGGCGCGAACAATACGTTGGCGTTTGGTTACCGGAGCCTCTCATGGCCACTACTATTGATTGCCCCAAACAGAACGGCGCACTGGCTGACTCGCTCAGCACCGCGTTCATGGTCATGTTGGAAACGCTGACGCCGGAAGAAAGAGCGGTTTTCATCCTGCGCGAGGCATTTGACTACAGTTATAACGAGATCAGCCAAATCGTCGGTAAGAGCGAAGCGAACTGCCGGCAGATTGGTCGTCGTGCCAAGGAGCATCTTTCTCAACCTGGCCGGCGGCGTCCTATCGATCCCGTCCAGGCAGAGACGCTGGTTCAGCAATTTCTCTCGGCCTGTCGAGATGGCGACGTCGAGAGCTTGATGACAGTTTTAGCCGAAGATTCTACGCTCATGTCAGACGGTGGAGGTCGCGTGCGGGCTGCGCTGCGGCCGATTCAGGGAGTTGAGCGCATTGCTCGATTCCTGTTCGGGATTCAGAAGAATGTGCCGGGCGACGCCGAGTTTCGACTCGAAAACTTCAACGGCGGAAAAGGAATTCTGGTGGTCTCCGCTGGTATACCGATTTCAGTGCTTACTTTTAGCGTCACCGGTGGCCAGATCGCCGGCATTTATATTATCAGTAATCCGGATAAGCTCCGGCACCTCAATCAACCTTGACGCCGGCCAAGGGTCAGCATGCCATCCTGAAAATGGAATCCTTGTCGGAGGAAGGTAAAGACGGTAGACGCAAGCACGACTGGAGCCGGCCAAAGCGCCACCCAAAGAACGGGTTGTTCGCTGGCGGCAGCCTTAGCCAACCCCAGAATGGTTAATAGACAGCTAGCGGTCCAAACGACGGCATCGACACGGATACCGCTTCGTTGAACCATCGTACGGAATCCGGTGCTAACAGAGCCGGTTCGGTCTAATGTAAACGGCGGACTGCGATCGTGAGATACGTTGTAGTTACGGTCGCGGCGCGTTCTTTGGTTTGCGCTCCAAAGGTTAAATAGATTTGTACTCATATCACAAATACGACGAACGAACCGTTGAGTCAGGGACATCGCTGCAGACTTTTCTGAATCTTGCCGAACCAGCATCAGCCCCGTCGATTCGCGCCCCTCGTTAGTAGAATGCGAGTTCCACCCCAGCCAGAGGCGCTGCACGAAGATTGGTAGGGATGAGCTCCGGCTCATCCGGGTTGATCCAGATCATCCCTACCGTGCTAACCTCTAGATTCAGCTAATGCGAGAACCGCATCGCTCTGTGGGGCGTAGAACGCCCGTTCGACTATGTCAGCGGCTACGTCCAATCCCTGCTTCTCCTTAATGGTCTTTTGGAACCAACGGGCTTTATCGCGATAGCTCGGATTCGATCTTACTTTTGCAATCAGCTCTGTTAGGCGTCGCGCGGTTAAATCTCCTAGTTCCAGAAACTCACCAACTCCGTGGTACGCAATCCTGCTGGCAACACCTGGTTGTTCATAGCCTATCGGGATCGCGACCATCGGTACTCCCTCCGCCAACGACTCCAGAGTTGTGTTTAACCCCGCATGAGTGATGCAAAGCTCGGCGCGTTTCAACAGTTCGGTTTGTGGTGCACTGCGTACCACGATGGTATTCGGCGGGAATGGCTCCAGCTCGCTCGGGTCCAGGTTCTTGCCGACTGAAAGGACCAGCTGTGTCTCGGGAAATTGGCTAACCGCTTCGAGCATGGTGCGGTAGACCTTGTCCAGGCCGTTTACGAGTGTTCCCAATGAAGCATAGATCAAAGGTTTCCCGGTCAACTTCTCCCAGGGAAAAGGAACAGGCTCTCGTCCTTCATCGTCGCGAAGCGGACCTGCATAGTGAAATTGCGGAGCCAGATCAGAAATGGGTAGATCAAACTCTTTCGGTGTCTGTGTAATCACCGCCAGTTTGGAAACGGTCGCAGCCGAATCGGCCCAATCGACCTCGAAGCCAATCCGTTCAGCATAGGACTGAGCGATCGGTATCAAACTTCCGAAGAGCTCGTTGACCAGTTCTAGGCCCTCGACATTTCTCGCTTGAGCTTCCGGGCTTGTTTCGTAGGGCCAACCATAAAGACTGAGCGGTGTCGATCCGGAAAAGTCGAAGTGGAGAACATTCCAAACCTGAACGTACGGCAGACCCAGATGCATGGGCACAATCTCCAAAAACAGGTAGACTGAATCGATTACCAGGGCATCCACGCCGGTTTCTTCTATCTTTGCTGGTAAATGCTCCAATGATGCGCGGAGCAGGTCAGGCATCAGTTCCTTGCACGTATATCGCACCACCTCCAGGCCCTGTCTGTTTGCGACTGCGCCCCAGCTTTTGGCTACGGAGCCAGGCGGAAACTCATTTTCGCAAAAGGGCGCGAACTCGAGATTAGCTCCGCGAACAACGGGTTCGATATCTGGAACTCCGATAAACACAACTTCATTTCCTCGCGACTGCAATTTGCGTGCAAGCGCCGTCATCGGATTCAAATGCCCGGTTACCGGCAAACTCAGGAAGCCAATTTTATTTGTTTTAGTAACTCTTTGTTTTACAGCTTTCATTTCGGTCTAGTCGTCCTCGGGCCGCGAAACCGCTGTGCCCGTGCCAACTAGACGCTAGTATTTGACAGGCTGGTTCATTCTTGTCCGTTTTGCCGTAATCGTTGTCGTAACTAACCCACCGGCGGTTTCTTGAATCAGACCGGCATTGGGTCCAGCGGCTGCAATGCGTCAACCTAAGGAGAGGTACTACTGTCCCGGAGGGACTGGTCGATAGTAGCCTGGCAGTTTACTGCCTGGGAAGGGTTAGAAAAAGCGTTCCGTCCCGCTAGGGACGGTATGATTCAGCCTGGCGGCTCTTGATATTGCCAAATTAAGCCGCCCCAAAACAATGAGATCAAACCGTCTCTACGAGACGGGTTCATTTTATTGCACATTCCAGGCAGTAAACTGCCAGGCTACTATCATTCAGCCTCCGGGACGAAAACACCCGGGCTCTTAGGTTGACGCGCCTATGGGCAGCTGCCGGACGGTCCATCCCAGCGATGGACCGTGTCCCTTACAAAGATAAGAACGATACGCCGTCAGGCGACGGGCTTCACTTCTTGGACGCTTCGTAGATGCTCTGAATCGTCGAATCCAGCTCGGCGTTGTATTCCGCTTCAGATTGCTGGATCGTCAAACCGTCCAACAGCGCCCGTGAGAAACTGGCTATGACACCGGGGTTGTGACGCAGGCGCTCATTCCCTTCTTTCAACGAGTACCCACCCGATAGCGCAACCACTTTCAGAACGTTCGAATGTTTGACGCAATCGGCGTAAAAGTCTGGTTTCTCCGGTAACGTGATCTTGAGCATGACCAGCTGGCCAGATGGGAGTTTGTTGAGCTCCTCGAGAATACCCGCTTTGAGCAAGTCTTCGGCCTTGGCTTTTTCCGGGCAGTGAATATCCACTTCCGGTTCAATGATTGGCACCAACCCAGCTGCGCTAATCTGGGCCGCTAGCTCGAATTGCTGGCTGACAATCGCCTTGATTCCAGCGGGATTAGCCTGCTTGATGAAGGAGCGCTCTTTGGTTCCGAAGATGTGCTTCTTATTCGCCCTCTCGAGTAAGTCGGCCAGCCCCGGTATCGGTTTCATCAATTGGACGCCGTCCTTCTCGTCGACCAGGCCTCTGTCCACTTTCAGGAAGGGAACGACGCGTTTTTCGTTCCAGAGGTAGTCTGCGCTGGGCTCTCCTTTGATATCCCTGTCCATTGTACCCTCGAACAGGATAGCGCCAATAATCCGATCGCCATTAAAGGGGTGGCTGCTAATGATGCGCGCGCGCATCTCATGCACGAGCGAAAACATTTCCTCATCGTTTGACCACGCACCTTCCTTGATTCCGTAAGCTTTGAGCGCCTTGGGGGTACTGCCACCGCTCTGGTCCAGCGCAGCGATGAAGCCGGGCTGGGTCTTAAATTTTCGCAGATATTGTTCTGTCAGGCTAGACGCGTTCATAAAGAGTCTTTCATTTTCGGGCATGAGCTGGTTCTTCGCTAGTGCTCGCTTGGCCTAAATTATGGGGCCTACCAGGGCTCGTCGCTACCACCAGATTTACATCTTCCAAAACTTCTTCCAATATATACCAAAGTATTACTCCTTGAGGTCCAGGCCAATATGCTTCGTCAAGGCAATTGCATTTCGGCTCTGGGCTTCGCCGTCTCGGATCCGATAGTCGAAAGCCATCTCTAGTCGGCCGTTATTGCTGACAAATGTTTCCTGAAAGTGAATTTTCTGACAGCGCTCGGCAAATTCCTTGAAGTGCAACAGTGAGAGATCATGCGTGGACATCGCGCCAATGGCTCTTTGTTGTAAGAGATTCTGAATCAAACGACAGGTGATTACTCTCCGTTCGTCGATGTTGGTGCCGAGCAAGATTTCGTCCAGCAAGTAGAGTACTAGACCATTGCCGGCGCGAGTTGCGCGTTGAGCAGTCTCGATCACCGCCTTGATCGACGTAAGCTCCGCCATAAACAGTGAGACACCCTCGGTGACCGAATCTATCGCTCGCATACTCGTCACAACATTGACCCATGGGAGCGCGAGTTTGGTTGCGCAAACTGGACCACCCGCCTTAGCCAAGAGCACATTGATTCCAATCGCTCGCAGCAGAGTAGTCTTGCCGGACATATTGGAGCCGGTCACCATGAGAATCCGCCCTTGTGGTCCGACGCCTACGTCATTGCCCACCCGCTTCTCTTCCGAGATCAAGGGATGACCGAGGCCGGTAGCCACGATCTGGTCATCGGCTACAAACTCAGGAAAACTCCAAGTTGGATTATCGTGTATTAGGGAAGCGAAAGAACAGATCGCTTCCAACGTGCCAAACGCCTCTAACCAGCTTGAAAAATTTGTACCATTCTCGAGCCACCATTCTTCGAACGCCATCGCCAGATTCAGGTTCCAAAGAAAAAGGATGTTGAGGACCAGGCCGAGACCTGGGATCGGTGAGTAAGGTAGCCGGCTTAAACTCACCAGTCCTTCCAGTCTCCGCATCTTAGTGAAGGCTTCTTGACCCAGAATTTTCAGACTGGCCAACTCCTGTGAAGCCAATGACTCTGCCGTTAGATGCGCGAAGGCTTTGAGATAATGCCCAAGGGCTCTACCAGCAGAACTTGCTGACCTTAGATTTCTCCTGATCTTGCGCCCCCACCAGAATGAAACCGCATAGTTCAAAGTCAGTAGTAGTCCGATGGGCCAGCGGGGCAAGAAACCTGCGACAGCTAAAGCAAGCAATATTACGAACGCGAACGGCGAAACTAAACAGAACCATCTTCGGAGCCGTTGTTGAAGTAACTTTGAGTCGACTTGAAGTGGTGTGAAAAGGACGTTGCCAGGTACCGCGGATTTACGAAGTGGGACGGTGGCACATTCAAGCAGTTGCCGAAACTCCAGCCGCGAAGCCAGCTCACGGATGGCGGAGTGTCGAGCTTTGAGATTTTCCCTTTCGATTCCAGAGAGCAATGATTGGGTAACAGCTTTCCTGCCCTCCCATGTGTTTGCCGTACAGAGTAGGTCGAACAGCGATGCACGCCCAAACAAGTCTAAGTCGCGAGCGAGTGGGCTGGAAACGAGCTCTGCCGGTGGCGATCGATCGGGGAGGTCTTTCCAATTCCGTGCGATTCTTGCCTTCCCTTCCTCGTTCCGGTGAGCCATTTCCCGACTGGTCTCTAGCTTTCCTTCTATTAATTGATGACGAATCGCGGTCGCAATGAACAGAACCAGTAGAAGCAGAAGGAAGGCTGTTAACAGAAGAACCCAGAAAGGAGTATTTTTCGGAACTATCAAAGCGGAAACAACGCCAATCAGGAATATCGTCAGGCGTAGGTTTGAATAGCCCCGTGACCGAGTCTCTAGGCGCTTTACCTCTTCCAAAAAATGAGCAGTCCGTTGTTCGTATCGCTCTATGGGCGACAGCTCGCGCAGATCCGAATCCATGAAGTCCTAGGCGGTTGCCGAGCAAATCTAGCGGTGTTACCCGTGGCTACCAAGCAGATTCCAGCTGCGGAATTCGAACGCTAGTTGCTATCTTCTATTTGAGACGGGCTCGCTTCAATCAAAGCGCGGGCGGCGGCAGATTCTCGCGCAAGAAGATCTCAATCGCTCCGAGCTGATACACTCTATGCGCAGGCAAGTCCCGTTCCAGCAAGTCAGCAAAGGTGGCCACGGTTCGTTCTGCCATGAACGAAGCATCCTGATTCAAAATAGCTGTGACCATCCCGTGTGCGAGAAATTGACGTGAGCTGTCCGTCAACTCGTGCCCGATAACCACCAAGTTTTGACGGTACCCAGGTTCCTGGATGGCACGGACGATTCCGTTCATTTCAGCTCCAAAATGATAAATCCCGCTCAGATCGGAGTACTGCTCGATCAAATTCTTAGTGAATTGATAACAGACATCTTCCTTGTCCAGAGCCTCCTTGATACCCACGATTCGCATGGCCGGAGCCAGTGTCTCGAGGGAAGATCGGAAGCCGAGCAGCCGCTCTTGATGGTCCCGCTGTTGAAGTGAGCCGGTAAGGAGCCCGATACTTCCGGAGCGCGCAAATTCGCTCAGAAGGCGCGCCGCGGTCTTTCCGGCCGCCTGGTTATCGATCCCAATAAAGCTTTGCCGAGCACTTGAAGGCAAGTCTGAGACAATGCAAATGACTCCTTTTCCCTGACGCCGATAGGCGTTGACGGCCTCTAGCACAACCGGGTGATCCCCGGCAATCAGCGCCACCGCATCGAAAAGCTGTGCGTCATTCTGCAAAAACTTGACCATCGCTTCCCAATCCTGGTGGGGCGGTGTTCGAATCAAGATCGTGATTCCCTGACGGACCGCGCGTTCCTTGAGCCGTTCAAAAGCGAGCTCCAACTTACGAAAGAAATGATAAGGCCCAGCTGGAATGACGACCCCTAAGACACCGACTTTCTTTTGTGCGGAACCGAGCAACTCGGAAGCAGGGACATACTTGACCTGTTCGGCGGCCGCGAGCACGCGTTGGGCGGTAAGTTGGCGGACTTTCCCGCGGTTGTTTAATACACGATCCACCGTCGCCATGCTGACATTGGCGACCTGCGCGACGTCTCGGAGTCGGCTCCGCCGGTCAGCTGGAGAAGGGGTAACGCTCATGATGATATAGTGTGATGACGTGAATGCTGTCGCATGATGATTGGTGTTGAGCAAATCAAGCATAGAACCATCAAACACCAAGATCCATCGCACCGGGAGTCACCCTTTTTTCAGGGCTCTAGGCTGCTATGACTCGCCACTTCGCGGCTAAGAAAAACCGCCGTTATGGGAATGAGGTAGATGATGCTACAAATGGTTGAAATTGTTTGTATAGCCATCATAACCTCGGAATTGTGCGGGTTTTCTGCCCAGCCGTCGGGCTTGGCAACCCGCAGTCGGCGGGCACATGCTGGTAACTATCGGCTGCACGTCACGACGGCGTCGCAACCGAGTTGTCTTCCTTAAGAACCCCCTGAAAGGAAGCAGATGAAAGCTAGTTTTCTTGCGCTAGCAGCGATCGCTTCGATCGCACCGCATGCAGTCGCTGATCTTACCTGGATCAGCGTTGATCTCGGAACCCAATACCGCGAAGTGACACACGCCGCCTCCGGTTCACTGTATGGACTATCGTTTGATGGAGTACCGCCGGATTCGACCATCGGACCGATTAAGCCCAAGGTCTTTACACAGATGGCACCAGGCGGCCATCAATTACCAAACGGCACCACGGAACCGACCGGCGATGCTTTGAAGGTCGCTCCGGCCGCGGCTCGAGCGGGAGCGGACGTGATGATCCGGATGCCGGACTGGTACCCGACTTTTCCTTATCAATGGGTAAGTTGGTCCGATTGGACGAGTGCCGTTCAACAGCAGGTATCGGCAAAACTAGCTCAGCCTTCAATCACAAACATTTACGGTTGGGAGCTTTGGAATGAACCGGATTGGACCTGGAACACGGCGGCCGCTGGACCCTTCAACCAGGGCTGGCAACAGACCTATCAACTGGTCCGATCAATGGATACGACCACCCCGATCGTTGGTCCAAGCGCAAGCACCTACAACAACACCTTCATTTCTTCCTTCCTCAGCTATTGCCAAACGAACAGCGTTCTTCCCGATGTCGTCACGTGGCACGAGTTGGCAACGGCCGGGAACGCGGACATCGAAGGCCACGTCAGCCAATATCGCCAGCTCGAAAAACAGTTAGGAATTTCGCCTCGGCGCATTTCCATCAACGAGTATGCCCGTATCTATGATGCCGCGGTTCCGGGATTTCTGGTCCGCTACATCGCCCGCGCGGAGCGAGCGGGTGTTGACTCTGCTTGCCTCGCCTTCTGGCATCTGCCGGGCCGTTTGGGGGATCTACTGAACGGGCAGGCCCAGCCCAATGGTGCTTGGTGGCTGTACAAGATGTACGGCGATTTTTCAGGAAAGATGGCCTGGGTAACACCTCCTGCCACTAGTGGGTATGGTCTCGAGGGAGCCGCTAGTTATGATGAGAGCTCCGGCATAGCGCGGATACTTATCGGCGGCGCCACTGGTGACACCCTGGTCGCGATTTCACAATTGCCGGCTGCGGCCGTTCACGGAGGAAAGGCCCATGTTCAGGTCTTCTCAACCGCTTTCACGGGTACAGATGGGGCGTCTGCCCAGCCAGCGTTCCTTTTCGAGGGCGACTATCCGGTTAATGGCGGCCAGATCGTCGTTCCGGTAAATGACATGTTGGATGCGACCGCTTATGACCTGATTGTCAGCGCCTCAAGTAGTGCGGCTAATCCAAGATATCGCTACGAAGCAGAAGCTACCCGGCTAAAAGGCACCAAGGTCGCTGAGACCGTCGATGCATCGGACGGTAAATACGTGACCGGGCTAAACCAAAAGGGAAGTAATGTCGCTTTCTCGGTATACGTCCCATCGGCCGGACCATACAACCTTTCGATCCGTTATTCGAATAGCACGGGTGCACCGGTGGTCGGCAATCTGTCGGTTAATTCCAGAACGAATCTCCCTGTAACTTATCAGCAAACTCCGGCCCCCGACATCTTCGCGACCGGATCCGCCACGGTGGAACTAACGGCTGGACTCAACCTGATCGTGTTAAGTAACTCCGGCCAGACAATCAAATCTGGTACCGTAGGCCTCGATTACATCGATGTGAAACCGTACCTAATCAGATGTGAGGCGGAGCTAGCCACGGTGAGCGACGCGAATATTACGATCTGCGATCCCGATAATTTTACTGCCACGTATGCCTCCAACAACGCCTATGTGGCCCAGATCAATAACGAGGACAGTTATGTCGAGTTTACCGTAAATGCACCTGTGGCTGGGACCTATCATTTGAATATCCACTATACCAACGGAACAGGTGCGAACTCGCAGCAAGGCCTTTCAATTAATGGTGGACCGTTCACTTTTGTCACCTATCCGGTGACCGAAGGGTGGGGTTTATTTGGAATAAATAGCATGGACATTCAGTTGCAGAGCGGAGTTAACCTGATCCGCCTGGCTAAAGGGGACCCATCGTTTGGTCTAGCGGTAGGATTCGCCGAACTCGACTGCATCGATCTGCAGTATTCCTATCCTTAGAAGCTAGCCTTAGAAGCTAGGACAACAAGAACCGGATGGTTTAAGCGTCGAAATGTCCCGAAGGGAATGAATGATCGTAGCCAGGCAATTTATTGCCTTGGAATGCGTAAGCGAAGAAGCCGTCCCGTAGGGCACGGTGTGATCCGCGGTCTCCGGGCGTACCGATTGGGTGCGGCCGAAAAAAACCTGTGCCGCGAATCATACCGTACCCTGCGGGACGGCACGCTGCTTTTGCCAAATCCAGGCAGGTAAA
>Ga0210401_10008220_pt1 | contig 10377 bp, 10 predicted proteins | sample IncBWH32MmetaG_FD_150866 | JGI IMG/M metagenome (GOLD analysis project Ga0210401, IMG submission 150866) | Forest soil microbial communities from Barre Woods Harvard Forest LTER site, Petersham, Massachusetts, United States - Inc-BW-H-32-M | ecosystem: Environmental > Terrestrial > Soil >... | reverse complement strand
GGCGAAGTTGATCTGAAAGCGTTGGAAGACATCCGCCGCAACTGGCCGTTTCTGCGCGACCGCCGAATTGACAGCTACGCCCCGATTACCAGCCGTCTGATCGATTGACTATAGTGAGGCCCAGGGATGAGCCAAATTGCCCTTTTCTGGGCCATGCAGTGCCAATCTCTGTTATAGTGCCCACTCCGTTGCCGAGCCCAGAAACTATAACCTCTGTTTTTTGACTACTTAGCTCGGGCAGTCTGGCGAAGGTAAAACGGCATCTTACCTGCAGTCATACTTGGGGCGGAGATTGCCGCCCAAGGATCAGGTAATCTGGCCAAGTACTCTTTGGTAACGTCGGTACCGAAAGCTGGACCGGGTTACGGCATCTCTGGTTTAGAATGGCCGCCTGCATTGGCGCAAGGGCGGTCGAAGATTTGAGGCACACTTCGTGAAAATCAAAACTGGGCGAGCTTTGCTACAGACGTTTCTGGCCTTCGTAATATGCGGACAGGCTTTTGGTCTGCATCAGGTCGTGCCCGCCAGGCACGTGCATCGCGCCGGCAAACGCCGAGCTCATATCCGACGTATTCTTTGGAATCCAGTATTCCGCCCCTCGCACGATTCGCTGTTGCGCCAGAATCAGGAAATTGACCGGTTGGAATTGCCGCGCATTCAGAACGAAGCTGAGCTAGAAGAGTTGATCGGCCGCCAGGAACTGGTTCCGATCATTGCCAGCCAGACTCTGCGCTTCGATCCGCGGCTTGATCCCGATCGCCGCTATTGCCGTCCGTGGACTCGCGACTTTCTCGATGATCTGAGCCAGGCCTATTACAAACAGTTTCACGATTCGATTCAGGTAAATTCGGCGGTGCGAACGGTGCAGGTGCAGAAAAAACTTCGCCGCCACAATCGCAATGCGGCGCCGGAAAAGGGCGAAACCGCTTCTTCACATTTGGCCGGCATCACGGTCGATATCCAGCGTCGCGGCATGAGTAAGCAGCAAGTCGCGTGGATGGAAAACTACATGATGCCGCTGAAGGAGCAAGGCCTGGTAGAGCCGGAAGAAGAACGGCATCAATGGGTATTCCACGTCGCGGTTTCCGGCCGCTACGCGGACTTGCACCAGCCCAAGGACGTATCCGGCGATCAGCAGGAGGTTGTTCAGGCAGACCAAATCGAGCAGTCGCCCAGCCTCTTATCCATTAGCGACCGCGATAGCAATTTTGATCTTTCGCCCGCCTCTTTCAAGTAATCCTGAGCTGAAGTAGTTGAAAATCCGTCCTAAAGTCTGACGGCCCCACACCGTTTCATTCCCACCATTCGACCGTATACAATCATTCCCTCAATACTCATGGAAAATCTAAAGCGGTTTCTTTCAGCAAAGGCTCTGCTTTTCTCTGCGCTGGTTTTTCTCACTTCAGTATTGGCTCCTGCCCAGACGAATCCCCAAGGCGTCAGCGCGCGTGCTCGATCCATCCACGATTCCGCAATCGTGGTTGATACCCACGCCGATACGCCACAGCGGTTTCTGGATGAGAACTTTGACATCGGCTCGACTGATCCCAACGACAATGGACACATCAGCCTTGACAAAGCTCGCGCTGGCAACCTTGGCGCGGAGTTCTTTTCTATCTGGGTTGATCCGGCAACCAATCAAGGCCACTTCGCCAAGCACACTCTCGACTTGATCGATTCGGTATACGAACAGGCGGCGCATCATCCCGACCGCATGATGATGGCATTTTCGGTGGAAGATATTGAGCGCGCTCACAAGCAGAAGAAACTGGCCGCGTTGATGGGGATCGAAGGCGGGCATTCGATAGAGAACGATATTCATCTGCTGCGGGATTACTATCGGCTGGGCGTGCGCTATATGACGCTCTCCTGGTCGAACACCAACGAATGGGCCGATTCGTCAGGCGATATTGATGATCCGAAGATCCAGCATCACAACGGGCTCACGGATTTTGGCAAGCAAGTGGTGCTGGAAATGAATCGCCTCGGCATGATAGTCGACATTTCCCACGTTGCCGACAAGACGTTCTGGGACACAATTGCCACCACAAAGGCTCCGGTGATTGCATCGCATTCATCGGCCCGCGCCTTGACCAACGCTCCCCGCAATATGACTGACGATATGTTGCGCGCGGTCGCCAAGAACGGCGGCGTGGTCGATGTGAATTTTTACTCCGGCTTTGTTGACGAGGATTATCGCAAAGCCAGCGAGCCTATAAACAAACAGGCGGGGGAAGCGGTGAAGGCTTATCTGGAAAAGCAAAAAGCGGATGGCAAAACCGTAACCTACATCGAAGTTGACCGCATCGAGCGCGAGTGGGCAGCAAAGATTCCGCGGCCGCCGCTGAAGTCTCTGATCGATCATATCGATCACATCGCTAAAGTCGCAGGGATTGACCACGTTGGATTGGGCTCGGATTTCGATGGGGTTGCGGGCGCAACGCCGCAGGGAATCGACTCTGCCGCCGACTTGCCGAAAATTACGCAGGCCTTGCTTGATCGCGGCTACAACGCGGCCGATATCCATAAGATTCTAGGTGCTAATATTCTGCGGGTATTCAAAGAAGTGGAGCGCGTGAGCCAGCAAATGCAGGCACAGAAGCTTTCTTCTAACCAGTAATTGCGTTGCCGCTGTCGTACAATTCAAGATTCAGATTTACATAACTCTAAGGAGTCACGCATGCGCAAATACCTGATTCTCATTTCAATTGTTTTTCTATCTTCTCTGGGCATGTGGGGACAAGCGAAATCGTCCGCCGCTTCGAGCCATCCCACGGCTGTGATCGACACCACCGCCGGCAAGCTGACTTGCACGCTCTTCCCGGATAAGGCTCCCATTGGCGTAGCCAACTTTATCGGATTGGCGACCGGAACCAAGGACTGGACCAGCCCCATCACCCATCAGAAAAAACACGGCGTGCCTCTCTACGACGGAACCATCTTCCATCGTGTAATCCCTAATTTCATGATTCAGGGCGGCGACCCCATGGGAACGGGAACCGGAGATCCCGGATACGCTTTCAAGAATGAAACTTCGTCGGACTTGAAATTTGATCGTCCGGGGCGCATGGCCTATGCTAATGCCGGACCCGGTACAAACGGCTCGCAATTCTTTATTACCGAGATTGCCTACCCGAGCTTAAACGGCGGATACACCATTTTCGGCCAGTGCGACGATGCTAGCGTGGCGCTGGTAAAGCAGATTGCGCGCGCAGGCCGCGACTCTAACGATCGTCCTTATAAGCCGGTGAAGATCAATCACATCACAATCAGCGGGGCGGAATAAGGCAACGCCGCTCCGGCTGCAGCGAGGGCATCCAGCCCTCGCTACTCAGAACGCAGCAGGCGACTTGATCATGCCTGCTCGATCTTCACGGACTTCAAAGTAACATCCTTGAGCGGCTTGTCCTGCCTGTTTCGGGGCGCACTTACAATTTTCTCCACCACATCTTGCCCTTCCACGACTTCACCGAAGATCGTGTGCTTTCCGGTCAGCCATTGCGTGGGCGCGAGCGTAATGAAGAATTGGCTTCCGTTGGTGTTCGGGCCAGCATTCGCCATTGCGAGTTTGCCGGGCTTATCGAACTTGTGCGGAGAGCCTTTGGTTTCGTCTTCGAATTGGTAGCCCGGGCCGCCCATTCCGGTGCCCGCAGGATCGCCGCCTTGAATCATGAACTCAGGAATCACGCGATGGAAAATGGTGCCGTCGTACAAGCGGTCTTTACCTTTCTTGCGGGAGACGGGATGCGTCCATTCGCGTTTTCCGTCAGCCAGTTCCACAAAATTAGAAACGGTCTTGGGGGCATCTTTTTCAAAAAGACGGCAGACGATTTGTCCTTCGCTGGTTTCAAAAATGGCATACATTCCGGGTTGACGGGCCATGGGTAATTCCTTTCTGGGGTCAGGTAAATTGAGAAGATAAAAGCAGTACAGGCTCCATTATCATCTTACATGGCTCGACTCTTGAGAATCCCTCTTGCCTTCGCCAACGCTGTGCAAATCGCGAAGTTGCTGATAGCGCAGCAGATTTAATTATGGCGAACAAAAGGCGAATACGCTACACTTTCCCTCGTGGATGAAGGCCGAAAGCGCGTGCTCCTGATCGCTGCCTGCATCCTCGCAGCCCGCAATCTAACGCACTGGGACGGCAGGCATTCTCCGGCGTCGGAGTCTGCCATGGGTGATGCGATTACGTTGGCGGAACGAATCATGGCGAAGATTGACTCCCGATGGCCGGTTCGGCAGTGAAGGTGAGGTGCGAAGATGCGATGGCAGGAATTTGTAGACGGGTACGACTGGAAGGCTCGCCTGATCCCAACCGGCATTTTGCTCTTGCCGCTGTTCTGCGCCGTTTATTATTTTTTTCCGGGATTGCTGGCCAGTCCGCTCCAGTTGGCGGGATCCAGTCTGGTGTCGTTCGCTTTAATTTATTTGGCTTCCATGTTCTTCAGGGATCGAGGAGTGCGCTACGGCAAACGATTCTGGGAGAAACACGGCGTGCTTCCGTCCACTCGCTTCTGCCGGATGCGCGATTCACATCTGAGCGCGGATCAAAAGAACAGAATTCAACTCGCAGTCCTGCAGAAATTTGGAATAAGGCTGATGTCGCTCGAAGAGGAATGCGAATCGCCCCAATTGGCAGACCGCAAGATTATGGACGCATTTCGAGAAGTGAAAGAATTTCTGCGGCGGTGCGAGGGATGCGGCTTGGTGGATAAGCATGGCGCGGAGTACGGTTTCGTCCGCAACCTGTGCGGTTCTAAAATGATTTTTGTAGCTGAAGCAATCGCCGGTTTTATAGTCTGCGGATTCAAAGGCAAATGGCCACAATGGAATTTCAACAATGGGTGTCTGGCAAATATTGTCCTTCTGTTGTTCTGGGTACCTTTCGCGTGGCTGGTTCTTCCCGGAATGTTAACGTTGAATGCGGAAACATATGCGGGGCGCGCTTGGGTGACCTTTTTAGGCGTGGCAGAGGGAAGTTCAAAGAAACCCAGCAAGTCTCTGCATGCCGCGGCAGAACACCGCTGGGCATCGAGTGAGTGAAGGAGCAGATGCGCCGAATTCCGTCACTGTGAATTTTCAAACTACTCTGCGGAGCACAATTCGCCGGTCTTAAGGTTGCCTTCAGCAAGCTGAGACTAATATAAGCAGTGCCGCATAAACTACTTTCAGAGCGAGGATATTCATCATGAAACGTTTGTTTTCAAAGTCGCGAGCAGTAGCGACCTTCATTTTGCTGGCGACGTTTTCGTTCGCCGCAGATCCTGGCTATCACGTTATCAATACTTATAAACTGGGCGGCGAAGGCGGGTGGGATTACCTCACCATGGACAGTTCTTCGCGGCGGCTTTACATTTCGCGCGCTACCCACGTCATCGTGATCGATGCGGATTCGGGTAAACCGGTAGGCGATATTCCTGATACTCCGGGCGTGCACGGTATTGCGTTGGCCCCGGAACTGGGACGCGGCTTTGTGAGCAACGGGCGTGAAGGTACGGTCACGATTTTTGATATTGAGACGCTGAAGCCAATCACTAAGCTGAAAGTCGGCGACAATCCTGATGCGATTCTCTATGATCCCGCGACCAAACGAGTATTCACTTTCAACGGCAAAAGTCAGGACTCGACGGCCATTGACGGGGCCAAAGGCACGGTGCTTGGCACCATCAAACTCGAAGGCAAACCCGAATTTGCCGCGAGCGATGCCAAGGGGGAGATCTTCGTCAACATTGAAGACAAGAGCCAGTTGGACGCCATCGATCCCAACAAACTGGAAGTGAAATCGCGCTGGCCGCTTGCGCCTTGCCAGGAACCCAGCGGCCTTTCCATAGACCGCAAGAACCGACGTTTGTTCGTTGGTTGCGACAATAAGATGATGGCGGTGGTCGATGCCGACAGCGGTAAAGTGCTTGCCACACCAGCTATTGGCGAAGGAGTGGATGCTACCGCCTTTGACGAAGGCACGGGGCTCGCGTTCGCTTCGTGCGGCGAAGGCGTTCTGACGGTGGTGCGCGAGGAATCGCCGAGCAAATTCAGCGTGGCGGAAAATGTTAAGACGCAAGAGGGTGCACGAACTCTCGCGCTCGATGATAAAACTCACAACGTTTACGTGGTCACTGCCAAATTCGGTCCGCCTCCGCCGCCTACTCCGGGGCAGCCACATCCTCGGCACTCGATTCTGCCGGACACTTTCGTCGTCCTGGTGCTGGGAAAATAGCTACGTCTTCAACACAAACGAAGAAGGATCGAAAAAAGCAATCGGCGAGATCAGTTAAATAGATGGTTGAAGAGAGGCCACGCAACCGCTTGCTACTGTAAACTATGCCAGCCCCGGACCACACTGGATGGGCCGGGTCATTCCCTATGAGCGGCAACAACACCGACAAATTTCATCGCGCGGTTATAACCAAACGAGTGGACATCGCACCTGAACTGTGGATGATCCGCGTCAAGCCCAGTGCGGAGTTCAAGTTCGCCCCCGGGCAATATGCGACGCTGGGTCTCGAAGCTCCGGATAAGCATAGAGAACGTCCGTACTCCATTGTTTCATCGCCCTATGAGAACGAACTCGAGTTCTTTTTTGAGCTGGTTCCACCCGGAGATCTAACCCCGCTGTTATACCGGCTGCAGCCCGGCGATGAAGTCTTCATGCGGAAGGTTCCCAAGGGACGGTTCGTGCTCGATACCCAGAGCGGCCGCACCAATCATCTTTTGATTTGCACCGTAACCGGCGTGGCTCCCTTCGTCAGTTTCATCCGCACGCTATATAAAGACTGGAAAGAGGGGAAGTTTGCAGGAGAACACAAACTGTTTTTACTGAACGGCGCCAGCCGCTCCTGGGAGTTCGGATACCTGGAAGAATTGCAGAAGTTCGCCCGCGAAGTGCCGTGGCTGGAGTATGTGCCTACTGTCAGCCGTCCGTGGGAGGACGAAAAATGGACAGGGGAAACCGGACGTGTGGATGACATTTTGCGCAAGTACACCGACATGTGGGGGCTGGGGACGAATGCTACAGCGTACTTATGCGGTCATCCTTCGATGGTCGAAAGCAGCAAGGGAATTCTGAAACGCATCGGCTTTACCAAAGAAGGATTGAAGGAGGAAATCTACTGGGTGCCGTCGAAGGAAAAACATGTCGCCAAGGCGTCATAGCTGACCAGAGGCATCCATCCAACGAAACCCGCGGATAATTTCGACTACGGAAACTTATTCCGTTTCTGCTGGCGCGAAGAAGACAAGTAATACCAGTTCTTCTGTAATTTCGTAAAAGCGGTGATCGACTCCCGCCGCCACAAAGATGATGCTGCCTTCGCTTACCGATTGATCCTCCGAACCTGCGCGCATCCGGGCCCGGCCCCGCACCACATAGTACATTTCGTCTTGCAGGTGGGGCGACTGGGTATCAGCACCGCCAGCGGGCAACACGTAAATTCCAGCGCTCATGGCGGGCACGCGGAGGAACTCCGCATAGCGCTTTCCCGAAATCCTGCGGCTGGCCTCGCTTTCTTCGAGGCTGAAGAATTTTGCATTTTCCACAGTCATGAGCCTCCAAAGCAGCGCCGTTCACCGCGCCCAAAATATCTTTTGCAAAATGGTCACGGCAATATCCTACATTGGGCAGGAGCGGATCCTACAGTCCGCACTGTATTGCCTCTACTCACCCAGCGGAAGAGCCTGTAGGTAAACCGCTCCTTCGGAAAAAATCGCGCCACGCGGAGAGGCTCAATGACTGAGGACCGTCAGCCTCGATTAGTGGATGTTCGCCAAATTGGCCCCAAGAGCGAACGCGACATCTCAGGCAGATGCTCTGCCTGCAATGCAGTCATGATAGCCCGCCTGGATAACTGGGAAGAATTAAAACCGGAAAAATTACGGGAGCGGCTCGAAAACGTATTTGCCCGCCATCTAGCAGGAAACGGGTGCAGTAAACGCGAACCGGGTGCGAGTCGCTAGGCAAGCTTGTCGATTAGCTGACTCGCAGCGCGGTTAATAAAGAATTGCTGGCTGTGGACCGTTTCGTGGCCGGCACGACGCGAGTTTCGCAAATAACTTCCATTCGATTGCATGTGTCGCCCCTTAACCGTGTCAGACAAGTAAGTAGCGAGCACTTCGTCGCGGAAGTGCCGTACCAACCGCGGGTCACGAACCGGAAACACAACTTCAACCCTGCGGTTCAGGTTTCGCGGCATCAAATCGGCGCTTCCCAGATAAACCTCTTCCTCGCCTGCATTCCTGAAGTAGTAAATTCGGCTGTGCTCCAGGAAGCGTCCCACGATACTAATTACACGGATGTTTTCGCTCACGCTCTTGAGTCCGGGGCGCAGGCAGCATACTCCTCGCACCAGCAGATCGACCTGAACGCCGACCTTCGAGGCCTCGTAGAGCAACTGGATGGCGTGTTTGTCGACCAGGGCGTTCATCTTGAAGATCAGGTGTCCACGCTCGCCTGCGCGCTGATGCTCGATCTCTCGCTGGATCATCCGTTCCAAATGTTCTCTGAGGTCGATTGGTGCAACCAGCAGTTTTCTGTATTCGGCCTTGGCGGAGTAGCCGGTGAGGTAGTTGAACAGGTCGGTGCAGTCGGCGCCAATTTCTTCGTCGCAAGTGAACATTCCGAAATCGGTGTAAAGCTGTGAGGTAACGGTATTGTAGTTGCCGGTCGAGAGATGTGCGTAACGACGAATCACGTTTCCTTCCTGGCGCACAACCAACGCGGTTTTGCAATGGACCTTCAAGCCTTGCAACCCGTAGACCACATGCACGCCTTCTCTCTCTAGTGCGCGCGCCCATTCAATATTGCTTTCCTCATCGAAGCGCGCCTTCAGTTCAACCAGTACCGCAACCTGCTTGTCGTTTTCCACTGCCTCGAGCAAAGCTTCGACCACTGGCGAATTTTTTCCTACCCGGTAAAGAGTGATTTTGATAGCCAGTACAGATGGATCGCGCGCAGCTTTCTGCAGGAACGAAACCACCGGCTGGAAGGAATTGAAGGGGTGGTGAAGAAGAATGTCTTGCCGGCGAATCGCAGCGAAAATATCCTCGCGATCGTCTTCCAGTTGCAATGCCGCCGGAGTTGCCGGCAGGAACACGGGATCCTTGAGTTCAGGACGGTCTGGCGGCGAAAGGAAACGCAGCCGGCTCAGCGCCAGCGGGCCGCTTAGCTGGTAAATGTCATCGCGTTTGACCTCGAGGTGCTCCATAAGGATCTCAAGCACCGACGGCGGCATGGCTTGATTGACTTCCAAGCGAATGACATCGGCAAAACGGCGCTGCCAGACTCCTTCTTCGACCGACTCCAACAAATCCGCAGCCTCAAGTTCCTGAATGGCGGCGTCAGCGTCCCGGGTTACGTGGAAAGGATGAGCTTCCAGGATCTTCATGCCCGGGAAGAGCATCCCGAGGTTGGCGACAATCAACTGCTCCAGCCAGACAAAGCATTGCCCGGCGGGACGCTTGCGTGCAGCGGAGTTTGGCTTGGCGGCCTCCGTGGCAACTAACTGCGGAATCGAATTCGGTATTTTGACCCGCGCAAAATGTTGCACGCCCTCTTTGTCGCGGATCAGCACCGCCAGGTTCAAACTAAGGTTCGAAATGTGAGGAAACGGCCGGCCGGGATCGAACGCCAGTGGAGTTAAAGTTGGAAAAAGAGTTTCGCGGAAATATTTGTTCAACGCGGATCGCTGCCGGCTGCTCAATTGCGAATACTCAATGACCTCGATCCCGGCTTTACTGAGCAACGGCTGAATCTGCCTCTGCCAACATTCATGCGCTGTCTGAAACAAAGCGGTCACACGCTCACGAATAGCAGCCAGTTGAGCTGAGGGGCTCATACCATCTGCGCCGCACTCCACCACTCCCTTTTCGACCTGCCGCTTGAGCCCTGCTACCCGCACCATAAAGAATTCATCGAGGTTAGAGCCGACAATCGACAGAAACTTGACGCGTTCCAGCAACGGCACCGTGTCATCCTGGGCTTCTTCCAAAACTCGGCTTTGAAACTCGAGAAGACTTAGCTCTCGATTGACGAAGAGTTTGGGATCATCCAGCGCAGAAATACGCGGCGAAGAACTGGCGGTTTCGTTCGCGGCGTGACGACTTCGCCCGTTGCGGCGGTCATCAATGTTCTTCCGGCTACGAGCCGCCTTAGATTCTGGGGTGCGCGCTGAAATTGTTTTCGTCATGGCGGTTACAAGAGAGGAGTGCAGGGCAATTGTAAGCGGAAGACCCGGTTTGGTCTGTGATCTCACGCAGGCGACGCCAACTTTTAACCACTTTGTAACAATTGCTGCCTGGTTCTTGCCGGTGGCATTTAGGCGTGGGTCTGGAAGATGAGGCTATCGACGTCGAGAAGTTTTCGTGGGTAAAACAGTCGAA
>Ga0210401_10008219_pt1 | contig 10378 bp, 12 predicted proteins | sample IncBWH32MmetaG_FD_150866 | JGI IMG/M metagenome (GOLD analysis project Ga0210401, IMG submission 150866) | Forest soil microbial communities from Barre Woods Harvard Forest LTER site, Petersham, Massachusetts, United States - Inc-BW-H-32-M | ecosystem: Environmental > Terrestrial > Soil >... | reverse complement strand
GGGAAGCTGCTTCAATTTGCGCTGCGGATTCTTCAACTCAACGATGAAACCTATGCATCGACGTCGGACGATTTGCCAACCGGTTCTGTCCGACCGGCGTGCCACAGGCTTAACGACAAAACACCTGCGTGGCCGTGTTGCCCCGCGGTTGACCAACGGATCGGAACGCGGCATTCTAGATCGGCCGGTCAATAACTATCCCGGCTAAGGCAGCGCACCACTGGGCTCGCTGCCCTCTTCGCTGCGAGCTTCATCTCGTTTTGCTTGTTAACTTGAGCGTGCATCTCATGGCGACAAAACGCCAGGTCGCCCCCGGCTGGAATATGTCGACTGCTGATACGATCCCGCCGGTGCCGCTGCGGACCAAAATTGCGCGGCCATTGTCCCGAAGCAAGCCGGCAACGGCCTCGCCTGGAAGAACGGAATGGTGGCGCGATATCGGCTGGTCTGAGCCATGACGAGAAAACCCATCGTCGCTCTGTCAAACTCCCTGCAGGCGCTCGCGCTACGCCAATGGCGCGACTACCAGCGGGCCATGCCGGGTGGCGCCTTTGCCGATCCGGAGCTGTCATTGACGCCCGAAGAGGCCTACGCGGTCCAAATGGAGGTCGCCCGCCTTCGTTGCGCTGCCGGCGATGCAGTAGCTGGATATAAGATCGGTTGCATCGGGCCCGGCGTGGTCCAGCAGTTCGGGATGAGCGGCCCCATCCATGCGCGCCTGTTTCGGAGTGAAATCCAAGAATCCAGCTGCACGCTTCGGCATGCCGTCTATAACAATCTCGCGATCGAAGGCGAGATGGCCCTTCGGATTGGCGATGACGGCGATATCGTTGCCGCCTTCCCGGTGATCGAACTGCATCACTTCGTCTTTCGTGCGCCGAAGAAAACGCTCGCCGAACTCATTGCCAACAACGGCATCAACGCCGGCGCCGTTGTCCCGCGGAACAACGAAGTGATGCTGCTTGAGCATTGGCGGGATGCAAAGACCCTGTCGGTGCTCATCAACGGAACGACCATCGACACCGGCGCCTTGTGGGCCATCCCTGGTGGCGCGACCGAGGCCCTCCACTGGTTGCGGAGCGATCTTGTCAGCTTTGGCGAAGCCTTGAAGCCGGGCGATCTGGTACTCGCGGGAACGCACCTTGGCCTGTATCCGGTCAAGCCTGGCGATCACGTCGTTGTCTGCGTTGACGGCGCGGCCTACGTCGACTGCCACGTCGCTTGATGCAAGGAGCGGCGTCAGCTCAAGGGCGTCATGACCACTTCCTGGAAGGGCCGACGCTGCTTCATGAGGTCGTACCAACGCTGCAAATTGAGCAGTTCGGGATGATGAATATCCAGCGCGTACCACCGGTGAACAGTCGTGGCGGCTGGAATGTCCCCGAAGGAAAAGGACTCGCCGGCGAGAAAGGTGCGATCCGAAAGACGGGCATCAAGCATCTGCGCGGCAGCGAGCGACAGGGTTTCGGCCCTCGATATGACCGTCGGATCGCGGTTTGCGGGCGGCGTCCTGATCAGCTCAATGAACAACGGGCGCAAGGCCGGCCAAAACACGGTCGCCTGCCAGTCCATCCAGCGTTCCGCATCGAAGCGCACCCTGATATCTGCCGGGCAGAGCCGGCCGCTTGGGCTCTTCTGCGCGAGATAGCGCACTATGACGTTTGACTCCCACAGTTGAAAATCGCCGTCCTCGATCGTGGGAACGAGCCCGTTTGGGTTCAACGCCCGATATTCTGGCGTTTTAGTGACACCAAACTGGTTGCCGGCATCGATCCGTTCGTATCGCAAGCCGAGTTCACCGCAGCACCAAAGCACCTTCTGGACGTTGATGGAATTGGCTCGTCCCCAGATCTTCAGCATTCAATTGGTCCTTCATGGCGAGCTCGCTGCACAGAGACCGACGAGCTCGCCACTGACGTCAGTGCTGCACTCAGGCGGGAAGTTTGTCCGCCAACATAACAGGTTGGCGGATCTCTGAGTGTACAGCGAGCAGAGCGGCAGCATTAGCCATGAGCGCGGCAGCGATGGAGCCGTTGAGATGCGCGGTCCGTCCGGCTTCGTCATTGAATGCGTCAAAGACGGCAAATGTCGCCTTGTCGAAGCGCATGGCGAACCAAGCGACCGTGCCGGTCTCGGCCAGGACGAGAGCGCGGGCGCTCTCGAGAAATTTCGCCACATGTTCTTCCTTGCCTGGCTCTGCTTTCAGCTCAACGTAGGGTGCCAAACGGTCACAAGCGAACCCCTTTGTCTTTGTGCTGTAGTGGGAACATCTACCCTCGCGAAAGGGAATAGTCCGGTGGCTAGTGTGGCGACTCTGACGTTCCTTTCAGTGTGGCCGCGCGTTCTTCGAAGGAACGTCAGAGTCAAAGCCACACTAGAATCATATGGCTGCTAGTGTTACTTTGGTTCTGACATTCGTAAACGGAACCGCAGCGGCATGATAAGAATGTCAGAACCGGGACACTAAAGTGCCGAGTGGTCGCGGACCGCTTCCGCCATTGCAGGCTTTAGGTCCACGAAGCGCTTGTCTAGAGCCGCGGGATCCTCGCGGTTCAAGGCGATCATCTTGGCCCGCGCCTCGCCGCCGCGGATGACCTCGAAGACGTCCCCTTCTATTCCCTCGATGACAGCGGCGGCGACTGCACTTGCCGGTTCACGGGGGAAGCCCAGTTCCGGCCCGGCGCGCGACGAACGCATCATGGGCGTGTCTGTCGCTCCGGGGTATACCGTCATGACATGCACCCCCTCGCCCTTCAACTCCCGGCGAAGGGACTCGCCGAACTTGGCCAATCCGCCTTTGACGCCGGCGTAGGTCGCATAGAACGGCGCCGCAACGAGTGCGATGCCGGACGTGACATTGACGACGAGGCCATCCTTGCTCGCCCGCAGCGCCGGCAAGGCCGCACGCGTCAACAAGATCGGCGCAACCAAATCGACCTCGATCATCGCCCTGATTTCGGCCTCTGTCGTCTCCTCAAGCCGGCCGGCCCTCACTCCGCCCGCATTGTTGACGAGGATATCGAGGCCGCCAAGTTTCTCCAGCGCAAGCTTAAGGGTCGTCTCTCGGCCCTGATCCGTGCTGACGTCGGCTACGATACTGTCGACGCTCCGTCCTCCTTTGCGAAGCTGTTTGGCAGCTTCTTCCAGGACATCTGGCCGACGGCCGGTGATCGCGATTTTTGCGCCTTTTGCCAGCATCGCTTCAGCAATCGCGAATCCGATGCCGCTCGAGCCGCCAGTGATCAGCGCCTTTTTTCCCTGAAGTATCATCTCACCTCACTCTGTTTTTTCTGCCTGGAGAATTTGCTCGCCAATCCTACCGGGCGGCCTTCGGGAAGTTGGATGGAAAGAGCGCCCGACGTGTCTCGTCATCGACCTCTTTTTTGAAGGTGTGATCTTTTCCGATCGCGCGAGCTCTCGCCACAGCCGGGCGCGCATCGATCGCGCGATACCAGCGATCGATGTTGGGGAACGCCGCGAGAGGGCCCCCCTCGCTCGGCAGTACGCGTGGGGCTCGCTCCAACCATCCCCAGGCGGAAATGTCGGCAATCGTGAAGTCCTTGCCGACGATGAACTCGCGCCCTTTCAGATGGGTATCGAGCACTTCATAGTGCCGTTCGACTTCCCGCCGGTAGCGATTGATCGCGTAGGCCAGCTTTTCGGGAGCCGCGTGCTGAAAATGCACAGCCTGCCCCGAGAACGGCCCGATGCCGGTCGCAACAAAAAGCAGCCACGACAGCAGTTCCGGCATGTCCGCGGGCGAACCCATCAGACGTCCCGTCTTCTCGCCGAGGTAAAGCAGGATCGCGGTGGAATCGAAGACCCTGGCTTCCTTTCCGCCCGGGCCCTCGGTGTCAACGATGGCGGGCACCTTGCCATTCGGATTGATGGCGCGAAACTCCGCCGTATGTTGCTCTCCCTTGCTCGTATCAACCGGGACCACCTGATAGACCAAGCCGGTCTCCTCAAGCATCAGCGCGACTTTCGCAGGGTTGGGCGTTGGGTGAAAATAGAAGCGGATCATTGGCTTTCTCCCTTTTTGTTACCTTGGTTGGACGAGGTGGCAGCGAGGCCGACCCCCAGCGCGATGACGCAGATGGCGGCTGCCGACGGCCACGATGGCCATTCGCCGAGAACCGGCATCGCCAAGAGGGTTGCCATGACCGGCACAAGTGCGATGATCACAGCTGCCGCGCGAGGTCCGAGCAACACGACGGCGCGATTGAAGGCAAAGAGCGCAACCACGCTCATCATGATGCCCTGGTATATCGATTGAAACACGAGTTCGCCCTCAGACGCGTGCGTCAGGCTCGAAAGGCTCAGTCCGAGATAAAGCGGCAGGTAAAGGATGGCCGACCAGAAACAGATGAGTGCGGCAGCTTGAAGGGGTGTAACGCCGGCTCGGGGTAGCAATAGTGTATAGACCGCCCACAGGACCGCTGCAGTTACAAGAGCTGCGGCACCAACGATATCCAAGCGGCCTTCTGCCTGGACATACACGCAAACCAAGACGAAAAGCCCGGCAGCGATCACTCCGTAGCCGCTCAGCTGACGCCTGCTCGGCCGCTCACCGAAAAATGTCCATGCAACGAAGCTAGCAAATACCGGCATAAGTGCTGGCGTTACGGTGGACGTCATGGTGGCCGACGTGGCCTGCAAGCCAAGTCCAACCAGCAGAATGAATGGAGCGCCCCAAAGCAGAGCCAGGATAATGCCGCTCGGCCAGGCCTCGACTCGCAGGCGTAGTGGTCCGACAAGCAGTACCGGTGTCAGAAAGAGCGCACCTTCGCCGAAACGCAGTGCCATGACGTCCCAGACCCGAAGATCCTGACGAAGGCCCAAACGCGTAACGACGAACCAGCCTGAGAGAACGACAACCGCCAGGCCGCCCCAAATCACGCCTTGCGCGATACGCCAGGAATTGGAAACGGCCCGATTGGACTGAGCCGGGAGGTTGTCGACCGTGGCTATATTCATTCAGTCAGCTATCGTTGCAGTCGACACCGGGAACTGAGCGTTTTTTAGATCATACGATCTAGAACTAATCAAGCTGCTTTACGGCAAGAGTGATGCACCGCGGTCACATCAGCCTGGTGCAGCCGCTGGCACGCGATACAGACGTCCGGTGCGGTCAAAGTCCTCGACTGTCCAGGGAGCGCCGACGCCGCCAATCATCCATCGCAGAATCGACCAGAGATCGCGATCCAGTACATCCCCATCGATCGGCTCGAGGGCATCCACGACGGCATAAACTTCAAGACCTGATGGAAAGGGAGCCCCGCTCCTGCCAATGAAAATGAGGGCGTAAGCATTTCCTGACGGAGCGCGGACGAATCCGGGCTCGCTCAGTCCCTTTCGGTCCAGATCAAACGCTCGGACGAAAAAGTCGCGGAACTCGGGGTAGTGCGCCAAGCGGTCCTCCGCCAAGGCAAAGGAAAGCCGCTTTCCTTCGAGGCTCTGTTTCTCGATGGGGGCCACTTCAGTCATCGCTTGCCTCCATTTCCATCATGGCGATCGAGAAAGGAGGTGATCAGCCGGGCGATCTCGGGAGCGGAGTCCTCTTGCAGGAAATGCCTGCCCGTGACGAGGTGAGGTCCCTCGGCGTGAGGGAGCAGTTGCTTGAAGCGGTTAGCGAACGTCGCGGCGTCGAAGACCTCGTCCTCGCGCCCCCAGATGATCAGAGAGGGAAGCTTGGAGGAAGATAGCTCCTGCTCGAGCCATTTGAAACGCTCGAAGGCCTGTGCATTCTCATCCAGGGGAATCCAACGTGGCCAAACCCAGGTAAGAAGTCGCGTAGCCGGGTCCGGCAGCACGGCCTCATAGGCGGCCTGTGCAGTACGAGCAAACTGCTCACGATTGACCACCGAGAGGTAGACGCCGCGCCCGGCGAGCGCGCGATGATTTCCGAGGAGATAGGGGCCGATCAGCGGGGCGTGCATCATGCGCCATGGAAAAATTCGAGTGTGAAATTCGGCCGGCGGCATGGGCCAAGCCCAGGTGCTCATGATGGTAAGCGCACGAACGCGGGCAGGATTGCTCATGGCGAATGATAGCCCGGTCGGTCCGCCCCAATCGTGGCAGACAAGCGTGATTTGCTTGAGGTCAAGCTGGCGCATGAGCGCTGTCAGATTGGCTGTGTGCCCATCGAGACAATGGGCTTGTTCGCGGGTCGGTTTTTCTGACAGGCCAAATCCGATCATATCGGGCACGATCACGCGGCGCCCCGAACTGACGAGGGGCGCGATCATGTCACGGTAGAGGAATCCCCAGGTCGGGTTGCCGTGCAGCAGCACCACCGGGTCCCCTTCCCCTTCATCGACGTAATGCATGCGCCAGCCGTTGACGTTCGCGTAGTGCGGCGCATAGGGCCATCGATCACGCAGTGCCGCGGGCAGCACTCTGTCCGACTGGATGGTCACTATTCCCTCCACTGGCTCGGCTGCTTGTTCTCTTATCGGCAACGATGCCGCCCGCGATTATAGATCTTAGGCTCTATAACGAAAGCGACAAATCGCTGTGTTTGAGCATGCCTGCCCCAGTGGTGTGGGGCGTTGGGGGACGCCGGTGCAATTGTCAGCCGACCAGTCCGAATGCTATGCAATCCTATTGCGGCCGCTGACGGCCGGATGATGAAAGGAGAGCTACGATAATGGCAAGGCCACGCGAGTTCGACGAGGCTGCGGTGCTGGATGCCGCCATCATGAGATTCTGGCAGCGTGGTTACGAGGCGACGTCTGTACGCGATCTGGCCGACGAAATGAACATCACCGGGGCAAACCTTTACAAAGGGTCACGCGGGCATTACACCGCATGGTCTTTGTGAGACTCGGCCCTCCAAAGATTCCGTCTCGGGGCGAATGTGTGCGGGTAGATGTTCCTGTCTAGTGTGTGTGATGGAATTACAGTTCAGACGAGCGAACACGCCTCAACTAACCCGTCCGCTTCAAACAGCGTCTTTAGCAACCTTCAGGGGTGACGCACCACTTCTCTGCACCGCACATCCGAAAAGATGGGCCTTGCGCTGAATGCGCAGGGCCCAAGTCAGGGAGGAACGCCCGTCGGGCGCCAACGACCGGCACAACGCCTAGCCGGCCGTTGCTTCGTTTCCGCGGATCAGATTGGAAGAACCGGCGGCGATATCTGCGAGCAGCGGTAGACTGCTCATGATTTCGCAACTTCCTTGAGCCGCACACCTGGCGTTGGCTCGCTTAGAAATTCGACGCCGGCATGGTCGAAGGCCCGCAGGATCTTTTCGATGGTCTCAAAATGCGCTCCGATCGGTCCGTCGAGGCCCTCGATGCGCCGGATGGTCGACACCGCGACGCCGGCCAAGGACGCGAGCCGATGCTGCTCCCATCCGATCAATGATCGCGCGGCCCTGATCTGACGCGTGGTGACCAGCATTGCGTGTCCTGACCCTTGCTGAGGCGCGGCTCGCCCGCGCCTGGCGACGTCGCCCTAGTCCAACTTGACCGACTTCAGCATTCCAGTGCGGTCGTGGCACTGGAAATACTCGAAGAACTGTTCGTCGGCGCTCGCCACTGTCACCTCATGGTAGAGACGCAGCTTCGCGGCCGGGCCGAGCTTCATCAGGTATTTCATGGCGGCGCCGAAGATCGCCACGTGGGTGGGGTGGGACTCGGCCCAGCGCTCTAGCGCTGCGAGACTCTTCCACCAGCTCATACCGTAGGATTTGTCCTGCGCCTTTCCGCCGCCGTCCAGCACGACCATGTACCTGTTGGCGTAGCAGCCCACGTCATTGCCGCTATCGCGGAGAAACATCATGCCTTCGCGGAGCACGGGTTCGACGTCGTTGACGTACATCGCGCGTTCATCGCTGTCGGTGGCGGTCCAATCCTGGCCTGAGCGGATCAGGCAGATATTCTCGGCAGGCACGACCCGGATCGTCGGCCCGTCGCGGAGATAGGTCGGCGCACCGGCCGGTGTCAGGGCATCAGTTTGCGATTTCGGAATACGGTCTCGCATGCCGCCCCAATAGGCGTGCTCCTGGATGTCCGTGCTCATGGCATCTGCAAGCACCGCCACGCCCTCGGGACAGCCGAGCGACGAGAACAGCGTCTCGTAGCCTTCCACACCAGGCGACAGTACCTCGGCGTAGCGCCCGAGCCGCGCCATCGCGGCGTTCTCGCGCGTCCACGTCGCGCGCGTATTGGGAAACCAGCGGGTAAATTTAGCGTGGTCATCCCAGTAGCCGACGCAGACGATGTTGGTGTAGCCGGCCTCGTCGATATAGCGGGCCTTGTCCCAGTGGGTCGGGCCGTCGTTGGTCTCGAAGCGGAGCTTGATCCAGTCCAGCGCCGCCCGCGCCGACGAGGGCTCCGCGCCGTCGAACTGCACGCCGAAATAGGCCATGATCACCCGCTTCACCGAGGGCTTGAAGCGGGCGACGTGGGACGGGTATGGCGGCACGTAGTCGTCCGGAATCCGCCGCGTGCGGGTGCGCTCGGTCCGGAGATGGTCGGGAATTGCGGATTCCATGGCGGATCCTCTCTAGACAGGGGTTTCTACGGCATCGGCCGCGGCGGCGTCCACTGGCAGCGAGAAGTGCTCGACCCGTCGCGCCGGCTTGTTGTTGAACAACAGCCGGGTCACGTCTGGGCGCGAGTAGTGGCCCGCCGGATCGGCGGCATTCTTCGCCACACCGATCAGCCCGAGATCGATGTCCGCATAGAGGATGCCTTCCTGACCTTCCGGCAACTTTTCCGCCAGGGAACTGCCGTCCGGTCCGTAGATGACGGCGTGCCCGCCGCCCGCATGCAGGAGACCATTCTTGTCGGGCGAATCGCACATTTCGTCGATCATGGCTTTCGATACCACCGCGCACGGTGCCACGACGAAGCAAGAGCCCTCGACCGCGTAGATCTTGCTCGCCGCATTGTTGACCTCCCAGCCGAGCGCGTGGGCAAACGGTTCATAGAGCGAGAAGCTCGGCCATGCGGCGACGTGGATCTGTTCGTTCTGCGAATACATCGCGAATTTCGTCAAGGGCTGGATATGCTCCCAGCAACAAAGCGCGCCAAGCCGGCCGATGTCCGCGCGGTCGTGCACTGCGATATGGCTCCCGTCGCCCTCACCGAACACGGTGCGCTCAGCATGGGTCGGGCGCAGCTTGCGCCGTTTCGCGATGGTTTCGCCGTCTGGCCCGACCAGCCATTGGGCGATATAGAGGCTGCCGCCATCGCGCTCGGACAGCCCCAGCACCGCGGTGATCTTGTTCCTCTTTGCAGCGGCCGAAATGCGCGCGGCTTGCGGGCTTTCATAGGCCAGCGAGTTATCGAAGTATCGTTGGGTGAAACCGCGCCCGATCTGCCACGCTGGCGTTCCGAGCCAGATGTGAAATGGATAGCCCGGAATCCATGTCTCCGGAAACGCGATGAGTTTTGCGCCGTTCTTTGCCGCCTCCTCGATATATTTGATGGTCTTGTCGACCGTATTGTCGAGATCCATCCACACAGGTGCTGACTGGACACACGCTACTTTATATTTTTGATGAATGATGCCCATTTTACTGCCTTTCTTGCTTCGGTGAGGGAAATTGGTGACTTGCAGAAGGACCACCGGGCGTGCGCCGGCGGATGCCGAACGGATCCAGGTTGGCGTAGCGCGCGAGCAGGCCCCATGCGCCGCCGGGTGCCACGATCATTGTTACGACCGCGAGCAATCCGAGCCCGATGAAATACCAAGTGCCGAAATCGGCGAATGTCTCGCGCAGCGCGAAGTAAACGGCTGTGCCGATCAACGGCCCTTCTATGGTGCCGATGCCGCCCAGCACCACGATGAAGATCGCAGACGCCGTCCAGTTCAGGGAAAAGGACGCATCGGGCGTGACCTGAAGGGTGCTCATGTAAGAGACCGCGCCTGCTGTTCCGGTGATGGCGGCCGCGATCACCCACAATGACAGCTTGGCGCGTGTGGCCGGCACGCCGCTCGCCAATGCGGCTGCTTCGGCGTCCCGCACGCTCATCAGCGCGAGACCGAGGCGGCTGCGCAACACAATGGCGCCGGCCGCGAACGCGCCAACCCCCACCCCAAGCGCGGCCCAGTACAGGTAGGCGTTTCTGGCCCAGCGATCGAACTCACCGATCATCTCGAGCGGCATCCCGGCCCCTGCACCCAGCCAGTCTATGTTCACCGCGGCGATGTGCGCGACCTCCGCGAGCACCCAGGTACCGACGGCGAAATAGGCGCCGGCCAGCCGGAACATCGGCCCTGCAAAGATCAGCGCGGCCGTCGCTGTGCAGACGGTTGCGACCGGCAACGCGAGCCACGGATTAAGATGAAAAGTGTTCGAGATCGCAAAGAGCGAATAGGAGCCGATGCCGACAAAGACATGCTGCCCGATGGCGACCATGCCGCC
>Ga0210401_10008218_pt1 | contig 10378 bp, 5 predicted proteins | sample IncBWH32MmetaG_FD_150866 | JGI IMG/M metagenome (GOLD analysis project Ga0210401, IMG submission 150866) | Forest soil microbial communities from Barre Woods Harvard Forest LTER site, Petersham, Massachusetts, United States - Inc-BW-H-32-M | ecosystem: Environmental > Terrestrial > Soil >... | reverse complement strand
AACGCGTTTGGGGTCAGCCGCGTCCCATCTCCAGCGAGTCATGCCCTGGGGCATTTTCCTGACAAGCGAAGCACGTAAAAACGACGGTCGGAGGACGATTTTGCGAAAGCATGCCAGTGCGTTAGCTGCATTTGTAGTGTTGTTGATGGTTTTGCCTTTGGCGGCGCAAGCGCCCAGCCAGGCCGACCTGTACGCTATCTATCAGATCAAGGATGAAGGCTTCAACCGTTCTCAGGTCATGGACATCATGAGCTACCTAAGCGATGTCTACGGCCCGCGTCTGACCAATTCTCCGGACATCAAGGAAGCCGCTGCCTGGACCACCGGGAAAATGAACGACTGGAAGCTTGCCAACGTCCATCTCGAGCCTTGGGGCCCGTTCGGTCGAGGCTGGTCCAACGAGCGGATTTCGGCCCAGGTCATTTCGCCCCGTCCGTTTCCCCTGATCGCCTATGCCAAAGCCTGGACCCCGGGGACCAACGGTCCGGTAACCGCCGACGCAGTCCTCGCGCCGATCCTGAAAGAAGAAGACATCCAGAAGTATCGCGGCCAGCTGAAGGGAAAATTCATTCTGACCGCCGCCGTCCCGGAAAATCCCGAGCGCTTCGAGCCCCAGGCTCACCGCTACACCGACGCGGAATTGGCCGAACTCGCGACTCAACCGGTTCCCGCCGCGCAAAATCCTGAAGATCGCATCGCGCAAATCCGCGCCCAACGCGAACTGAATCTCAAAATACAAAAGTTTCTAGTCGAAGAAGGCGTCGCCGCATGGATCGAGCCGTCGCGCGGCGATGACGGCACCGTCTTCGTCCAGCAGGGAGGCGGTCGCGACAAGGAAAAAGATCCGCCAACTCCTCCGCGCCTAGCCGTCGCCAGCGAAAACTACGGCCGTATCTATCGCCTGCTGGAAAAAAAGAAGACCGTCACCATGCAGGTGGATATTGAGAATAAGTTTTACGACGACGATCTGAGCTCCTTCAACATCATCGGCGAAATTCCCGGTACCGATAAAGCCAAGGCCGACGAGGTCGTCATGCTCGGCGCGCACTTCGATTCCTGGCACTCCGGGACCGGCGCCACCGATAACGGCGCAGGCTCCGCCGTCATGCTCGAAGCCATTCGCATTCTCAAAACCACTGGCGTGAAATTGCGCCGTACCGTCCGCATCGGCTTGTGGACCGGCGAAGAGCAGGGCTTGCTCGGCTCCGCTGCATACGTCAAACAGCATTTCGGCGATCGCAATGCCGAAGATCCCGCTACAAAACTGATCAAGATTCTTCCCGAGCACGCCAAGCTCGATGCTTACTACAATATTGACAACGGCACCGGCAAGATTCGCGGCGTCTATTTGCAAGGCAATGGGATGGTGGCTCCCATTTTCTCCGCATGGATGGCGCCCTTCCACGACCTTGGCATGAACACGCTCACCATTCGCAACACGGGCGGCACCGATCACCTTTCCTTCGACGGTGTCGGTCTGCCCGGATTTCAGTTCATCCAGGATCCCATGGACTACGACACTCGTACTCACCATTCGAACATGGACGTCTACGAGCGTATCCAGGAGCCCGACATGAGACAGATGGCCGTCATCGTCGCCTCCTTCGTCTACCTCACCGCCAACCGCGACGAAATGATTCCGCGCAAGCCGCTGCCCAAGCCGCAGCCTGTGCGGAATTTTCCATGACCCGTTCGTCTCGGGAATTCTCGTAGGGGCGGACTTCAGTCCGCCCCTCTTCGTTTCATTCTTTTTCGATCATTCTCCCGGGGGTCCTCTGCTACACTACGCCCCCGGTTTGCGCTTCATCCCACTTCTGAGGAGTTTTCGTCATGAAAATCGTTCGCAGCTTTGTGCTCGTTTCGCTGGCTCTGGGTCTCGCACTTTCGCTTCGCGCTCAGGAATCGAACCAGAAATCTGCTAGCACTACTCCACGCAGCATCACCATTGATGACTACTTCCAGATCCGCGACGTCTCTCAGCCCGAGCTCAGCCCCGACGGCCAATGGGTGGCCTATACCGTTCGAACGCGAATGCTCAAGGAAGACAAAAACGAGCAGCGCCTCTGGATGATCTCCACGCACGGCGGCGACCCCATTCCCATGACCGCCGAAGGAGTCTCCTCCTCCCACTCGCGTTGGAGCCCCGACGGCAAGTACCTCGCCTTCTTATCCGCGCGCAACGCCGGCAAGGCCCAAGTCTGGCTCCTGAATCGCCTCGGCGGTGAAGCCGTTCGCCTTACCGAAACCGTTCAAGGCGTCAACGATTTCGAATGGTCCCCCGACAGTACCCGGCTCGTTCTGGTCCTCCAGGATCCCAAGCCAGAGGACATCGAATCCGCCAAGGACAAAGACAAGGACAAAGAAAAGCCTGCCGCAAAACCGAAAACGCCCCCGCCCTACGTCATCGACCGTCTCCAATTCAAAGAAGACACCGTCGGCTACCTCGATCACCGCCGAACCCACCTCTACATTTTTGATGTCGCCTCGAAAAAGACCACGCAGATAACCAGCGGCGATTACGATGACAACGAACCCGCCTGGTCACCCGACGGCAAGTCCCTCGCCTTCACCAGCAATCGCAGCGCTCCCGACCCCGATCGCAACTACAACTCCGACATCTGGGTCGTCGCGGCCGATAACACCGACAAAGGCGCGCACCTCACTCAGATCACGACAAACCCCGGCCCTGACCGTCAACCCACCTGGTCACCCGACGGCAAATGGATTGCCTTCGTCACCCAAACCGACATCAAGGATATGATCTACGCCACCCACCATCTCGCTATCGCCCCCTCCACCGGCGGCGAAGCCAAAGTGCTCACCCTCGCTTTCGATCGCAGCATCCGCCGTCCGCGCTTCTCCCCCGACGGCCACTACATCTACTTCACCGCGGATGACGACGGCACCCATAACCTCTGCCGCATCGCCGTCACTGGTGGTGAAATCACTCGCCCCATCGGCGGCCGCCTCACCGTTAATTCCTATTCGCTTGGTAAGGACGGCGCCATCGCCGCGCAGATCGCCACTCTCGATCGCCCCGACGAAATCTTTCTCTCGAACGGCACCGACCTCAAGCGCCTCACCAAAACCAACGATGCCCTGATCTCCCAATTACGTCTGGCCAAAGTCGAATACGTCCATTTCAAAAGCCAGGACGGAACTCCGGTCTCCGGCTATCTCTACAAACCCCTCGACTACACTCCCGGCAAAAAGGTGCCCACGCTACTCAACCCGCATGGTGGCCCGGTCGGTCAATACTCCGCTTCCTTCTACCACCTCGCGGAGCTCTACGCCGCCAACGGCTACGCCGTCCTTCTGCCGAATCCGCGCGGCTCTTCCGGCTACGGCCAGAAATTCTGCGAAGCCATCTTTGCCGATTGGGGAAACAAGGACTACCAGGACGACATGGCCATGGTGGACTATGCTCTCGCCCAAGGCATCGCCGATGCCGATAAACTCGGCGTTGGCGGCTGGTCCTACGGCGCCATGTCCACCGACTTCATCATCGCGCAGACCACGCGTTTTAAAGCCGCCATCTCCGGGGCGGGAATCGCCCTTCTGCCCACCGGCTTCGGCCACGATCACTATCAGAAGGACTACTTCTACGAACTCGGCTACCCGTGGGATAACAAAGCTGTGTGGGAAAGAGTCTCGCCCTTCTACCGCGTAAACAACATCACCACGCCCACGCTGTTCATGGGCGGCGAAATCGATTGGAATGTCCCCATCATTGGCAGCGAGCAGATGTACCAGGCACTCAAAAGCCTCGGCCGCACCACCGAGCTAGTCGTTTACCCCGGCGAATATCACGGCTTCACCGTGCCGTCTCATATCAAAGACCGCCTCGAGCGCTACCTCGCCTGGTACGCCCACTACGTCAAAGGCGAATCCACCCCCGCAACTCCAGCGCCCCAACCAATTCCAGAAGCCAAACCCGCCGACTGATAGTGCTTCTCGTTTGAAGGGGCGCAGCACTGCTGCGCCCTCTGCAACGTTAAAACTTCTCCCGAGGGTCCACACTTTTGAACCCGTAGGTCTCATACCGTGTATTGATTTTTCCTTCGCGCAAACTCACGACCGTAAATCCTTCCGCAAATCCCATCCGCGGCCCATGCCACCAATTTCCGCAAACCGCTCCGCTCGTGATGTATTTCGTATTCTTGTAATCCACGATTTCATTCACGTGCGTGTGCCCTTGTAGAACCGCAATCACGTTGTGCCCTTCAAATGCGCCGATCACCTGCGGCGCATTGGCCACGCTCAACGTATCGTATTTGTCTCCGGTTCTCATCCTATCCGCGGCCCACGTTGCAAACGCCGTCACCAGCGGCACATGAACGATCACGATCACCGGCGTTCGCGCCCCCGCGCTCTTCAAATCCTCAGCAAGCCAGCTCACTTGTTTTTCATCCACTCGCGCTTCCCACATGCGGTCCTCCGTCGGCTGGATCGAATCCAGCACCACGAAGTGATACCCCTTGTGATCGAACGAGTAGTACGTCTTCCCCATCCGGTCTTCGTACATTTTCTTTCCATACGCTGGGTCGCTCGGCGCCACGCCGCTCTTCGTCAAAATCCCGAACACGTCGTGATTTCCAATCACGTTGTGAATCGGCATCTCCAGCGCTAGCTGGGTTTTTTTGTACAAATCAAAAACCGTTCCCGCTCGCGCCCCATCCACACCCAACGCATCATAAACGTGATCGCCGCCCATCACCGCAAACTCCGGCTTCAGCCCTGCGATCTTCCCGAAGCACATCTCGCATCCCGTCGGCGCATTCAATTCCGGCTCAATATGCGTGTCCGTAAAAAATACAAAGTCAAACGACCCCGGCGCGCTTTCTGCCGCCCAATCTAGTCGCGCATTCCCCGCAACTGCCCCCACCACTCCCGCCACCGCCGCCGTCTTCAAAAATTTCCTGCGATCCACAATCATCAGCCATCCCCCCCTCAGCATTCCCCATTCGCCGAAATCTTAGCACCCTCCCATTCCCCTCGCCGCATCTTCAGATTGCGACTCCTCTTTTTTCTGTGCCCTCTGTGCTATCCAACCTCTGTGTCCTCATATGTTGAGCCTTTCGCTTTTTCCTTCCTTTGCATTGCCTCAATCACCCAGCCGCGCTATCCTCCATCTCCTCGCGGAGGTATTTGATGCACTCTATTCGCCCAACTTTTTCTTTTATCTTTCTCGCGCTTTTTTTCTCCTTGGCTGCGAACGCGCAATCTTCTTTCACCGTCGGCACCGCCTCCGCCGCCCCCGGCCAGAAAGCCACCGGCTACCTCGAAGTCCCCGCCGGCGTTGACCCTGCCACCAGCATCCCCGTCGTCGTCATCAACGGCGCCAAGCCCGGCAAAACCATCGCTCTCGTCTCCGGTGCCCACGGCACCGAGTACACCTCCATCATTGCGATTGAAAAACTCATCACCACTCTCGATCCCTCCCAGGTCACCGGCATCGTCATTCTCGTCCCCCTCGTCAATATCTCCTCCTTCGAGCAAAAAGTCCCCCACGTCAATCCCATCGATAACAAAAGCATGAACCGCTTCTACCCCGGCAAAGCAGAAGGCACGCAAACCGAGCGCGCCTCTTTCCTCATCACCAAGCAAATAATCGACCGCTGCGACTACCTCATCGACTACCATGGCGGCGATCTCGACGAAAGCCTCCGCCCCTACGCCTACTGGGGTCCAACGGGCCACGACGAACAAGATCGCATCTCCAAGCAAATGGTCCTCGCTTTCGGCCTCGATCACATCATCATCTGGCGCGAGCGCCCCACCGACCCCGCCGCCACCCGCTATCTCGATAACACCGCCTCCGTACGCGGCAAACCTTCCATCGTCGTCGAAGCCGGCCACGCCGGCACCGTTGACTCCGACGACCTCGCCCTCCTCGTCAACGGCACTCTCAGCACCATGCGCGCCCTCAAAATGCTTCCCGGCGATCCGCGCCCCATCGAAAATCCCGTTTGGATTGAAAAACTCGAAGACGTCATCTCCGAAGGCCCCGGCATCTGGTACCCGCTCGTCAAGCGCGGCACCTACGTCTCCGCCGGAATGAAGCTCGGGACCATCACCGATTACTTTGGCAAAGTCATCGCCGAACCTCGCGCGCCTGTCTCCGCCGTTGTCCTCCACGTCAACGCCGTCCCCTCCCTGAAAAAAGGCGACAACATCGCCGATCTCGGCGTCGTCGCCGCTCATGCACCGTAATTCTTCTCTTGTAGGCGCCGGGCTTTAGCCCGGCCAGCATTGCCTACGTTTTGCCATACGATTTGCCCCGAGCCGCCATCAATATAACTACTACCCAAGGAGTCCGCATGAAACCTCAACGAACCCATCGACTCTTCCTCACGCTGCTCTTGCTCCTTCCGCTCCTCCTCGCCCCGTCCTCCCGCTCCCAGCAGCCGCCCGCTCCTCGCGTCGTTGATCTCACCGCGTCTGACGGCATGAAACTGAAAGCCACCTACTTCGCCGCCGCCAAACCCGCCCCGGGCGTCCTGCTCCTCCACCAATGCAACCGCCAGCGCAAAGTTTGGGATGACCTCGCCGCGCGCCTCGCTGCCTCCGGCCTCAATGTCCTCACCGTGGACTACCGCGGCTTCGGCGAGAGCGGTGGCACTCCCTTGGACAAGCTCACCAACGCCGAGCGCGCCAATTTCGTTTCCGAAAAACTGCCCCTCGACGTCGAAACAGCTTTCCAGTATTTAAGCGCGCAATCGGGAGTCACTCACGGCATCATCGGTGTGGGCGGCGCAAGTTGCGGGGTCAACCAATCCGTTCAAGTTGCGCGCCGCCACCCGGAAGTAAAGTCCCTGGTCCTGCTCTCCGGCGACACCAATCCGGACGGCCGCCAGTTCCTGCGAAATTCCCCGAACCTGCCCATCTTCATCTCCGCCGCCGATGATGATGCCAATGGCCTTGTCGTGGAGTTCATGCAATGGCTTTTCAGCCTCTCGCCCGACCCTGCCGACAAATTCCAGCACTACGCCAATGGCGGACACGGCGTCGAGATGTTTGCCGCTCACGAAGAATTGCCCGGCATGATCGTCGAATGGTTTGGCACAACTCTGCGACCCGGTTCCAGCGCCGCCAGTAGTAAGTCCGCTGCATCTCAATCTCGCGAAGCTAAGCCCCGCCAGCCAAATATCCTGGAACTCATCGACCAGCCCGGCGGCGCCGCAAAAGTCGCAAAACAGTTAGCCGAAGCCCGCCAACATGATCCCCAAGCTAAATTATTTTCTGAAGCCATCGTGAACCAACTCGGCTATGAACACATCCAATCAGGTGACACCAAAGGCGCTATCGAGATCCTGAAGTTGAACGTCACTGCCTTTCCCATCTCCGCCAATGCCTACGACAGTCTCTCCGATGCCTATCTCGCCGATGGCCAGAAAGATGTCGCCCTCCTGAATGCCAAAAAAGCTCTCGAACTCCTGCCCGCGGACAAAACGCTATCGGACGCTTTTCGCGACGGGCTCAAAGCCAATATCGAACAAAAGCTCAAGCAACTCAGCGGCACTCCGCAGTAATCTCCCATCCGAGTGCCCTCTACGGATTTTGCTCTTGGTCACGGCCTTGTCCGGCCCTTGACCTGCCATAGACCTGCCCTTGCCCAGCCCATGTACGCGCCGTCCCTTTCCTGGCCGTAGTCGCTGTGCTCCTCGTCTCGGCGCTCTCCGTGTTAATTCCTTCTTTCCTTCCACTTAAGACGCCAGATTCATTCGAACGGAGTACTATACGATAAACTATTTGACAAACTAACATTCCCGTGCTACCATAAGCCGTGAACTATCCCCCCAAACCTCGCCCGTTCCCACCTTTCCTCTCCGTCTCTCCCACTCTTCCCGTTTTGGAACCATTCTTCCTCTCTCTTTGCACTCTCTTGTCGCTCTTTGCTCCAAGAGCGTTTCACAACTCCTTTCCATTCAACCCCTTCCACACTCTTTCTCAAAAATACCGGGGTGTGGGGGCCCCTACTCAATAAATCCAAAGTAAGACTTGAACTCCACCTAAAATTGCCAGCAATCCTCATAAACCCACTCTATCCGCGGCACTGCAATCTCTCCGCGTCGCCCGCATTGCCCCAATCTCCCCGGCAGGGTATCCTCTTCAAATTCAGGGAGGTAAGGGATGGGTTGCTCAGTGCGGCGTCGTACAGCAGGGAAGTGCTTTGTCTTCCAAACGTTTTTTGCGATTCTCATCAGTCTTTGGTCGGGTCTCCCGGCGAAAGCCCAGCAGTACGACTCGAAGTTCTTCTCCGAAATGCGCTGGCGCTGCATCGGCCCCTTCCGTGGAGGCCGCACCGTCGCCATCTCCGGTGTCCCGCACCAGCCCAATGTTTTCTACATGGCCGCCGTCAACGGCGGCGTCTGGAAGACCACCGACTTTGGCAACACTTGGAATCCCATCTTTGACGATCAGCCCTCCGGCTCCGTCGGCGCTCTCGCCGTCGCGCCTTCTGACCCCAACATCATTTATGTCGGCAGCGGCGAAGGATTGCAGCGCCCCGATCTCGCTACCGGCGACGGCATTTACAAATCCACCGATGCCGGGAAAACGTGGACGCATCTGGAAAATCTTCGCGGCGCCCAGCAGATCACCGCGATCCTCGTCGATCCCAAGGATCCCAACCGCGTTTTCGTCGCCGCCCAGGGCCACCCCTACGGCCCCAACCCCGAACGCGGTGTCTTTCGTTCCACAGACGGCGGCAAATCCTTCCAGAAAATTCTATACAAGGACGAAAACATCGGCGCCGCCGATCTCGCCTTCGATCCCACGAATTCGCAAACGATTTACGCCGTTCTCTGGGCTGCCCGCGTCGCTCCCTGGGAAGTTCGCAGCGGCGCTTCCATCTACATCGCCGGAAGCGGCCTCTTCAAATCCACCGACGGCGGAAACACTTGGCATCCCCTCACAAAAGGTTTGCCTGCCGCCGCCGAAGATCTCGGCCGCATCGGCATCGCCGTCGCTCCCTCGCAACCCAATCGTCTTTACGCCACCATCGAAGCCAAGCGCGGCGTCGCCGGCATCTATCGCTCCGACGATGCTGGTGAATCCTGGCAACAGGTCAGCGACGACCGTCGCATCGGCGGCCGCGGCCCCGGCGCCATGGGTATCGCCGTCGCGCCCGACAATCCCGGCGAAATCTACGTCGCCAACACCACCACATGGAAATCCACCGACGGCGGAAAAACTTTCGTCGGCTTCAAAGGCGCTCCCGGCGGCGACGACTATCAGCGCATCTGGATCAGCACGGAGAATCCCCAGATCATCGCTCTCTCCGCCGACCAGGGCGCGGAGATCAGCGTCAATCGCGGCGCCACCTGGAGCAGTTGGTACAACCAGCCAACCGCGCAGTTCTATCACGTCACCACCGACAATCGTTTTCCCTATTGGGTGTATGGCGCACAGCAGGAGAGCGGGTCCGTCGCGACGATGAGCCGCAGCGATTTCGGCGAAATCACTTTCCGGGATTGGAGGCTCCCCGGAATTTTCGAGTACGGCTACATCGCCGTGGATCCGCTCGATTCCAACGTTCTTTATGGCGACTGGCTCACCCGCACCAAACAGGACATCAGCGAATACGCCAAGGTCACGCCCGAAGCGATTCGCCGCGGCGAATACCGCTATGCGCGAACGCTCCCCGTTGTTTTTTCGCCGCTCGAGCCGCACACGCTCTACTTTGCGGCCAACGTTTTGTTCAAGACCACCGACGCCGGAAACAGCTGGCAGGTGATTAGCCCGGATCTCACGCGCGAATCCTACGAGACTCCGAAAAATCTCGGCGTCTTCGCCGCCGCCGATCCGGAAAAAGGAAAGCATCGCGGCGTTATTTACGCCGTCGCGCCATCTTTCAAGGAAGCCAGCACGATTTGGGCGGGAACCGATGACGGTCTCATCCACATCACGCGCGACGGCGGAAAAACCTGGCAGAATGTCACGCCGCCGCAACTCGTTCCCTGGAGCAAAGTTTCCATCATCGAAGCGTCGCATTTCGACGCCGGCACCGCGTACGCCGCCATCAATTCTTTCCGCCTCGATGATTTGCGCGCGCACATTTATCGCACGCGCGACTTCGGGAAAACTTGGGTGGAAATTACGAAAGGCATTCCCTCTGGCGGCGCGAGCAACGTGGTGCGCGAAGATCCCACGCGCAAAGGCCTGCTCTTTGCCGGCACCGAAGGCTCCGTCTACGTTTCCTTCAATGACGGCGACGACTGGCAGCCGCTGCAACTCAATCTGCCGCACACCTCCATGCGCGATCTCGCCATTCATGGCGACGACCTAATTGTCGCGACCCACGGCCGGTCGTTCTGGATTCTCGATGACATTACTCCGCTCCGCCAGATCTCCGAGCAGATTACAAAATCCGACG
>Ga0210401_10008217_pt1 | contig 10378 bp, 12 predicted proteins | sample IncBWH32MmetaG_FD_150866 | JGI IMG/M metagenome (GOLD analysis project Ga0210401, IMG submission 150866) | Forest soil microbial communities from Barre Woods Harvard Forest LTER site, Petersham, Massachusetts, United States - Inc-BW-H-32-M | ecosystem: Environmental > Terrestrial > Soil >... | reverse complement strand
CGAAAATATTTTGCTGTAAGTTTTCCCGAGAGATTGCACGCTCGCTCCGCCGCTCCGCGCCCTGCCTGTTCCGCCTCAGTGAGCGCGGTAATCCTTGTACAAATCCAACCGGTTTAGCAGCCGGATCATCACCTGCGTATACGCCAGGTATTCCGAAAGGCTCTCGTCGGAAATGTTGTAGAGCGCTTTTCGCCGTGCTTCCCGCAGAGTATCGAAGTCCTCGGCCTTCAGCGTCGCAACCGCGCTGTTCTGGAACGAAGTGCGGTCGGAGATTCCGTAAATCGGCTCGCTCTCGGCAACGGCTTTGGCGAGTTCTTCCTGCGACGGCTTTTTCTCGCGCATCTGCCGGTCAAACTCCGCGCCCCGTGTGCTCATGACGTCGTCGAATTCCTTTCGCGTATGCGGCAACCCGGCGATGATTTGCAGCACCTGCTCGCGGGTCCATTTCGGATTGGCGAAGTCCGCCGGGTCCGGCGCCTGGTATTTCATCACTGCTTGAATGTCATTGCGGCGATAGTCTTCCTTAATTTCCGCGAGGCCACCCCAAGTGCTGAGCGTGCGAAACGCTTCCTCCGTCATCTCCTCCGCAAGCAAATGCGCGGCGGCCGCGCGCACGAAGGGTTCCTGCGCCTGTAGCTGCGCAATTAGCGCCTTGCTGGCCTTCGTGGAATCCATGCTTCCATACAAGAAAAGCGCCGCAGTATCCGAATCAAGATCCAGAGAATGCTCGGAAATATGGATGATCGCATTCGGAAAGAGCAACAGCCTGGCTGCAAGGGATTGAATATTAACGCCGCGCTGTCCGAGTTCCAGCGCGAGCGATAGATAATTCGCCGGGTCGGTCTCCTGAAAATCGGTTTGCACAATAGCGTCCTTGACCAGATTCAGCGATTCTGGCGATTTGTCCAGCTGAAATAGAAACGACGCTGCATCAAACTGAAAAATGTGGTCGGTCTTCTCTGCCGCAAGCATCTCTTTCAGGCAGCTAACACCCTCTGGGCCCGCCGACTGAAGCTGTTTCCAGTAGGTGTCAATCTCTTTGCTCTTCGCATCAATCTGCGTCTCATTCAACTGCGTCAGGTGAAATCCGTAAACTTTTCCCTTCTGCGCGCGCAAATCCGCGCAGGAAGGAGCCTGCGCCTGCGCAATTCCCGCCCCGATCGCCATTGCCCACATTGCGAATGCCGCCGCCGTTCGCCGCAATCCTCACCTCTCGAAGTTCCTTCAGATAGATGCTACCACCCTTCCCGAAATTGCCTGCAAAGCCGTGCTCCAACCACTAAATCTCTGCTCGCGAGAAAAACGCCGGGCGGCGTGGTCAGGGCCGCCCAGCGGGTCAGTAGAGGGTTGCTGTTTTTTTGTTTGGTGGAAGCCATTGGCGCAGTCCTTAGTCGAGGGACTCGCGCGTAATCTTTTCGCTGCGCATGGGAACCCAAATCCGATCGTCGGCCGAAGCGGCGGTATTGGTCTGCCAGCGGAAGCGTCGCAACGTGATGCGATAGGAGGTGTGCCCATCGACGGAGTGGAACGTGTAAATCGCCCGGGACGGAGAAACTTTCTCGTTGCCGGTCGTGAGCGAAGTCAGCTCAAAATCGTAATTCGAAAATTCGGGCGCGACGCGGCGCAGCATCATTGCCGCTACAAGTTGAGAATTGCGACACCAGGTATCGTGGCCGGCATCCACCCAGCGTTGCAGGTTCTCAACGCGCGCACGGTCCACGGGAATCATCTGCACCACGCGCTGCTCTCGCGTCTGCGCTTCCGCGATCGTCATGGTCATCACGCCCAGCGTCCACATCGCCAAGTAGAACGTGATCCGCAAAATCACCGGCAGAATCACGCGAACCTTTCCTACTGTTCCCGAAACGGAGTTCCTGTTCATGACGTCCTCCCGTCGAATCACAATCTGCGCCTGCCCAAACTCTCTAGCTCTTTCGTTGCTTCGTTGCTTCCTTACCTCTTCACTTCTTTCTTCGCCGGCCGGGTGGCGCAGAGCGCGGCGCCGGTTTGTGAGCCGCCTTTTGCAAAACGATTCAAGCGCGGCGGTGCTTGTCTTTTTGCTCATGGCTGCTCCTCCAGCGACGCGATCCGGGCCACCCGCAGGGGTATTGGCCGGCGTTCCTGAGAGGCGGCCTTGCTCGTACCGCCTCCCCGAAAATCATTACTCCACTTCATTACTTCGTTGCTTCTTTGCTTCGTTCCAACTACGGGCGCTTGTTCGCTTTGCGCTGCGCCGTGGCGGTCGCCACTGGCGCGGGATCTTCGGAGTCATCCCCACTCGAACCCGCACCCACACCGCCCTGGAATGCGGAGCGCATCACATCCGAAGCGAAGAAGTTCTTGCCGTCGATCGGCACCATCATGATTTGCAGCTTGTCCGACAAACGCTCGGCAATAATCTTCTGGATGAGCATCGGATTCTGCTTCAGCACCGCTGCTTCATACTTCATCCGCTCGGAATCGGCCGCGGCGGTAACGCGAATCCGGTTGGCTTCGGCGTCCGAAAGGTTGTGCTGGCGTTCCAGCTCCGCCTTGCTGTCAATGATCTTCGCCTGCGCGGCGGCTTCCGCATTCTGCAAAGTGGATTCTTTGCGCGCCTGCGCCTCCAGCTTGGTCTGCTCGATCTGCTTCTCCTTCAGCGGCAGGGTGTACTGCATCGCGTCGGCTTCCGCCTTAGCCTGCAGCACGCGCACCTGCGCCTGGGCTTCAGCCTGCTTGACGTCGCGCGCCTTCTGCGCATCCGCTTCCAGCTCGGCAATCTTCACTTCTTTCAGCTTGATGTCCTGCTCCGTGCCTAGACGTTCGTTCTCCTGCTCTTTCAGCAGCAGGCCTTCGAGCCCCTTGGCGTATTCCGCCGGCAACTGGATGTCTCGCAGCAGCACTTCGCGCACAACGATTCCGTCCGAAGCCAGCCGTGTCTTGATCATCTCGGCCGCCTGAGTGCGCAACTCTTCGCGCTTCACGGCAAAAATTTCGCGTGTCACATAGTTGGGCGCAAGCTGCCGGTAGGTGGAAGAAACCACCGGTGCAACTACCTGCTCGCCAACGGGCTGCGGCAAATTCTGGTGAATGCTGGAAAGCTTCGAGGGATCGATCCGGTAACGAACGCTGACCGCCAGCCCAAGATTCAATCCTTCCCGGGCCTGCACCGTCAAAACTTCCGTGCTCGCCTTGTTTCCGGCATTCGCCGAAGTCGTGTACACCTGCTCCCGCGTGTCATACAGCACCACGTCATCCACCAACGGCGTTACCAAGTGCACGCCCGGATACAACGTACCGGGGCGCACGCCGGAAAGCTGGCTGACGCGAATACCCGCGGTACCGTCCGGCACCACCACGATGCTCAGGGCCACGAGCACCGGCACGATGCCGACCGCCGCCAATTGCAGCGCGAGTCTCCACCGTACCGGACCGAAAGGGCGCGCCGCCTTGCTCTGTACCGCCTCCGTCCCCGGTTCCCCACTGGTTTGCTCAAGCAGCCACCTGAGCCTTGCTGCGATGTAAATGTCGTACGCGACCAGAATCCCCGAGCTGCCGAATAGGCCGACTCCGAGGATCAACAGTAGATATTTCAGTGCCAGCATGTCCTTTCCCCCTTTTCCCTTCTTCCGGTAACCCTGCGAGGAGCGAACCGCGCCCTGGTTCAGGTGTTGCGCCGGAAACTCTCCGTGAAGCTACCTCTGCATCTGAAACGCGCGCGCAACCATCCGCGTGCCGTGGGCAACGGCCACCCGCATCGGGCGGCGGTCCGCAGTAGCCGGCTGCATCAGCCGGAGCGTGAGGTGAAGAAGTGCGGTCTGCAGTGCCAGCGCGGCAAACAGCGCCAGCATCGTGATGACTGCGACTCCGGCGAATCCAAGCATCGTTTCCATGTGTGTTCTCCCGAGGTGCGCTGGGCTGAGCAACTCTTCGTAGTAAGCCCTGGCAGGTAGGGAGCCACATCCATTTGGTTGAACATAAAGGACTTATCGGAAGGGCAAGGGGCTGGTCTCGTGGCTGGCCAGACACGGCGTGTTTCCAGGGCCGCAGTCAATGACGCGCCAAGGCTCTTAAAAACAGGTCGGTTTGGGTCGCGTTCACAGGCGGGCGGCACTTCGCTGGGATCGGAAGATCCATTTCGCCGGAATAATTTGTCCTCCAAAACTGTCTACCTAGTGCAGGTCGCCACCGAGACGGACCGCACCTGTGCAAAGAGCTAAAGCTCTCCGAGACAAGAAATTTTTTCGAATAAATAAGAAAAGGACGCAAAGAATGAGCAGCAAAACGATGTGGATTTTAGGTTATACGGCCACGGCCATCATGTTGATCGCGCTGCTGGCAACCGCGCGGGGAGTTTCGGCCAATCCCCAGCAAGCCGCAACCGCGGAAGTGAAAATCGATAATTTCAGCTTTGGCCCGGCAACCCTTACAGTAGCTCCCGGGACCACGGTCACATGGATCAATCGTGACGATATTCCGCACACGGTCGTCAGCACGGACGATCCGAAAACGTTCAAGTCCAAAGTGCTCGACACGGACGAAAAATTCTCCTTCACGTTCACGAAGCCCGGAACCTATTCGTACTTCTGTTCGATCCACCCAAAAATGACCGCGACCGTTGTGGTTAAGTGATCGGTCAATGAGCCTGAATCCCTTTGACCTCAACAACACTCTCCTGGCAAAGCACGCGCAACACGTTGTGCTGATCCATTTCCCGATCGCGCTCCTGATCACCGGCGCGGCTTTCGATTTCATCAGCCAGTGGACGAAACGCCGTGGCTTGGTGGAAGCGGCTTATTTCAACTTTCTTGCAGCCGCCATCTCGACCATCCCAACCTTGGCAACGGGGTTCCTTGCCTGGAGATTCGCCCTCGAAGGACAGAAATTGAAAGGCCTCCTTCTCCAACACATAATCCTGGCCTGGACGTCGAGCCTGCTGATCTGGGTGATTTGGGCGGTCCATTTTCGCGCGCGCAAGCGTGCACAATTGCGACCCACTTATCGTTTGTGGATCGAACTTGCCGCCGTCGCCATCATTGCGCTGACCGGCCACCTCGGCGGATTTCTCAGCGGTGTAAACGGACCGGGATAGCACGCGCCCAGTTCACGAGCGCCCGGGCAGACATACCGTGTCATACCTGAGCTCCCTTCAAGAGAACTGTTTGGCGAAATACATCGCCCCAGCAGTCGCTGAATCACGAGGACAATACTTTGCACGAAGGCTTTCTAGGGACAGCTGCGCCCTTCTACGCAGACCTCGTTCTGCTACTCGAGATTGCGATGGGCCTGGCATTGCTCGTCGGCGGATTCCTTGCGCACCTGAGAAAATTTCAGGCGCATGCGTGGTGTCAGTCCGTCGTCGTACTACTGAACACCGCCATTATCGCGCTGGCGATGCTGCCCACCTTTCACCTCCAGGTCAGTCCGAGGATTCCCAGGAAGCTCTATAAGGATTTTTACGCATTGGCCACCGCGCACGCGGTCCTCGGAGCAATCGTCGAATGCGCGGGATTGTACATCCTGCTTGCGGCCGGCACCACACTGATGCCGGAGAGGCTTCGGCTGACCCGTTACAAATTGTGGATGCGAGTTGTTTTGGCAGGCTGGTGGGCCGTCATTCTTCTGGGAGTAGCCACTTACGCGCGATGGTACATCCCAAATCTTTTTCGGCGATGAAGTTCTTCACGCTCAACTCGTGAGAACCGAAAAAATCCCACTCTCCAGCTAGGATTTCCTCTTCACTCCGAAGATCACCAGCGCGATTCCCCCCGCCAACACCAGCCCGCCAAGCACGGGAGGGACGGAAACGTGCTTCTTCTCTTCCGCGGTCGCGTGAATCGGCCCCACGTCCAGCACTTTTTCCTGACGGGTGTAATCAAACCCTTGATAAGCCAACGCCAAGCCGCCAAGAACGATCAGAAGAATCCCAACCCAAAACATTGGTTTCATAGTCTTCGCTTTCTTTAGTAGGCCGTCGCCAGAACGAGCCGGGTGGTGGTGGCAAAAGAATGCCCAATCGATCCAGAATTGTCCAGCAGATTGCTCCACCTGCTCATGAACAAGGATTGCCGAAGGAATACTGCCGCGGCTGAATTGCGGTACGATGGAATAGATGTCTCAAGCACAAGGGATTCGCGTCGCTCGCATACTCGGCATACCCATCTACATTGATTTCAGCTGGATTCTTGTTTTTGGCCTGATCACGTTTACCATATCCGGCAATTTCGCGACGAAGTATCCCTCGTGGACAAGCACGCAGACCTGGACCGTTGGTATCCTCACCACTCTGCTGTTCTTCGCTTCTGTCGTTTTCCACGAACTCGCCCACAGCGTTGTCGCCCAGGCCTACAAAATCAAAGTCCTTTCCATAACGCTGTTCATCTTCGGCGGATTGGCGCGTATCAGCCGCGAACCTTCGAAAGCAATTCAGGAGTTCAACATCGCCATTGCCGGCCCCCTCGCCAGCGGATTTCTCGCCGTGCTTTTCTTTTCTCTAACCCTCTTCTTCCCAGCCAATCCAATGGTCGGCGCCCTCGCCACGTATCTTTGGCAAACCAATCTTTCGCTGGCGCTTTTCAACCTGCTTCCCGGCTTTCCGTTAGATGGCGGCCGCATTTTCCGTGCCATCGTCTGGGGAGCCACGAAAGACTTCACCCGCGCGACGCAAGTCGCTGGCGCTAGCGGCAAGCTCATCGCCTACGCATTGATCATCTTCGGCGTCGGCTCAATCGCCTACGGAAACTGGAACGGCGCATGGCTCGGATTGATCGGCTGGTACTTGCTGAATGCGGCTCAGGCCAGCGTCGCGCAGGTTACCATCCGCGGCGCTCTTGCCGGTTTGTCTGCGACCGACGTCATGAGCCAGGAAGTGCCCACCATTCCCGCGAACATGAGCCTCGATGAATATAGCAACGAAGTTCTCCGCACCGGGCGCCGCATGCATATCGTGACCATGGACGACCGACTCGTCGGCCTGATGAACGTGGCGGCCCTGAACAAGGTCTCGCGGGACGAATGGAATATGAACTCGATTCAGGCGGTGATGGTGCCGCGCGACAAAATCATCTGGGCCTCGCCGGAAGAGCCTTTGCAGCGCCTGCTGGAGCGGTTGTTGGCCGCGGATGTGAACCAGATGCCCGTGGTCAGCCACGGCGAAGACGGCGCCGCGCACATCGTTGGCATCGTCACGCGGGACGCCATTCTGCGCGTCATCCAGACGCGAAGCGAACTCGGCTCCGCCTTAGGCAGTCGCTGACGCGGCGACCGGCTGTTCCTTCGCCGTTTCCTCCGCCGCCCTGCGTGCGCTCATGCGATACCCACCTCGGCGGAAATCCACGGAAATTTTCGAGAAGCCGACCTTTGTCAGCCGCGCAAACGCGGAACCTGGCGTCACCGGCGTGAATGTGCTCTTGTAATGAGCCACCCGGTGAATCCAGCCGTCATTAATCTCAAACGCGAAAAAAGATCCGCCCGGCCGCAAAACGCGATGCACTTCGGCAAGCGCGCGATCCTGCAACTCCCGGCTCTTTAAGTGATGCAACACAAGGATGGCGACGGCCGAGGAAAACGACTGGTCGGCAAAGGGAAGCGTCGCCGCATCGCCGCGGAGCGCCGTAAGTCCCGCGCACTGGTGATTCGCTTTCAGCTTTCGCAACAAGCGCGGATCGTATTCCAGCGAGGTAACGCGAGGGGAAAGTTTCAGCAGGTGCCCTGTTGCCGCGCCGTAACCCGCTCCGATTTCGAGGACATGGTCTCCCAATCGTGCTCCGGACAAGACCCAGGGAAGCAGAAACCGATGTGTCATGCGCTGCCACAGCGAAGTGGAGCAAAAGAAGTGTTCCATGCGGTTCATGGTGGTGTGCCGGAATACCTATTGTAGCGCAGCAAACCTTGCCATGGACCGATTTACTTGAGCCGTGAACGCAATGATTTGCTTAGTGGCAGCTTCCCGATCCGGAATCCGTAAACGTCTTCCCGGCCTCAGGAATAAACTTCCAGTCATACCCCGTCGTTTTCAGCGTCAGCTTCAACACTCCAAACGCAGTGTTATCCCGCACTTCGCTGTTCGCCCTGCGAATTCCGAACTCGCGATGGTTTTTCCCGCCCGTGCCCACGACAAATTCGCGAATCCCCCGCTTCTGATCCGCGTTTCCGTTGGGATCCTGCGGTGCAAAGCGCTCGTAATCGTGGTCGTGGCCGTTCAAAATCAGTTCCGCGTTGGCGTCATAGAGCGCCTGCCAGAATGCCCCGACCTCCGGATCATTGCCGTGGGCGAGACCAGAACTGAAGCGCGGCTTGTGAAAATAGGCTAGCGTACAGCCGGAAGGATGCGCGGCAAGGTCCGTCCGCAGCCATTTTTCTTGAGGTGACCCGGCCTCGCAGCCGCCGACCTCTGCGCACTCGGAATTCAGGACCACAATGTGCCACGAGCCGAGATCGTAGCTGTAGTAGCCGGTCTTCGGGTCGCCTGCGGCAGCTCCAAAATATTGGAAGTAGTATGCGGCGCCCGAGGAGTGAAATTCGTGATTCCCCGCCGCCGGCCGGGTGCGATCCTTCACGCGCCCCCATGTCTTGTCGTAACACTTGAAATTTTCCGGCGTGCCGTCCGGATAGGCCAAGTCGCCCAACGCCATCACGGTTCCTGGATTTGCCTCCAGCAACTTCGCAGTCGCCTCCGCTCCGGCAAGATTGGTGCAATCGGCGATATCCCCCGCGCCGATGAGGATCACTTCTTTCTCCGTCTCGCTCCGTGCGCCCGAACTCGGAAGAGCAGGCACAAGAATTAGCGCCGCCAGGATAAGAGACCCGGCCAAGTACAAAACCTTTGGCGAAAACATAAATTCCCTTCCTTGGATTGCGTGTGGGTGCCGTTTTTCAGTCCATAGAATACAGGTATTCGGTTAAATGGAAGGTAAATCAAAGCTGAAATAGCTTTCAGAATCCGGCGACGGCCGTGATTGCGCATCGAACATGTGCCAACCACCGAAGGATTGACGCTAGTGTAGCATCGGCCGGATGCGCCTTAGGGCTGCCGCAAACTGGTCGGCATTATACGAAGACGGATTCTCAAGCTGCTGGAACAGCACGTTGATCGCGCCGCGAACTTCCACATCGTTCGCGGGCTTGGTGTCCTTGGCATACGCAATATAGAGCGAATCCATCGCCATCGCCGCCTGTTCGGCTGCGCGCTCGTCGGCGATTGCGATATTCTCCGCATCGTCCGTGATGCGCTGCAGCATCCGCAGAGTGACCGCCTGGTCGTACTGCATCGCCGCCAGCCGCTCGGCAATTTGCTGCGCCAGCGGTGCAGCCGCCGAAGCCGCATTGGCCACCACCGCCCGGTCTGGATTCAACTTGCTCATCTCGTTCGACACGGTGAGCAGATGCTTGTCCAGCTCCTGCCCGTTCCCCGAGTCGATCTGCTTCGCCAGCAAACGGAACACCGCATAGCGCGACGAGTTCCACGCCGGATCGCCCGGACGGCGGCCCTCGTAACCGTGGGCCTGGCGCCAACTGTCCTTCGCAGGACCCAGCGAGTGATGGCACGCAAAGCATGAAAGCTCCGAATACTCTGGCCAAACATCCTTTTTATCAAAGCGCTCGTTGCGCGCGCGCCAAACCAGGCGTTCCAGCTCTCCACGAAGCTGCACGGCTTGCCCCGTGCCCCAATCCCGCACTCCCGCCCAAGCCGCCTCTTCCGCGGGCTTTCCCGGTGCCGATTCGCGCGGCACTTTCCAGTGGCGCGGCATCACCGCGGAAAAGGAGTCCAGCTCAAAATAAAGATCCGGGTGCCCGGCGGCGATCATCTCGTGGTCAACAAATTTGTTCTTCGTTCCCAGATGGCACTCCAGGCACTTTTCCGTGCGATGGATTACGTTGCGAGTATCATGCATCCCCAGCGCCACGGATTTTTCATGCAGCCAATCCCGCGTGGTGTGCGGCCCAAGCCAAGCCGACGCGGGTCCATGGCAATTTTCGCAGGAGACTCCGTCGGCCATTTCAAATGGCCGTCCACGCTGCTCCGCCGTCGTGTAAAGCGCGTGGCAAGCCAGGCATTTCGGCGCCTCTTCGGCCTTGCTATCCATTTTCAGGATGCGCGCCATGCGTTCGCCGACGTCGCCTGTCAGTGCACCGTACGCGCGGCTGTGCTTGTCCTGCAGAATCCAAGTCGAATATTCATTCTGGTAAATGCGGCTGCCTGCCACGGGCTTCACGCTACCGTGGCAACTTGTGGCCGCGCAGGAACCCGGGCCGATGTACTTCGATGGCTCCGGCGCATCGGTGGAAGCAAAGCCGCCCGGAAGCAAACATAAGCAAAAGACCAGCAGGATCAGGACGGGTTGTGCGAGACCAGGCTTGAGTTGAATTCCCATTGAGGGCTGCGAAAAGTTCTGATGCT
>Ga0210401_10008212_pt1 | contig 10381 bp, 8 predicted proteins | sample IncBWH32MmetaG_FD_150866 | JGI IMG/M metagenome (GOLD analysis project Ga0210401, IMG submission 150866) | Forest soil microbial communities from Barre Woods Harvard Forest LTER site, Petersham, Massachusetts, United States - Inc-BW-H-32-M | ecosystem: Environmental > Terrestrial > Soil >... | reverse complement strand
ATTCCTGCCCTGGGTGGACCAGCTCCCTGCGTAGGTGAACAGTCACTAAGCTGTCATTTTTGCCAGTTGGCACGCCAAGCGAATTTCCCTAACCTCTCCTTGATCCCGGCATGCTCACCAGTGTTGGGACTGCCCTTTAAATATTCAGAGGAGCATTGATGCAAAAGAAAAGTATCAAACCGGTTGTGATGGTTGCCTGCGTCTTGTTCGTGTGCAACATATCGATGTTCGCTCAGGTATCCTCGAAGCCCGCGGCACAGAGCGTTCCCGGAACAGGGGCACCGCCAAATAACATTAAAGACCAGGACATCGAGATGCTACGGGCGGACTTACGCTCACAGCGCAAACAGATCGTCGCGCAAAACATGACCCTCACCGCCGATGAGGCCACCAAGTTCTGGCCTATCTTTGATCAGTACAGGAAAGAAGCTATCAAGCCCAATGACGAACGCTGGGCGGTCATCAAGGACTATGCAACAAACTACGACACCATGACCGATGCGCAGGCGCAGGAATACATTAGGAGAGAGACCGAGGTTGACCAGCAACTGCTCGCACTGCGTATGAAGTATGTTCCGGTGTTTGAGAAGGCCATCTCACCCAAAAAGACTGCTTTGTGGTACCAGATTGATCGCCGCATCGACGTCCTGATCAACCTGCAGTTTTCTGCGCTTATTCCAATGGTCGATACCAGCAAATAAGAGCGCGGGCGCCGCTGCGGGTAAAAAACTTGTGTTCATGCGTCACGGCGAAAATTGCTGCCCCACTCGTCAGATGTTCGGGGAGTGGGTACTGCGGATCCCGAGATGGCCAATCCGGGGGACAGACGGGTGGAGTGCACCTCAAAACTGAGACATGAAACTTGGTGACAGTTTACTGGATGAGGCTAGTGGCTCTTTTCTTTCTTATCTTTTCTGGTTTTCAAGCTGACAGAGACCTTTAGCACTGCGCCGTCAATGGGATCGATCTCGAACACTGTTTTGCTGGTGAAATGAGGGCTCTCCATGCGGTATTTGAACACGCTGTACCATTGAACGACGTCGGTGTCATAAGGTGCGCCGTACTTGGCCTGCACGTCTGTAGCGGTGTAGCTGCGGTCAGCAAAGGTGAGCATGAAGTACGCCTCGGAGTGGCTCTCGCTTTTGACCGCGGCAATTTCTGAGAACGGAAAAGGCTTGCGGGTCAGTGTGTAGTCCACGATTGCTTTCTGGCGCCGATGGGAAATCCCTTCCTGCACGATCTCATCGATCTTCTTGCTTACTTGTTCCTCTGAGCTGTCATTCTTCGCGGAACACGGATTCTTATCTGAACTGCACTGCACCCGAACCTCGTTCGCAACATATACGCGAAGCACTTTGCAATTTTCCAGCACAGCCTTGACGCCTTGCTCTCCGGGAAGATCGGCTGCCGCGAAAAGATAAGGCACCATTTCTCGCCAGTCGAAATCGTCGGCAGAGAACTGAGCTTGAGCATTGCCGGGAGGTTGTTTGTCAGCGTCCGATGCCTGCGAGGATAACGGCAACCAAAAGGAGAGCAACAACGACAGCACTGTAACGATAGTTGCCGGCTTCATTCTGTGGAAGTGGCTAAGATCATAGCAGCCCAAGAGCTTTGTTCCGGTCTCACCCGATATAAAATCCGGCCGACGATCCGACCCACTGCATGTTTTTGTTGTGGTCGACACCCATCATTAGCCCACGCCCCATGCGGACTATGGTCATCACCGGCAGCAATTCGTCCAGCCAGATGTACATGATGCGGATCTCTGCCTTGGTCCCGCCAAGCGGTGTTTCAATTACTGGCTCGAAGTGCATGCGCTCTTGCAAAATATACTGCGAGCGCTTTTCTTTGGGGATATTCGCCAAATCTCCTTTCTTAGGATTAAGAATCACGCCCAACCCCGCGAAGGAAAAGAGCGGCTTGATCACGTAATTTTCCAGATCCTGAGGCAACGGCTCCACGCGATCGAGAAAGAATGTTTTTGGTACACACTCGTGATGCAGGTACGGCAAAGAGAACTTACTCATGCGGAAATACCAGTTCGGATGTCCAGCCCATTCGACATTCAGATCGTCAGTGAAGTTAAAAGAAAGCTTGAGCTTTTTTCGCACCAACTCATCAACAATGGCGCGATTGTAAATGCGCCGGATGGGAATGCGCTTCCCCTGACTCTCATAAAACAGTTCGTTGCCACGTTTCTCGATGTCAGTAATTGAAACCGTCGCAATACCCAGCAATTTTTCGGTCAGCAGAAAATCCGGCAATGTCTTTTGCTGCGCCGGATCAATCTCCATCAGAACTACATTCTGCGGGTCTTGATCGCCAACAATCGCGTGCCGCAAAAGCTTTTTATATCCCTCCCAATCCAACCCGCTAAGCAGATACTGCAAATTCTCGTCGAGTTCGAAGACCTCCATGTACGCCTGCGAGAGCATCGCTTGATACGCATACAGCGACGGGAATCCTTGCAACTCAACCAGCTTAGGTTGAACCTTGCCCGCAGCGTCGCGGATCAACCCAAAATCCACCTGAATGAACATGGGATGGGGCGCTTCGCGGGGAACATTGAACTCGGGCGGAATTGCCTCGAATGAGGCTTTGCGATATTCCAATCCACCCAATTGCCGGATCAACTCTTCTCCGTATTGGCACATCTGATCAAGCAACGGCTTGGGGAAGAAACAGGGCGTTTCGGAAAGCTGGAACTTCACCGGGGTACCGCAGCGCTGCTCCATCAACTGCAGGAAAGCCTGGTATTTCTCCGGTGTGAAGTTCGCATTGAACTGCAGTCGCAAGGCGGGAATCATGATTTCTTGACGTAACCCTCAGCGCACCAACCGGAGGAGCGACTTCTTACGCTTCCAGCAAGAACTTCCCATCCCGCATGATCTGCTCTTCGTCGACCCAAATGTCGAACTTCCGTCCCACGACATCGATGTGAGTGCCCGAATACCACTCCGCGCCAGTGTGAGCGCCATAAGGATTGCCAAAGGCAATGTGGACTCCGGGATATTTTTCGTCCTGAAGAATCTGCCCAATTACATCCTTTAATTCGATATTGGTGCCAATGGCAAATTCGCCCACGCGATCGCTGTTCTCATCCGTGTGAGTATAGCTCCAGAAATCGCGCTCGAGGTCTGGATTGGTGGAATGAGCTTCGACCACTCGATTCTTATTCACCCGAATGGTCAGCGGATGTTCCCAGAGGCCTCCGTATTTTGCACAGAGATAATCGCCGACAACTCCGTCAATCACAAACGTGCCATTCACTTCGCCTGGAGTCGTGAAAACTTCTCCGCCCGGCAGGTTACCCCACTTGTCTGGGCTAATAATCCCGCTCGTCTTCACCCAGCGATAATTCGGATTCAAATCCGCAACCAGATCAGTTCCGGCGGGAGTTTTGGCTCGAACCTGTTTCGCGCGTCGCAACAACTCAACTACCTTCACGCTAATGCGATCGACTTTAAGAAAGTCCGCGCGCATTCCCTCAAGCATGATTTGACGGTTGATATTCACCATGTGAGCGTGGCGAATCCGGCGGCGGTTCACCACATCCGTCATTTGCATGCGCGAGCGCAGTTCATTGGTCTGCGCTTGCACCGCAAAAATGCTGACCTGACTGGTCTCGAGATCTTCGACAATCTCTCTCGGCAAATCGCCCAGCGGCCGCGGCGCCAAATCTTCGAGAACCCACGCGTGGTAGGGAGCGCCCACAGCTTCCAGTTCATGGACGATGCTGGCTGCGATTTCCTTCGTAGCCTCGTCGGTGATGACCGTGACTTTCTCACCAGGCTGCACCCGCAAACATACCTTTACCGCGTTGCGGGCGCCGGGAGTTAGTTCTGCATCGAAAGGAATCGTATTAAACTTGCGGTTGGCTTCACTGACCGGAACGTTCATTACCCTGCTTTTCTAGCGGAAGCGGTGATTGGCAAATCGGTTACTCCCACTTCCGTCTCTTCAATAATGTAATCGACCACTTTTTTCAGATCGTTAGTTTCCTCAAATACACGCAACTGGCGGTCTGCTCCAGTCCCCATTTCCAGGATTTTGTGAACATAGTTCAATTCCTCGCGGGAATCCAACTCATCCACCACATCGTCCACGAAATCGAGATATTCCAGGATCAATTCGCGCGCGGAAACTTCCTCCTGCTTGCCAAAGTCCACCAGCTTTCCCGCCAGTCCATAACGCGAGGCGCGCCACTTATTCTCCATCACCAAAGCGCGCCGGTAAAGCCGGAACCCGGTATTCGCCGCATGGAGCTTGTAGAGCTTGGCAACCGTTGCTTGGATGAGAGCAGCCAAGGCAATGGTTTCATCCACACGCATGGGAATATCGCACACCCGGAATTCCAGCGTGTTGAAAAATGGATGCGGCCGAATATCCCACCAGATCTTCTTCGCGTTATCGATGCAATTGGTCTTGATCAGCAGCTTGATAAAGTTCTCGTACTCGCCCCAGCTGGGGAAGTAGTCCGGAATATTAGTGCGGGGAAATTTGTCGAAAACCTTGCACCGGTAGGACTTCAGCCCGGTATTCATGCCCAGCCAGAAAGGCGAGTTGGTCGAGAGCGCCAGGATGTGCGGCAGGAAATAGCGCGCATGATTCATCAACTGAATGGCGGTTTCACGATCTTCAACTCCGATGTGAACGTGCAGACCGAAAATGAGATTCGCCCGCGCCACCAGTTGCATGTCTTCGACAATGTTCTTGTAACGTTCGTCTGGCGTAATCTCCTGCACTCGCCAGTCGGCAAAAGGATGGGTCGCCGCCGACGCCAGCCGCAGACCATTGTCCTTGGCCAACTTGATCATGTCCCCGCGGAGCTTCTTTACTTCTTCCTTGGCCTCTTTGATATGGCTGCAAACCGAAGTGCCTACTTCGACGACTGACTGGTGCATTTCAGCTTTGACTCGCTCCTGCAGGAGAAGCTTGCCCTTCTCGATCATCTCCGCGTGGATGTGCGAGCGCAGATCGCGGGTGACCGGATCGACGGTCTGATATTCCTCTTCGATCCCGATGGTGAAGGTAGGACGCATGGTCAGCAGGCACTCAGCCGCACCAGTATAACAATCTGACGCCGGATTACGCCCGAACTTTGATGACTGGAGACTGGGCGTCTCGCCCATCGGGCTGGTGGAGACGCCAGTCTTCCATCATGTTCAGGCCCTGGCGCGCTTACGCGCAGTGGGCTTTGATGTCACTTCTACAGGCCGGTCCCCAGCCAGAAAGGCATCCCACCGCAACTCACGCGACGGATTCTCATCGCTAAGCGCCTTTTTTACAGCTAGTTCCGCGACAGCATTTACCACCCACTCGAAGTTATCCTGACCTACCGACGTAGCTTCGGCGTCCGGTGCCGGATTCATGAAGTCGATAGCATAGGGGATGCCGTCTTCGACCGCGAACTCAACCGTATTGAGGTCGTATCCGAGAGCGCGGCACAGCGTCAGCGAATCCCGTTCCACGCGCTCCAGGAGCTTGGCGTCGGCGGGAACGGGGTTCCGCACATAACGTTCATGGAATGGCTGGCTGGGATCGTAATACATGATCCGCACCTTTTCCTGCCCGACCACATAACAGCGGAAGTACTCCTTGAACACCACTCCATGCTGCAACGTCATGCAGAGATCGCCGGTCTGGTTGTAGTGATAAAAAAACTCTTCCGGCGAATGCACCTTGTAAACATGCTTCCAGCCGCCACCGGAATAGGGTTTCAGGAAAGCAGGAAAGCCGACGTATTCAAAAATCTCTTCCCAGTTCAGGGGGTACATCAAGTTGCGCATCGACAGATCGGTCGTGCCCTCAGGATGCTTGTTGTGCGGCAATATGACCGTGGGTGGAATCGCGACGCCCAGCTTGGTCGCGAGAGCGTAGTTGAAGAACTTGTCGTCGGCTGTCCACCAGAAAGGGTTGTTGATCACGATCGTGCCATTCAGCGCGGCGTTCTTCAAGTAGGCGCGGTAGAAAGGGATGTCCTGCGAAATCCTGTCTATGATCACGCGGTAGCCGCTGGGGTCAGCCATCTTCACGCCGCCGAGTTTCACGAACTCGGCCGACACGCCTTCTACTTTCATGCTGTTTATTTTTTCCACCACAGCCGGCGGAAAAGTATTTTCCATGCCAAATAAAATTCCGATTTTCTTCATAACCGCTCTCCTGTCAGACGTTGCTTGCAACGTCTCACACACCACCTAAACCTCTGTCATCCCAAGGAGCGAAGCGACGAGGAATCTGGGTTTTTCGGCGCACGCAAAGAACCCAGATTCCTCGCTTTGCTCGGGATGACAAAACTATTGGGTTCACAGCTCTCCAACAATTAACCAACTAGAAATATTTCCCTGCCATCCTCAGCCACAACGGCCAGTCGTGCTTCAGGTCATCGCCCCACACATCCAGCCAATGCGGAACGCCTTTCTGGTGCAGCATCCCCGATAGTTTCACATTTTGATCCAGACACATATCCCAATGGGCCGATCCCAGCACAATCTGCATCTGCCGGTAGCGGCTCAGAAACCAGTCGTCATTCGTATTCGGCAAATAATCCACCGGACAATTGAAATAACAGTCGTCGTCATAATAACCATCCAGAAACTGGTGGATGTCATAGGCTCCGCTCATAGCAACACAATGGGTCACGATATCGGGATGCTTTAACGAAAAGTTCACCGCCTGGTACCCACCGAAGCTGCATCCCGTCACTGCCAGTTTTGGCGACTTGTTCTTCCAGCGCACGAACGGAAGAAACTCGTGCAGAATATAGCGTTCAAACTGCAAGTGGCGCATTACGCGCTGCCGCGGATGAACGCTCTTGTTGTACCAGCTCTCCGTATCAACCGCGTCTGGACAGAACACCTGCAACTCGCCATTGTCAATTTTCCCCGCGAGCACGCCAATCATGCCGCGGTCTTCGTATTCGAAAAATTTCCCCATTGAGGTTGGGAAGACTAGAAGGGGCGAACCGCCGTGTCCAAAGACCAGCGCCTCCATGTCGCGATGCAGTTCCTGACTATATCCTCGGTGATATTCGCGGTTCATGTATCGGTAGACGACGAAGTATCTTACCTGATTCTGCCGCTTGTGTGGGACTAGCGACTCGCCGTCAAAGCGCCCAGCCAAACTGGGCTTTGTCCCAATAAAAAACCCGCGCCTCGTGAGAAGCGGGCTCGTAAAACCGACAAACGTCTTTAACTGCCGTTCGAACACACGGAAAGCGACGAATTCCCCTGAAAGCTCAGCCACCCATTTACCGACGTACTCGTCGGCGCCCCGAAGTAGGGCAGAGTGACAAGATCCTGCAGGTTGTAGGTAAACCCGTTCAACGTGTACGGGTACCCTCCATAGTTAGCTTCGCCCTCCAACGGATCTCCGACTTCGAGGATTCCGCACGGTGTATTGTTACCGTTGGTATTTACGACGAGCGGATCATCCGCCCACTCGCCGACTTCATGCGATAGCGCGGAAACATCCTGCGCAAAGTCGCCGGGGTGATCCACGTAAGTGGCGAAGGCATAGGCCTGAGGATTACTTACGCTGCCTTCCGAGCTGTGATACCCACCAATGCAGCATTGTCCGCCCTGAGTGAGATAAACGTCGTAGGCAAGGAAGATGGGCAAGGTGTTGGGCTGAATCTGGGTGAATTTGGTGATGAGGCTCTGTATTTGGGCGTCAAACCAATTGATGTCCACCAGTCCGGCTTTAAACCCGAATGGCGAACCCGTTGTCCCGTAGCGAGAAGACGGGCTCAAAGTTTGTTCCGCGAGCACCGTCGGGCCGCCCAACAGCAGGTGATAGTTCGGAGCGCTCTGCACCGTGCCCCAGAAATTCGCGCGTTGGTACGCGTCAATATATTGCGTGGTGCCCACGTCCACTCCGCCCTGGACGTAGGTCGTGCTGGAATTGAAAATGGGTGACCCCACCGTATTGTTGGTCACTGTTTTTCCATTCGTGAGGACGTGTGCCGGATCGTACGTAGTCTGCGATCCTCTCCGCGGCGTGATCACGACCTTCAGCGGAATCACGTAAACCTGGACCGTAGTGGAAGAGTTGCTGGAAGGCGCCGTGCCAACCATATTGTACGGATAGTTCGTTCCCTGATAATTGAAAGACCCATTCCACGTCTGCAACGAAGCTGGCGGCGATGCCACGTCATAGCGCAGCCGGGGCGGCAAAACTAAATACCTTCCTTTGACCGGCGCTTTAACATCCTGAGCCGAAGCCAGGCTAACGCTGGCTACTACCGCGAGCACAACCAGTAAACCGAGGCGAGCAAAACAAGTTTTCATTGTTTTTTATTCTCCTTAAGAATTGGCTTAGTGGCGGATGAAACATCTCGTAAACTTCTCCATCGTTCCTCACGCTCCAGTGAGAACTGGACGCTGTAAGGAACAACAACGCTCGATTCTGAAATTACCTTGTTATGGATGTCAATGTTAATTCGCCTGGTTGGACGCTGCGATTTCAAATCAGGACACTTAGCAGACTTTCACTCAGTTTCCGATGTCCAAATCCTAGACTAATGGTCGGGTCACGACGGGTAACGCTAAGCGATTTATGCTATTTCGCAGAAATGCGTGCCGAAGATTCTTAGGTTCGTTCAGCATCCTTGAATTGTATTCGCGATCCCCTCAATTGCAGCGCGCATGGATTAGGGCTAGCGAACGTTACCTGCCGAACGTGATGGCGCAGAGGAAGCAGTAGAAGCACCGAATGATGCTGAGCGGGTACCAGTGCGGGTGCAGTAAATTGTCACGAAATATGCAAGTGCTATAGAATGACAGAGCGAGCGGGAGTAACTCAGTGGTAGAGTGCGACCTTGCCAAGGTCGAAGTCGCGGGTTCAAATCCCGTCTCCCGCTCCAGATTTTTTTCCTTCCGAGTCGCGCCAAAGCCTTACAGTCCGGTGCTGCTTACATCAAGATTTCTCCGCGTAGACCTCAGGGAAGTCCAATCTCGAGTTTCACGGCAGGAGCAGAAGCTTTAGTCGACTCGGCAAATTTTGACCGAACTGTTCTCATAAGGGCACTCCAACCCAGCGACACCAGGCGTCTGCACAACTACCCAATCTACGCCGTATTGCGTCCGCAGCCGGCGAAAGTCCTGGAGTTGAAACTGTTGCCAGCCGCGTTCAGCTTGCACTTGCTTGAACCATACGTCCGCCATCTCAGGAAACATAGTAACGGCGCCGCTGTCGGTGATTCGGTCGGCTAACATGCTGCGCTGGGCAATGGCGCGAAAACCGTTTTCATCTTCTCCATGAATGTGCATAAAGTTAGGATCCAGCGCAAAAATAGCATCAGATGGCGTGTTTTCGCGGACCCATTCAAAAGCCTGTACCCACGAATTGCGTGGTGCAGCGCCGGGCCATTCAATGTGGGCGCTTTCTGGAAAAAGCTGTCTTTGCGCGTAAAACATTCCCGCGCATAAAGGCAGAAAGAGCGCCATCCAACGCCACCAGCGGTCTTTCAAAATGAATTGTCCAAGCAGGCTTCCGGAAAATAAAACGAACAGGATATAGAGCAAATGAAGGCTGCGCATGGGCTGCAAACGTGCCAGGCTTTCGAAACGCGCAGGGGCGGATACAGCTATTGCGGCGATCGTGAAAATGACCTGGTAAAGCGCAAGCGTGCGAGACAAAAGCTCAAGGTTTTTCAGCTGTCTGGTTCGCGCAATCCGGCTGAACCACCAGAGAATCACAATAGGACCGATCACACCCAACCATTCGTACCACTGCCATTGCAACGGAAAAAAATAACTGCGAGTGAGGGCCACCTTGTGGTAAGCAGCGGAGGGCGGATCGAGTAAGGCGAGAGGCATCAGGCAAGCAACCGCCGGCTGCCAGGTTCGAAACTTTTCCACGCACAACAGCAGAACGCAAAATGAAAAAGCAAAAACCGACATGAGCGGATGAATCGCAGCGCTAAACAAAAGTAATAACAGCGCGGTGAGGTATTTTCTATCAAGCACCTCGGCGATGGCTAAAACGCCCACGAAAGCAGTCAGGTTTCGTGGATTCGGATATTGATCCATGATGTAAAGCGCGGTTCCGGCCACCGGTAAAGTCAGAAGCGCGGCGACCAAGGTCACGCCCGCGTAGCACGCAATGGTTTCAGCGAAAACCTTTCGGGCAAGTTCCCAGCAGGAGAACAACAAAAGAAAAATCGAAATCAGATGCCAGAAAAATAATGCGTACAACAATGGCAGGTGAGTCACACGAACTGAAATCGCGATTAAGTTAGGAAAAAACGTCAGGTGGGCGTGTGATTCAAAAAACTGGGCGTTGAACGGAAATAGTCGAGGATTCAGAATCTTCTCCACTCCCGGCAGATAAATTGCAGCATCTTCAGCGCGGGGATGGTAGCCGTGGACAAATAACGCAG
>Ga0210401_10008211_pt1 | contig 10381 bp, 9 predicted proteins | sample IncBWH32MmetaG_FD_150866 | JGI IMG/M metagenome (GOLD analysis project Ga0210401, IMG submission 150866) | Forest soil microbial communities from Barre Woods Harvard Forest LTER site, Petersham, Massachusetts, United States - Inc-BW-H-32-M | ecosystem: Environmental > Terrestrial > Soil >... | reverse complement strand
TGATTTGCGTCGGTATAAAAGTGACCAGACCAAAAAGCCCATTCGTCACCTGAATCCCAAGCACGAAATCGATGATGAGCGTGACGAAGGCGCCGAGGAAGTAGAAAAGAACCCAAAACCAATATTCCGACCGGCAGGCCCGATCGCGGAAAATTCACGTAGTTGGAGAACCCGGCCGAAATCGCTTGCCCGAAGCCCATTTCGTTCCCCGGTTCAACCCGAGCCGCAGCGCGGCTCGGGTCGCTGCCAAAACGCGATGGCTTTATTGAACCGTCGTCGCGCTCTGGATTTCTAGCGGAGCATGATCTTTTCGGAAAACCAGTTCCCACCCTTCCCGATCATGCCCCAGCGCAGCAATCAGGCGGCGCGCGGCGCAGCCGGTATGGCCAGGGTCGCGAGCGGATCCGGTCCGAACCGGTTCGGTCCGTCGGTGCCCTTGGTGACGTACCAAATCAAGAGAATGATCCAGCCGATCAGCGGGATGAAGCCGAGCAGAATCCACCAGCCGGTGCGGTCGAGATCGTGCAGCCGCCGGATCGCGATCGCGATGTTCGGAATGATAGTAACGAGCCCGAAAAGACCGGTGACAATCTGTATGCCCAGCACCGCGTCGATAATGCCCGCCACGATGTCGGCGATCACGATGAAGAGGATCCAGTACCAGTATTCCGACCGGCAAGCCCGGTCGCGGAAGTTCACATAATTGGAGAATCCGGCCGAAATCGCTTGCGCAAAACCCATCTTATCCCCCCGGTTCAAGGCCAAGTGTGCGACAGAATAATACCACAGTGGCGGAGGAAGCACCGCCCCCTGTGGACGGCCCAATGTGGATTATTTCGCCGGGGTCGCCTCTTTGTGCGCCGCCTGCGCGGCGCGGGCCGTTTCCGCAAGCGCCGCAAGCCGATGGTGCGGGTCTTCTACCCCGGGTTGGATGATGCCGGCGGAAATCAGGAGCGACATTGCCTGTTCAACCGTGATGTCGAGGTCGATCACGTCGGCGCGCGGAACATAGAAGAAAAAGCCAGTGGTCGGGTTGGGCGTGCACGGCAGAAACGCCGAAATATGCTCGGTCTGCGGCAGATGTGCTGCAATGGGCGGACTCGGCGGCTGGGTGAGGAAGACAAGCGACCACATCCCCGGCGCCGGAAACTCCACGAGCCCGACGCGCCGGAAACTCGATTCCGAGCTGGAGAACAGCGTCTGGAATATCTGTTTGGTGGTGCGGTAGATCGGCCGCACGATCGGCATGCGGTTGAGCACGCCCTCGCCGAAACTGACCACGCTGCTGCCGACCAAATTGGCGGTAAGGAAGCCGAGCAGCGTCAGCGCGACGAAAGCAATGATCAGGCCGAAGCCCGGGATATTGATCGGCAGGTAGGTCTCGGGCCGGTACGCCAGCGGGATCACCGGCCGCACCAGATTGTCCACCCAGGTGACGAACCACCAGACCAGCCACAGGGTGACGGCGACCGGGCCGGCTACCACCAGTCCGGTCAGGAAGTAATTGCGGAGGCGGCCTGCAAGACCGGACCTGCCCGCTGGATACTTGTTGGCCGTGCCGGCGGGAAGTCCCCCGCTTTGGATGCCGTCATTCATCATCGATTTCGGCCGTCTGCTACGATTCGCGGCTGGTTGCTTCGCGCGATATGCATAGCGCGCATATATGACGTATTGTTCGGATGTATAGCGCTATTTGCGCCAAGGGCACAGTGGGCCGATGCGCCGGGATGCTATGGCGCAATAACCGTCGGCCGTTCGGCCGGCCCTATTCCACCGTAACCGATTTGGCGAGATTGCGCGGCTGATCGACGTCCGTGCCTAAGGCGACCGCCGTGTGATAGGCGATGAGCTGCACTGGCACCGCATAGACCAGCGGTCCGACCGCAGACGGCATGGTCGGCAAAGTCAACGTCGCCAGCGCTTGGCCTTCGGCGGTAGCCGCGCCCTTGGCATCCGTGACGAGGATCAGACGGCCGCCGCGCGCGGCGACCTCCTGCACGTTGGACACGGTCTTCTCGAACACCCGGTCGTAGGGTGCGATCACCACCACCGGCATGGTTTCGTCGATCAGTGCAATCGGCCCGTGCTTGAGCTCGCCGGCGGCGTAGCCTTCGGCGTGGATGTAGGAAATTTCCTTGAGCTTGAGGGCGCCCTCAAGCGCGATCGGATACGAGGTGCCGCGGCCGAGATAGAGCACGTCGCGCGCTTTGGCGAGCTGCTCGCGCGCGAGAAGCTCGATCTGCGGCTCGAGTGCGAGCGCTTCGGTCAAATGCCGCGGCACTTCGATGAGCGCGCGCACGAGCTGCTGCTCGTCGTTCTCGGACAGCACGCCACGCGCGCGGCCGGCGGCGACCGCAAGCGCCCCCAGCACCGCGAGCTGGCAGGTGAAAGCCTTGGTCGAAGCGACGCCGATTTCCGGCCCGGCCAAGGTCGGCATCACGATGTCGCTGTCGCGCGCGATGGTCGAGGTCGGCACGTTGACGACGGACAGCACGTGCTGGCCGTGCTCGCGCGCATAGCGCAGCGACGCGAGCGTGTCGGCGGTTTCGCCCGATTGCGAAATGAAAATCGACAGCGCGCCCGAATCGAGCGGCACTTCGCGGTAACGGAACTCGGAGGCGATATCGACATCGACCGGCAGATGCGCGAACTGCTCGAACCAGTAACGCGCGACCATGCCGGCGTAATAGGCGGTGCCGCAAGCGGCGATCGATATACGCTTGAGCGCGCGGAAGTCGAACGGCAGCTCCATCGGCAACGCAACGCGCTCTGCCACCATGTCGAGGTAATGCGCTAGCGTGTGGCCGACCACTTCCGGCTGCTCGTGAATTTCCTTCGCCATGAAATGACGATGATTGCCCTTGTCGATGAGCATCACGGACGCTTGCGACTTGAGCACATCGCGGCGCACGGCACGGCCGCTCGCGTCGTGGATTTCGGCACTGCCGCGATGGATGACGGCGCAGTCGCCGTCTTCCAGATAGCTCACAGTGTCGGTGAAAGGCGCAAGCGCGATCGCATCCGAACCGACATACATCGCGTCGTCGCCGAAGCCGATCGCAAGCGGTGAGCCTTTGCGCGCGCCGATCAGCAAATCTTCTTCGCCTGCGAACAGGAACGCGAGCGCAAAGGCGCCGCGCAGCCGCGGCAGCGAGGCATCGACCGCCTCGACCGGCGAACGGCCTTGCTTCATCTCGTCGGTGACGAGGTGCGCGATCACTTCGCTGTCGGTTTCGGTCGCGAACTTGGCGCCCTTGGCTTCGAGCTCGCGGCGCAGCTCGCTGAAATTCTCGATGATGCCGTTGTGCACGACGGCGAGACGGTCTGTTGCATGCGGATGCGCGTTAGTCTCGTTCGGCCGGCCATGGGTCGCCCAGCGGGTGTGGCCGATGCCGATCGCGCCATCGAGCGGATCGCGCGCGAGTTTTTGTTCGAGATTCCTGAGCTTGCCCTCGGCGCGCCGGCGCGTCAGCACGCCGTGCTCGAGGGTCGCGACGCCAGCGGAATCATAGCCGCGGTATTCGAGGCGCTTGAGCGCATCGATCAACAGCGGCGCGACCGGCTCGCGGCCGATGATTCCGATAATGCCGCACATGCTTCCGGACCGTCTCCCAGACCGTTATCGCCGGCCATTGTGGTTAATCGTTAAGGCGCGATGCTAGCGAATACAAAATAAAAAAACGTTGCGGCGCGTTACAGGCTCGGCAGCGTGCGGGATCAGAGCACAATTCCGCCGCAGCCGAGTGACCTCCGCTCACTCCCGCGCAAGCAGGAATCCAGGCTGGGTCCCCGCCTTCGCGGGACGAGCGGAGGGGAGCAAGGCCGATACAGCCGCTCAATCGCCCACGCCTTACGCCTTCTTCTTGCCCAGCGATTTCAGCGATCGCAACCGCGTCGCCCAGTTTTCCTTAACCACTTGCCGCGCGCGCGCGAGTGCTAGGGCACCGGCCGGCACGTTGGCGGTGATCACCGAGCCGGAACCCACATAGGCGCCGTCGCCGACTTCGACCGGCGCGACCAAAGCGGTATTGGAGCCGATGAAAGCATCCTGGCCGATGGTCGTGCGGTGCTTGGCGGTGCCATCATAGTTGCACGTGATGGTGCCGGCCCCGATATTGGCATTCGCGCCGACCGAGGCGTCGCCGATATAGCTCAGGTGGTTGGCCTTGGCGCCGGCCGCGATCGCGGCCTCCTTGGTCTCGACGAAATTGCCGATGCGCGCGCCCTCCCCGAGCCGCGTGCCCGGCCGCAGCCGCGCGAACGGCCCGACCGAGCATTTCCTGCCGACATGCGCGCCGGCAAGATGGGAGAAGGCGTGAATGACCGCGCCGTCCTCGACCGTCACCTTCTCGCCGAACACGACATAGGGCTCGATCACGACATCCTTGCCGAACGTCGTGTCGGCCGACAAAAAGACCGTCTCCGGCGCAACCATCGTCACGCCCGCCTCAAGCGCCGCCTTGCGCAGGCGCTGCTGCAGAACGGCTTCCGCTTCGGCTAACTGCGCTTTGGTGTTGATGCCGCGCACGTCGTCCTCCTCGGCTTCGACCACGGCCGCGTCGAGCTCCATGGAGCGCGCGATCTCGACCGCGTCGGTCAGATAAAATTCGCGTTTGCGATTATTGTCGCCGATGCGATCCAAGATCGTCAGCGCGTGCGCGCCGGCGAGCGCCATGATGCCGCCGTTGCACAGGCCGATCGCCTTTTCAGTTTCGCTCGCGTCGGCTTCTTCGCGGATAGCGATGAGTTTGTCGCCATCGACGACAAGCCGTCCGTAACCGGATGGATTGGCCGGCCGAAAGCCCAGCACAACGACGGCCGCGCCGGCCGCCAACGGCGCGCGCAGCTTGCTCAAGATCGCCGCGCGAATGAGCGGCGTATCGCCGTAGACGATGAGAACGTCGTCGGCTTTGCGCTCGAGCGCGGGCCGAGCCGCCAGCACCGCATGCGCGGTTCCACGCCGTTCGCGCTGCACGAAGCATTGCGCGCCCGGCAGCGCGCTTTCCGCCTCGGCGGCGACGGCCTCCTGATTGGGCCCGACCACGACCGCGGCGGCGGTCACCTTGGTTTCCGCGACCGCACGCAGCACATGCGCCAGCAACGAACGGCCGGCAATGGCGTGCAGGACCTTGGGCAAGGCCGAGCGCATGCGCGTGCCCTCGCCGGCCGCAAGCACGATCGCAAGGCAGCTCCGAACAGTCATTCCTTCGACCTCTGGGCGCTCTCATAGCCGAGGCGACCGGCGACTGAAAGCACCATGGCGACGGATGGCGCCATGGCGCGCGGTAGTCCATTAGCCAGAGTTTAGACCTGATACTTGGAGGAATTCGGGAAAGCCGGATCGATCGACGGGATCAATTTGCCGCGCAGGGCCGTTGCAGCCTATCCAACGCATTTTCAGGCCGCTATCATCGTCGCGTTCCCAAAAAACTGACGGGGCCCCAACCCCGGACCTTTACCATGCAAGGGAGGAATGCATGCGAAGACGCGACTTTTTGAAATATTCCGCCGCGACAACTCTGGCCGGCTCGATCGGCTATCGCACGGCGCGAGCCGACGCACCGACCGTCAAGGTCGGCGTGGTCGGCGCCAAGACCGGTCCGCTCGCCCCCGGTGCGGCGATAACCCACTTCCCGCCGTTTCGGCTTTGGGCGCACGAGGTGAACGAGCGCGGCGGGCTCAAGCTCAAGGACGGCCAACGCAAAGTCGAGATCATCGAGTACGATGATCGCACACAGCCGCCCGAAGCAATCAAGGCAGTGGAGCGTCTGGCGACGGTCGACAAGGCCGACTGGATCTCTGGCGTCTATGCGACCGGGTTCAATCTCGCCACCGCGCCGACCTTCGACAAATACAAATATCCGCAGGTCAGCGTGGCCTGCATCACCGATCAGGCGCCGGCTCTGGTCAAGAAGTATCCCAATTTCTTCATGTTCAACGCGTCGACGACGGACTACGCCAAGGGCGCAATCGGTGTACTCAAGAAGCTCAAGGACTCTGGCCAGATCGGCAACAAGGTCGCCGTCGTCAATGTCGGCGACGACTTCGGCATCGAACTCGCCAACGCCGGACGGCCGCTGTTCAAGGAGAACGGCTTCGACATCGTCTATGACAAGTCCTACCCGCTCGGCACGCAGGACTACGCGCCGGTCGTCAAAGCGGCCAAGGCCGCTAATCCGGATGCGTTCGTTGCCTGGTCGTATCCGCCTGATACGTTCGGTCTCGCCGATCAGGCAAAAATCGAAAACCTATCGGTCAAAGCCTACTATTGCGCGATCGGCTGCGCCTTCCAGGGCTTTTCGCAGAAGAACGGCCCCGCCGCCGAAAACGTACTCGGCGCCGGCGGCGTCGCCGACTCGCCGGAGATCCGCGCCTTCTACAAGAAGCACAAGGAGGTCACCGGCATCGATGCCGACTATGCCGGCAGCCCGATTTACTACGCGATGCTCCAAATGCTGACGGAGACGATCGAGACTCTTGGTTCATTGGACCGGATGGCGATTGCCGACCACATCCGCAAGAACAAATTCAAGAGCTTGATAGGCGAGATCCAGCTAACGCCGGAGCAGACGCTCAACAGGGTCTATACGGTCGGCCAGTGGCAAAACAACTTCTTCTCGGGCGTCGCCGGGATCGGCTACACGCAATTTGCTCCGGTGAAGCTGAAGACCAGCTGGGGATGAGAGGTCCCGATTGATGGAGCGCGGTGCGGGCTCCGGTTTGTGGGCCGGGGCCCGATTTGAGCAAGCCGGGTAGGCGCGGCGTCGCGACGGCGGCGCCGAACGCGACGGCTTCACGCCGAAACGGTCACGCTCTCGGACACCGGCTTGTTGTGGAGGATGATCAGCCTGGCGATGCGACTCGCGAAGTGTGAAATACAAGGTGAGGATAAGCGGATCAGGCAGCCCGGTTTTGTCGTAGGTTCCGTCGAACTTGGCGCTGAGAATGACATCGCCATAGTGCTCCACCGCACGCAGCACTTCCATAGCGACATTGTCGCCGAAGATTTCGCGCTCGGCCCATGCCTTGATCGCGGGCTTGCCCCAGAACTCACGCCGGATGTCGTTGACCAAAGGATCATCCTCGAAAGTCGCAATATACGCCACCATGTCGGCGGTGTTGCTGGCTTTGACATAGGCCGCGATCGCCTCGGGAAGCTCTGCCGTGACATCTTTCGTCGGCATGGCCGGTGCTCCTGTCCTTTTGCTGCAGGAGACTTTACCGCCGGCGATTGTCAGATTCTGTCAGGAGTAAAGCGTTCCGTTTCGTCGAGGTTCATCTGCGCGCGCCAGCCGCGCATAAGCTGTGCGCGACGCGCCTTGTAACGCTCCCCGGTTTCCTCCGCCGCCGAGATCCGGTCGGTGCGGAATGTGCGATAAGCTTGCCGTTGCTCGCACCATGCCAGCAGCACGCGCGCCTCATTCATAAAGCCAAGGGCGATCGGCCAGACGACACGCTTGCTGCGCGCGCCCTTCGCATCGATGTAGCCGATACGCAGCTTCCTCTGCGATCTGATGGCGGCGCGAAATGTCCGCAGGTCGACCGCGTTTGCCGGAAAGCCGGGTCCACGCGGCCCCGGCAGCGCAATTGGATTTTGCAACGCTTCTTTCGCTGCCGGCGAAAGGACGGCGCCAATTTTCGCCAGCGCGCCCGTGGCCGCTTTGGCCAAAACCTCGTCGCCGCGCTGATCGACATAGCGAAGGCCGAGCACGATCGCCTCGGTTTCATCTTCGGTGAGCATGAGCGGCGGCAAGAAGAGACCGGGCCGCAGTACGTAACCAACCCCCGCCTCGCCATAGATGGGAGCGCCCTGGGCGATGAGGTCGGCGATGTCCCGATAAAGTGTGCGCTCGGAAACCCCAAGCTCGTCGGCAAGGGCCGACGCCGTCACCGGGCGACTGCGCCCGCGCAGCGTCTGCAAGAGCATCAACAGTCTGGTGGATCGCGCCACGACAATCCGCCTCGCGTTGGCAGCCGGACAGCCCGGCAACCGCCGCAGCTAGTATAAGCGCGACTACAAATACCTCGAACGCATATCGACTGTCGTTTCGACGCCAACCCGGTCGAAGTTCGCCTTCAGCCATTGATCGGCGCGCTCGCGGCCGGTCTTGTGAAGGTATGTCAGAAAGCCCCAGTTGCCGTTCAACTTGCTGGAGTTCGAGAGCTTGGCGATCACGTCCTCGCCGTCGATTGCATGAATGAGCATTCGTTTGCCGTCACTCATCTTGCCGCTGTCGATCAGGTCGGTGACGAAAGCAACGGCGCGCATCTCGCGCATGAGCGATGAGTTGAAGGCGACCTCCTGCATGCGGTTATAGATGGCGGTGGCGGTCATCGGCGTTCCCGGCCGCTCTGTTGGCGTGAGATGAACCAAGACGATGTCGCGCGCCTCGCAGGCGTAGATCACGGGGAATATCGCGGGATTACCCATGAACCCGCCGTCCCAATAATACTCGCCGTCGATCTCGACCGCGTGCATCATGATCGGCTGGCAGGATGAGGCCACGACATGGTCGGACCGCAACTCCCCAGAGCCGAAGATCTTCACCTTGCCGCTGCGCACATTGGTCGCGCATAGAAAAAGCTTGATCAGCTTTTGGCGGCGCAGAAGCTCAAAATCGACGACCTCGTCGAGGAGGTCCTTGAACGGATTGTATTTCAGCGGATTGAGCTCGTACGGCGAAAAGAAATGACTGAGCGCGTCGACAAACATAAATCCGGGCGAAAGATCGAGCCCGAAATTGCCTGACATCTGATCGAACACGGTCGGCTGAAAGATGCCTGTAGACGTCATCTCCGACAGCCGACGCCAGTAGTTCTGCAGCGCGCTCTTGGCCTGTTCGCGTCCACCGGCCGCCAAGCCATACGCCAGCACCACCGCGTTGACCGCGCCGGCGCTGGTCGCGCTGATGCCGTCGAAGGAGAGCCTCTCGTCCTCGAGCAGCCGATCAAGCACACCCCAGGTGAAAGCGCCGTGGCTGCCGACGCCTTGCAGCGCCAGGTTCACCGTCTTTTGGTGTGCCACCTGGGGGCTGATCTTGGTTTCGTCGTGTAGGCGATGGTCGAAAAGCAAAGGCTGATGCGGCAACCCGTGCCGCTCCTTCGTTCGCCCCCTCGCCGCTTTCCCAATATACGAGGGCCCGCCCAAACTAAAGGATAGAGGGATCGAGTTAACCGAAACTTGATCGTTGGCACGCCCGCTCTGACCCGCTACTTTCCGCCCCGATCGAACCGGTACGCCAGTTCTGGGCCGCCTTTTCCCTCGTAGGCCAGCTGGGCGACCAGTAGCGCAAACGGCTCGATGTAGCGGGCAATCCGGGCGGGGCCGGAGTCGACGGGATTGAAACCGACGTCACGGATCAGGGTGGCGGCCACGGACTTGGCGCGCTTGTCGTCGCCACAATACACCAGGCTCGGCCTTTTGGCTCGGCGCCGCCCTTCGTAGACGCTGAAAAGGACCTCGCCGGGCACGCTGTTGAATGCGGCGGCGACTCGCACCTTCGGGACGATCTTTGCAAGCTCCTCCAGGCCCGACGACGTATGCGCGACGACGAGCTCGGTATTGTCGGCATTCATCGGCAGCGAGCAGCTGACGATGACCTTGCCCGAAATATCGCCCGCCTGTTGCAGCACATCGGGGAATCGAGACCAGTGCACGGCCAAAAGGAGCGCGTCCGCGCCCCGGGCGGCCTGCGCCGGCGTGCCGGCCAGCGCGTTGCCGCCGGCGATTCGCGCGGGCCGCTTGAGCTTCGCTTGGCTGCGCGCGTAGCTGAAAACCACTTCATGCCCCGCGCACGCGAAGAGCGTGCCGAGCTTGCCACCCATCAATCCCGAGCCAAGAATGCCTATGCGCACGGTGGCGTCCTGTTTTCCCGGCGCTGCGACGCCGCCCCGCTTCATCTGTCCGACCAAACAAAGCATCTCGAAGGCCGAATCTGCTATTTTGATGTTGATTCGTGGGGCAAGGGCCGGAGCAGCAGATGCTGGGTCGTGCACAGACTCGCAACGCGCCAACAAAAGGCGCGGCGGCAAAAAGCGTGGCCGCAAAAAGGCCCTCGCCTTGGCAGGGCCTTTGGCGACAAGCGGGCTGGGGGCTTGCGGCCGCCACGGCCCTCAGCGTTGCCGTGGTGGGCAGCCGCGACGACGACGCCCCACAAAGGTTCGCCGCGCTGTTTTCATCGCTGCGCTCGCAGGAGCAGCCGGCCGCGCATTCATTCGATGCCGAGGCGGCCGCACGGCAGTTGGCGCAAGCACTGCGCAGCCTCGCCGACGATCGCGACAACCTTGCAACGCGGCTCAACGCGCTCGATCGCGAGATGCGCGACATGAGCGGAGCGATCAAACAGCAGATCGAAGCCGCCAAGAGCGAGGCCATCAAAAC
>Ga0210401_10008210_pt1 | contig 10382 bp, 9 predicted proteins | sample IncBWH32MmetaG_FD_150866 | JGI IMG/M metagenome (GOLD analysis project Ga0210401, IMG submission 150866) | Forest soil microbial communities from Barre Woods Harvard Forest LTER site, Petersham, Massachusetts, United States - Inc-BW-H-32-M | ecosystem: Environmental > Terrestrial > Soil >... | reverse complement strand
GAATGTCCGACAAGTGGCATATTAAAACCGTTGGTGGACAGAGGACACATGATGATTACCTGCATCATCCGATACCAGATAGATCCGTTCCAACGAGAAGCTTTTAAACAATATGCGGAAAACTGGGGCCGGATCATCCCACGATGCGGAGGCCGTCTCATTGGATATTTCCTTCCGCACGAGGGCACGAATGATATCGCCTGGGCCCTGATCGCCTTCGATAGCCTTTCTGCATACGAAGCCTACAGGGCACGCTTGCGCTCGGATCCCGAGGCGCGTGAGAATTTCACCATGGCAGAGAGCAAGCGGCTTATCCTTCGTGAAGAAAGAAATTTCGTGGAGGCAGTCGAAGGAACGCTCGGACTTCCTTCCATGCTCAGAGGTGAATCTGTATGACGCAGGTTGAAAAGGGACGCCGCTTTCGCGCTCTCCACGAACGTAATGAAGCATTCATCATTCCTAATCCATGGGATGCCGGTACTGCGCGGTTGCTGGCCCATCTGGGTTTTGAAGCACTGGCTACGACCAGCGCCGGCTATGCCTTCTCGGTTGGAAAACGCGACGGCACAATTGGTCGGGATGAAACCCTGAAACACGTGGCTGCTATTTCTTCCGCGACCGACCTGCCAGTCAGCGCCGATCTCGAAAATGGTTTTGGCGACGCGCCAGGAATCGTGGCAGAAACCATCAAGCTGGCTGCGCACGCCGGAGCGGCTGGCGGGTCGATTGAAGATGCGTTCCGGAGCGGCGAAGAAAATAAATTGTACGAGCTTGACCGCGCTAGCGAGCGAGTCCGCGCCGCCGCAGAAGCGGCGAGCAGCCTCCCGTTCCCGTTCACGCTGACTGCACGGGCCGAAAACTATCTGGTCGGCAAGCCCGATTTAAAGGACACGATTAAGCGGCTGCAGGCTTACCAGGACGCTGGCGCCGATGTTCTCTACGCTCCTGGTCTCACCAGCAAAGACGACATTACCGCCGTAGTTAGGTCGCTGGATCGTCCGGTGAATATCCTCATGGGATTGCAAGGCGTTCAATTGCCACTGCCAGCGTTGTCAGCGATCGGCGTCAAGCGTGTCAGCGTCGGCAGTGCGCTTTCTCGGGCGGCGCTCGGCGCTTTTCTTCGCGCTGCCCAGGAGATGCGGCAGAACGGTACTTTTGCCTTCGCCGAACAAGCGGTCAGCTATCGCGACATCAGCGCCATGTTCCCGGACTGAAGTGCGCAAGCGCACTCGTGAGAAGTACACGAAGAAAAGAACCATCCCGCATTTGCTGAAATTTCCCCTGCGACTGTAGGCTAGAAAAGGTCCTCAACTCCGCAAAGCCTGCAAGCACAGGAGCCAGTTGTCACATTTCACCAGAAGAAATTTCATTAAAGCCGGCGCGGCAGTGATTGCCAGCGCTGCCCTGGCCGTAGAAGGTAACTCAATCATCACGGGTACAGAAGACCCTCGGCTCGTGACCGTCGAAATTCCGCTCGTACGCCTTCCAGCCGCTTGGGATGGGTTAACCATCGTGCAACTTAGCGATTTCCATTACGACCCCGAAGTTACGCTGCCTCCGATTCGCAGGGCCATTGAGATTACAAATGGGCTGCGGCCAGACCTGATTGTTCTCACGGGAGATTTTGTTACCGTCCCTCCATTCTCAAAAGTTTTTCACAATAAGAAGCACTCGGCGCGTGTTGCCGAGCCGTGCGCAGCGCTACTCGCAGAATTGACCGCTCCCTTGGGCGTCTTCGCCGTTCTTGGAAATCACGACGGCGACAGTGATCCTAAATTTATCGTTGAATGTTTGCAGGCGAATCGCATCCAAGTTCTTCGCAATCGCTCATTGCCATTGGAGCGGCAGGGAGAACGCCTCTGGCTTGCTGGAGTCGACGATGTCTTAGAAGGAGATCCGGACCTCGATCTGACAGTGAAAGGAATTCCGAATGATGAAGCAGTCGTCGCCCTGATCCACGAACCGGATTATGCCCGTCGGGCCGCTCAACATCCCATCGACCTCCAACTCTCCGGGCACTCCCACGGCGGCCAGATTGTCCTCCCTCTGGTGGGCCCGCCATATCTGCCACCGCTCGGTCGGCGGTATCCGAAAGGACTTTACCAGCTTGGCCCACTCGCTCTCTATACAAATGTTGGACTGGGGACGATTCGAATTCCAGCTCGATTGAATTGTCCGCCGGAAGTTACACTGCTCAAGCTGAGAACCGCTCCCAATAAGGGATGGCCCCGCCCTACCCGCGAACCAGTTTCGCCGAAAATCGCTCGCAAAAGCTCGCCGACGATTAGCCAGCCCAGCTAACTTCTTTTGTTTTTTGCTGTTACACGCGGTAGCGAAGGGAAAACGTCGGGCCCCAATTGCTCTTGATTCCAAGCCGGAAATGAGGCAGAATTATAGCGTTGTTGGACTCTCCTCTGCAGTCCGATATTTGGACTACAGCATTCAGGCTTGATCCCCCATAGGCATGACCGTACATTAAATACGCAAGGAACTTCCCAAGACGCGACGCATCATTATCAACTGTCAATTTGCCTTGGGAGAAGCCGCAATACCGCATGTTGTACCTATAAATCACAATGGAACTTCGAATTGAATCCAAGCCATTAAACGGGGTTTGTGTCCTCGCTCCTCAGGTTTTTCAGGATGAGCGCGGCTTCTTCATGGAGGTCTTCAAGGCCGACCAGTTCAAATCCCTGGGACTGCCGACCGAGTTCGTGCAGGACAACCATTCCGGCTCCGTGCGCGGCGTACTACGCGGATTGCACTTCCAGTGGGAACCTCCCATGGGCAAGCTGATGCGGGTGACGCGAGGCACTGCGTTTTTGGTCGCCGTCGATATTCGCAAAGGTTCGCCCACGCTCGGCCAGTGGTTTGGCGCGGAGATTTCTGCCGAAAGCCACAAACAGATCTGGGCGCCCGCCGGCTTTGCCCGCGGATTCTGCGTGCTCTCTGACTACGCCGAAATCCAATACAAATGCACCGGCATTTACAGCAACAAGGGCGAATCGGGAATTCGCTGGGATGATCCCGAGATCGGCATCCAGTGGCCCATTCGCGACGTTCAGCTTTCTGACAAAGATCGCAAGGCGCAAACTTTGAAAGAATGGCTGGCGCGCCCGGAGTCCAATAATTTCAAGTATTCAGAAGCTGAAGCAGAAACCACGGTGGGGAGATAAAACAAAATGAAGATTCTAATTGCGGGCGGAGCCGGCTATGTCGGATCAGTCTTAGTGCCAAAGCTGCTGGATCGCGGCTACGAGGTCGATGTGCTGGACCTTTTCTGGTTCGGCAACCATCTGCCGTCCGAAACCGGAATCATTCACAAAGATATTTTCGACATCACCGTGCCCGATCTCGAGCAGTACCAGCAGGTCGTATTTTTGGCGGGCTTGTCGAACGATCCTATGGCCGAGTATTCGCCCAGTGAGAATTTCATCTTCAACGCCGCCGCGCCGGCATACCTTGCCTACGTCGCAAAGAAAGCTAAAGTAAAGCGTTATGTTTATGCCAGTTCTTGCTCGGTTTACGGCTATACCGTGAACGAGCTTTTCGACGAGACCCGCCCGGTTTCATCGTTCTATCCCTACGGAATCTCCAAGCTGCAAGGTGAACAAGCGGCAATGAACCTGGTGGATGATGAGTTCTCCGTGATTTCTCTCCGCAAAGGAACCATCTCCGGCTACAGCCCGCGCATGCGCCTGGACTTGATCGTCAATACCATGTTCAAAAACGGCGTGCGCAACCGCGAAATCACGGTGAACAATCCCTCGATCTGGCGTCCGATTATGAGCATTGAAGACGCCACCAATGCTTATATTCGTGCCATCGAAGCCAGCCAGAAGATTTCTGGCATTTTCAACATCGCGTCGGGCAATTACACGGTCGGCGAAGTCGGCGACCTGGTAAAAATGGCGATCGAGGAACAGCTCGGCATTCGCGTTCATCTGACCATTAACCACAAGACCGATTTCCGCAATTACAAAGTCAGCATCGAGAAAGCGGAGAACGTTCTCAGCTTCCATCCCAACCACAACGTAAAAGCCATCGTGAAAAATCTCATCGAGCACATGGACGAATTCAAAGACTGGGACAATCCGCAGTACTACAACATCGACACCTTGAAATTGCTCTCCGCCAGCAACAGCTTGCGCTCGCTAGCCGAGGTGGCTCGATGAAGGTATTGTTGATCGGCGCCAACGGACAACTGGGAACCGACATGAACCGTGTCTTCCGCGACGCCGGCGATACCGTCTTCCCGTACGTGCACGCTCACCTGGATGTCTGCTCCGAAGCCAGCATAGCTAAGGTTCTAGACGAAACGCATCCTGACCTCGTACTCAATACCGCAGCCTACCATCGCGTGGAAGAGTGCGAGAAAAGGTCGGACCTTGCATTTCAGGTGAACGGAACTGCACCCATGCATTTGGCCATCGCTTGCCAGAAAGCAAGCGCGACGCTGGTGCACTTCAGCACCGACTACGTTTTCGGCGGCTACGCCAAAAACACTCCGTACGAAGAAACTGATCGCCCCGCCCCGCTGAACGTCTACGGCGCGTCCAAGGCTCTGGGAGAATTTCTCATCCCCGATTACACCGATCGCTACTTCATCCTGCGCGTCTGCGGACTCTACGGCACCGCAGGCAGCAGCGGTAAAGGCGGCAACTTCGTCGAAACCATGCTGAAGAAGGGCATGGCCGGTGACAACATTCGCGTGGTCGATGATCAGGTGCTAACGCCCACCTACACGGTCGATCTTGCCGAAGCGGTTCGCAAGCTGGTTCTGACGGAAAAGTACGGACTCTATCACCTGAGCTCGGAAGGCGAATGCTCATGGTATGACTTTACCCGCCACATCTTCGAAAGCGCCGGAATCCAGGCAAAACTCTCACCAGTAAAAAGCACTGAGTTCAACAGCCCCGTGAAAAGACCGTCATATTCCGTGCTAAGCAAAGCGAAAGGGCGAGCCGTAGGAGTGACGCTGCCATCGTGGAAGGACGCATTGCCGCGCTACCTGAAACAGCGGGCAGAAAAGCTGTCAGCAACATCAGTGCCCGTTAGCGCCTAGTCTTCTGCGGTCAGAAGTTCATTGATAAAGCCGACGGGTTTGAAAGGGCGGTTTTAAAGAACGTCTCTGCATGTTCCAACGTTGAGCATCATCGCTGTAGATCACGCGGGAATTCATTCGCGAAAGAAGACCTCATCTGAAATTTTGTGAGTGACGAGGACGATACTCCAACTGAAAGGGTTGCCCACCTTTTATGATCCGGCGTCGGGTGCCCCGTTTTTTGCGCTTTTTGCAAGGCGCGGGTGCGTCCGTCATCTGGTACGTCTCGCCTTTCGCCCGGTGACCACCCGCGCGGCTGGCGCTTCAACCGAAATGAATTTCATGAGTGTGTGTGGGCACAAAAAAAATAAGCGCGAAGCACGAATAACTCGTTGCTCACATTGAGGGAATCCAGCTTGGTTGCTATAATCGGGGCTGTTCCACAAGCTTCCGCATTGTAAGAGCCCGCGATTACCGGCGATTCCGCCTAACATGGCGTAGCCCACAACTCGCAAGCCTTCGGCAGTGGAGCGACAAAAGTGGCCAGGTAGCTCAGGTGGTAGAGCGCAGCCCTGAAAAGGCTGGCGTCGGCGGTTCAACTCCGTCCCTGGCCACCATTATTTTCAATGGTTTAGGAAATCAACCCGAAATTTCACACCTGAGCGCATATCCAGATTCCAACATCCGCCGCCACATCGTAGTTCCCCGTATTCGCATCTGGCTTGCGCCGATAGATCGGCGAAGCCCAGTAAATAGAGATGCCACTCAGAATGAGGCCAAGAAGGATCAGTACATTCAGCCAGTGACTCAAGCGGAGCGTTCGAACCGCCGGAGTAACCAGCAATTGACCATTCTTGTCCAAGCATTTGTTATCGTCGCCAGCCGCTAACGCACCAGGCGCCATCGCAGCAGCCAACAGTAGGACAGGAAAAAACAATGTTCATTTTCAAATTACCCTTGTCAGAAAAGTCCATCAAAACCAGGCTCCAACGAGGAGCGACGCGCCGATCTGGTGCTCACATATTCCATCGAGCGTTACAAACTAGCTCCTGGAAGCGGAGACGTTTGGGTCGTGCCTCTCCAAGCCCGCGCGAGGGCGTAGCGCTCGTCGCACGAGATTCCACAGTAGGGTCACGATCGCAACTACTGTCACGATCCATAAGTCGAATCTTGCCCGCTCGATCGCGAACTCGATGAGCGCGGCGAAGAGGATTGAAAGAGACGCTATCCGTTTCATAGGTAGCCCGAATTCGTGGATCAATCCATGGCTCAATGAACCTCCAGGATGCTGCTAGACACCTGTTGTGAAATATCGAGGGTTGTATGGTTCCATAGGCGGCTCAAGAGCCCGTAATGTCGAGGCATGCCCACTACCAAGAGATCACTCTCAGTCCTCTGCACACTCTCCACAATCTCCTTTACTTCATCGCCTTCGGCGAGTTCGGTCTCCAGGGCTATGCCTTGTTGATGAGCTGCTTGTTGGGCATTAACCCGCAGCATTCGGTAGTACTGAGAAACCTGCCTGGGCAGCACGATGCTGGCCCCGTTTAGTCCGACGTCCATATACCCAGCAGCATAGGCGGGCGGCTTCTCGTATACGTAGACTGTCCTCAAGTCGGCCTTCAGGTTCTTGGCAAGCTGAATGCCGACAATCAAGGCACGTCCAGATTCAGGAGATCCGTCGTACGCAACTAGAATTCTCTTAAACATCTTTGTACCTTTCACTTATTGGTGCCACCCACCACCCAGCGCCTGGTACAGCTGAACAAGCGCCAAACGCTCGTTGAGTTGGGCTTCGACCAAGTTGAGTTCCGCAGAGAAGTAATTGGTTTCGCTGGTCAGCACCTGGAGATAGCTCGCGCCGCCGTTCTTATAAAGCACCTCGGAAAATTGGTCGGTTTGCTGCGCTGCCTTCGTGAGCAACTCCTGCTGCTCGCGGAACTCACGATTTTTCTGAGAAGCAACGAGCGAATTCGAAACCTGTTCCAGGGCGCCCTGAACGGTTTGCTCGTAGGAGAGCACGGATTCCTGCCAGTTGGCACGGGCGAGTCTGAGTCCCGAGCGCAGCGCCCCGCCCTGGAAGACCGGCTGGCTCACGCTGAAGGCTCCGTACCAAGTCTCGGCGGGCTTGCTGATGAACTGGTTCAAGGCGTTGCTCTCGAGCCCTCCTAGTCCGGTGAGCGACAGGCTGGGAAAGAACGCGGCTTTCGCAACGCCGATTTGTGCGTTGGCAGCAACCACGATTTGTTCCGCCTGCCGAATGTCCGGTCGTCGCTCCAGCAATTCTGAGGGGAGTCCTGCGGGAACGCTCTCCGGTGCAGGCTGTTCGGTAAGCGCGCGTCCGCGAGGAATGGATTGAGGATTTTCGCCAAGTAGAATGCTGAGCACATTTTCCTGTTGCTCGACTTGCCGTTCGAGATCAGGGATCGTCTCCGAAGCGGTGTAGACGAGTTGCTCCGCTTGACTTACGTCGAGCCCCGAGGCTCCGCCGTGGCTCTCAAGCGTGTGAGTTAACTGCAGGGATTGTTGCCGCGACCCCAACGTGCGCTGCGAGATTTCAAGCTCGCTGTCGAGCGCGCGAAGCTGGAAATAAGCCGTCGCTACATTAGCGACCAGCGAGGAAATCACGGCACGTTGTCCCCACTCGGTTGCAAGTAACTGGGCGCGAGCTGCTTCGGTCTGGCGACGATATTTTCCCCAGAAGTCCAGATTCCAGATCACCGACAGGTTCAGTTCTCCGCCGTTGACCTGGTAAGCGGGAAAGAGGTTCGTAACCTTCGCGTTTTGCTGGCTGAAAACGTCGGCGCCGACATTTGCAGATGGCAGCTGATTGGCGCGGGTGATACCGACTTGCGCCTGGGCTTCCAGCACGCGGGCAGCAGCAATGCGCACATCATAATTTTGTGCAATGGCGGTGTGGATCAACTGCGTGAGCACCGGATCCTGATAAACATCCCACCATTGCTCGTTGCCCAGCGACGAGGCTTGGACGGCCTGTTGCGAAGCAGGCGCACGGTATTCCTGCGGGACATCCACCGCAGGCCGTTGGTATTTCGGCCCCATCGCGCAGCCGCTCATCAAGCCCAGCGCGGTAATGATTCCTATTAAGAGTGCAGCCTTCTTCATAATTCAATCCCCTTGACCTGGCGCTTCGGCGGCAGTGAGTGGTAATGCTCTTCTTCGCTCAGCGCCGGAGAGTTTCTCCACCACATAGAAAATCGCGGGAACGAAGAACCTGCCGATAAAGGTCTCGGCAATCATGCCTCCGATTACGGCTGTCCCCATAATTTGGCGTGCTACAGAGCCTGCTCCGGATGCGGTCCAGAGCGGTACGCAGCCAAGAATAAAAGCGAGCGCGGTCATCATGAGAGGCCGGAAGCGAAGCCTCGCCGCGGAAAGTGCGGCATCCACCAGGGACATGCCGCGTTTTTCATAGTCTTCCTTTGCAAATGCGACGATCAGAATCGAGTTTTTCGCGGCCAGGCCGATGAGCATTACGAGTCCGATCTGGGCGTAAACATCGTTCTCGATTTGAACCATGTACTGAGGAAGGTAAAGACCGATCACGACGCGACGCAGCCAGAGCGCTGCGAGAGCGCCAAACACTGCGACTGGTGTGCTGAGCAGCACGCTAAAGGGTACTGTCCAGCTTTCATAGAGAGCTGCCAGAATTAAGAAAACGAACAATAACGAAAATCCGAAGATGATGGACGGAGGCACTCCCTGCCGCGCTTTTTGCTCCTGGTAAGACATGCCCAGGTAATCGAAACCCATCTCCCGGGGCATGGTCTGTTTGAAAACGTCTTCGAGGGCTGCCGATGCCTGATCAGAGCTATAACCCGGCGCGGCGCTAGCGTTGATCTGTGCGGACCGGTACTCGTTGTAGCGCATCGTGAACTCGGGACCGGAACGAGTTTCAAATTTTGCCAGCGCGGTAAGCGGCACTGTCTGCCCTTGTCCGTTGCGGACGTAGAATTGGCTAAGATCGTTGGTCGTCGCACGATAAGGCGCTTCCGCTTCCACATACACCTGCCAGGTGCGGCCGAAATCGTTGTAGTAGTTGACGAACAATCCGCCCATGTACGCCTGAATGGTGTTGTAGACATCCGTCAGATTCACGCCTTGCTTCAAAACCTTGTCTTTATCCACATTGATAAACTCTTCCGGCACACTCGGGATGAAGGTGGTGCTCACTAGCGCAAGCTCAGGGCGTTTGCGAGCGGCCGCCATAAATTTGTTCAGGTTATCCGTTAGAAACTTGACATCTTTGCCGGCGCGGTCTTCGAGGACAAACGTGACGCCGCCAGAAGTGCCGACACCCGGGATCGCGGGTGGCGAGAAACTGAAGACGGTCCCATCTGGAAGTGTCTTGAGTTCCTGATTCAAACGCGCCTTAATGGCTTGATATTGTTCGCTCCGTTTTTTGCGTTCATCCCAGGGCTTTAGAGAGACCCAGAAGAATGCGTTGTACGAAGTTCGGACGTAGCTGAGCAGACTGAAACCTATGACGCTGGTGGTGTACTGAACTCCCGGCGTTTTGGCGAGAACGTCCTCGACCTGTTTTGCCGCCGCGCTTGTGCGCTCCATGGAAGCGGCTTTAGGAAGCTGCATGTTGATATAGAGGTAGCCTTGGTCTTCGTCGGGCAGGAAGCTGGTGGGCAGATGTTTGCTGAAGAACCAAGCTGCACCGCCGGCGACCACCAGCAGCACCATCACTACACTAGCCTTGCGAATCAGGTCACCGGACCAGCGGACAAAGTCATCGGTGGAGCGTTCCCAGTATTTGTTAAACAAGCCGAAGAATTTTCCCAGCGGGCCGCGAGTCTGCTTCTTGGGTTTGAGGAGCAATGCCGAAAGTGCAGGGCTCAGCGTAAGGGCGTTGAACGCTGACAGCATCACAGAGATGGCGATCGTGATGGCAAATTGCTGATACAGCCTGCCAGTGATGCCAGGTATGAAAGCCGTTGGCACAAACACCGAGGCTAAAACCAGGGCGATGCCCACCACCGGGCCGGAAAGTTCCTGCATTGCCTTGATGGAGGCATCCTTCGGACTGAGCCCTTCCTCGATGTGGTGCTGCACTCCTTCAACCACCACGATGGCGTCATCGACCACCAGTCCAATTGCGAGCACCAACCCGAACAACGAAAGCGTATTGATCGAGAAGCCGAACAACGGGAAGATAACGAACGTTCCCACCAAGGAGACAGGCACCGCCAGCATTGGAATGAGAGTGGCACGCCAGTCCTGCAAAAACAGGTAGACCACAAAAATGACCAGCACAATCGCAATCACGAGAGTCCAAAGGATCTCTTTCATGCCCTCCGTGACCGGGAGT
>Ga0210401_10008208_pt1 | contig 10384 bp, 10 predicted proteins | sample IncBWH32MmetaG_FD_150866 | JGI IMG/M metagenome (GOLD analysis project Ga0210401, IMG submission 150866) | Forest soil microbial communities from Barre Woods Harvard Forest LTER site, Petersham, Massachusetts, United States - Inc-BW-H-32-M | ecosystem: Environmental > Terrestrial > Soil >... | reverse complement strand
TAGCCGGGCAGCGACCCGCTGCGAGGTGCCAGGATCGATCGTCGACATATCGACGCACAGCCGCCCGGGTTCAGCCCCTTCGATGATCCCGTCGGCGCCGAGATAAGCCGCTTCGACATTGGCCGAGGAGGGCAGCATCGTGATCACCAGATCGGATGCTGCAGCGGCCTCGCGGATCGAACCTGCCCGCGCGGCGCCCAACCTCGCCGCGGCGTCGAGCGCCGCCGGGACGACATCCCAGGCGACGACCTCGAACCCCTTCTTGACGAGATTGGCCAGCATCGGCTGCCCCATCGTCCCGGTCCCGATGAATCCGATCTTCATCGCTGTACACTCCTCAAATCACCAGATAGCCGCCATCGACGGTGACCGTACTGCCGGTCACCCAGCGGGATTCGTCCGAGGCGAGATAAAGGATCGCTCCGACAATGTCTTCGGGCTCTCCCAAACGGCCGAGTGGGATCTGCGCGATCGTAGCGCGGCGCCTTTCCGGGTCGGCGTAGCTGGCGCGGGTCAACCCGGTCAAAGTAGGGCCGGGGGCGATTGCATTGACGCGGATGCCGTGCGGCGCCAGTTCGAGCGCCATCGCATGGGTCAGCGACCGGCCGCCGCCTTTGGAGGCAACATAGGCGGCGCGCTCGGGGCGGGCGACTTCGGCGAGCTGCGAGGTGACGTTGATGACGCTCCCGCCGCCCCCCTGCTGCACCATCTGCCGCGCCGCCGCCTGACCCAAATGGAACATCCCGGTCAAATTGACCGCGATGATGCGGTCCCACGTCGCAGGGTCGAGGTCGAGAAAAGCGCCGGTCTGACTGACGCCGACGCAGTCGAGCAGCACCTCGAGCCTGCCGAATTCGCGCACCGCCGCGGCAACCGCGGCCTCGACCGCCGAGCCGTCGCGCACGTCGAGGCCGAGCGCCGCAGCACGGCCGCCAGCGGTGCGAATTTGCGCAGCGGTCGCCTCTACCCCGACGGCATCGATGTCGGCACAGACCACCGCTGCGCCTTCCCGCGCGAGACCGAGGGCGCCCGCCCCGCCGATCCCACCCCCCGCACCAGCTACGAGCGCGACCTTCCCCTCGACCCGCCCCATGCCACCCTCCCGATGTTCCATCGGCAACTATAGAGGAAACTGCTGACGTGGGCTATTGAACGATATAAATATGTGTTTGTTTGTCTATTCGACTCGTGTTGATGTGTAATTATCTCTGGTTGGCCGCGAGGAGGAGCTGATGAGGCACATCCATGTGATCCACGAGAACGCTGCCTGGCTCGAACCACTGGCGGCTGCGTTGGATCGGCAGGAGCTTCCCTGGCGCGACTGGTTCCTCGACCGCGGCGTCTTCGATCTGTCGCAGCCGCCGCCCGAGGGCGTCTTCTACAACCGGATGAGCGCGTCCTCGCATACGCGCGACCATCGCTACGCCGCCGAGCTCACCGCCGCTGTGTTGGCCTGGCTCGAACGGCATGGCCGCCGCGTCGTCAATGGCAGCCGCGCGCTCGACCTCGAGATCAGCAAGGCGCGCCAATACGCCGCCCTCGAAACCGCCGGCATCCGCACGCCGGATACCGTCGTCGTTGCCGGCAACGAGCTGCTTCTAGAAGCTGCCCGCCAGCGCTTTGTTGGCGCCCCTTTCATTGTGAAACCGAACCGAGGCGGGAAAGGCCTTGGTGTGCGGCTGTTTCACTCGCCTGGTGCACTCGCCGACTACCTGGACAGCCCGGATTACGAGCCACCGGTCGACGGATTGCATCTGTTGCAGCAATACGTCCGCGCCCCGGTCCCGCTCATTACCCGCGCCGAGTTCATCGGCGGGCAATTCATGTATGCGGTCGAGGTGGACACCAGCGACGGCTTCGAGCTGTGTCCTGCCGATGCCTGTGCCGTCGGCGACGCTTTCTGCCCCGCCGGCGACGAGGTCCGCGCCAAGTTTAGGATCATCGAGGACATCGACCCGGCTCTGAAGCAGCGCTACCAAGCCTTCCTCGACACCAATGCCATCGACGTCGCCGGGATCGAGTTCATCACCGACGCCAACGGCACGGCCTATACCTACGATGTCAACACCAACACGAACTACAACCCGGACGCCGAGATCCGCGCCGGCCGCCGGTATGGCGGAACTCGCCCGCTATCTCGGCGCCGAGCTCGAACGCGCCCCTCACCCTCCCGCTACGCGGGCCCCTTCCTCGCCCCGCTTTGGCGGGGCGAGGGTCAGGGTGAGGGGCAGATTCAGCGTCCGCGTTAGCCCGGCTGCAGCACGTGGATAGTGCGGCTGGCGATCATGTCCCGGGTCTTGGCGGCGTAGGCGGCCATGTGCGGCGAGGCGCCGTGCGCCTTGAGTGCGTCGGGGCTCTCCCATTTCTCGATCACGACAAAGGTGTCGGGGCCGAACTTCGCCTGAAAGCTGCCGATGCCCTCGGCGTCCACCGCTGGCCCGTATTCGATACATCCCTTCTCGGCATGGACCGCCGGCATGTTGGCGTGAAATTCCTTCAGGATCGCCTCCCGCATGCCGGGTTTGGCGGTGATGATTGCAACCACGTGGATCATCTCGGTTCCCCTCAGGCAATGCGTTCGAAGACGCTGTGGTGGCGGCTGGTCAAGAGCGGCCGGATTTTGGTCGCCCAATCGCCGTATGCTCCGGCTTCCTCCCAGGCGATACTCTTCATCACATCGGGCGAGTCGAGCTCGTAGATCGTCAGGTATTGCTGCATCCCCGGCACCGTCGAGTGCTCGAGTCGGTAGCGCGCCGCCGAGCGAACCCCCGCCACCTTCGACAGCATCGGGAAATGCTCGGTGTCGTAGACGCGGTTGAACTCGGCCTCGTGCTGCGCGGGGATGTCGAGCTGCACGACAAAAATATGGGCCATGGTCAGGCGGTCCGCCGAAAGACGCTGTGCTGGCGGTTTGTCGTGTGCGGCCGGATCTTGGGCTTCCATTCGCCGAGATCGGAGGCTTCCTGCCAAGCCGGGCTGTTGATCACTTCGGCAGAGTCGGTCTCATAGATCGCCAGGTAGCGCGGCATGCTCGGCACTGTCGAATGTTCGAGCCGATAGCGTTTGCAGGACCGGACGCCGGGCACTTTGAGGATGGTCGGAACGTGGTCCTCGTCGTAGATGCGATTGAACTCGGCTTCGAGGTGCTGCGGAATGTCCATCTGGACGACATAGACATATGACATGGGCTGCGCCCTTCCTGTTGCAGGACCGATGACCGGCAGATTAGGCGAAACCGGGGACGATCACGATAGGGTTTGACGCCCGGGCCGGAAAGGTGCGGAGGTCGGCTATACCGATGCCTGCACGGCGGCGGATCCCTCGGCTTTCAGCCAATCGTGCCATGCACCGACCCCCTCGCCGGTGATGGCGGAAAGGACGAAGCTCCTGATCGACCGGTTGACCGCTCGCATGTTGCCGAGACAGCGGTCAATGCTGAAATCGACATGGGGCAGCAGGTCCGACTTGGTGATGATCACGATATCGGCAGCCCGAAACATGTGCGGGTATTTCAGCGGCTTGTCATCGCCTTCGGTGACCGAGAGCATAACGACCTTGGCGCCCTCGCCGAGATCGAATAGCGCCGGGCACGCGGACACGAACCCCGGAATGATCGATCGATCCGAGACCTCGCCACTCGAAGAACTCGCGCAGCTCGAAGACGCGGCTGATCGCGGCCAGCGCGGGGCCGTTGCCGGTCTCGGGCGCGATGCGCCGGTATTGGTTCTCGACGACGCAGCGTTCCTCGGCGAGCTGACGTACAACCATTGCGATTGACTGCAGAATGTCGAGCCGCTCGAACCCGGCGACGACGATCGGCTTCCGTAATGCTCCGCAATAAAGCCGTAGGGCACCGTGCCGATCACCATGCTGGCATGCCCCGGCCCGAGAAACCCGTCCAATGTCAGCTCGGGCGAGCCGAGGATCGCCTTGATCGTCGCAATGATTGTGATGTGATTGCACAACAGCGAGAAATTGCGGATGCCCTCGCGCTCGGCCTGCAATACCGTCACGGCAGTGCTCGGCATTGTGGTCTCGAAGCCGAGGGCGAAGAAGACGACCTCCTTGTCCGGGTGGTCGCGCGCGATCTTCAACGCGTCGAGCGGCGAATAGACGATGCGCACGTCGGCCCCGTCCGCTTTGGGAAATCCATCTCGCCTGTATTGTCGATGAGGCTCACCCAATCCGATCCTGCATCAGCGATTGGGTGCTCATGCATGTCGGGTTCGCAATGAGCCGTATCGACGAGGCCGAAGCAGCGCAAACCTTGGCATTGCTCGCCGAATTGGGTGAGCTCGTAGACGAGCTCCGGAGCCCGTGAATAAATTGGATCTGCGTCGGTGCGTCCTTCGAGACGCGGCCTGCGGCAGCTCCTCAGGATGAGGAATTTTCTTAATGCCATCAATAAATTACCTCATCCTGAGGAGGCGCGGAGCGCCGTCTCGAAGGGCGCAGGATGTTCGTGCAGTGCGCCGTTCGCCAATTCTTACACCTGCTCTCGGGCGTCGGGCGCGTGCGCTCCTCGACGGTCTCTGCCTCGCTTTCACTGATTCCCTTCCGTTCCCGTGTACCGCCGCGACTCGCGTGATCCAGCTCATGTCAAGGTCGTCTCGCGAACAGCCATTGCACAGGCGCGGCGGAACCTCTCGAAGAGCTGCGGCCCGACAATCACTTTTGATCCGGACGGGAGGAAAGAGGTGCTGGTGAAAATACTCGGGTCCCCCTGATTACGTCTGTGGCGCCATCGGGCGCAATTTCTGGCGCGGACGGTGCTTGGTTACCCCTGACGACCGCCGCGCCGCCGTCAGGCGTGATTTGCAACGCTGATGCCTCTTGTTTACCCCTGACTACGGCCGCGCCACTGTTCGGCGTCGTTGGCAGAACCGAGGGCGCCTGGATACCTCCGAGGGCAGCCGTGCTGTTGTCTGGCGTGGTTTGCAGCGCCGCCGACGCTTGTTTGCCTCTGACCACGAGCGCCCCGATTTCGGATAGGGCAACTTGCGAGGACGGTAAATGGATACTCTTGTCCGCCGCCGTGCCGCTGGCAAGCGGGGTTTGCGACGATGGTGGTGCTTGGTTATCAGTGTCGGCCGCAGTGCTGCTCGCAACCGGGGATTGCTGCGACGGCCGCGCAGGTGCCCCGTCCGCCGTTGTGCCGACAGGCGGCACGTGCGAGCCCGCAGTGACTGGCGCACGGATTGGGGCCGTCGACGAATTCGCGGCGAGCCACACCCACGATGCCACGCCGCAGACGCCAACCGCAGCAAACACGCCCGCTGCAACGGCGGCAATTCGCAGCGTCATGGGGCGCGTACCGGATCCCACGGCGCCCAATTTCAAGGCATAGCAGTGTACCGGCGGTGCGCCGATCTTGAGGTTCTGTTTTCCGATGTCTTTGAACAAATATGGGAGCTGGTCACGAATGGCGTCCCGGACGGCGCCAGAAATGCAAATGCCTGCCGGTTCAGCCAACGCCGCAAGGCGCACGGCTATGTTGCCGCGCCCGAGATAGACCTCGGCACTAGGTTTGATCAGAGTTGCGAGAGTGTCCCTTGGCAATGCAGCGACGGCACGGGTTACCAAATCGTCCCCATTGCCGCTCACCTGACCAGAACTGACCCCGACGCGGAAAGTAATCCGCCGGTCGGGTAAGGTCCGGATATTGCGACCGATCATGCCGCTTTGCAGTTCGGCAGCGCACCGCACCGCCTCGGTGGCGCTCTCGAACTCGACGAGCAGATTATCGCCGGTCGCCCTTACGATCCGACCCGAATGCTCGGCGATTTTGGGATGGACGAATTGATTGCGATGTGCCTCCAGCTGTTCGAGAGCGCCCTTCTCGTCCGCTCGGATCAGCCTCGAATAGTCCACCACTTCGGCGGCTAGCGTCACGATAAGACGGTCGATGGCGGCCATTGTCGGTGCGTCCCCCTCTTCTGAGCGATATCGTTCGTTCCCCTCACAGGATGATAAAGGATAGTGCTCCACCATGGTAGTTATGCGGAATTATATAGCTGTCTCACCTGATTTCGGGAGCAAGAGTTCGCAAGCCCGGGTGGCGCGGCTCGTGGGACCGCGGGGCGGCGCCGGCGGCATCGCCGGCTGCCCCTTCACAAACGGCCGCCTTCGGCCCGTCCTGGCTGCTCTTGCTGTTTTGCCGCAAATTATCAGCCAGCGAAATCTTGTCCTCCGCGGAAATCCTGGGCTTCCGACGATGGCTCGAACGAAAAACAGCCAGGTAATCCGGTGTTTTGCCGCTCTTTCCTCGCTGTTCGTGCGGAAACGGATATTTCCCTTGCGAAATATGCCAGGTTCCCGAGCGTGACACTATTATCCAAAAACCCACGCAATGAGTTCCTCTCACCCTTTGAGGTTATCATAACGGTCGCATTTTGTCAATACGACAATACCATTGATTGGTCGTACCACCATCATCCTGTCCGCCGTCTTGGGGCTGACCGGGTGCCCAGTGGCGATCGGCTCGCGAGACTCGGCGCCAATCGCCAGCTCCTACGGGGCTGCATCGATTAGCTGGGCCCGAATCGGCAGTTCAGCTGCGGGCGATCGCGCCAGCGTCAGTGGGCCAGTATTGTCGGGGCGGGCAGCTTTCCACGGTCTTTCCTGATACCGGGGACGGATATCTCGATCCGCATCGGCGGCTAATCGGGGACAATGTAGCGCCGTTAGGGGTCGTCAGGGCGACCAGGAGAGGGCGTTTTGAGGCCCAATCTGTCAGACTGACCGTCGGGAGAAAAACGTTAACAACCGTGCAAAGCACCAGAAATTCCCTTGCGCTTCATTATCCGGCGAATGCGGTCATCAGCTCCTGCGCATCCGGCAGTGTTTCCAACCGCTCGATTGCCGTCAATACCCCGTCTACACTCTCATCCGACAGCGGCTGCACCGCATTACGCGCGCAGTCGCGGAACTTCGTCTCGAGCTGAGCATTAGTAAGCGGCTTCGCTGGCGACCCGATCGGATCGCTGGCCTCGACCGTAACCACGCGCCCGTCGATCCGTTGCACCGTGATGCTGAGCGACCCTCTCGGTCGCTGATCGCCCGCAACGCCGGCGATCCGATCCGACAGCGCCAGCACCGAGGCATCTCCCAGACCATCAACTTCCGCTATCCCGACCTTGCCATGCACCAGGGCAGTGGCGACCAGGAAGGGTTGGGCGAACTGCGCCTCCACTACCTGGGTGGGGCGGCGTTTCGCGGGCCCGCGGCCGAATTGCTCGGTGTGTCCGGCGGGGTCCGCCTCGATTGTCACCGCTTCGATGTCATCGGGGCGCTCGATGTTGAGCCGCGCTCGTGCCGCCAGCGCGGCATCGATCGCCGCGTGCAGTGGCCGACCGCAAGGGTAGGGCTTGTAGCTCAGCGCCTCGCCGCGGAAACCCGTGCCCAGGTCGCGCAGGAGCACCGATGCGTCGTATCCGTTTGGTTGGTACAGCTCGAAGAAGCCGAAACGGCCATTAAAGATGTTCCGCGCGCCGGTGAACCCGGTCTGCGCCAACACGGCCGAGAAAACGCCGGCGCTTGCCGCCTGGCCCGCCTGCAGCCGCTTGGTCAGCGCCCCGTCCAGGATGCATTGGCGATTGCCGGCGGCGTGACTGTAGGCGATGCCAAACGCGGCCAGCATCTGTTCCGGCGTCAGGCCGACCAGCTTGCCTGCGCCCGCGGTGGCGCCGAACACCCCGATCGCAGCGGTGCGATGCCAGCCCCGGTCGAGCGTGCTCGCAAGCGCGATGCGGCACGATACGTCGAGACCCAGGGCGACCGCCAACAGGACTTCACGCCCACTGACACCCCCACTGGCACCCCCGAGGCTATCGCATACTGCGAGGACCGACCCGAGCACGGAAACGCCGGGATGGATGGAACCCCCGGTGTCCAATGTGTCGTCGAAATCCAGCGCATGACCCATGCTGGCATTGAGCAGCGCCGCCTGGGGCGCCGGCAGGCGGGTGCCCCGCAACAGCACACGGCTTTCCTTACGCCCGCCCCACCGGTCGATCACCGCAAAGAGCTCAGCGATCCCCGGAGAGCCGCTGCCGCCGAGCATGCAGCCAAAAGTATCGAGGATATCGCGACGGGCGGATGCGACGGCGTTCGCGGGCAAATCTGCATAGCCGGTACGGCAAACGTGTTGGGCGAGCGGCCAAGCGGCGTCATCGGTCATGGTCTTCTCACAAGGGTTTCGATGTTCCGATATTACGGTATCCGATGGGGACGGACCGCCGCGGCAGGCCGTGGGAATATCGAGATCGACCTCTCCTAGGAACTTATCCCGCTGTCTGCTTCGCCTTCCACGGCGGGGACAAGGTGCGCGGCGAGAAAGTCTACGAATACTCTGAGCTTGGGAGAGAGATGCCGGCTCGACGGCCATAGGACCCGAAGGGGTCCGGAGCGATCGGTGTAGTCGTCGAGCACGGTGACGAGTACGCCTTCACGAAGTTGCCGGGCTATCGCGAAGTCCGGCAGGTAGGCGATACCCAAGCCTTGTTCGGCCATACAGATTAGCGGCTCGAGCGTACTTGCCACGGCTGTCATGGGCAGTTCGATCTCGATGCCGGCATGCTCGGGCCAGAGCGGCCATCGCTCGAGCCTTCTGCTGGTCGGAAACTTGTGGTGCAGGCAGGCATGAGCCTTGAGGTCGTCCGGGATCAGAGGAACACCCTTGGCCGCCAGATAGGCCGGGGCCGCTACGAGGCGTCGACGATATGTGCCCAAGGCCCGGGTCATCAAACGCGAGTCGCCAACCTCGGCGAAGCGCACCACGGCGTCGAAGCCCTCCTCGATCACATCGACGACCCGATCGCTGAAATCGAGATCCAATATGATCTCGGGATAGCCTCGCATGAATGCGACGAGAGTGGGCATCATCAGCGTGCCGGCCAATGGCAGGCTGACGCGCAGTGTGCCGCGCGGGGCCTCGTGCGTCTGCGACAGTTCCAGCTCGGCCGCTTCGATTTCAGAAAAGATGCGCCGGCAGCGTTCGAGGAATAAGGCACCTTCCGTGGTTAGGGTGATGCTACGCGTGCTGCGATGAAAGAGGCGCACGCCGAGCCGTTCCTCCATCCGCGCCACCGCCTTGCCGATCGCCGACGACGACACGCCAAGTTGCCGTCCCGCAACCGTGAAACTTCGCGCTTCCGCCGCCTGAACGAAGGCATTCAGCGATCCTAGACTGTCCATCGGCGAACCTCCATTTCGGACAAGCGAGTCCGATATGTTCGGAACTATGGCCCATTTTTCAAACCTTCGGGAGAGTTCATCTAGGATCCAACGCGGCTAGCGTCGTGCCCGCCGGCCCCCGGGAAGAAGCAGCAGCGTCAGCAACTCGGCGCCTGTCCTTGGCGGCCCAGGCAAACTCCGCACCACGTGGACACTCGCCGCTCGAAAGAGGCAAATATCCGATGACCGAGGGCAAGAACCGCCAGTGGATTTTGAACGCTCGCCCCGCGGGCAAATTGACCGGAGAAGAGTTTCTCTGGAACGAGGCGCCTATCCCACGGCCCTCCGATGGACAGGTCCTGATCCGGACCCTGTGGCTGTCGGTCGACCCCGCGCAGCGCATCTGGATGGTGCGCGATTCCTACAAGCCGGTGGTTCCGCTCGGGGCTGTCATGCAGTCCTTTGCCGTCGGGCAGGTGATCGAATCGCGTCATCCCGACTTCAAGCCGGGTGATATCGTGCGCGGCGATTTCAGCTGGCAGGACTACGTCGTCACCGATGGCAAAGGCTTCGGCGGGATGCAGAAGGTCCCTCTCGGCAGGCCGCCCAACCTTGCGTTGAGCCTGTTCGGTGTGAACGGCCTGACATCGTATTTCGGGATGATCGAGATCGGCAAGATCAAGGTTGGTGAGACCGTCGTGGTGTCGGGTGCCGCCAGGGCCACGGGCTCCGTCGCCGGTCAGATCGCCAAGATCAAGGGCTGCCGCGTCATCGGCACCGCGGGCGGCAGGGCTAAATGCGCCTGGCTGGTCGACGAGGCGCATTTCGACGCCGCCATCGACTACAAGAGCGAAGACGTCGGCACTCGGCTTTCGGAGCTGTGCCCCAACGGGATCGACGCGTTCTTCAACAATGTCGGCGGCGAGGTCGTCAGCGAGGTCCTCGCTCGGATCAATCTCAACGCGCGCATCGTGCTGTGCGGCTCGATCTCGAAATCCGACGCCGCCACGCCGCAGCCCGGCCCGGCGAACTATTCCAATATGGTGGCTAGGCGTGCGCGCATGCAGGGCTTCACCGGGCTTGATTATCCTACGCGGGTTCCCGAGGCCTTCGAGGCGCTGAGCCGCTGGCAGCGAGACGGCCGCCGCGTGCACAAGGAGGACGTCGCGTATGGCCTCGAGAATGCGCCGAAAGCGTTGCCGCGTCTGTT
>Ga0210401_10008207_pt1 | contig 10384 bp, 7 predicted proteins | sample IncBWH32MmetaG_FD_150866 | JGI IMG/M metagenome (GOLD analysis project Ga0210401, IMG submission 150866) | Forest soil microbial communities from Barre Woods Harvard Forest LTER site, Petersham, Massachusetts, United States - Inc-BW-H-32-M | ecosystem: Environmental > Terrestrial > Soil >... | reverse complement strand
GTTTTTCTAAACCGCGTAGCGCCACGGATATGATCATGTTCCCATCAACAATTTGGAAAATGATCCGACTCAATTGAATCGGATTGCGCCGATTCGATCGCCGATCGGGCATCCGGGCAAGACAGATAACAAGGAGGGTATTGCCGACCGGGGGGCTATATCACCGACGGCTGGTGCTAGCCCTCGGGTGGACAGATGCCGGCAGCTTCGTCACCACGGTATGACCTTATGGTCGCGCACGAACTTGCCGGTGAGCGTCGCCGGCGCGTCGAGCGCGAGCCACACGGCGGTGTCCGCGCCTTCGGCGACGTCGCGCGTGGCGTTGAGGCCGCCCATGTCGGTCTTCACCCAGCCGGGGCAGACCGAATTCACCGCGATCGTGCCGGCGAGCTCCGCCGCCAGGATCGCGGTGACTGCGTTGAGCAGCGTCTTCGACATCCGGTAAGCGGCATGGCCGCCGTAATTGTCGGTGAGCGCGCCCATGCCGCTCGACATGTTCACGATGCGCGGCGAGCTGCCGCGTTTCAGAAGCGGGACCAGCTTTTGCGCCAGATGCAAAGGCCCGAGCGCATTGGTTTCGAGCGTTTCCCGCACCGTCGCGAGATCGACCTTCAGCGCCGGCGCTTCGCCCTCGGCGATGATGCCCGCATTGTTGATCAACGCGTCGATGTGGCCGTAAGTGTCTTTCAGAAAATCGCTGAAGCGTTCGATGCTCTTGCCATCGGTCACGTCGAGCGGGTGAAACGCCGCCGCGTGCTTGCCTCCCGCGAGCTTCTTGACCGCCGCTTCGCCGGCGGCGCGCTTGCGCGCCGTCAGCACGACCTGCACCCCGCGCGCTACGAGCTGCCGGCAGATCTCGAAGCCGATGCCGCGATTGCCGCCGGTGACGACGATAGCCGGATCGTTATTCGTGCGCGCCATCGCCGCTTAGGCTTTGTGCAAAAGCTTGAATGCGTGCGTCCACTCGTTCTGGGTGAAGCCCAGGATGCACCACAGCATGCACAGCGGCTCGATCGCGCGCGCCGCTTCAACCTTGCCCATGTCGGCCGTCTCCCAGCCGAACTGATCGTTGATGCCGCGCACGACGGCCTTGGCCTTGTCGTCGTTGCCGCAGATGAACATGGTCGGCTTGGCGCCGCCCGGAAAATCCGGATTGATCATGCGTGCGTTGCCGACGGAGTTATACGCCTTGACGAAATGCGCGTCGGGAAAGGCGTTCTGCAATCGCTCCATCAGCGACCGATCGAGGTCGGTGTAGAATTTCAGCACGCCATTTTCCGGCGGCGCATCCGCAATAGGGTTGGTCGCGTCGATCACCGGCTTGCCTGAAAGGTTCGCCGCGCCGGCGGCCTTGAGCGCCTCGAGCGCCACGTTGCCTTTCACCGCCAGTACGACGATTTCGCCGAACTTGGCCGCGTCGGCGAAGCTTGCGGCTTGCGCGCCTTTGTGTTGCGCCAGGAAATCCTTCAGCTTGCCGGTGTCGCGCGTGCCGAGCGTGACTTGATGCCCGTGTTTGATAAATCCGGCGGCGAGCGCCTTCGCCACATCACCCGATCCTAAAATTCCGACTTTCATATCGTCCTCCCCACTTATGCGTGCGCGGTCTCTAGCCAACGTGCCATCGTCTATATTTGCTTGCCGAGGGCACTGCAGAAGAGGGGCGAACCGAGAACGCCCTCGCGGCGGCCAAGCTGAAAGGAGACCCCCTGAAACCGCCTGCACTCGCCCGCGCAGCTCCACCAGGAGAACGACAGAGGACTGCGCTGCGCGGAAAATTCGGCGGCAAAGGGCCCGGGCGGCGCGCCGTCGCGGGCGCCACTTGATCTAGCGCAATGCTGCGCGACGATTTCACGCCGAAAAACGCCTCGACAAGCTGGCTGGAACCACTCTAAATAAAAACCCATAGCGGGCTTTGGATTGCCTCTCGGAAGTGCGGGAACCCAATGAACTACAATAGCTATTTCACTGATGCGCTGGCCCGGCTGCATGCCGAGCGGCGCTACAGGGTCTTCGCCGACCTCGAGCGCATCGCCGGCCGCTTCCCGCACGCGGTCTGGCATTCCCCGGAGGGGCCGAAGAACGTCGTCATCTGGTGCTCAAACGATTATCTCGGCATGGGCCAGCATCCGAAGGTGATCGGCGCCATGGTCGACACGGCCGCCCGCACGGGCACCGGCGCCGGCGGCACCCGCAATATCGCCGGCAATAACCATCCGCTGGTCGAGCTCGAGCGCGAGCTCGCCGACCTGCACGGCAAGGAGGCGGCGCTGGTCTTCACCTCCGGCTATGTCTCCAATCAGACCGGCATCGCCACGCTGGCGAAGCTGATGCCGAATTGCCTGATCCTGTCGGATGCGCTCAACCACAATTCGATGATCGAAGGCGTGCGCCAGTCGACCTGCGAGAAGAAGATCTTCCGCCACAACGACCTCGCTCATCTCGAAGAATTATTGGCGGCAGCCGATCCCGATCGCCCCAAGCTGATCGTGTTCGAAAGCCTCTATTCCATGGACGGCGACGTGGCGCCCGTGCACGCCATCTGCGACCTCGCCGATCGCTACAAAGCCATGACCTATATCGACGAGGTGCATGCGGTCGGCATGTACGGTCCGCGCGGCGGCGGCATCAGCGATCGCGACGATGCGGCCGCCCGCATCGACGTGATCGAAGGTACGCTCGCCAAGGCCTTCGGCTGCCTCGGCGGCTACATCGCGGGCTCGCGCGCGCTGATCGACGCGGTGCGCTCCTATGCGCCCGGATTCATTTTCACCACCGCGCTGCCGCCGGCGGTCTGCTCGGCGGCGACCGCCGCGATCCGCCATCTGAAAACCTCGCAATGGGAGCGCGACCGCCATCAGGATCGCGCGGCGCGCACCAAGGCGGTGCTCGCCGCCGCCGCTTTGCCGGTGATGACCAGCCCCACGCATATCGTTCCGGTTTTTGTCGGCAATCCCGAGCGCTGCAAAGAGGCCAGTGATCTCCTTCTCTCCCAACACGGTATCTACATCCAGCCGATCAATTATCCGACCGTGGCGAAAGGCTTGGAGCGGCTGCGCATTACGCCGAGCCCCTATCACGACGACGGCCTGATCGATGCGCTGGCCGAAGCCTTGGTCGATGTCTGGCAGCGCCTCGGCCTGCCGTTCAAGGAACGCGCGCTCGCCGCGGAATAAGCCGCCATCAAGCCGCCATTCTGGGGCGCGCAGCGCACGCGAGCCCCGCCGTCGTCCTAGTCTAGTGTCCCGTCATTCCGGGGCGCCGCGATAGCGGCGAGCCCGGAATCCATGACCACAAGCGGCTCGGAACGGAACACTGAGAATGTTCTGAAAAGCCTTTGGTTATGGATTCCGGGCTCGGCCCTGCGGGCCGCCCCAGAATGACGCCGTCAGCGCTTCTCCTCCCGTGCGATGGCGCGCGCCGCAAGCGCGATCGAGAACGCGGTGACGACAAAGCGCGCGACGTGATGCGCCGCTACGTAGACCGGGTCGAGATGCAGCGCGAGCGCGAGCACCATCATCGTGTCCTGTGCGCCCGGCGAAAACGCAACGACGATATTGGCGATCGGGAACGGGAAGAAATACGCCACGATCAGCACAAAGAGCGTGGCGACCGAAACCGACACGGCGAATGAGCCGAAGGCGGCGCCGAGATAGCCGGCGAGCAGCCGGACTGTTTGATTGGCAAAGCGCGAGCCGACCAGCGCGCCGAGCACCAGCACCGAAGCGCTGCCGATCCACCAGGGCAGCGCCGCTTGCACCAGCCCGAAGCCGTGCAGCAGGCCCGATCCGACCATGGCGCCGAACAATAGTCCCGCCGGAAAGCGCAAGCGCCAGAGGACGATCGCGGTCACACAGGACACCGCGATGAGAAGCGCGATCTCCGCCAGTGACGAGCCGCCGGGCGGTCCGCGCATCACCGGAAGCGCCGGCGCCACGAGCCCGAACAGCGCCAGCCCGACTGGTATTCCGGTGGTCAGCAGCAGAACGCGCATGGTCTGCACGATCGCGATCGCCGGCAGGTCGGCGCCGAGCTCGGTCGAGAGCGCGATGACCTGCGTCATCGAGCCCGGGCTTGCGCCCAGCAAGGCGGAGAGCCGGTCCCAGTCGTGCACCATGCGCAGATAGGTCGCGGTCGCGAGCATCATGCAGACCGCGGCCACCATCACCAGCGCGATGCTCACCGGCCAGGCGGTAAAGCCTTTCACCGTTTGCGGGGTGACGACGGCGCCGAGCAGGATACCGATCAGCACATAGCCGATCCGCGCCAGCGGCAACGGCACGCGCACCGGACGCCCCAGCAGCGCGGCAGCCGCCACCGCCAGCACCGATCCGGAAATCAGTCCGGCCGGAAAGCCGAGCAGCGTGAAGGCTGTCCCGCCGGCAAGCGCGATGATCAGGGTTTCGGCGGTTTGCGCCAGTGTGCGAACGAAGGTAGCCGGCGGCATTGCGCCCGCTGAATGCCCGCTGCCGGCCGCTTCGTCAAATGAACGGTCGGCGGCCGATCGTCAGGATCCGGTGTTTTTCAGCTTGCCGGCCGGCGGGCCGGCGCGCAGCACGATGCGCATCAGGTCGGCGGCATTCTTGGCGGCGAGCTTGTCCATGATGCGCGCGCGGTGCACTTCGACGGTGCGCGGCGAAATGCCGAGATCGCGCCCGGTTTCCCTATTGGAAGCGCCGCTCGCGATCTGCTCCAGCACTTCGCGCTCACGCGCGGTCAGCCGCTCGTGGCCGGGAAATATCCGCGCCAGAGGGCTGCCTTCGTTGTGGTCCTGCTGCCAGGCGTCGATGGCGTCGCGGATGCGCGCTGCGACTTCGGCGGGATCGAACGGCTTTTCGATGAAATCCTGTGCGCCGCTGCGCATGGCGTCGACTGCGGTCGGTATGTCGTGGCGGCGGGACATGACCAGAACCGGTGCTGGATAACGCGGCGCGTCGAGCCGCTTCAACACGTCGAGGCCCGGGCAACCTGGCAAGTAGGTATCGATCACGACGCAGTCCGGCGTGCGCGCGCGCGCGGCGCTCAGGAAGGTTTCGCCTTCGATGAAATTGACGACGTTGAAACCTTCGCCGTTCAAAGCCATCGTCAGCGCGGTGTCGACCAAAGGATCGTCGTCGACGATAAAGATTTCGCTCATCAACGCGCCATCGGTTTGGACGTGCCCGAAGCAAAACGATTCGCTTGTTAAAATAACACCGCGCTGGCGCGCGCTGAGGTAACCACGGGCGGCGAGCAAAAAAACCAGTGTCGCTGATGGCCGATACAGCGCGGATGTGGGGGCACGTCATTCCGGGGCGCGGGCTTTGGCCCGAGACGGAATCCACAACCAAGTTCGGAACTGAACTCCGGGAATTTTCCGGAAGGCCTATGGTTATGGATTCCGGACAGCCGCTGGCGCGTCTTCCTGAATGACGATTGTCCGGTTTTGCGGTGCGGAAAACGCCCAACAAATAAGGCTTTTACGATTGTGAAAGACTTTTGCCCAAAGCCCGCACGTTTGAGTAAACTAAAGCCCGAAACTTAGGCTTGGCTGCGGGCCGAGAGCGCTCCGATACCGCGCCAAAGCCGCTGGAAAACGCCAATACGAGCGTCCTGATGTTGCAGGGTTGGTTCATTGTCGTCGTCGCGCTCGCCTATATCGGGTTTTTGTTCCTGGTAGCGAGTTACGGAGACCGCAGCCGCAAGCGCGTCCGCGGCAGCCGCGCGCGGCTTCTCATTTATCCGCTGTCGCTGGCGATCTACTGCACCTCGTGGACGTTCTTCGGTTCGGTCGGCGTGGCGGCGCGCACCGGCTTTGATTTCCTCACCATCTATATCGGGCCGGTGCTCATGGTGGGGCTCGCTTATCCGCTCATCATCCGCATCGTGCGGCTTGCCAAGGGCCAGAACATCACCTCGATCGCCGACTTCATTGCCGCGCGTTACGGCAAGAGCCAGGCGGTGGCGGCGACCGTCGCGCTGATTGCGATCGTCGGCATGATCCCCTACATCGCGCTGCAGCTCAAAGCGGTGTCGGCGTCGGTCGGCACCATCATCGCCAATGTCGCGGCCGGCGGCGGCGCGGTGCAGCCGCTCCTTGGCGACATCGCGCTGTTCGTCGCTTTGCTGATGGCGGCCTTCGCGGTGCTGTTCGGCACGCGCCATGTCGACGCCACCGAGCATCAGGACGGCCTGATGCTCGCGATCGCGACGGAATCAATCATCAAGCTCGTGGCCTTCCTCGCCGTCGGCATCTTCGTCACCTTCGTCATGTTCCCCGGGCCGGTGGCTTTGTTCACGCGTGCGCTCGACGATCCTCATACCGCGTCGGTCTTGACCCACGTGCCGTCGGCCACGACCTTCTTGGCTACTACGGTGTTATCGCTGTTCGCGATCGTGCTGCTGCCCCGGCAATTTCATGTCGGCGTGGTGGAGAACAGGAGCGAATCCGAGATCCGCCGCGCTACACTTTTGTTTCCCGCTTATCTCGTGCTCATCAATTTGTTCGTGATGCCGATCGCCATGGCGGGATTGCTGACATTCCCGCTCGGCCTCACCGACGGCGACATGTTCGTTTTGGCGCTGCCGCTGCGCGCGCATTCCGAATTGTTCACGCTGATCGCTTTTGTCGGCGGCCTGTCGGCGGCCACCGCGATGGTGATCGTCGAATCGGTCGCGCTCGCCATCATGGTCTCGAACGACATCGTCATGCCGCTCATCCTCAACCGCCGCGCTGTCGCGGCCGACGGGCCGGACGATGCGGGCGCCCAGCTCTTGATGGTGCGGCGGCTCGCGATCTTCGCCATCCTGTTCCTCGCCTACATCTATTACCGTTCGGCCGGCCCGGCGCAGCTCGCCTCCATTGGGCTTCTCTCGTTTGCCGCCATCGCCCAATTGATGCCGGTGTTTTTCGGCGGACTGGTCTGGCGGCGCGGCACGGCGCTTGGCGCCATCGCCGGCATGACAGCCGGCATTCTGGTGTGGGCCTATACGCTGCTTCTGCCGAGCATTTCCGACACCGGCATTATCGGCGAGCGCATCGTGGGCGTCGGGCCTCTCGGTATCGCGTGGCTGCGACCGCAGGCTTTGTTCGGGCTCGAACTGCCGCCGCTGGTGCACGGCGTGGTGCTCAGCCTGTTTGCCAATATCACGCTGTTTGTCGGCTGCTCGCTCCTGGGCCGGCCGAGCGCCATCGAGCGCATGCAGGCCGATCTGTTCGTGCCCTCATCGCTCGCGCCGATGGCGCCGAGCTTTCGGCTGCGGCGGGCCTCGGTGACGGTCGAGGAACTGATCGCCACCGTCACCCGCTATCTCGGCGAAGAGCGCACGCGCGAATCCTTCGCCAGTTTCGCCGCCTCCAAGCGCCTCAGTCTAGAGCCGCAAGCCGAGGCCGATTTTCAGCTCCTGCAATATGGCGAGTATCTGTTGGCGTCGGCGATCGGCGCTGCGTCCTCGCGTCTCGTGCTGTCGCTACTCCTGCGCAAGCGCAACGTCTCGACCAAGGCGGCGCTCAAGCTCCTCGACGACGCCAACGCCGCCATCCACTACAACCGTGAGATCCTGCAGACCGCGCTCGATCACGTCCGCCAGGGCATCGCCGTGTTCGACAAGGAGCTGGCGCTGGTCTGCTGGAACCGCCAGTTCGGCGAGTTGTTCGATCTGCCGCACGGCCTCACCCGCGTCGGCACCCCGCTCGACGAAATTCTGCGCCACATCGCCCAGAACGGCGGGCGCGATGGGCGCGGCGTCACCGCCGACGGCAAGGATTTCGACGCGCAGATCGCCGAGCGCGTGCGCAAATATCGATCGGAAGCCGAGCCGTTCCTGGAGCGTTTCGCCGATCGCGGCCTGGTGATTGAAGTGCGCGCCGACCGCATGCCGGGCGGCGGGCTCGTGACCACCTTCACCGACATTACGCCAAGCGTGAAGTCGGCCGAGGCGCTGGAGCGCGCCAACGCCACGCTCGAGCGGCGCGTGCGCGAGCGCACGCGCGAACTGACGCGGCTCAACAGCGAACTCGAACGCGCCAAGGCGGAGGCCGACGACGCCAACGTATCCAAGACCCGCTTCATCGCCGCCGCCAGCCACGACATTCTGCAGCCGCTCAACGCCGCGCGGCTTTATGTGACGAGCTTGATCGAGCGCCAGCGCGCCGGCGGCGATTCGGGCCTGGTGCACAATATCGACGCCTCGCTCGAAGCGGTGGAAGAGATCTTCGCGGCGCTATTGGAGATATCGCGGCTCGATACCGGCGCCATGCAGCCGGAGATGAGCGACTTCCGCATCGACGAATTGCTGGCACGCCTCGACGTCGAATTTGCGCCGTTGGCGCGCGCCAAGGGGCTGACGCTGAAATTCATGCCGTGCTCGCTGGCGGTGCGCTCCGACCGGCGCTTGCTGCGGCGGCTCCTGCAAAATCTGGTCTCGAACGCGATCAAATATACGCCGCAAGGCACCGTGCTGATCGGCTGCCGCCGGCGCGGAGCGCGGCTGCGCATCGACGTCTACGACACCGGCATTGGCATTCCGCATGCCAAGCGCCACGCCGTGTTCAAGGAATTCCATCGGCTCGATCATGGCGCGCGCGTCGCCCGCGGCGTCGGGCTGGGGCTGTCGATCGTCGAGCGCATCGCGCGCGTACTGGAAGCGGAAGTCACGATGAAATCCGTCTTCGGCCGAGGCTCGCGCTTTTCCGTCGAGGTGCCGCGGGCCGCCGCCGCGGCGCCCGCGGCCGAGCCGGCGCGGACCGCGCGCAAATCCGCCACCGGCCAGCTCATCGGCACCGTGGTTGTCTGCATCGACAACGAGCCCGCGATCCTCGACGGCATGCAGACGCTGCTGGGCGGCTGGGGCTGCCGCGTGCTGACCGCCGAAAATCTCGCGCAGGCACAGGCCGCACTCGAAGGCAGCGGCCTCGAGCCCGACGGCCTGTTGGTCGACTATCATCTCGACGGCGCGAACGGCGTCGGCGCCATCAGCGAATTGCGCCGCCGCTACGGCCGCGATCTGCCGGCGATCCTCGTCACCGCCGACCGCTCCGCGCATGTGCGCGAGGAGGCGCGAGCCTCAGGCGTCCACATCCTCAACAAGCCGGTCAAGCCGGCCTCGCTGCGTGCTCTGATCACACAGTGGCGCGTGCAGCGCGTCGCGGCCGAGTAGGCTGTCATTCCGGGCTCGCCACCCAAGGCGGCTGTTGCCGACTTGGCATCTCAAAGTACCGATCTCGGGAACACCCGAGATCGGGTGCGCGCCCGCGAATGACAAGAAGCCCGCGTGGCAGCCGCTCCGATCTTCTGCTAAAATCCCCCCGAGGGTGAGGCCCGATGCTCATGCAACGGAGGTCCCGCCATGAAAGTCAAAGATGTGATGCACAAGGGAGTCGATTGGGTCAGTCCGGAGACCCCTGTGTCCGAGCTTGCAAAGCTCATGTGCGAACACGACATCGGCGCCATTCCGATTGGCGAGAACGATCGTCTGATCGGCATGGTCACCGACCGCGACATCGTCTGTAAAGGATTGGCGCAAGACAAATTCGACGCCCGCCGCGCGACGGCCCGCGACGTAATGACCGCAGAAATCCACTGTTGCCGCGAGGACGAAGACCTCGCCAAGGCGGTGCGTCACATGGAGGAGCTGAAGGTCCGCCGGCTGCCGGTGATCAACAAGAATAAGCGCATGATCGGCATGCTCAGCCTCGGCGATGTCGGCCAGGCGGCGCCGGTCGAACTGCTATCGGAGTGCGTCAAGAGTGTTTCGGCGCATCATGCCTGAACAAAGCCAAATGCCGGGCGCACGGTGAGAACGTTCGCCGGGCGTCCCTCGGACCAAGTTGGTCCGGCGATGCGAGGAAAATAGCGGCGGCCCAACCGCGGCACGAAGTGTTGTGACTCTGGCCGGTGTTGCAACGTCGGCCAAATATTCAAACAGGGGGAGGCAAGGACATGAATGAACGGGTTGGCAGTATGGGATTAACTCTCGCCAAAGGCATCACACCGGCCGGCTCCGGCAAGGCGGGCCCATCGCAAGACGTGGTGTGGAACATTCTCGGCCATACCTACTGGCTCAAGGCGGAATCCGACGGCTGTTTCATTTTTGAGACGCTCGATCCGCCCGGCACATTCGTGCCGCCGCACATTCATCCGACGCAGGACGAATTCATCTACATGCTGGACGGCACGTTCGATCTCTATCTCGACGGGGCGTGGACGCAGGCCAGCGCCGGAGATCTGGTGCGCATGCCGAAGGGCCTGCCGCACGCCTACTACAACAAGCAGGACAAGCCCGCGCGCGCATTGTTCTCCGTCTCCCCGGCGCGGCGCCTGCGCGAACTGTTCGATCAGCTTCACAACCTCACCGATCCGCAGGAAGTGGTTCGCCGCTCGCAGATCTGCGAGGTTGATTTCCTTCC